>OCOJ01032863.1_pt2 | contig 28979 bp, 32 predicted proteins | sample 1539251 | NCBI WGS metagenome assembly OCOJ01 (sample SAMN01911457, study PRJEB22624) | soil metagenome | biome: Soil | place: Malaysia | collected 2012-04-30 | depth RA_metagenome m
ACTTATGGCCTGCTAACGGGTTACCGCAGAGAAGGACCGACCCAGCGGCGGCAGGAAACAGGAGCACCTTAACGAGGGACACGACAAACGAGGTGGTCGGGGAAACACTCGTGGGTCAAGCTGCAGAGCTTTCCATCCCATCCCACTCTTGTGAGCCATGCCTGTACCGCTGTTCACTTCGAGTGACCGTATCTGTGGGGGTCCTTGTCGAAGGTGCCCTTGCAACTAGCCGAACAGAAGTAAAACGTCTTTCCCTCGTGTTCAGACTTCAACTTCGTCTTTCTCTCGTCCACCATCATTCCGCAGACCGGATCTCTCATCATGTAACTCTCAACTATACACCACTATCTTTAGCATATATCAAAATTCGTCTTTACAAACGTAAAGGCTATAACCATCCTCGAGCAGGAATCACCTCTTGAAACCTGACGACATCGACATGAGAGTCCTCGGGGCGTTGATGGAGGACGGAAGGGCCTCCATGCGCCAAATCGCCGAGAGAACCTCGCTTACCACCCCTACCGTCTCATCAAGACTGACAAGAATGATCAGGGCGGGGCTGATCAAGAGATTCGTGCCGTTACTCTCACCCGAATCCGTCAAGCGCGGCGTTCTTGCGCTTGTGACTGTCAGGGTGACGTCGGGCCTTCCGGAGAAGATCGCGAAGGAGCTTGCCAAGCTCCGTGAGGTGGAAGAAGTGTACACTACTACGGGGCAAACCGTAGCCCTCAAGGTTGCATTGGACGACGTCCAGGAGCTACAGACGTTTTTGAAGCGAAACGTCTTGCGGAGACCTGGTGTGGATGTGACGTCGAGCCAGATTGTGATTGGTGTCATCAAGGAGGAACCTCCATCCCTCCTTCCAAGCGTGCTGACGATGAACTTGAAGTGCGACTACTGCTACGGAGAGGTGACGAGCAACAGGCCTTACACGATAGTCGTTGGCTCCTCTCGCTATTACTTTTGCTGCAAAACGTGCAAGAGGGACTACCTGGTAAAGCATGACGCAACGTTGGAAAAGCTAAGGCAAGACCGAGGAAATTCAACTTTACGTTCGTAAGGACGCTGCTTTAAACACGGCTGAGAATCGTAGCCAGAGAGTCCAATTCAACCAGAGTTGAAGGAGAATCATGGCGAAAGATCCTGTGTGTGGAATGTACGTCGACGAATCCACAGCGGAGCTCAAGGCCCAGGTCAGGGGGGTCACATACTACTTCTGCAGCGAATCCTGTATGCACGAGTTCCTAGCACCTGAGAAAGAGCTCCGCAGGCTGAAGATTGAGGTTCTCGTATCGGCACTGCTTTCGATCCCCATACTGCTGCTTACCTATCTCTCCATACTGCCAGCTCAATTTTCCAATTATGTCCTTTTCCTCCTCGAGAGCCCGGTTCAGTTCGTTGTGGGATGGCGCTTCTACAAGGGCACATACGACAGCATCAAGAACAGGACAGGGAACATGGACGTGCTCGTTGCACTCGGGACTACGGCCGCTTGGGCATATTCCACAGTCGTCACCTTTGCTCCGGGCTTCTTCCCGTCCTCGGGAGTCTACTTCGATACGGCGGCGATCATAATCACGCTCATCCTCGGCGGGCGATACCTTGAGCACGTGACGAAGAGCAGGGCATCCGCCTCCGTGAGGAAGCTCGCTGATCTTCAGCCGACCCTAGCTCATAAGATCAACGAAAAGGGTATCGAAGAAGAGGTTCCCGTCGAGAAGGTCCAAGTCGGCGACGTCCTACTTGTCAGGCCAGGCGAAAAGATTCCGGTAGACTCTGTAATCCTCGAAGGCAGGTCGGCAGTTGATGAATCGATGATCACAGGAGAAAGCATTCCTGCCGAAAGGTCGGTTGGGGACGAAGTGATTGGCGCCACTATCAACAAATCAGGTCTCCTGAAATTGAGAGCAGACAAGGTGGGTCAAGATACGACCCTTGCGCAGATTGTAAGGCTGGTGGAGGAGGCGCAGGTGGGCAAAGCGCCCATTCAACAACTCGCCGATAGGATTGCCTCTTACTTCGTCCCCGTCGTCATCATAGCCGCCACGGTAGCTGGGCTGTCGTGGTACTTCATCGGTCACATAGGATTGGGTTACTCTCTGCTCGCGTTCGTTTCCGTAGTCGTGATCTCGTGCCCATGTGCTCTCGGCATCGCGACACCCGCGGCGCTCCTAGTGGGGACGAGCAAGGGTGCCCAGAGCGGTATCCTATTCAAAGGAGGAGAGTATCTTGAAGAGGCGGGAAGGGTCGACATGGTGATCTTCGACAAGACGGGGACGCTTACGGTCGGCAAACCCTCGGTGACCGACGTGACTCCCATGAGCGGTCTCGGTCTGGATGAAATGCTCCATCTCGCGGCTTCTGTTGAGAAGGGTTCGGAGCACCCTCTCGGCGAAGCGATTGTCAACGAAGCGAAGAGCCGGTCGATTGCCCTATCCGACCCTCAGGAGTTCGAGGCAATCTCGGGAGAGGGTGTGAGAGCGAAAGTCGATAATGAATTGATTCTGACAGGAAACAGACGTCTATTCACAGAGAATGCCATAGACCTCTCGACTGCAGAGCCAGAGCTGGAGAGGCTGGAGGAAGAGGGAAAGACGGCGATAATTCTTTCGAAAGACGGCCAGATCGGCGGGATCGTTGCGCTGGCAGACACGGTAAAGCCGTCGGCGAAACCCACCATTGAAGCGCTAAAGAGAATGGGCGTTCAGGTGGCGATGCTGACCGGAGACAACTCCCGTACCGCAGCGGCGACAGCAACTAAGATAGGCATAGACCGATACTATGCGGAAGTCCTCCCGCGACAGAAGGAAGCTACAATACTATCGCTTCAAGAGGAAGCGAGAATCGTCGCGATGGTCGGCGACGGCATCAACGACGCGCCAGCACTTGCCCAGGCCAATGTGGGAATCGCGATAGGAAGCGGCACAGACATCGCGAAGGAGACGGGGGGGATTGTGCTCATCAAGGATGATCTTCGGAACGTCGCAACCGCAATACGACTGAGCAGAAAGACCCTCACAAAAATCAAGCAGAATTTATTCTGGGCCTTCGCGTATAACGTGGTCCTCATCCCTGTCGCAGCGGGGGCTCTGGTGCCCGTCTTCGGGCCCCAGGTCTACGACGTGCTGCCGTTCCTGGCGGCGGGAGCTATGGCTTTCAGTTCGGTCACTGTCCTGAGCAACTCCTTGCTCCTATTCAGGTTCAGGCCCGACTCTGGAAACTGACTTCGCAGGGACAGCTAGGGGGGCGCCCCAATAAAATGCCCAATCAGGAAGCCAGCCACACCCGCGCTCAGCCCGATAATCGCCATCTGGAGTCCACTTCTCCAAAGAGAGCCGACAGTTGTTTTGGCCTCGTAGCAGCCGATGGAGAACAGGACCGCCCCAGAGAGAATTACGGAGCCAACGGCACTTGTGAATATGCTTTCTCTTAGTAGGAAGTAGGGGATGACTGGTATGAGCGAACCAACAATAGTCGAGCCGAGAACTATCAAGCCGCTTCTGCGGGGTTCCGATTCTCCAATGGGTTGGAGCTTAAGCTCATAGGACATCATGAATTCTAGCCATGCCCTAGGATTGTTCACTATGACGTCCGTGGCTCGTTCGAGCATCTCGCCCGCATAGCCCCAGCTCTTGAAGACCCCCCGCACTTCGTCCTTCTCTAGTCTTGGTACTTCCCTGATTTCCTCTCGCTCGTTTTCCAGCTCCTTCAGATACTCCTTCCTTCTTGCGAGGGTTGAGGTATAAGCAACTGCTCCCATCGAGACAGACTCCGCCCCAAGCGCCGCGAATGCAGCAACAAAAATCAACGTCAAGTTGCTGGTTGCGGCCGAGAGCCCGAGTAGTATGCCGAGAACGTTGACAAGGCCATCTTGGGATCCAAGGATGAAATCCGAAAGAAGGTTTGCTGACCTGTGTTTCTCTGCGGACTTCGCCCCTTTCAATGCCGCAATCTTAGCGACCTTCGCCAGTTACCTCTTATCAAGTTACCCTGCTACGATGCCAAGTCCGAACATGCAAGCGGAGCAGGTTGGGGAAGACCGCGGGAGGTAACCCCTTTGCGAGGGCGACGACACGGCGCGGGCCCGACAGGATTCGCTTAGGAAAAATCATCACTGAACGATGAATCCATCGCCTGAACGCTCGGATTCGCTTAATTTTCTAATCGAATCCAAACGTGGGCCGGAAGGGACCCGCTTAGTTTCTTAAGCGAATCCTATCGCCCAAGTTCTATCATCCCGCAAATGGTGACTAAAGGCTTGGGATGTCCGTCCGATTCGGGCAATGGAAAATCAAGGCTCGCCAAGGAAGCTCAGAATGACGCTATTGACGATGTCAGGCCTTTTGCTCATCAGCCCATGACCTGTACCGGGAACGACGCATAGCTGTCCCTTTGGGATTTTCCTGAACAGAGCAGCCGCTTCTTCTACAGAACCAAAATCATGGTCCCCGAGCATGACCAAAGTCCGGGCAGAAATCAAACCGAGCTCTGCATCACTGATTTCCCAGTTTGTCGCCCACATCTTCCTGATCTTCTCGAAGAAAAGCGGGAAACGTTTGGCGCCGTCCGGGGTGACCTTCTCGTATGACTCGACCACGTCAGGGAGTCTCTTGCGAAAGTCTTCTGCAGGCCAAGAGAGCATCTGTCTCTTGCGTTCCTCGTTCAATTCGATGCGGGCCTCCCCGCTTATCGCGACAAGCTTGGAAATGAGATCAGGCCTGGAAGCCGCGATTCGGAGCGCCACATCGGCCCCGCCACTGTGACCGAGGAGATTAACACGTTCCAACCCCAAGACATCAATGAATGCAATTGTGTCGTTCGCGAAGAGATCGTAGGTGTAGTCTCCAGGGAGGTCCTCCGTCCTTCCGTGTCCCCTCCTTTCTGGGATAATCAGCCTGTACTTCGCTTGGAAGTAAGGGACCTGCTGCATGAATGCCTCGGCATTTAGAACGTCTCCGTGTAGCATAACGAGAGGATCACCAGAGCCATATTCCTCATACCACGTCTTCAGCCCTCCGGCATTAACAAATCGCCCCGTTATACTCGTCCCATGGTTTGAGCCGGTCAGGTGCGTATTTAAGGCGAAAGAGCGATCTCAGGGGGCCGTCGAGACCCAACCGGTTTACTGTGCAAATCCAAACAAGGTTCGAGCCCTGACCCATAGGCGGGAAATCAAACCAGTCAGACTCCAAGAATGTCCAGCATTGGTCGAATCCTTACTTTACGACGAGAACTGAACATCCTGCATAGTGCAGGACACTGTTGGAAACACTCCCCAGAAGCAGCCTCTTGAATCCTCCCATCCCTCTCGCCCCCACCACGATAAGACCAGCCCTCTTGGCTTCGGCGAAATCAACTATCCCCTGTGAGGGAGAGATGCCCATTTTCATCTCTCGGGTGGCTGGCGCGCCACCAATCTCGGCCAGTGAAAGGGCTTCGTCGAGTAGTTTTTCCCCGACCAAACGAGCGCCCTCCTCCATCTGATCAATGGGCACGGGCCTCGTCATAGCATACGCGGTCTCAGGAATGTGTATGACGTGAAGTATCTCCAACTTACCCTCCAGCAACTTGGCAAGGTTCGCTGCCGCCCGGACAGCATGCATCGAGTTCGGGGAACCGTCAATAGCCACGACGATGTGTTTCAAGGAGCGTGCCTCCCCGGTCGGGCCCGATCTCACGACAAGCACCGGCACACCAGCGTGGGTTGCCACTCCGCTCGAGACGCTTCCCAAGGTCAACCTACTGAAACCGCCAAGTCCTCTCGTACCAAGGACCAAGAGGTCGAAATTCCCCTCGTCAGCGAAATCCGCTATGGCCTTTACTACAGATGCACGCTCCGAGAGGACCTTTCTCTCGACGACAAGCGATTCGTCTCCAGTCGCCGAAGCGGCCTCGTCGAGCAACTCCTTCGCCCCCACGTCAGTGACAGGGCTCTTGGATTCGGATGTGGAGTTCGTAGCGACGTACAACAACGTGATTCTGGCATTCGCGGGTTTGGCGATCGACCCCGCTGCACCGCATGCGGCCAACGCGTTCTTCGATCCATCGACGGCAACAAGTATGCGCCCGATGCTCATTGCTGGAGCTTCCGGCAACTACTCCTGCACCCCCTGTTTGTATGCTCTCTTGCCCATCACTTCTTGAGCGAGCGACCCTACCAATAGGGCAACCAAGAATACCGCCACTGCGATGTAGTAAGAATAACTGAACGCGGTGGCGGACGGGACGGCAACCGTTTGGCCACCTATGGAGGAGGATATCACGAAGGTGGACATTAGCGATGCCGCGACTGGTGCTCCTAGGCTCGAGCCGACGTTTCTGAAGACCGTGTTGATTGATGTTGCGAGGCCCATTTCCCTCCTTTGAACGGAGAGAACGAGCAGATTCTGGCTTGCCACTAGCAGCATTCCAAGCCCGGCGGACGCGACTACCAGATACCCAGCTATCAGTGAAGCTGTGGTCGCTGTAGAAATGAGGTAAAACCCCACCGCGCCAACGACGCACCCCAGATAGAGGAATGGTTTGACGCCATACATCGGAGTCAGGCGACCCACGGGAATTGCTACCACGAGTATTGCGACTGCAAGTGGTAGAAGGTAGAGCCCCGTGGTGAGAATGTCGAAACCGTACCCCGCTGGCGGTGGCAGCTCCAACCGGAATGTTATGGCCTGAAACGCGATGAAGAGCGCGGCCCCCGAAGTAATTCCGACCACGTTCGAAACCATTACGTTCCTTATTGCAAGCAGCCTGAGGTTGAGAATGGGCTCCAAGACCCTTCTTTCGTAGAACACGAGAGGAACTAGGAAGGTCAGACCACCGAAGATTAATCCGAGCACGGACGGCGACGTCCATCCCCACGCTGACCCCTCCGAGAGGCCGAAGACGATTGCTCCCAGGGTCAGGCCGAGCCAGACCGCTCCCACGTAATCGAGCTTCGCGTTGGGGTCTGTTACTGAGGATTCTCTGACTGTGAAGAATATCAGGATTGTTAGAACGGCTATGAAGGGAAGAGCGAGGTGATAATTCGTCTGCCAGCCGTAGGAATTGGCGATCAAGGCTCCAATCGGGAGACCAAAGGCAGCCCCGGCACCGAACATCGCACTTAGGATTCCCTGAGCGCGAGGGACCAACTCGCGCGGAAACTCCTCCCTTACTAGACTGAAGGCGAGAGGAAATATCCCCAGCCCGATGCCCTGTATTGTCCTTGATATCAGGAGAACTGTGAAATTCGAGGCGAAGGAGGTCACGGCCACCATGACACAGTAGATTATCAGCACGTAGATCAAGATCCGCTTTTTCCCCACCATGTCCCCGAGCTTTCCTATCACGGGGTTCACGGCTGTTCCGAAGACGGTGTAGAGCGAGATGACGAGGCTTACCTCGGCGATGGTCACACCGTACTGCGAGGCTATGCTTGGAAGTGACGGAGTGAGCATGATGTCGACGAATAAGACGAAAGCGGCGAGCAAAGAGAACAGTACGAGGACCCTGTTGGCGTACGCCTGATCAAATTCTAACTTGTTCGACGCCATTGGCATTCACTGGAGAATTTTGGGCCGGGAACACTGTCGGATAAATCCTGCCGCCGATGGCGTCGAGGAATGACTTCGGCACGCCAGAACTTTTCTTTAGTGGCTAGGCGGGATGGCAGCGCACGGGCCAAGAGATATTACTGTTGGTGTCCCCCCTCGATACGCACTCGGTTTGCCGGGAGGAGTTCATTCTGAGCTTGTTTTCCGCGGATCCGACGGGCCCGAGCCCATTATGGGTCCGATTCTGCAGGCACGAGGGGAAACATCGTGAAAATGTGACTTTGGATGGTGCCGGACTCGGGTCTGAACACGGAGTATAATCCCTGCAGACAAGGCTCCCACAATGGGACCGATGAAATAGACCGATAGATTCGAAAGGTAGCCAGCCGCCAATGCTGGACCCAAGCTTCTCGCAGGGTTGAAGCTCGCGCCTGTGAGCGGGCCGATTAAGATTATGAGAATTGCAAGGGTTAATCCTACGAAGAAGGCTTGGTAGGCCGGTTTCTTGATTCTGGTGGTTGCTATCAGAGCGGACGAGGCAAGAACAAAGGTTCCCAGGGCTTCCAGTGCAATTCCCAGAATCGGGCCAAGCCCGTTCACCAGTTTGGTCGAGCCAATACTCGTCAGGTCGCCCGTGGAGCCGAAGATTAACTTCAAAGTGACGCCGGCTGTCAAACCTCCAGCGAATTGGGAAACCACGTACAGAACTGCCAGGCGCCCGCCGAGAAGCCTGGCCGAATAAGCACTCAAGGTCAGGGCTGGATTGACTATCGCTCCCGAGTAGGTTCCAAAGAGCATGATATCAAACACAACTATCCCGCCAAAAGCAAAGGCCACAAGAACGAGTGCGACCGGCCCAGTCACGTGCACCTGAGGAAGCGCAATGACGGAAGCCGGTCCGACCAACACAAGGAGATAAGTTCCAAGGAACTCGGAGACGCACCTACGAAGAACGGTTATTCTGCCAGGTGGAGCATGACCATCTTTTCTTGATTGTGACTCTGGCATGTCGGTTGAGGGCCCCGGCCTTGCGAGTGAGGGTACTAGCTACCAGTCCTGTAGCTGCCTGCTAGATCCTCAACCCTTCTTTCAATCTCGTTCCTTATTTTCCTCACTTCGGGCAACTGCCTCCCCTTCGGATCTTCGAGGTTCCAATCGACCAGCTTCTTGTTCATTCTTTCGAGCATTGGCCGCGGGCAGACCTTCTCGACAGAACAGCCCATCGTGATTACCATGTCCGCTTGGTCAATCATTTCCATTGTCAACATCTTCGGCTTCCTGAGGGAGAAGTTGAACGCCCTCTCGGCCATTGCTTCGACCACTGCGGGGTTGACCGTGACAGCGGGTTTGGTGCCTGCGCTTACCGCTTCGAACCCTTTCCTTCGCGCAAATGCCTCTGCCATCTGACTTCTACCCGCGTTCTCGACGCATACGAACAGGAGTTTGGGTTTGGATGTTGGGATCATTGCATGACCAATTTCTTCAGGAGATCCACAGTGGCCGAAGCGCGGACCTTGTAGAACACCCATCTCTCCCGTTTATTTCTCTCCACGAGGTCAGCCTCTTCCAATACGCCCAAGTGGTGCGATGCCGTAGGCTGCGCGAGTCCAATGGCAGCTTCCAGCTCACAGACGCACATCTCTCGTTCGGCAAGGAGCAACAGAATCTTGATTCTTGTCGGGTCTCCTGCCGCACCTAGGAGTTTCTCGGCCTTCCGTATTCGTGTAGCATAGTCTGGATTCGAGAACTTCTCTGCCTGATCTTTGGCCTTCTTGATATCGGAGGGCTGACAGAAACCGAGCTCAATTAGGCGCTGGACGGATTTGGTCGCTCCTTCCTCCTTCATCTGGTGCCAGCCTCACCAATCGAAATATATCAATATGTCGAAGCGATTCGAACGCTGTGAAGTCTAGGGCTTCTTAGCGCTGACGAATGCGCTGAAGATAGAAGGATTGACCTCGCCGGGAGGGCGGAGTTGTCTGACGTAGACGTCTTCGAAGCCCGCGCCAATCAGAGCCGCTGCGTACTCCTTCTCGGTTATGGCGCCTGTTATGCAGGCGCACCACTTCACGGAATCTCTTCTCTCCTCTTCCGAGAAAGCCTTCAGCGCCACCTCGTCGGCTATTGCCAGCCTCCCCCCATGTCTGAGGGCTCGGAACATCTCCCTGAAAACCCGGTCCTTGTCAGGACTCAGACATATCACGCAGTTGCTTATGATCACGTCGATGCTCCCGTCCTCCACCGGTAGATTCTCGATTTCGCCAAGCCTGAACTCCACGTTGGTCAGTCTTGCCCTCTCTCCGTTGGCTCTGGCCTTCTTGACCATTTCAGGCGTCATGTCCAGACCGATGACCTTGCCGTTTTGGCCGACCCTCCTGCTTGCGAGGAAGACGTCGATTCCCCCGCCGGACCCAAGGTCGAGAACCGTCTCGCCATCACCAATCATCCCTAGGCCAGTCGGATTGCCACACCCATCGGACATTGCGATAACGGACTCGGGCAGGCTGCTTAGCTCGTCTTTGCTGTACCCATAGCGCATAAGTTTCTCCTTTGTCGCTGGCTCGCAGCAGCCCTGACCGAGGGGAATGGTCCTACCGTTGGCCAATGAGCCATAGGCGCTCTTTACCGCTTGCCTCATTTCGTCTGTGTCAGACATCGAGAGGACTCTTACCAAGGCCTGATTTATTGACTTCCCAAGCTCCCAGTGATGACATCGGTGGTCCATTTCATCCTGGCCCAGCAGATTTAGTTGCAGACATTAACAAGGGGATTTTTCCGTGCGCGGACACCTTCGACTCTGTGCTGCGACTCAAGCCTTCGGCGTCCCTGTCGACAACTGGTGGAGTATGGGAGAACCGGTTCCAAGCCCTAGGCATGGGTGGAGTCCAGGTCAACATGGATTTGTTTCGGACGCATCAGGGCGTACCCGACACCGAACAGTACCCCTCCTACGATTATGAAACCCACAGCGGACTCGATGCCAGGTTGAGGAGCCACTACTATCGCGGTCGGGGTGATGAAGGCGGGTAAACTGGCGTTTACCCCCGCGGGGTTCAGCAGGACCACCATCATCTGTTCTACGTCCTGGGGGAAATACTCGGCCTGAAGGGAAGCCCCTGGGGAAACGTCGTACTCTCTCAAAAGCCGGTCATTATGCGACGAGAGGTAGGAAAGAAAGAGCGAAGAATTCCCTTCCCCATAGAAGAAGTTGCCCGAGATCAGCGCCCTGTAAGTGGTTTCGTTGGCGTGCAGCAGGTAGATGCCCACGGCCGATGACGAGGCGAGTGGGCCGAGGGTGATGGAGATGAATTCTTTGGGAGTGATGAATGGAGGGTCGCAGCAGACAATGTCATAGGTGTAGGCGCGTAGAAAAGTGTTGAACGGGGAACCGACGACTTGGTACTGCGGAACGGGGGTGTTCTCAGCCACGAGTGCGGCCAAGGAGAAGGCGAGGCCGAAGACGAGCATGACAGTCCCCGTCCGCCTCACGAGGCCTGCGTATTGATGTCTCTTCAACCTGCATCACCTCGCGGTCTTCAGACTTCCAATCTCCTCTCGAACCACAGGGCGCTTATCAAAAGCAAGACTATGGAAATGAAGTAATTCCCGACAAGATAAGCCCCCGCGGCTCCGAGGCCAGGGGTGCCCCATGTCGCACCGCAGACGAAGCCCTGCGATGGCGGGCCACAGGTGAAGTGGCTGTAGTACCCTTGAAACGCGACGCCCGGGTTGAGCAGGTAGGTGGCCGCCAGGAGAGCTGAGTTCTCGGTCTGAACGGCGTAACCGACGAAGAACTGGAGAAAGAGCCCTGCAGCAAAGTAGAAGGCCAGCCCCACGACCAAAGGGAGCCCGCTGGTCTTGGTAAAGACGCAGACGGCAATGACGACCGCCGTGATCAATATGGGCAGGGCGAGGGCCGCGAGATAGTTCAGGGCGAGGGTCGAAGCTTGCCGGATCGCAAAGACAGGCATTGTAGCCAACAGGACAACGAGTTCGGCCAGGGTCAGAACCGCCAAGGCAATCCCCACGGAGGAGAGCAGCCTCGCGCCCAAAATCCTGAGCCTCTTCAGTGGATAGGTGAGGAAGGTCTGCATGACCCCCTTCTCGAGGTCGCCCCCGAGACCGAAGGAGATGTTCTTCCAGACAAGTATCATGAACACAAGGATAGGGAGAGAGGCGACCCCCGAGCCGAAATAATTGGAGGCGATGTAGGTCTCGTCATAGCCCGCCGGAAGGGAGGAGGTGAGCAGAATGCCTACCAGAAACAGGAAAGCGAAGATCTCGAGAATGGGAAAATGGTAGTCCTGCCTTAGGAAGATCGAAAGCATTTCGAGGAACGACGACTCGTCCTTTTTGCCTTCGGGCCGGGCGGTTTCCAGGCGCTCGCTGCTCAATTCTCACTTCGCCCCTCCTCTCTCGTCCGGGCGTTCCCCGGAGCGTTGGTTGCCCTTCGAAAAAGCTCCTCGAGCGAAGCGCTCTTGGATTCGATGCCGTATAGTTCGGCTCCGATGTCGTCGGCCATCTGAGGCACGTCGCGGAAGAGCCTTGCGTTCGCGCCTGGGGCAGTCTCCACGAGCAGGTTCTCCCCTGAGACGCCCACCTTGGTCACGTACTCGAGAGACCTGACCTTCTCGGCGAGCTCCTGAGGCTTGTTAGTAGTTACCCTGGCGGCGGTAGACCTGAACGCCTCGTATAGGTCTTGGAGGTTCCCGTGGGCGGCCACGCGCCCTTCAGTGATAATGACGGCTGTGTCGCATACGCGGCTCAACTCCTGCAGGAGGTGGGACGAGATGAGAAACGTGATACCCTTTTCCTTGTTCAGCCGTGTTATCGAGCTGAGGACATCCCCCCTCGCCTGGGGGTCTAGGTTGGACGTTGGCTCGTCAGCGACTACGAGTTCCGGGTTGTGGATGAGTGCGTGCGCGAGGGCGAAGCGCTGTGTCATCCCGGCGGAGAGCTTTCCGATGTCCCTGTCGGCCGCCGACACGAGCCCTTCCGCTTCCAGAACGTCGGTGGCGTTCCGCTCGGGGAACCCTCTCATCCTTGCGATCCTTTCGAGGTAGTCCCTAGCTTTCATGTTCTTTGGGAAGTTCGGCTTCTCCTGGACGATTCCGATCCTCCGCATTATCCTCGGATTGTTCCAGGGGCCTTCCCCGAACACATGCGCTGAGCCGGAGTCGGGTCTGAGGAGACCCAGCAGGACCTTTATCGTCGTGGTCTTCCCCGCCCCGTTCGGGCCGATCAGCCCGGTGATGGCGCCTGCACGGACCTGGAACGAGATGTCCTTGAGCGCGGAAAATCCGGAGAACCGTTTCGAAAGGCCTTGGGTCTCGATGACCGCGCTCATTAATCCAACCGGTTCGTTCGCCCCCAGGGCGATATAAGGCAGACAGAAGCGCCCGGGACTTACAGGTCCCGATGGCCCTTAGCCGACACTTTCCATGAATCGCGATTTTGCTTCTGACGTGGTCTTGCCTGCAAGGCAAAATCCTGAACGATACACCTGCCTTGTTGCAAGATAACAATTCGTTGTGACATGGTCGGGGTGCCTTAGTGACAGGTACGGCATGCCGGAGGACGCAGGCCTGACGGGAATCGTCACGAAAAGGTGGTTTGGTGGAACCGAGTCAATAGTTCATCAACGTGCGTAGGGCGTATCGTCAATAGCCAGTGAACCTGTCCAACTAATCCTCCAGACTAGGGCAATCTAGCGAAACGAAGTTCATCCGGACCCTCCTTCGAGACCACCCTGGCTAGATGCTGCATCGGATGGGTAACAATCGGTCTCATCTTTCAGAAAAGGCGGGCCGAAGCGGGAGTACGCGAACGCAAAAATAGGATTTTGCCAACGGTTCAAGCCAATCGGCGTTGATCGAGACCAAGAACCTCACGAGAAAGTTCGGGAGCCTCACTGCGGTCGATGACCTGACAATTCGTGTCGATGAGGGGGAGGTCTTCGGCTTTCTAGGTCCTAACGGTGCTGGAAAGACCACCACCATACGGATGCTGGCATGTCTGATATCGAAGACGAGCGGCGCGGCCAAGGTAGGCGACTATGACATTGAAAAAACTGCGGACCAGCAGAAGATTCGAAGGATCATCGGACTGGTTCCAGACAATGTCGGTCTGTACGAGGAACTCACAGCTTACCAGAACTTGGATTTCTACGGCAGATACTACAAGGTCGAGGAGCCCAAGAGACGAGAGAAGATTGAATATTTTCTTAAGATGTTGGGGCTTTGGGAGAAGAGGGACGTCGCGGCAGGAACCTTCTCCAAGGGGATGAAACAGAAGCTCGCCATTGCCCGCGCGCTCGTTCATGACCCCGAAGTCCTCTTCTTGGACGAGCCTACGGCCAGCCTGGATCCAGAAGCCTCCAAGACCGTAAGGGATTTCATACTGGAACTCAAGAAGGAGAAGAAGACCATCTTCCTCAACACTCACAACCTTGACGAGGCCCAGAGGATTTGCGACAGGATAGCTATCCTGAATACCAAGTTGATGGCTTTGGGCACCCCTGCAGAGTTGGAGCGATCGGCAAGTGGAAGGAAGATCGTAGTCCAGCTTGAAAGCGTCAATGATGCGATTGTGTCTGCGGCGAAGAAAGCCGGGGCAGGTAGTGTCGAAGTGATTGAAGGTAACAGGCTTGTCATCACAGTAAGCAATCCCGAGAGAGAGAACCCTGGCATCCTGAGCGCAGTCTTCGGTGCCGGGGGTCGCATCCAGTTCGTCACCGAAGTGAGCTCGACCCTAGAAGAGGTGTACTTGAAGCTGGTCAGGAGCGGATGACTCGATTGGACTTTCAGAACGCGTGGTCGGTCGCGTCAAAGGACTTCGCGACCTTCAGGACAAGGAAGGGAATCATCTACGCCACGATAGCATTCCCGCTAGGAATCGCCCTCGGGTTCCCGGGGATTGTTGCTGCAATCGCCTACGCCTACCCGAGTACCGCGAGTGCCAGCGCCGCTTCCATCTCTCCGTTTCTGAATGCCTTCTCATTCTGGTTTGTAATCGGAGCCGCAAGTCTTCCGAGCGGGATCGCTTCCTACAGCATAGCTGGTGAGAAGATCCAGAAGAGCCTCGAACCGCTGTTGGCAACGCCCATGACGGACAGCGAAATCCTGCTGGGGAAGAGCATAGCTTGCTTCGTCCCACCGATGGTCTCAATCTGGGGCAGCTCTGTAATCTACATGGCAACCATGGATGCCTTGACTCGACCCTGGCTGGGGTATCTCTATTATCCGAATTGGAGCTTCGCAGCGGTCCTCCTACTGCTCGCACCTCTCGCAAGCGTACTTACCATCGAATTGACCGTCATCCTATCGGCGCGGGCAAGCGACGTTCGAAGTGTGCAGCAATTCACCGGGGTGCTTTTCTTCCCATTCATAATCATCTACGTGATGACCGAGATAGATGTGATTCAATTGAACGTGGCCAACCTGCTCATTATGTCGGGCGTGTTCTTGGTGGCTGGCATCCTCCTCTTCTATCTCAGCACGGCGACTTTCAAGAGAGAAGAGATACTGACGAAGTGGAAATGACGCAATCCAAGACTAGAACGGCGCCGTGGCCAAGGTCGAAGAGTTCGATTCCACCTTCCTCTACTCAATCTGAGGGGTTGGAATCAGCTTTCGTTCGTTAGACAGGGCTCAAATCAAGCTCTGCGGGCCCGANCGGGAACCGTCACGAAGAAGTGCCAGAAATTGAACCGAACGCAGGCGCAGGGCTGACCCAGTTCCGGCATCTGATGCGGCAGCGGGGCTCTACACCAGGTTCTTCGCGAGAATAACCCGCTCCGCGCGAAATTCTTTTTTTCACACTTCGACCTCTGCCTTGCCTTCCACCTTCTTCGCCTGCTCCACCTCATAGATGTACCTCTGCCCCCGCAGGAGTGATGCTACCGCTGCTACGAACGAAAGCGCCGCCCCTATCAGGAAAGAGAGCTGCAGGGCGGACACGAAGGCGGGGGCTATGGCGCTGGGGAAGAAGGTGGTGCCCTCCAGGGTGTTTATGGTGCTCTGGGGGAGCTGGCTGGCGACAAACGCGAGCTGGGGGGAACTCAGAAGCGAGCCTATGGGGTTGTACCCCAAGAAGGCTGCGAACAGCGCCCCTGTGGGGGAAATGCTGTTGAAAGCTTGGGCCAGCGGGGCGGCTCCGGCGTTGGTCAGTGCAGTTGCCATTGCGCCCGGAAGGTTGCTATTCAGCGCTCCGATGATGACCGTGAAGAACAGGGCCGTGCTGATAGTCGTCCCTGTGTTCTGGAGCGTTGCTCTCATCCCAGAGGCTGCTCCTCTATGCTCGGAGGGCACGGAATTCATTATCGAGGCCGTGTTGGGCGACGCGAACATGCCGCTCCCGAGCCCCTGCACGAACAGGATTATCGCGAAGGGCAGATAGTCGAAGTTGTAGGGGAGGGTGAACAGAGCCAGAAAGGTGACTCCCACTATGGCCATGCCTAGGGTCGAGAAACCCCTAGCGCCGTACTTGTCTGAAAGATAGCCGCTCAAAGGCCCCATGATCACGAACCCAGCCATCATCGGCAGCATGTAGATGCCGGACCAGAGAGGAGTCGAGGCGTAGCTGTACCCATGAAGCGGGAGCCATATCCCCTGGAGGAGAATGATGAGCATAATCATCACACCCCCACGGGCCACGGCCCCCATGGTCCCCGCGAAATTGGCGGCGCTGAACATCCTGTTCCGGAACAGGTCGAGCCTGAACATAGGGTCGGGCACCCGCGTCTCTATGAAGGGGAAGGCTACAAGCAGAGCGGCTCCGACTGTCAGGCCGGCTATTACCCAGGGGTCCCCCCATCCCATCGCCGAGCTCCCGTAGGGGATGAGCCCGTAGGTGACTGCAATTAGTATCAGGGTGAGGCCGACGCCGAAGGTTGCGTTCCCCCAGATGTCCAGTCTCTGGCCCTGTCTTATCTTGCCCAGCTCCTTGAGCTTCGTGTACGACCAGACAGTGCCGGCTATGCCCACCGGCACACTGACCAGGAAGACGTCCCGCCAGTCAATCGCGGAAAGGATGCCGCCGAGGATCAAGCCTAGCAGGGACCCGGCCAGGGCCGCCACCTGGTTCAGACCAAGGGCCTTTCCTCGCTCGTTGTGGGGAAAAGCGTCGGTGATTATGGCCGGGCTGTTTGCGAATAGGAAGGCGCCCCCTAGTCCCTGGACTATCCTGAAGAAGATCAGCTCCAGTGCCCCGGCGTCCCCAGTGTTCGGCGTCAGGTAGAGCAGGATCGAGCCCGCAGTGAAGATCGCGAAACCTAGATTGTATAGCCTCACCCTCCCAAAGATGTCCGATATGCGGCCGAAGGCAACCAGTAGGGTGGCCGTTACTACGCTGTAGCCGAAGAGAATCCAGAGGAGGTACTGGAAGGACGAGAGCGGGTCGATGTTGATTCCCCTGAAGATCGCCGGGAGGGAGATGAGGGTGATGGTCCCGTTGATCGAGGCCATCAGCACGCCGAGGGTGGTGTTGGAGAGGGCTACCCATTTGTATTCGACCAAGCGGAGTCACCTTCGGAGTTCCGTTGAGCCACTTTCTGAAGGGAGGACCGCCATGCGGGGCGTCCGCCCACGGCTGGCAGACATTCCATCCTGAAGTTTGAGGAGGGCGCGTTGAAGCTCCTCCTGCTCGTCGACTGTAAGCACCTGCAGCGCATTATGTACGAAATCCCGGTACTTCGAAGAGACCTTCCGCTGCAGGAACCTCCCCTCTGGGGTGAGTTCTATGACCATCGCCCTCCGGTCCCTGCCGTTCCTAATCCTCTTCACATAGCCCCTGCGCTCCAGCCTGTCTACAAGCCCAGTGATGTCGGGGCCCGTTACGAGCATCTTCTCGCCAATCCCCTTCATCTGTAGAGGCCCCGTCGCCACACACCTCAGGACCTGGAGCTGAGCCAGCGTTACCCCCTCCTCAGAGAGAAGCTCCTCCGTCTTGTGGAGAAGAATCCTGTAGGTCGACGTGACGGCGTCAGCCACGCCGGCCGAGTTCTGTGCCTCGGCCATTGGCCGCAGGAGAATGGTAAATGTATGAATGGGTAACCCCTAATGTATTCGGCTAATTCCTGATTCCGAGGGCGTCCTCCAACACTGCCTGGGGTTGGAACCCTCCAGACACGCCAGTGGAATCCCGCTAAGGGCGCGATGAACCCAAGAGTCACTGTCGATATTCGTTATGCCTATGGTGCGTAATGGCGAAAGCCGACGTTCCGTGCATATGTGCAGTACTTTGCTCCGGCCGGGATTAGCACCAGATAATGAAATGCCCTACTTGCTACTGTGGTTCTGTAAACCCGTACCTTGAACGGGCAAGATCGGGTGGATTGTTGTTGATAATTCTCCTCATCTCGACGCCAAAGAAATGCTAGGCGTTTCGTCCGGATATCACGGACTCTTCAGGAGACTCTCACTTGGTCATTACAATTGGAAATGATTGGAGTGTGATGTCGTCTTCAACACCGTTGACGGTTCCACGAACTGTGAAATGGAAGACATACAGGCCATTGGGTTCGCTAACTGGTGCTCCAGCGCAACCTTGAGAACAATGCACCCAACCAACATAGAGTATGGCCACGTTCTCTCCAGGAAGAACGGAGGGATTACCAATGCCACTTGGTGTTACTTCTACGGGCCAATGTCCCGGACCAATCCAGGTGGGGTTGGGCGGTGGTGTTATTGCGAATATCCAAGTCCCCTCCCCCGGCCATGCAGATATCAGAGTGCCATTGACGTAGGTTGACCAATCAACTTCATTGATGACATAGGCATTTGAGATCACCTCTCTATTATTACCACCAGTATTTGTCAATGGGTTCAAATTCAACACATAGATGTAAACGATAGTGATAGCTTCAGGGCACGAATAACCACTGGGAGCCCATTCAACGCAAGAATGAAGTGGACCTTTATTGGTGAGCACAACATAGCCAACTATTCTATTCGACGGATTAGCACTAGCTGAAACAAGTGGAACGCCTACAATTGTGAGCGCGGCGATCAGTGCTATACAAATTGCAGCGATGAACTTTCTTTTCATTTTCTCACCTCGACCTGTCGAGACGCTGACGGCAGGTTTCGTCGGGGTGAACCGACTCATCAGGAGGTTTCGGGACCGGCTCCCCTTGTCTACGTGAGAATAACCGAGGAATGGCGGATTCTCGGGTTCCTAATACGAATTATGCAGCATCGAGTCCGCTGCCTCGGCTGGGATTTGAGCCTAGATTCTGCTGGCCTCACATTTCAAGTCAGCGGAAAAGCCAGAATCAGTCTCAGTTTGTCGGTCAGAGTCCGTTCTGAGCTCATTTCCGCGGGCCCGACGGGGCCAGGACCCATAATGGGTTCGATTCCCAGATGTGGCCCAAGCCGGCTCAGTATCCCTGGCGTCATGCGAAGCATTACGGTTCAGGGGCGGCGAGATGTGACGGACTGGATACTCGCTAGTCTTAGACGGCTGAATATGAGAAACAAGGAAAGAAGGAGAGAGTTTCTCTCCTTCAATTGTTTACCGAAGCGGGTTGCGCTGGTCCAGGGTTGCTATGACCCCTCTGGGCCCATGCGTAGGCGATCCAGACGCCCAGCAGAATCCAGAGACCGCCCCAGAACACCTGCCAGGGCAGGTCGGGGAAGAAGATACCCAATCCCACTACCACGAGTATGGTCGCGATAACCAGCCCGCCGTAGCCAGAGCGGGGGCTTTGCCGCCGTTCTGCCCTTCTCTCAGCCCTCGACTCGCGTCTGATAACGTAGGTCTGGGAGGGAGCACGGCAGGCTGCGGGAGCCCCGCATCTCGGGCAGTAGGATGAGCCAGCTTGGAGTGCCGCTCCGCATCTGCTGCAGTATTCTGCTGACATTTTTCCTCGACACAGTTGGCATCAGGGAGGGAGATAACGCATGTTTGACCTGCATGTTTACGCGTACACACGCATGTTTAGTTACGCGCCTGATTGTCGGGGCAGGACGCGTGCTGGACAGGTTCTTTTACAAGATTACCTCAGAATTGGGGGGACGCGGCAAGCGATCTATCTTGCCGCGATTAGGGCCACATTACCGGGAAGGGGCAGTCGTACCAGTGCCGCAGTAAGGGCAGAATCGGGTTCCTGTTTCCAGCTTAGCCCCGCAGTTTGCGCAGAAGGACCTCACCGAAGTCGGAGCTCTCAAATCAGCGGATACAGCTGACGAAGTGATTGGCGCTGGCGGCAAACAAGGAGCCGTTGCCGAAGAACCAACGGGAAGTTTCCCTGGCATAGTGAAAAAGGCCACTGCGAACAGGATTTGCGCTATCAGGGCGATGATGAATCCAATGAGGATTATTGTAGTACCTTCAGCAACCACATAGATGATGGCAGCCGTGGCAAAGAGTCCGACGTTGAGCTTCGAGGCGATCGTCTTCAGGCTCATGTACAGGAATATTGACGAAACTATCGCCAATACCCACAGAAGCATGAGCCAACCGAAGACTGAACCGTAGAATCCCAGAGGATTGGAGGAGCCGCTACCGCTGAAATAGCCAATGATGCTGAGTCCTACGAAATACAGACCGATTGCTCCCACCATCTGAAGGCCGGCACCTACGATTCCGTTGTAGAGAATCGACCTATTCTCTGCCACAACCGAGATTAATCCGATCGCGGCAAGAACGAGAACCCAGCCCACCACTACTAGAGCTGTCCCAATGAAAGGTGCAAGGCCGAGTAGGGTGAGAATCGACCCGAGGCCACCGAGAATCTTGGCCTCGTCAAGTGAAAACCCCCTCATGCTCATTATGGTTGTCTGAGTCATTCAGTTTTCACCTCCTTTTCATCTGACTTCGATTTTTCCATGGCAGCTAGATCGTTGGCGGATTCTCATAACAACTAGTTGATGGAGATGTTTACTGGTACACAACACTGTGTACGCTCAACAGCGGGATGCCTTCGATTCAGAGGGGGATTCGAAGAAGGGAGGTGGCCTATTCAAGTGTGGAGTCCTTCGTCTCGGGGACCACCGAAACAGCCCTGATAGCAACCAGCGCCCACAGGACGGCATACACCGGATACAAAAAGAACGCGAAGGTCCCTAACAAGGCCGAGAAGAATGACGCAGGGCCCGAAATGAGGGAGTTCCCCGTCTGATATGTCAAGGAACTTCCGCTGGCCCGGATATTGGTAGGGAAGACTTCGGAAATCATGGTCCCAATCGGGGCGTACCCTATGCCGTGGGTCACCCCGAAGAGCGCCATGCATACGAGAAAAGCCGTGGCGCTCTGGAGATAGAACGCCGGATAGACTATGGCCAGGAGCCCTGCGTTAGTCAACCAGATCATTGGTCTCCTCCCTACCCTGTCTGACACCGCACCTCCGGCGAAGACGGCCACAACCTCGCCTAGAGCGAAGATGGCAATCCCGACTTCACCCAGCTGAATTGTGACGACCTTGGAGAGCTCGAAGACCACTGGAAGCAGAGCCGCCCCCACGTAGAAGATAGTCCCGGACGATCCAACGATAAGCGTCCCCATAAGTAGCTTGTACTTCTGCCGCCTGAGGATGTCTGCCACCGGAAGTCTGGTCACTAGTCCTCTCGCCTGCACCTCGCCGAAGAGCCTAGTCTCTCGAATTCTCAATCTAATCGCGAAGGCGGCAACACCAAATGGGACGGAGAGTAGAAACGGAACCCTCCAGCCGTAGCCATACATGTCGCCCGATGAAAGGAATCCTCCAATCAGGTAGTACGCTATCGAGCCTGAAAGGAGCCCTATCCCAATCGTCGCCTGTGCGTACGCCGATCTCGCTGCCCTCTCGCCCTCGGGGGCGTTCTCCATCATCAAAAGGAGCGAACCCACCCATTCTCCGCCCAGGGCGAAGCCGAGGACGAGGTATGCCGCGACTACTGGAATTATTGACAAGCTCCCAATTTGGGCGTACCCCGGCAATGTGCCGATAGCCGCGGCTGACGCTGCGACCAGGAGAACTGTGAGAAGTAACATCTTCTTCCGACCTCTGGTGTCTCCGTAGTGGCCGAAGACGATAGCCCCGAAAGGGCGTACGAGAAACCCAGCGGCGAAGACGCCGAGTGTCTCTGTCACAGATGTCGTCTGGTTGCCTGGCGGGAGGAACGCGGTTGAGATGTAGATGGCACCCGAACTAAAGAGAAACCAGCTGTACCACGAAACAGCCGAACCGACCATCGACGCCGCCAGGGTCGTTCTATCCGTGGCCGGCCGCGCTCCCGCGTTCCGCAGTTGTCGTCGATGGGATCCGGTGACCTATCCCTGTGACTTCACGGGTACCAGGGCTTCGCTTTCTTCCACTCATACTCGAAAAAGTCGCTGGTCCATTGAAGGAATTTGGGGTCCTTGCCGTGGAACGAGAGGTAATCTTGCGCCCCATCGTTCAGGCGAAGCTGAACATCCGCCGCATTGTCATTTTGGTACAGGTGCCCCCAGAGCCATGGAGTGTATCTCATTTCAGGGAATTTCTTTACCGGGCGAAGCACATCTCTAGCCTTTGGGAGGTAGCTCTCCTGCAGAAGCCACCTGACTTTCACTCCGTCGGCGATACGTTGCTTCATTATGTCCAGCTGGGTGGCAAAACCGACCTCGATTGTGCCGTCGATTTTCTCGCGAGCGCTCTGGAGCATTCCCGTGACTGTGTTGAAGGTGTCCACCGCCGTAGGTAAGAAAATGCCTCCAGAAAGCTCAGCTAGACGAGCGCGAAATTCAACCGGGAGGAGCATTGAATTGTGAGTCATGAAGAATTCCCTGAACCGCGAAATGAAATCGAGAGGAGCTGACGCATCCAGTGCGATTTTCGCATAGGGCGTTAGCCTATATTTCCCGTCTGACATCTTTTCGAGAAGGCAGGCGTCCGTCATCCGCTGAAGCTGCCTGAGCGCCTCGGTGGCTGTCATACCGAGCCGCTTTGCGATCTCGTTGAGATGAAGACTTCCGCTTTGGAGCTCCGACAGGATCCGTTTTCTATCTATGCTCGCCAGTTGAAAGAAGAGCTCAGTGGCTCTCTCCTCGTTCTGTGCCGGCTCTTGCATCAAGAATAATGCAACTCTGGCTACGGTGCCCCCGTAAATGGGTCCAATCGGCATATGAACGGGGGGCACAATTCTCAAGTGTGAGAACAGGCCACACTGCGGCGTCCCCAGGCCTTACACAGCAGTGTGTATGTCTACACACGAGAGTCAAAGAGAGGATATCTTAGTGCCAACCACTCGATAACCCGGTGAGTGTCGAGATGACAGGTAAGAAGGGAGCGCAGATCAGACGGGTCTTTTCCGTAGAGCTCGATTCCGGGGACGACCTGCTCAAGGTGAATATCCCGAACAGGTCCCAACGCATCATGATGGAGGGAACCATTGGGGCCCTCAAACACGCGGTATTCGTCGAGGATGCTGTGCTAGAATTAATCGGAACCAACGGAATCCTAAGGGTCGACCTGTCCAAACACGACTTGGAGAAGCATAGTCGCAAAGAGGTAGTCCAACCATGAAACACGCCGCGGCCGATGTTGCGACTGCGCAGGACTCCTGTTGAGGAATGGAAGACAGGTTTCCTCGCAGGCTGTGGTTCGACAGCGCTTCCTCGGCCCTTCACCTGCCTCGAATCGCCGGTACCTGTCTCGTTGGATTGATACCCGCGGAGGCCCTGTGGTATTTAGGGATAGACATCAGAATCGCCACCGATTTCACCGGGGTGCCGCTAGTCTCTCTCCCACTCCTAGTTGTGAACGTCGTTTTCCTGCTCTTCGCATCGCAGGTGATTCGGGACCGAACTCTGCAACTGAGGGACCACACATCGTCCCTGGGCGTCGAACCTGAACCTGGTCAGCTTGGCAGGCTTACGAGCCTGAGGGGCATATTAGTCGTCTGGGTGCTGTTGCTCTGCGCGACTTCCATTATAATTGATCCCTACGTCTTCAACCTGTACTACTCCTCCATCCAAGCGGCCCTGCGTCTCGTCGTGACGGCGTACATCAGATTCCTTCAGGCAACCTTCCTATGGACTCTGGGATTCTCAATGTATCTTATCCATAAGTGGGGGAAGCTTCCAATTAGGCTCAGGTCATTCGCCGAGGACAAGACCCTCGGACTGAACATCTACGGCAGGACCTCCCTGCTCTTCGTGACACTTTACATCGCAGCGATGCTCTTGACCTTCCCCGCGTTTGTGTACAGGGGCGAGGCTGTGATGCTGAGCGAGGCGATATTTGCAGTGTTGGGCCTCGCAATCTTCCTGGTGCCTCTCTTCAGCCTCAGAGAGAGACTGGTGGAGGCCAAGCGCGAAAAGCTAGCATGGATCACGCGGCGCCACAAACGTGCAATCGAGTCAATCGAAGCATGCGGAGACGGTCCAATCGATGTTGCCTTGGTGAATGAGCTCATCGCAGTAGACAACATCAGGAGCGATCTCCAGCGGATCAGTAGCTGGCCCTTCAATGCCGGAGTCGCAGTCAGGTTGGTTACAGTCGTCTTCGTACCCCTTTCGCTATTGCTCATCTCCGTTTATCTTACCCACGCCCTTAACCTGTAGCGTCCTAATTCTGAATTGAGCCTACACATGTACGTGTACCGGGAAACAATGCCATCAGTGTGCCCCTACTGTCGAGCCATCGAAGAGCTGGCTTTACCGGGGCATGAAGAGAATCCCACACACGGGACAGATCCTAGTGCTCGAGAAGGGCGATAGTTTCCCGAAACTCGACGAATCGGCCTCGTGACCCAAGGGACATTTCATACTTCCTGCTCACCTCCCGAATTGGCATTCGGTCGACAGGAGGCGAAATCGCTTGTTTGATTCGTGTGTTTACACGTACACATCCTTGTGAACTGCTAAACATCAACGTCAAACAATCGATATCTCGTTCCCGTCTCCTTGTCCCTTCCGTGGGAAAATGGCAATCGGGGAATCGAAGAAGCCCGGCAAGGAGCGCGTCTTTACAATGATGGAGGAGGTCCATGCGGCAGAGAACTCCACAGGGACCGCCATTTCAGTCGAAGGTCTCGTGAAAAGGTACGGCGACAACGTTGCGGTGGATCACGTGTCATTCGAAGTCAAAAAGGGGGAGATATTCGCCTTCCTGGGCCCGAACGGGGCGGGCAAGTCAACGACGATTGAGATCTTGGAATGCCTTCGCCCCTTAACCCAGGGGAAGGCGTGCGTGTTGGGATACGACATAACAAATCCCCACGTAGTCCCGAAGATCAAGGAGAGAATAGGGGTCCTCCCTCAGGATTTCTGCGCACTTGACCGGCTCACCGTTAGAGAGAACCTAGTGCTCTTCTCTAAGATGTACGCCAAATCCATCAGCGTTGACGTGCTCCTCAGTCTTCTCGAGCTATCGGACAAGTCGAAGGCTAGATTTGGTGATCTGTCGGGCGGACTGAAGCAGCGGGTCGGGGTCGCCGCAGCTCTAGTGAACGACCCAGACCTCGTCTTCCTCGACGAGCCTACCACTGGCCTGGACCCTGACATAAGGAGGGTAACGTGGAGCATCCTGCGCTCACTTGCTCATTCAGGGAAGACAATCTTCCTGACCACACACTACATGGAAGAGGCTCAGGAGCTCGCAGATANAGATCGGGGTCATCGTCAAAGGCAAGATCGTCGCGCTGGGGACACCTGCCGAGCTCATGGAGACTTACGGAGGAAAGAAGATGATGATATTCAAAGGCGGTGGCGAGAGAGCTTTTGCAGCCCTCAAGACGGAGTTCAACGACATGTCCTTGGACGGGAGCAACGTCAACCTCCCGTTCTCCTGCACGGCGGAAATTCAGAAGGCGCTTTCGGTCCTCTCGGAGAGGGGAATCGCTTGCGAGATGGAGGAGAAGACACCGAACTTGGAGGACGTCTTCCTGAAGCTGACTGGGTTCAAGATCAAGGCAGGAGGCCAAACCGCATGAGCCGCATCGAAGGAATATTCACGGCAGTGACCAAGAACACTCTTCGCAGCCGCGTCGGTCTCTTCTTCTCTGCACTCTTTCCGCTCATGCTTCTCCTTGTCTTCGGCTCTGTGTTCGGAGGAACCTTCGCAGGGAGCTGGGCTCCTCTTCTGATTGGAGCCTTCGTGATGACCAATGGCATTGTGGCCCTTCCTACCATCGCCACTGAGTTCAAGAGGCGGGGAGTTTTGAAGCGCCTGAGCGCGACTCCCCTTTCGAAGCTCGAATGGATAGTGGGGAACGTGCTCAGTCAGACCCTGCTCGCCGTCATACTGACCGTCACTCTGATTTTGGCTGCTTGGCTTGTCTTCGGGGTGACACCCGTAGTCAATCCCATTTCGGCGGTTATCCTGTTCACCGGAGCTGTCATGTTCTCCGGAATCGGCATGGTGATTGCGGGCTTCCTGAAGGACCCCGAAGCCGCCAGTGGGCTTGGGAATGCGATTTCGTTTCCCATGATGTTCCTGTCCGGGACATACTTCCCTCTCAGCATAATGCCGGGTTACCTTCAGAACGTGGCANCGCTTCCTCCCGCTCTACTACTTCCAGGATGGCCTGAAGGCCTCCATGATGACCGGTAATGTGACCACTGCGCTCGGTGATCTTGCGGTGATTGGGGTGCTTGCCATCGCGTTCATACTCGTTGGTTCTTTCGCAACCAAATGGCGGGGGAAATAGCCCGAGGGGGTGAATGGAGCAATGAGAACTGGGATGGCCATCACTGGACTCGTTGGGCTTGGGGTAGGCGCCCTGGTTGAGGTCGCAGGCATATTCTATGCGAATGACATTCTGTCGCACAACGTCTACGGCTTCGGCGGCGGGATGCTGATCATACTTGGCATAATCGCCTTGGGCACTGGGAGGACTCTGAAGAAGCCGGTTGGTGATCAGTAATCGTGCCCTCCACGTCTGGATCGCGCAGGGACGACGTATTGTCCGGCGCAACCATACAGGAAGTGGGATGGGTGAAACGTGCCCCCTGGAGGCCATCTGCTTCATTCACGCTTGTAATTACTTCCATCTCAGCTAACCTCGTGGCGTTCGCGTTGTCTCTGCAGATTCCTAGTGGGGCTTCGGAGGTAAACCCATTCGTTCATCTTGGGATGATGGTTTCTCTCGGATTCTCCGAGGGAATAGTAGTGCTGGTCTCCTTCATCCTCTCAAGACTGCTTCGGGACGAGGCAAAGAGGAGCGTCATCCTGGCGGGTGTGGTAGCAGTGTTGGCGGGGGACGCTTTGAATGACATCGTGTTTACTCTTACCAACAGTCAATTCCTCGCGTTTGACATCTCTTACGCCTTCACGGCACTAATCCCAGCCTTCGTTGCCATGAGGTGGATTCGGTCACAAACCAGTTAGCATCATCCTTTCTAACTGCACGTTTTGCCACTTGGCATTCACCAGTCTGCTCTGCACACCGGTCCTGGCAATGGCACCTGCTTCGAAAAAGAGCATCCAATTGGTTGTCCCAATGAAGGTCGGGGCATTAACCTTGCGGTATCACTTCCCCTCCTTAGAAACCTACCAAGACGACCGACGGCCTGCAATCGCCACTCAACTTCTGCTCATATTGCCAGATGGGTCGCGTAGGACCCCGCTTAATTTTCCGAGCGAATCCAAATTGATTCGGACACCCTCCAAGCGAATCCCAAGGCGGACCCGACGGGTTCCGTACCCCGGGGGGTTCGATACCCGGATTTGCCTTCGGATACCAACGTGCCAGCACTATGACGTTTCTCTCCTAAAAGCGCCGCTGTAGGACCGTGACACGACTAGATTCTCAGCTAGAGCGCTTCCAGGAACTCTTCTTTGGTCAACGCCGCTTCGGCCAGGATGTCCATCAGAAGCCCTTTGCCGACGGGGTCGTGCCTGGGAACTACGATGCGGACGCCTTCTTGATTGCGGAGCAGGATGTGGCTCGAAGATTGCCTGACCGGGACGAACCCGAACTTTCTGAGGGCCTTCAAGATCTCTCTCCAGGACAGGCTAGGGAGTTTCTGCGGCCCCGACAACTAGACGGTTACCTGAATCAGCCTTGCCTTCTGCTCTTTCGCCTGGGCGTGCACGTCCTCGAGATAGAGCTTAATCGCATCCTGGACGTTCTTGATTGCCTCGGCCTCTGTCTTGCCTTCGCTCATGCATCCCGGGAGTTCGATACACTTGGCCACGAACCCCTCCCCCCGCTGACGCTTGAGAGACACGTGATAGTTCCTAGCTTCCATCGAGGGGGAGACGCGGGTCGCGCTATTTATCCTGCTCTGTCTGAAGTCAGCGCCCATGGGCGGTTAATACTGAAAGTGTCGGAGTCTGCGAGAATCCGAGGTTGAGGAAGCTCATTGACCTTTCCGTTCTCGCCGTTTGACGCCTTAAGCATTTTGTGCAACCAAGGTGGTATTCTGCTCATGCGAGGCTACGCCTATGGGCAACGAACGCCTGCGTCGTGAATACCACTAACGCGACACATGCCATGACCAAAGCGAGAGCCCACACGGAGTAGACCTGCTCCGGCCTCAATACGGTCAGAAGAAAGAAGAGGATGGTTGCGAAGAAGGCGGCAAAGGTCGCCTGAACGGGGGCCACGAATCCCCCAACCCGGATCATGCCTTCGAACAACATTCTGTCGACCACATATCCGGCTGGGGTCTCAGTGACCATCCCCAACTCCACGAGCTTCCTGAGATGATAGTGGGCTGTCGAAGCAGCCTGAAGCCCCACACCTCTTTGCACTTCATGCACTCCGACAGGCTTCCCTTGCTTGAACAGAAAACGGTAGACCCTGAGGGTGGTCCCGGACAGGTCCTCCTCTTCGTTCGCGGGCCGGCCAGGGGAACTCATATGGAATGTGGCGAATCTTGAATACAAAACGCTATCCCCATTCGAGAAGTTCGAATTTCCCGATTTTGACCATTCGAAACCATAGAACTAAGACCCCTCGGTCTTCATGCTCTAGTCAAATGCCGAATGTTCGTACATTGGTGATTGTCGGCGTCGTCCTCGCAGTCGTCGCTGGGTCGGTGCTGGTCTACGCATTCGTCTCCTACCTGCCCCCGTCTGGTAACTTTGGGCCTGCTCCGCCTTCCCCGGTCCAATTCACGTCTGTCTCCTGCAGCGTCCGCAACAATTCGTGCGAGCTGGTAATGGTGAACACGGGGACGGTCACCGCGCGGGCGGGATGGTGTGTGTTCAACATGATCTTGGGCCCCAGGAACGGCAACAACAATTCAGTTATCGTCCAGGGAGGTCCCGGTGTCTTTTCGGACAAACCGGGAGGTACAACAAACCAGGTCATACCGATAGCACCAGGTTCCATGGTGACAGCCTACTGCACGCCCGTTGGAAACTCTCCCACGGCAGGAACTCCGGTTCAGGGGCAGGTTGAATGGGTGGAGCCCGGGGAAGAATGGCAGTACCCAGGCTTCAGTACAACATGGACGTAGATGGTTCATCCCCAAGGAATCTGACACCATGTGCAGAAAGATGAATGGCACTCACGCGATTCCTGAGGACAGTCCTTT
>OCOJ01037213.1_pt1 | contig 28927 bp, 27 predicted proteins | sample 1539251 | NCBI WGS metagenome assembly OCOJ01 (sample SAMN01911457, study PRJEB22624) | soil metagenome | biome: Soil | place: Malaysia | collected 2012-04-30 | depth RA_metagenome m
TGAGCTAGCGGCCCAAGACCTATAAATCATAGCACGGCCTTCTTGCGAGTCAGCGGCAAGAGAAATCCAGCCAGACCGATCCAACTGATCCAGGTAGTACTCACCGGAGATCAGCTTGCCGATGAACCGGCGGCTCTTCATGCCCTTGACGAATCGCTCCGCGCGCCTCGCATCACCGCCCGCCCGAAAGCTTCGCGAATAGACCAGTTCCCAAGGGCCGCGCCCTCGCGTCCAGCGGCTGCGGTTTTTCTCCGGGTGGTTGTGTTGCTCCAATCGGAAAGCAAGATCTTCGGCCGTACCGACATAATAACGCGCGGTTTTCTTGCTCCGCAAAATGTAAAGAAACATCGTTGTCCCGCGGTTTCGAAACAGGCGAGGAACCCGTTGATTAAGAGTCAACTTCCCGAAGCTGCGGGACTACCAATTGAGCTAGCGGCCCAGCAAACCGGTGTTTTAACACGAAGCCGCCGGCGCGCCGGAAGCGGAATTCAGTTCCGCGGACGGCTGGCCGGCGGAATGATGCCGTTCATGCGCAGATAGACCACCATTTGCCCGTAGTGATCAAAGCAATGCGCGGTTGCAAAACTGGCCAAGCCGAGGCGCGTGCTGAAGATCGGAAAGGGAGCGTTCGGCAGCGGGGTCAGGGAATTCTCCGGGGTCAGGCCGGCGATGGCTTTGTGGACGGCGGCGAACGAGTCCTTCAGGTACTGCATGGTCTGCGCCTTGGTTTTGATGTCCGCGGGGCCGTGCTCCGCAGCTTCAAAATCCGGTTTTTCGCCGTTCATGATGGCGACAAACATGAAGTTCGCTGCGGCGATGTGTTTGACCTGCTCGCCAAACGTGCGCACGCCTTTGAACTCACCGCCGGCCGGCGCGAACGAATATTTTTCCTCCGGCATCGCGTCCGCCGCGGAAACCACTTCCCTTTCTGCAACGCCCAGATTTGCGTTCAGCGCCGATGCCAGAGTCGGTGGCGGCGGAGGCGTGGCTGGTTTTTGTTGTGGCGCGGCCTGCGGCGCCAGCACTAGCGCTCCCAAGAGCGCGCTGAACGTGAGTACTCGTCCAAAAGTTTTCATAGAACTCCCCTCCCCGGATTTCGATGCTCCGTCTGGCGCGACCGCTGCAGCCGCCAGCGGGCACGTGAGCGGCACGCCATTCTATCGTAATAGCCCGGCGAGGCGGATGCTCCTGAGAAAGGCGCGGCGGGCCGATTGGGAGCGGCTATTTGACCGGGAAGCAGTCCAGGTCATTCGCAAATGCGAGCGGACCCGCGTAGCGCTTTTTGATCTCCACCTCCGTCCGTTGCTCCTTCCCCAGTGTACGCAACATGCGGTGAGACAAGATCAAGGTTCTTACGTTCGCGCCGGCGGCAATTTGTCCGATGCGGGATGGAGGCATATGCAGGCTCAATTCATACGCAGACGCGCCTTCCGGGACGGCGTTGTGGGCGATGAAGAGATCCGCGTTGGCCGCCAGACGCAGCAGCCCGCTGCCCTGGCCACTGGTATCTCCGGAGAACACGATTATCTTGCCGCCCGCCTCGATGCGCCACGCCAGTGCCGGCACGCCCCCGTGAACCACGCGCACCGCGGAGGCGGCCAAATCTCCGCTGCGGAATGCGGAAACCGGCGAAGCGCCTGCCTCCACATTCTGCGGCTGCATTTTGTAGCTGCCTTGCTCTCCCGGCACCAGCAACTCACTGAGGTACCGGAACGCGCCGCGCTTATCTCCGAAGAAGTCGGAGACAAATTCGACCGTCGAAGGCATGAACTCGTTGCCGGGGGGACCGTAAATGGGCAAGGGGCGATTGCGGTCCTCAAACCAGGAGGACTTGATGAGCGCCGGGAAATCCGCGCTGTGGTCCACGTGGAAGTGAGTGAAGAGCAGCACGTCCAGTTGGGAGACGCGCGCTCCGCTCTCTCCAAATCGAAGGGCGCTGCCCCCGCCGGCGTCCACGAGTGCCCGTGCTTGCCCGTTTTCCCAGATCAAATAGCTGCTGGAAGCGCGCTTATCTTCCAGTTCCGGCCCGCCCGAACCGAGCACTTGGAGCGCCACCCCCTGCGCACCGCAGGATTGTGCCGCCGCCGGCTGCGGAACCAGGCAATGCAGCAGGAAGGCTGCAAGCGGAAACAGGCACTGCAATCTCGAAATACCTCCAGCAAGACGCCTGGGGTTCATCTGGCCTTCCTCCTGCGAATGCATGCCGACCACCCGCCCTGCATGGAACCTCGCGCGGTACAGCCCCGGGGCGGGGCGCTGCCGCATTGGATGTCTGGCAGGGCTGCCGCGGCCAACGGGAAATTCGCCCGGTTGTTTGGTGCGCGGCGTCACAAAGCGGCGTGATACACCACACGAATTCTCGGGCCGCGATGCACTTGGATGGCTTCGAGCGCGGACTCGGCCGGCATCCGCCGGAAGTATGGGCACACTCAGCCGCGTGCCGCCCGTCACTCGCCGCTGCTGTTTCACGCCTGCGGCATCCGTTGTACCGCGCGCGGGCACTGGCGCCACAGAGATCCTCGTAACGCTGTCAGCGTTTGTGACCCTCGACAAGAGCTACCAGGCTCGAGGCTACCTCAATTTCCTGGGCGAGGAGGCTAAGCGGGGTGCGTTGCAAGGAGAACATTTGCGGCTCGACGGTTGGCCAAGCAAGAGAACCAAACACTGGCGTAGAGGAGTCTGGGGCTGCCGGTGGCTTGGGCGAGCGGGCGATGTGCTGGAGCCCTATCTCTTCCTGCCATTCCTGATGGTGTTCGCCTGGACCTATTTTCTGCTGCAACGCCGGGTGCCGCTTCCGGTCAGCGCAGTGTTCGCAGTCTCCGGTCTCGCGGCAGGATTGATCCTTTTTGCGTTTTGCGCGGTTTGGGTCTGGCTGCAAAGGAATGACGAAGAGGAAAGTAAAGATGTGCCCGCTGATCCTTGAATGGTGGGCACTTGGCAGTGAGGTTTCCGCCGGAAATGCGGCGGTTTGAGTCAGGGACCTGTCGGTTCTGACAGTGGCTTGAACCCTCTGCCGGCCGTAGGCTTTTTCTGGATGAGCAGCGGGGGCGACAAAATATGCGTTCCGCGCCTTCAGGGGTCCAGAGTGCAGATTCCCCAGACATCCGAGGTGGAATATGGGCGCCAATCCTGAAAGCATCAGACTGCAACAAGCCCAGAAGGGCGAAGCTCCGTGGAAAAAATGGGGGCCGTATCTGAGCGAGCGGCAGTGGGGCACGGTCCGCGAAGACTACAGCGAGGACGGAAACGCCTGGGATTACTTCACTCATGACCAGGCCCGCTCGCGCGCCTACCGCTGGGGCGAGGACGGACTTGCCGGCATCAGCGACGACAAGCAATTGCTGTGCTTCGCGCTGGCCCTGTGGAACGGCAAGGACCCCATCCTCAAGGAACGCCTTTTCGGGCTGACCAACAGCGAAGGCAACCACGGCGAGGACGTCAAAGAGTATTACTTCTATCTGGACAGCGCGCCGACCCACTCCTACATGAAGTATCTGTACAAGTACCCGCAGGCGGCGTTCCCCTACGGCGACCTCGTCGCGACCAATAAGAAGCGTGGCCGTGGGGACATGGAATATGAGCTGCTAGACACGGGTGTGTTCAATGACAACCGATATTTCGACGTCTTTGTGGAATACGCCAAGCAGTCCCCGGAAGACATCCTGATCCAAATCAGCGTAGCGAATCGCGGGCCGGAAGCGGCTCCCATCCACGTTCTTCCGACTCTGTGGTTCCGCAATAAGTGGGAAGCTTCCGACCACACGCCGAAGCCCTCGTTGCAACTCGTCTCCGGAAGCAAGGGATTCGCTGTCGTGGCCGCGAAGCATGAGCAACTTGGGGAGCGCTATCTCTACTGTGAAAGCGATGTGCCCGTACTGTTCACTGAAAATGAGACCAACAACCGGCGCATTTTGAGCACCGCCAACAACTCTCCGTATGTGAAAGACGGTATCAACGACGCCGTGGTAGGAAGCAGGCAGGATTGCGTTAATCCGGGCAATGCCGGGACAAAAGCTTCCGCTCATTATCAGGTCACAGTCGGCGCGGGCCAAACGGCCACCATCCGGCTGCGGCTCACGGATGCGGCGCCCGCTGCCACCGGCAGTCCCTTCAAGGATTTCGAGGAGATGCTCAAAGCTCGCCGCACGGAAACAGACGATTTTTATCGCAGCATCACGCCACCGCGTGCCACGGAAGATGAGGCCCAGGTGATGCGCCAGGCGCTGGCCGGAATGCTGTGGAGCAAGCAGTATTTCGGTTACGACGTGGACCGCTGGGCCGAACAACATGGCGTCGATACCATGAAGCCGGGAACGGGCAAACAGTTGCGGAACAAGGAATGGGCCCACATGGTCAACGACCACATCATCTCCATGCCGGACAAGTGGGAGTATCCCTGGTTCGCCGCGTGGGACCTGGCGTTTCACGCCATTGCGCTTTCCGCTGTAGACGTGGACTTTGCCAAAGACCAGCTCGAGCTGATGCTGACAAGGCATTTTCTGCATCCCAACGGCCAGATTCCAGCTTACGAGTGGAACTTCAGTGATGTAAATCCGCCGGTGCACGCCTTTGCGACTATCTTCCTGCACCGGATGGAGCAGGCCCTCAAAGGCACGAGCGATTTGCAGTTCCTTGAGGGAACCTTTGAGAAGCTACTGTTGAATTTCAGTTGGTGGGTGAACCGGAAAGACCGTAATGGCAAGAACCTGTATGAGGGAGGATTCCTCGGCCTCGACAATATCGGCGTCTTCGATCGCAGTTCTCCGCTGCCCACCGGCGGCCATCTGGAGCAAGCGGATGGCACGGCGTGGATGGCGCTCTTCTGCCAGAACATGATGGAGATCGCCGCGGAATTGGCGGTGCGAAATCCCGGGCATTACGAGGACATGGTCACAAAGTTTCTGGAGCAATTCATGTGGATTGCGCGGGCCATGAATGGAACCTGCCCCAATGGCATGTGGGACGAAGAAGACGGGTTTTACTACGACGTCCTGCAACTTCCCGATGGCAGCGCCAAGCGCCTGAAGGTCCGCTCCATGGTGGGATTGTTGCCGCTGTGCGCCACCACCATCATCGAGCCAGCGCAGCGAAACCTTCTGCCGGGTGCCATGGAGGCTCTCAGGGAGCGCCTGCGGCATAGCCCAAAACTCCTCGAGTATGTCCATCCGACGGGGCCCGGCAAGAACGGTGTAAATGACCGCGGCATCATGGCGCTCGTAAATCCGGACCGGCTGCGCCGCATCCTCACCCGCATGCTGGACGAAAATGAATTCCTGAGTCCTTACGGAATCCGGGCATTATCCCGCTACCATGCCGACCACCCGTTTGTGTTTAACGTGGGAGGCCAGGAGTACCGCGTGAATTATCTGCCCGCCGAATCGGACACCGGCATGTTCGGCGGCAACTCCAACTGGCGCGGGCCCATTTGGATGCCGGTGAACGTGCTGCTCATTCGCGCCTTGCTGCAGTTCTATGCCTTCCACGGCGACAACTTCAAGATCGAGTGCCCCACCGGCTCGGGCCGGCAAATGAACCTGTTTGAAGTGGCGCGGGAGATTGCCAGCCGGTTGGCCCGAATCTTTCTCAGGGATCAGGCGGGCAGGCGGCCTGTCTATGGCGGGACCGAGAAGTTTCAAACGGACCCCAATTGGAAGGATTACATCCTGTTCTACGAATACTTCCACGGGGACAATGGCGCGGGCCTCGGGGCCAGCCACCAGACCGGCTGGACTGGAGTGATCGCGAAACTCATCGATCTCTTCGGCCGACTTGAAGCGAAGGCCTTGCTCGGAGCCGGCAGAGAGGCCGTGTTCGTAAGGAAAGAACAAGGTAAGGAGCAAGAAAAAGTCCTGGTCGGCTCGTGACAGGGATTCAAGCCTGAGAGGCGGAAAGCAAAGACTGTGAGGGCGCGCCCGGTGGGCGTTTGCGTCCGGGACAAGCGCATGGGTGCAGAGGCCAAGGCTCGGGGCCGCGGGACACGCCTTTGACGACCCCGGGAGGCAGGAATGAACCAGCAGGACGCGCTGATGGATCAGGGACTGAAGACTCCCCGCGCCGCGGCCATCGCCGGCATCCTCTTTTCCGCACTACTGATTACCATTCAACTGCTTCTGAAGATCTCCGTTCCCCCCGATCCCATGGGACCGGCGAAAGAGGTCCTTAGTCACTTAAAAACCATCTCCCTCGCCCTGAATCTGATGCCGTTTGCCGGCGTGGCCTTTCTGTGGTTCATCGCCGTGCTGCGGGACCGCTTAGGCGTGCTGGAGGACCGCTTCTTTGCCACCGTCTTTCTGGGCAGCGGATTGCTGTACATTGCCATGATGTTTGTCGCCGCCGCCCTTTCGGGAGGCCTCATCAACATCCTGAACACTGGGGATTCCAACCTGACACAGTTTGGCTCCTACAACCTTGGCCGTGCGGAGATCTATCAAGCCACGTACGTTTACGGTGCAAGGCTTGCCGGGGTATTCATGATATCGACCTGCACCATCCTGATGCGGACCCGGATCGCCCCGCGCTGGATCGCAATCCTGGGCTTCGCAATGGCGGCGGTGCTTTTGCTGGGTGTTGGGACGCTTGACTGGACTCCCCTGGCCTTTCCGGTATGGATATTCCTGCTGAGCGGCTACATCCTGATTGAAAATCTCCGGTGAGTCTTCGCGGCGGAACGGGCTGGTGCGTTACGTCACACTCCGATGTGACGCGCTTCACCAATTCCGGCGGCGCGATGCGGTTCAATGGGTACCGGGACCGGCGAGCCCGAAGGCAGCGCCGGAGGAGGCAGCCATGGAAGTCCAGGTAGAGCATCTCGGCGATGTGCAATTCCAGATTCGCGCGCGGTCGCACGTAATCGACTGCGACCAGCCAGCAGAGAACGGCGGCTACGATGAGGGCATGACCCCACCCGAACTGCTGCTGGCGTCGCTCGGCTCCTGCGCCGCGTATTACGCCGCGCAGTACCTGCGCAAACAGGGCCTGGCTACGGAAGGCACCCGCGTTCGCGTGACCGCGGAGAAAGAAAAAAATCCGGCGCGGCTGGCGCGCTTCCAGATCGAGATCGAGACGCCCGTGGAACTGAGCGCGGAGCACCTCGATGGAATCTACGAGGCGGTGGGGCACTGCCTGATTCACAACACGCTGCTCAGCGCGCCGGAGATCCGCGTCGAGATTGCCCAACCGGCGCTGGCGGCCCTCTAGCCGCGGCGAAATCCGCGGTCACAAAGAAGCGGCCGGGCCCCGGCCGTTTCTTCCGCCGCATCAAAGCCGGCCAGAAGCAGAGACACACTCCATCAAGCAGCAGGTATCCCATTCCTCCGCGCAGTCCTTTAAGGCAATCTCCAGGATCCGCTTAGGCCGTTTGCCCGCTTGCCACGAGTAAGCGCCCATTCCCCAGCGATCCCGGCTCCCACTACAGCGCCGGTCCGCGGCGGGGCGGCGGCTTGACACGGCCCGGGAAGAGGAATAGAAGTATCGTATTACGATATGTTTTTGCGCGAGAGGCTCATATGAACTCTTCCCTGCACGCCCGGAAAAGAAAGCGCGAGCACCAGTGGGTCAGTCTGGTTCCCTACGGCCTGAACGAGCAGCATCCCAATGCCTACAAAGACATCGCCGCAACCATGTGGGAGAACCGCGACCAAATGCGCTACGCCTGGCGCATCCTGCGCGACGGCTGCTGCGATGGATGCTCGCTGGGCACCACAGGCATGCACGACTGGACCATGAAGGGGGTGCACCTGTGCGCGCTGCGACTCAAGCTGCTGCGCCTGAATACCATGCCGGCCATGGACTGGCGCCGCCTCGAAGATGTGGCCAGCCTGCAGCGGATTCCTTCACGGCGTCTCGGCAAGCTAGGCCGGCTGGCGGTACCGATGGTGCGGAGGCGGGGAGAGAAAGGCTTCCATCGCATCGGTTGGGAGGAAGCGATCGCCCTGGCCGCCGAGGGGCTCCAGGGGACGGACCCGCAGCGCCTCGGCTGGTACCTGACCTCGCGCGGCCTGACCAACGAGGCCTACTACGCGCACCAAAAGGTGGCCCGTTTCTTCGGAACCAACCATGTGGACACGAGCGCGCGCATCTGCCACGCGCCGAGCACCGCGGGATTGAACGCCACCGTGGGCTGCGCGGCGACCACCTGTTCGTATTCCGACTGGATTGGCACAGATCTGCTGGTGCTGGTGGGCACAAATCCGGCCAACAACCAGCCGGTCGCCACCAAGTACCTTTACTACGCGAAGCAGAAGGGCACGAAAGTGTTCGTGGTCAATCCCTACCTGGAGCCCGGTCTGGAGCGGTATTGGGTGCCCTCGGTAACGCGCAGCGCGCTTTTCGGCACGCGCTTTGCCGACGATTTCTTTCCCGTCCACGTGGGCGGCGACGTGCCCTTCTTCTACGGCGTGTTGAAACACCTCATCGAAAACAACTGGCTGGACCGCGACTTTATCACCAGCCGCACGGTGGGCTGGGACGAGGTGGCCGCCAAGACCAGGCAGTTCACCTGGGAAACGCTGGAAGAAAGCTCCGGCCTTAGCCGCGCGGACATGTTTCGCTTTGCCGAAGCATTCGGCAAAGCGCGCTCGAGCATCATCGTGTGGAGCATGGGCATCACGCAGCACCGTTACGGCAGCGATAACGTGCGGGCCATCGTCAACCTGCAACTGGCCAAGGGAAACGTGGGACGGGAAAAAACCGGGCTGATGCCCCTGCGCGGCCACAGCGGCGTGCAGGGGGGCGCGGAAATGGGCGGGATGCCCTCCGCGTACGTGATGGGCGCGCCGGTGAATGAGGAGACCGCCCGCAAATTCGCGCGGGAGGAGTACTGGGGATTTGAGCCTCCCGCCTGGAAGGGCCTGACGGCCGCGGCCATGATCCTGGCCGCGGGCCGGGGCGAGATCGACGCCTTGTGGCAAAGCGGCGGCAATTTTGTGGACACGCTGCCGGAGCCGCAAAAAGTTCGCGAGGCCGTGGGCAAGATTCGCTTGCGGATCCATCAGGACATCATGCTCAGCTCCAACATGCTGGTGGACCCGGCGGACACGGTTTTACTCTTGCCCACCCGGACGCGTTACGAACAGCGCGGCGGCGGAACGGAAACGAGCACGGAGCGCCGGGTGATCTACAGTCCGGAGATTCCCGGGCCGAGGATTCCGGAAACCAAAGACGAATGGGAAATTCCGGTGCTGGTCGCGCGGCACGCCTACCCGGAGCGCGCCGCGAAATTTTTCCCCTGGGAGCAGACCCAGGACATCCGCGACGAAATTGACCGCGTGTGCCCCACCTACCGGGGCATCGCCGCGCTGCGCAAGAAAGGCCAAGCTTTCCAGTACGGGGGCCCGCGCCTGCTCGCCGAGCGTTTCCTCACGCCCGACGGCAAGGGGCACTTCTCCCCTGTGGATCTGCCGGAAGAAAGGATTCCCAAGGGCAGCTTCCTGCTGGCCACGCGCCGCGGAAAGCAATTCAACAGCATCATTCACGGGAAAGTGGATCCGCTCACCGGCGGCCGGCGCGACACAATCTTCATGTCCCGGGAAGACGCGCAGCGCCTGGGGCTGGCGCAGGGCGAGGCGATCGTGCTGCGCAACCCGCGCGGGGAGTTCCGCGGACGCGTGAAGATCGACCGGGTCAAACCCGGTTCGCTGCAAGGCTACTGGCCCGAAGTAAACGTGCTGGTGGCCGCGGGCTGCCTCGATCCCAGCGGGGNTGCCGGACTACAACGCCATCGTCGAAGTGGTTGCTGCCGGACGCACGCAGCCCGCCAGGGCCGCGGCCGCCGCTGCGGACTAGGGGTCGCCGCGTGCCACGCGCATTTCATAGCATGGAAGTAACTCTGGTCCGTGAATGGAAGGACGGCGCGCTCCGGTCATTCCAGGACTATCTGACCGGCGAGGAACCGCTGGAAATTCGTGTGGCGGATCGTCCGCTCAGCGTGACCATGAGAACCCCGGGACAGGATCTGGAACTCGCCGCGGGATTCCTCTTCACGGAGGGCCTGATCAACCGTCCCGAGCAGATCCTTGGACTCGCCTACGCCACCGGTTGCAGGAACACGGAGCGCGGAAACATCGTGCAGGTGGAATTGCACCCCTCCGCGCTCGCCGGCATCGAGCGCGTTCGCCGCAATTTCTACGCCGCTTCCAGCTGCGGAATCTGCGGAAAAGCTTCTATTGATGCGGTGCGCCTGCGCGGCATCCGCGTGCCGAATCCGGATCTGCGGGTAAGCGGCGAAGTCCTGTGCAGCCTGCCGGAGCGTCTGCGTACCGGGCAGGCCATCTTCGGGCGTACGGGAGGTCTGCATGCCGCGGGCCTGTTCACCGCCGGCGGCAAACTGCAGGTCCAGCGGGAAGACATCGGCCGGCACAACGCCGTGGACAAGCTCGTGGGCTGGGCAGTGTTGGAACGGCGGCTGCCCTTGGCCGATTTCGTGCTCCTGGTCAGCGGGAGGGGAGGCTTCGAAATCATTCAGAAAGCCGCGACCGCGGGAATTCCCATTGTGGCTTCCGTCTCCGCGCCCTCGAGCCTGGCCGTCCGGCTGGCGCGCGAGCTGGGCATGACGCTGGTGGGCTTTCTGCGCGGAAAACGGTTTGTGATCTACGCGGGAGAAGAACGGCTGTTGGCTGCGGCTGTGCCCGCGCACGCGAAGCGCGCCTGAGGCAGAGGGCCCTGCCGGACCAGGGTTGGATTTTCTTTGGCACGCAAAGTCAGCAGGATGAGGAGGCACCGATGACGGGGGAACGTCTTCCAAACCGATGGGGAATCGCAGTAGCCGCGGTACTGATGCAAATCTGTCTGGGTGCGGTTTACGGCTGGAGCGTGTTCGTCAAACCGCTGATCGCCCAGGAAGGATGGAAACTCACGGACGTCTCGCTCACGTTTACCCTGGCGATTGTCTTTCTGGGGGTGGGCACGGTAATCGGCGGATTGTGGATGGACCGCGCGGGGCCGCGGCTGGTGGCCACCGTAGCCGGAGTGCTCTATGGCATCGGCTACATGGTCTCCGGATACGCCTCCTCCCACCATTCACTCGACATTCTGTATCTGGGCTACGGCGTGCTGGGCGGCCTGGGGATGGGGATGGGCTATATCTGCCCGGTGGCCACGCTGGTCAAGTGGTTTCCGGAGCGCCGCGGGTTGATGACCGGCATTGCCGTGTGCGGCTACGGCTTCGGCGCGCTGATTATGAGTCCGGTGGCGGCCAAAGCCATCATCGCTCAAGGCGTCTCCTGGACGTTCTGGATGCTGGGGATCGTATACCTGATCATCGTGGCGGCAATGGCGCAGTTCTACGCGAATCCGCCGCAAGGCTGGCGGCCGGCCGGATGGGAACCCCGTACCGCAGTGGCCAAAGCGGCCAGCACGTATGACTTCACGGTCAAGGAAGCTATGGGCACCTGGCAATTCTGGCTGCTGTGGATGATGCTGTTCCTTAACGTCTCCGCGGGCATCATGATCATCAGTCAGGCCTCTCCCATGGCGCAACAGTTGGTGAAAATGACCGCGGTCGAGGCTGCGGGCATCGTCGGTCTCATCTCCATCTGCAACGGGGCCGGGCGAATTTTCTGGGCCTGGGTCTCGGACATGATCGGCCGCTCCCGGGTCTATTTCCTGCTCTTCGCCATCCAGGTGGTGCTCTTCTTCCTGTTACCGCGCGTGGAGAGCACCTTGATATTCACCGTGTCGGTGATGCTCATCGGGCTGTGTTACGGGGGAGGCTTCGGCACCATGCCGTCATTCACCGCGGACTTTTTCGGGCCGAAATATATGGGCGGAATCTACGGGTGGATTCTGCTGGCCTGGGGCGCGGCGGCCATACCCTCGCCCATCCTGATCGCGCACGTGCGGCAAAATACGGGAGGCTATGGCCCGGCCATCAACGTGATCACGGGAGTGATGCTGATTTCGCTGGCGCTGCCGCTTCTGGCCCGCCGGCCATCCAAGGAAAGCGAGGGGCATGCCGCGCCTCCACACGCGCTTCCCGTGGCGCGCTAACTGGAGAAGGGTGATGGCCGGCCAAATGCGGCCGGCACTTTCCACTTCAGAAAATCAGGAAAAAAGAAAAGGCCGGGGCCCGGACCCGGCCTTTCCCTTCACCGCTGGAAACTCGACTAGAAGCGGAACCGCAGCCCCGTCGAGACGCGGATATTGTTCTGCACCACGCGGCCGCCTCCTGGAGTCTCCCGGAACCAGGTAGGCAGATAATCCAGATCAAAGGCGCGCACGCCCCAATGATGGTTGAAAGGAATATCCAGCCCTCCGCCCACCGCCATGGCGAACGAATTGTGCGTGCCCGCGCCGGCAAAGGCCGTTGTGCCGGTGGCATGGGCCACGCCGACGAGGGTCTCGGCGAAGGGCTTGAAGTGACTGGTTCCGGGCAGGCGGATGCGCGGCCCGAACAGGTAGGTGAAGAGGTTATTGTCCACGCCTACGGAGCCGATTTGTCCCACGTGATTGCCTGAGAAGTCCGCAGCAAAGCCCAGCCAGTGCCACGGATAGTAGGCGATGGACGCTGTGCCGCCGTTGAGATTGAAACTATCAACGGAGGAAGCATTGGGATTGGCCCGCATGTAGGAATATCCGATCACCGCCTCTGTGGAGGGATGCTCCTGGGCGGCCGCGGTCCAGGCTGTGAGCAGCAGGACCGCACACAACAACGCACACTTGCGCATAAACGCACACTCCTCCCCTAAACGTCGAAATGGTCACAGCATCGCGGACCGGGCTTTATGTTCCGCGTGGCGATGGGTCCAAGGCTGAAAGACCCTCCCGCCAGGACGTTGGATTCACCGCGCTGCCGTGTGGTTGCCCTTGCGGCGGAGTTTTTGGGGGGGATTTCCTGGGTCCTGCTTGCTTGCGGGCCCGGTTGCCGCGCCGGCTTCGCGCGCTAGTGGGCGGCGGGAAGCCGGACGATTTTCACCGAGCATGGCGCGTGCCGAGCCACGGATTCAGCCACACTGCCCAGCAGAAAGCGGCTGGCCCCGCGGCGTCCGTGGGAGCCGAGCACGATCAGGTCCGCACCCCAGGCGGCTGCGCGGTCCACAATGGCTTCGCGGACGTCGCCAAAGAGCACGGCCGTCTCCGCTTTGAAGCCCGCGCTGCGCAGCGTCTGGGCCACGCGCTCCACGAGGGCACGCCCTTCTTTTCCGGCGGCTTCCAATTCCGGGGCATATCCCGGGGCCATCTGCGGCGGCGCAGTGACGGTAACGGGCGGCAATGCGTGCACCACCAGCACTTCCGAGCCTTCCCGCCGCGTTTGCTCGGCAACGTCGCGAACCGCGGCTTCCGAGAATTTCGAATCATCCACGGCCAGCAGAATTTTCATCGCAAACCCCTTTCGATGCGGCGGCGCCGCCGGCCTCCGGGCGTGCGTCGCGGGCGCGCGGCCGGCCCAGGATTGCCATAGGGCGTTCACGCCACACCTCGCGCTCCCGGTAGCGCAGAGTATAAATGTGCAGCAGCCGCCAGCCTTCCCCCAGCATGCGGTTGACCTCTTCCCGTCCGCGTGCTTCGAGGTTGTGGCCGGTCACTTCGGCGATGTCCAGCTCCCAAAGCGGCGACGCGGCGAGAACGGCCTGCAACTCTGCGGGGCAGGGGCCGGCTGCGGGCGCTTCCTCTTCACGCGTCAACACCCGGAGATTGGAAGGCGCCGGGAAGCTCAGCGGCAGCTCCGGCGCAGAGGATTCTCTTCTCCCGGAAGACGCTTGGCTCATCTCCGCCGGCGACACGATGGCGATTTTTCGGGTCACGGAGCGCCTCCGCGCGGGGCTTCCGCCTCTCCAGCCCCATGATTGCTCTGCAGAATGCGCCAGGCCGTGACCCGGGTCACTTGCCCCGGTGACCCCGACCACGGAAGGCACATGCCGTCTCCCGCATAGTTTTGGTGGGATAGCGTCCGGCGCGGCCGTTCCTGGTCTGCGCGGCGCGGCGTTTGCACGGGTGCCGACGGCCTGCTGAGGAGGTGGGACATGCTGGTGAGGGATGTGATGACGGGAGCTCCAATCTATTGCAGCGCAAAGACAAACCTGGGAGAGGCGGCAGCCCTGCTGTGGAGCCGCGACTGCGGAATGCTTCCGGTAGTGGATGCGGAAAAGAAAGTAATCGGCGTGGTCACGGATCGCGACCTGTTCTTCGCCCTGGGTACACGCAACAAGCGGGCGGGAGAAATCACCGTGGGCGAGGTGGCTCCGGCCAAACCCTATGTCTGCAAAGGGGAGGACGAAATTCACGCCGCGCTGGAAATCATGGCCCGGCACAAGGTCCGCCGCCTGCCGGTGGTGGGCAACGAGGGCCGCATCGAGGGCGTGCTCTCGATGGACGATGTGGTGCTGCACGCCCGTCCGCGCACTCCGGGGCGGCAGCAGGACCTCTGCTACGAGGATGTGATCGCGACCATGAAGAAGATCTACGAGACGCGTTCTCCCGTGGTGATGTACCGCAGCGCTGCGGCGGATTGAAGCGCGCGGAGGCCAGGCACAGCCGCATGCCGCGCGCCCACGGGCCGCTCTTGAGAGGAGAAACGCCATGAGCCGGCGGCTTCGCAACCGTTCGCAAGCGGGAAGACTTCTGGCGGAGCAGCTTTCTGCCTATAAACGATTTCCTGATGTGATGGTGCTTGCGCTGCCGCGCGGGGGCATGCCCGTGGCTTTCGAGATTGCCCGGGCCCTCGGCGCCGCCTTGGACGTGTTCCTGGTGCGCAAGCTGGGCATCCCGGGCTTTCCGCAAATGGCCATGGGCGCCGTGGCCAGCGGCGGTGCCCGCTACGTGGACCGCGAGCTCACCGCGGCCCTGCGCATACCCGGGGCGGAGGTTGAAAAGGTGGTGGCCAGGGAAGAGGCTGAGCTGGAGCAATGCGAGCAAACCTACCGCGCCGGGCGCGCGCCGCTGGACCTTGAAGGACGCACGGTCATCCTGGTGGACGACGGCGCGGCCACCGGCGCTTCCATGTCCATGGTGATCGCCGCGTTGCGCCGCATGAAGCCAGGGCGCATCGTGGTGGCCGCTCCCCTCGTGCCTGTGGCCACCTTCGAGGAGCTGCGGCTGTGCGCCGACGACGTGGTTTGCCTGCTTAAGCCGGAAGGCTTCCGCCCGGTCAGCAGTTTCTACGAGGAGTTTGAACAAGTTAGCGACGACCAGGTGTGCCGCCTGCTCGAGACCGCGAGCCAGCCCGCGGCGCCGCTGGCAGCTTGAAGGCGATCGGGAGCTCGCCGGAAGGGAGCACGTCCATGGCATTCAAACAACTGCTGTTCCGCTCCGCAGCGCGCGAAAAGGTGCTGCGCGGGGCGCAAGCACTCACGGACGCAGTGCGCATCACCCTGGGGCCCAAATCCAAATGCGTGCTCCTGGAGAAGAAGTGGGGCCGTCCCATTGTGTGCAACGACGGCGTGACCATCGCCAAAGAGATTGAATTCCCCGACCCTGAAGAGAATCTCGGCGCGCGCCTGGTCCGGGAAGCAGCGGAGCGCACCGGCGAGCGCGTGGGCGACGGCACCAGCACCTCGACGCTCCTGGCCTACGCGATCTTTGCGGAGGGCCTGCACAACATCGCCGCGGGGGCCGGCGCAGTGGACCTGAAGCGCGGGGTGGATCGCGGATTGCGCGCGGCCGTGGAAACGCTGAAGAGCATCGCGCGCCCGGTCACCAGCCGCAAGGAGAAGGGCCAGATCGCCACCATTTCCGCGCACAATGATTCCCAAATTGGCGAACTGGTGGCCGACGCCCTCGAGCGCGTGGGCGCCGAGGGCGTGATCACCGTGGAGGAAGCGAAAACCACGGAGACCACGGTGGACGTGGTCGAGGGCATGCGCTTCGACCGCGGATACATTTCCCCATACTTCATCACCGACCCGGAAAAGATGGAAGCTGTGCTGACCGACCCGGCGATCCTCATCCACGAGAAGAAAATCGGGAATCTCCAGGACCTGCTTCCCCTGCTGGAACAGATCTCCAAGGCCCATCAGCCGCTGCTGGTGATTGCCGAAGACGTGGAAGCGGACGCGCTGGCCACCCTGGTGGTCAACAAAGTGCGCGGCGCGCTGGCCTCCGCGGCGGTCAAGGCTCCCGGCTACGGCGAACGGCGCAAGGAGCTGCTGCAGGATATCGCCGTGCTCACCGGCGGCCGGGTGATCGCCGAAGAACTGGGCATCAAGACGGAAAACGTGACCCCCAACGATCTGGGCAGCGCCAAGCGCGTGGTGATCAACCGCGAAGCCACGACGATCGTGGAAGGCGCCGGCTCGAAAGAGGCCATCCAGGCGCGCTGCCGCGAAATCCGCAAGCAGATCGAGACCGCGACCTCCGATTACGACAAGGAAAAGCTCCAGGAAAGGCTGGCCAAGCTTTCCGGCGGGGTGGCCGTGGTGCGCGTCGGCGCTCCTTCCGAAACGGAATTGAAGAACCGCAAGGAGGCGTTTGAAGACGCCATCAGCGCCACCAAAGCCGCGGTGGCGGAGGGCATCGTGCCCGGCGGCGGCCTGGCCCTGTTGCGAGCCATTGACGCCGTGGCGCGCGAAGAAGCCAATTGCACCGGAGACGAACGCACCGGCCTGCTGATTTTGAAGCGCGCGCTCGAAGCGCCCACGCGCCAGATCGCGGAGAACTCCGGGTTTGATGGCGGCGTGGTGGTGGACAGGATGCGCTCCGGCCAGGGAAACTACGGCTTTGACGCCGCACGCGGCGAGTATGTGGACCTGGTCGAGGCGGGAATCATTGACCCCGCAAAAGTGGTCCGCGTCGCCCTGGAAAATGCCGTCTCCGTGGCCACCGTGCTGCTGCTGGCTGAGGCCACGCTCACCGAAATCCCCGAAGAGAAAAAGGCGCGGGGCGCGGTCCCGGAGATGAGCGAGGTCTAAGGCCGGCGCCGTCGCGAATACATCTCCGCGCAATTCCCCGCAGCGCGTTTCCCCGCTTCCCAGAAGCCTCCGTAACGCCGGCGCTGCCAAAGCACCCTGCGGCCGCACATGATCCAAATCCACTCACGGAACATTCATCTGCCTCTGATAGAATGGCCGCGATTTCATCGCTGCGCCCGGAGTCGAGGATGACCCAGTCCATTCCTGGCCGGGCACCCAACCAGGAGGAACCAGAATGAAGGTCAAGGCTATTACGTTGCTGTGCTTGCCCCTGTTCGCGGTCGCACTGATGTTCACGGCTGCGGCTCCGGCGGTCCCGGCCACGCCTGCGCCCAGTCCTGTTCCGGCGGCGCCCGAAAGGCATCCGCAGATCCACGCGGCCATCGATGCGCTGCGCAACGCACGAGCGCATTTGCAGGAAGCCAAGCACGACTTCGGCGGGCACCGCGACGCGGCCATCCAGGCCGTCAACCAGGCCATCGAACAGCTCGAGATTTGCATGAAGTATTAGCCGGGTGCAGCGTTTTGCGGCGGCCGGAGCCTTCTCCGGGTTCGGGTCCAGGAGGAGAGGGCCCTGGCCGGCCCGCCGGCAGGAGAGCAGGAAGCAGTCGGGCGGCGCCCTCAAAGGACGTTTCGATGCCAGCCAAGTTTGACCTGATCGTAATCGGTTCCGGGCCCGGCGGGAAAAGCGCGGCCATCCAGGCGGCCAAGGTGGGCAAGCGCGTGGCCATGATTGAGAAGCGCGCCGCCCTGGGCGGCGTATGCATCAACACCGGAACCATCCCCAGCAAAACCATGCGCGAAGCCGTGCTGCACCTCTCCGGGCTGCAGATGCAGAACTTTTACGGCATGGATTACCGGGTGAAGGAAAAAATCACCATGCAGGACCTGGTGTTCCGGGTACACCGGGTGATTGAAAACGAGATCAGCGTCACCAATGCCCAGCTCCAGCGCAACGGCGTCGAGGTGGTTCACGGCACGGCCAGCTTCGTGGGCCCCAACCGCGTGCGCGTGGAAGGCCTGAACGGTTCGAGCGAAATGGACGCGGATTACATCGTTGTGGGCGTGGGCACGAAGCCCGCTTCTTCCCCCAAAGTGCCCATCAACGGCCGCAACATCATCGATAGCGACCAGGTGCTGGGCATGCCGGAGATTCCCAAGTCGCTGATCATCGTGGGCGGGGGCGTGATCGGCGTGGAGTACTGCTGCATGTTCGCGGTGCTCGGTGTGCGCGTCACCCTGGTGGAAAAGCGCGCGCGGCTGCTGGATTTTGCCGACGGCGAAATGGTGGAGGCGCTTTGCTATCACTTGCGCGACCGGCGAGTGACGCTGCGGCTGAATGAAGGCGTGAACTGCGTGGAAGAGACCACGGATCACAAGGTCATCGCCTGGCTGGACAGCAAGAAAAAGATCATCAGCGACGCGCTGCTCTTTGCCGTGGGCCGCCAGGGCAACGTGGATGAGCTGAACCTGGCGGCTGCCGGAATCGAGGCGGACGCGCGCGGGCGCATTTCCGTGGACGAAAATTACCGCACCAAGCAGTCCAGTATCTTCGCGGTGGGCGACGTGGTCGGTTTTCCCAGCCTGGCTTCCGTCTCCATGGAGCAGGGGCGCATCGCCGCCGCCCGCGCCTTCGGCGTGCCCGCGGAGTCCGACCCCGCGCACTATCCTTACGGTATTTACACCATCCCGGAGATTTCCTTCGTCGGGAAGACCGAAGAGCAGCTCACGGCGGAAGATGTGCCCTACGAAATCGGCGTGGCCTACTTCCGCGAGATGGCCCGCGGGCAGATCAGCGGGGACATCCACGGCCGGCTGAAACTCATCTTCCACCGCGAAACGAAAGAATTGCTCGGGGTGCACATCATCGGCGATGGCGCCGCGGAACTGCTGCACATCGGCCAGGCCGTGTTCACGCTGAAGGGCACCATCGAGTATTTCGTGAACACCGTGTTCAATTACCCCACGCTGGCCGAGTGCTACAAAGCCGCCGCATTCAACGGCCTGAACCGTCTGATTTAATTGTCCTCCGCATGGGCCGCCCGACAGCCTTTGTTGAGATACACGACAGAGGCCCGGTCCCGGAAGGCACCTGCGGGTGTAGCAGATTCGATACTAATAGAAGCAATTAGCCCTTAGCAAAGAATTGCACATCTGTAGTACTTAACATTGCCTAACTTTCTCCCGTATAAACTGCGCATTTCGAAGTTTTGCGCGCGGGAGGCATTTCCATGCGAGATCGTCTCGTGTTGATTTCAGGAGTTGCGCTCTTGGCTGCCACGGCACTGGCAGCGCCACGGCAGTCCGGAGGTCAGGGCGATCCCCAAGCCTCCGCTGTCCTGGGACGCTCGCTGGCTGCACTGACCGGTGGATCGGCAATCCAAGATGTAACATTGACCGGGACTGGGAGCATATTTGCGGGGTCAGATAGTGAGTCGGGTCCCGCCGTGTTGAGGGCAGTTGCAACGGGCGAAAGTCGGGTGGATTTGAGCTTCGGCGCGGGGGTGCGCTCCGAGGTGCGTGGCACGGCGTCGGACGGCACCCCCGGCGGTATGTGGTCGGGCTCGGACGGAGTGCCCCATCCCACCGCGAGCCATATTCTGTGGACGCCCTCCACCTGGTTTTTTCCAGCATTCGAACTCAGCCGTGGCTCGTCCGGTTCTGGGTACGTCGTGAAGTACGTCGGCCAAGAGGTGCGCGAGGGCTTGACCGTCCATCACCTGTCCTTGTCCCGGCAGGTTAAAGGGCTACCAAATGCCACTGCCAACGTTCTTCGCCTTGAGCTGCCCCATTTCTCTGCGCACGAGATCATACGACGTCCGACCCTTCTCTGACCCCTCCCGATTCAGCTGAAATTGCGGCATTCGGTGCTTCTTCCCGTTTCTCTTCCCAGGTGGCCAGGTTTTCCCCGGCTAGCGGCACGCTCGCGGATCCAGCCACGACCGCCCTGGCGGCACAACCCGCCGCGAACTCACTCGGGGNTCCAGCCACGCCCGCCCTGGCGGCACAACCCGCCGCGAACTCACTCGGGGTCTTATACCCCAGACTGCTGTGCGGACGTTCCTCGTTATACTCCTTCCTCCACGCTCCGATCTTTCTCCGCGCCTCGAACAAATTCGCGAACCAACTCGCGTTCAAGCATTCGTCGCGCAACTTCCCGTGAAAACTTTCCACATGGGCGTTCTGTACCGGCTTGCCCGGCTCGATGTGCACCAACTCGATCTTTCGCTCCAGGCACCAGGCCAGAAAATGCCGGCTGGTAAACTCCGGCCCGTTGTCCGAGCGGAGGGCCTGCGGCACGCCGCGCTCGGCGATGATCCCTTCCANACACCCGCGTCACCCGCCGGCTCCCCATGCTCGTGTCCACTTCCAGGGCCAAACATTCCCGCGTGTACGGATCCACCACGCTCAGCGCACGGAACCTCCGCCCGCTTTCCGCTGCGTCGTGCACGAAGTCCAGCGCCCACTCCTGATTCGGGCCGTCCAGCGCGGGCCGCGGCACGCCTTCGCGCCGCAACCGTTTGCGCGTCTTGCGCCGAATCATCAGGCCTGCTTCCCGGTACACGCGATACACCCGCTTGTGATTCACGTGCTCTCCGCTCTGGTCCACCAGAATCCCGAGCCTCCGGTAACCCCAGCGCGGCTTTTCCCGCGCCGCTTCCAGCAGCCGCAGCCGCAACGGCTCATCGTTCCTCCGGCTCACGTACCGATAGCTGGCTTCTGCTACCACCAGCAGCCCGCAGACCCGTCGCGCGCTCACCAGGTAGTGCTCCCACAGCCAGCGCGCTTCTTCCCTCCGGTCTACGAGCTCCAGCCGTTTTTTTCGATCACCGCTTTCAACATGTCCTTNCATGTCCTTGTCCAGGCTGAGGTCCGCCACCAGCTTCTTCAGCCGCTGGTTTTCGTCCTCGAGCTGGCGCAGCCGTTGCGCCTCCCCTACGCTCATGCCGCCATACTTCGCCTTCCAGGCATAGATGGTGTGCGTGGAAACGCCCAGCTCCCGGCCCACCTCCGCGGCCGAACGCCCGGCTTCCATCTGCTTCAACGCCCCGATCATCTCCACTTCGCTGTACTTTCGCTTCGCCATCCTTCCCCCCTCCCGCGCCAGAATGCGAAAATCATATATGCTCGTGCGTGGAATGAGGGGAGCAGGTCAGCCTGGCCTGTACGATTTCTCGGCGAGAGAGTACGCGCCTTTTCAGGGGCGATGGATCTCACCGGACCCCTCGGGGGTCCTTTCAGTGAATCCTTCAAACCCCAAAACCTGGAANACCTGGAATCGGTACGCCTATGCTCTCAACAACCCCCTCAGCACGATTGATCCGAACGGCGAGCGCTCGCAGCCAGCGGGCCTGCAGCCGGGCCAGGTCGGAGCTTGCATTGACCTCTACATAGCGGCTCCATACGTCGTCACATGTCCCGCATCACTTGTCGGGGTGGGGCTGGGTGATGGCCGCGGACCAGTTGGAAACGACTCTAGTGCAACATACCGTGTTGAGATGCAGATAATCTACGACCCCCAGAACCCTGGTGCCACGAATGTCCATTACGATACGGCGGCCAGTGCTTTTGTGATCTTGGGCTCGGAAATGGACACGACCGTATCCATGCAGGGACATACTACCCAGGACGATCAGATCAGCCCCAACGCGGATGGAAGTGTCGATGTCTCGATATCGACCAGTTCATTGAACGGTTTTGCAGGCTCTACGGGCGGGCCGCAGGATCCTATACTGCTGAATATCTCACTGACGTTCTCCCCTGACGGCACGGTGGACGTGAGTGGCGGCCAGCGTAGCGGCTTCCCGTCACTTGAACTCTGGACCTATCAAGTTGGGCAGGACCCATTCAATCTGCTTGCAATGCAGGAAACGAAGCTATCTGACCTAGGTTCCTACAATCAGGAGATCCCGGAGGTCAGCAATGATCCCTCAAAAGCCCAAGAGGTTGTCTCGCCTGACGACATCGGCGATCAGTGGGATGGCGGTCTGGGCGAAGATGAAGGTGGGGGCGACGGTGGCGGCGACAAAGACGTTCAGTGCCCCGGCGACGACGAAGCCATCGGCTGTTTCGCGCGGTTGTTTCGAACCCGGCCTTTCATCCGGGGAGCCCAACACCGCGATTTTCCGGAGGGGCTTTACTCCGCGATCGTGCACGGCCTTGGCTTCAGATACTCGGCCCTGCGTAAGTCTTCGTCGCCAGCCGGCGAAGAGACGCTGCCGAATTGATGCTTGGTGCCGGAGGAGGCGGTGAAGCCACAGCATCTCCAAGCGTCGGCCGCTGCTGCTATCCTGGTTGCCCTTCTGCAGGCCGCGTGTATTGCAGGGTCAACCAAACCGGTCACGGTCGAAATGAAGTGGCGGCCGGCTGCCGTTCAAGGACCCTGGCGTGGATCCCTGTACTTCGAAAAGGGTCAAATAACCTGCTCGTTAGATATACATACGGAAGCATCCCAGAAATATATCGAGAGCTTCGGCTCCGCCCCCGTTCCTGTTGTATTTGACGTCGTGTTTGCGAAAGGCGGGAAGCCAGTAACCGCTGAACTCGTGCGCCTGGGCGAGTGGGACGCGGACAGGCTCGGGCCCAACGAGAGGCTGCTAGGTATCGGCCATACCACTAGATCGCTCAAGCCCGGCCAGTCCGAGAGAATGACGATAAATGTTCCAGGAGACTGCTTCGATCCGGTGACTAGCACTCTGGAGAAAACGTATTTCTCCGCGGCGATATTCGCGCCGTTCCTGCTCTCTTTCTTCAACCTGGGTCTCCTGGCCCTCGCATTTTTCAATCGCAAGCGCGAAGCCGGAGATGCGCCGCACCTGAGGCCGCGACTGGCAGCTCCAAGTGCCAGCTTGCCGCTGTGGCTTGCTGCGGGCAGTCAGGTCCTATATCTGCTCATGGCGACGCTGTGGCTATATCGATTGATCCGGTTCTCTCCCGGTAGTGCCCTCGTAGGATGGATGGTGTTCACCGGACTGGTCCTGTCCGTCAGCGCTTTCCTGACCGCACTTCGCACTCGCGGACTCCCGTGCTGGGCGGCCATCTTCGTGGCCTTCACGACCGCATGGCTCTGGCAGTTGGCCGCTCTCGCCACGATCGCTGTGTGAACGCTGCAAAGCCGGACACGTGATCTGCCGCAACTTTCCGCGCACGAGATGGAGCTGCCCCGTTTCTCTGCGCGGACCATTGAGCGCACGAGCGCGTCCGACCGCCAGCCGCGCGCCGCCAGTCACCAACTTGTGTATAATGTGGGCCGTCCAGAGTACGGACATCCGCCAGTTGCCCCAGCGGTCATAAACGAGATCATCCGGAGGGGGAATTGATCGAGGTCGAAAATCTGACCAAGCTCTACGGCTCGACGCCTGCCGTGGACCACATTTCATTCCGCGTGGAAAAAGGCGAAATCCTGGGCTTCCTGGGGCCGAACGGCGCCGGGAAAACCACCACCATGCGCATCCTCACCTGCTTTCTGCCGGCCACGGAGGGCACGGCACGCGTGGCCGGGTTTGACGTCTTCGAGAAGTCTCTCGAAGTCCGCCGGCGCATCGGCTACCTGCCGGAGAATCCGCCGCTCTATCCGGAGATGCGGGTGGAGGGCTACCTGGACGCCGTGGCGCGGCTGAAGCAGGTACCCGCGGAACAGCGCAAGTCGCGCGTCGATGCGGCCATGGAAATGGCCAGGGTCACGGAAAAGCGCCACGAGCTGATCAAGCGTCTCTCGCGCGGCTATAAGCAGCGCGTGGGCCTGGCCCAAGCGCTGGTGCACGATCCGGAAGTGATCATTCTGGATGAACCGACCGTGGGCCTGGACCCCAAGCAAATCATCGAAGTGCGCCACCTGATCAAGAGCCTGGCCGGCAGCCACACCATCGTGCTCTCCACGCACATCCTGCCGGAAGTGAGCATGACCTGCGACCGCGTGGTGATCATCAACCGCGGCAAGATTGCCGCGGTGGATACGCCCGCCAATCTTACCGGGCAGCTGCGCGGCGGGGAATCCGTGGCCGTGGAAATCAAGGCCGCTGGCGGCAAAGCCGAGGCAGCGGTGGCGCTGCTGGAGCGCGTGCCCGGCGTGCGCGGCGTGAAGGCGGAGCCCGGGGACGCTTCCGGCCGCTTTACCGCGCGCATCGAGTGCGAGCCCGGGCGCGACCTGCGCAGCCGCATTGCCGAAGCGGTGGTGGGCCAGGGGCATGAACTGCTGGAGCTGCGCGCCACGCGCGTTTCGCTGGAGGACATCTTCCTCCAGCTCACCACGCAGGAACCGGCGGAATCCTCGCCCGCCAGCGGCGAGGCGGTAGCCGTGGGAGGCGGGCGATGAAAGGCACCTACGCGGTCTTCCGCAAAGAAATGAGCCTGTACTTTGTCTCGCCTATCGCCTACGTGGTGGTGGGAGGCTTCCTGTTTCTCGCCGGCTTCTTCTTCCAGACGTTCCTGGAAATCATCATCAGCCAGTCCATGCGCGGGGCCATGCAGGCCATGCAGTTCGGCACGCCGTTTGAGATTGACGTGCCGGGCGAAACCATGCGCTCGTTTTTCGGGGTGTGCGGCACCATCCTGCTATTCGTAATCCCCATGCTGACCATGGGCGCGTACGCGGAAGAGCGCAAGCGCGGCACCATGGAGCTGCTGATGACCTCGCCGGTGAGCGACCTGGAAATCGTGCTGGGAAAATATTTCGCCGCGCTGGCGCTCTTCCTGATCATGCTGCTGCCCACGGCGCTGCAGATGTTCATCCTGTTCCGCGGGAGCGATCCCGCCCCGCCCTGGCGGCTGGCGCTGTGCGGCTATATCGGCGTGTTTCTGCTGGGCGGGTCGCTGCTGGCCATCGGCCAGTTCCTCTCTTCGCTCACGGAAAACCAGATCATCGCCTCGGTGTGGACGTTCATCGTTTTCCTCCTGCTGTGGGTGCTGGACGCCGCGGTGCGCGGCAATCCGCAGAGCGGCATCGGCGCGGTGGCCCAGTACCTCTCCGTGATGCGCCATTTCGACACCTTCGTGCGCGGGGTAATGGACAGCACTAACCTGATCTATTACTTCAGCCTGATTGCTTTCGGGCTCTTCCTCACCATGCGCTCGATTGATTCCATGCGCTGGAGGAGAGCATGAGCATCAATCGCAGGGACGTCTTCTCCACGGCGGCCTGGGGCGGGGGCGCGCTGGCTCTTTCCGGGCTGGTGCGCTACTACGTGCAGAACGAGTGGACCAAGCTCAACATGGGACTGGCCATTTCCGGCGCGGTGCTGCTGCTGGCCGCAGCGGCAGGCAATTTCCGTGAGATTCTGCGCTTCTTCCAAAGCCGCGGCGGCCGCCTGGGCACAAATACCTCCGTGCTGGTGCTGGGCTTTCTGGCCATCGTGGGGCTGCTGAACTTCCTGGGTTTCCGCCACGCCAAACAGTGGGACTGGACGCCGGAAAAGCTCTACACCCTCTCGGACGAAAGCAAGAAAGTGGCCGGCGGACTGAAGCAGGACGTGAAGGTTCTCCGCTTCGAAAAGCCCACCGGCGCCGATACCGTGGGCGAGACGCTGGCACAGTACCGCAAGGTCTCCGAACACGTGAGCTACCAACTCGTGGACCCGCAGGAGCGCCCGGACATCGCCCGGCAGTATGAAGTCCGGCACATGGGCGACGTGGTTGTGGCGAGCGGAAACCGCAGCGAACATTTGAAGGACACGGACGAGCAATCGATTACCAGCGCCATTCTGAAGGTGACCCGCGAGAAGCTGAAAACCGTGTGCTTCGTCACCGGGCACGGCGAGCGCTCGCTCACCGGCAGCGACGCGGAAGGCTACAGCAGCGTCCAGAAGGCGCTCGAACGGGACAACTATGTGGTTAAGCCCGTCAACCTGGTGGAATCCAAGGGCGTGCCCGCGGAATGCGACGTGGTGGCGGTGGCCGGGCCCAAAACCGCGTACTTCCCGGACGAAGTCGAATCGCTGAAAAAGTATCTGGACGGCGGCGGAAAAGTCCTGGTGATGGTGGACCCGGATACGGACCCCAAACTGGACGGGCTGCTCTCCGCCTGGAACATCGCGCTGGGGCGCGACCTGGCGCTGGATCTAAGCGGGGCCGGGCGGCTCTTTGGCCTGGGCGCCTCCGTGCCGGTGGTGACGCATTACGGGACCCATCCCATCACCGAAGGCCTGGAGAGCCAGATGACGCTTTTCCCGCTGGCGCAGACCGTGGGCGCGGCGAAAAAAGACGGCCAACCCATGGTGACGGATCTACTGCTCACCAGTTCGAGCAGCTTCGCCAAGAAGAACTGGGACGCGCGGCAGAAAGAGCTGCGCTTTGACGAAAACAAGGACCAGCGCGGCCCGCTGACGCTGGGCGTGGCCGCCGAGCGCACCCAGGACAAAAAGGCCGCGCGCCTGGTGGTAATCGGCAATTCGTTCTTCCCCGCCAACAACTTCTTCGGCGTAATGCGCGACGGCGACCTCTTTGTCAACACCGTAAACTGGCTGGCCCAGGATGAAAATCTCATCTCCATCCGGCCCAAATCGCCCACCAATCGCAGGCTCACTTTCTCCATGGCGCAGCAGGTGATGTTTTACTGGTTCTCGCTGGCCGTGGTGCCCGGAATCGTGCTGGTGACCGGCGCGGTCCTGTGGTGGAAGCGCCGCTGAGCGGGCCATGCGAAAGAGCACGCTCTTCGTCGTCCTGCTGGCCGGGATTCTGGGCGGATACGTGTATTACGCCGAAATCCGCCACCCGAAGGAAAAGCCCGCTGAAAACGCATCCCAGCCGATCTACAAATTCAGCACAGACGACATCACCTCCTTGCGCATCACCCGGCAGGGCGAAAGCGCTCCAGTGGAACTCACCCGCGGGGGCCAGGGATGGGTGCTGAAATCGCCGGTGGAAGCGCCGGCGGACCGCACGACGGTGGAATCGCTGACTTCGGCGCTGGGGCGCGCCGCATCCACCCGCACGCTCCCCGCGGATCCCGCGCGCCTCAAGGAATTCGGCCTGGATCCGCCGGCGGCCAGCGTAGAGATCAATCTGAAAAACGGGCCGGCGCAGCGCCTGGAGGTGGGCGCGAAGGATTTCTCCGGCTCTTCGGTTTACGCGCGGCAGGGCGGGGCCAAGGACGTGCTTCTGCTGTCCGATTCGGTGCTCACCGAACTTACCCGGCCGGTGAACGAGCTGCGCAACCGTTCGCTGCTGCTGCTTGAGTCCTGGAACCTCACGGAGATTGATTTCCATACGCCGAAGGCGAATTTCCGTCTGGAAAAGAAAGGCGCCAACTGGGACGTCCTCGAGCCGCGGCCGTCTCCGGCAGATGAAGCGGAAGCCACCAGCCTTTCGACCAGCCTTTCCGGTGCGCGCTTTTCCGACGTGGTGGAAGAGCAGGGTCACGACCTGGCGCGCTACGGCCTGGCCGCCCCGCAAATCTCCATTCATTTGCGCAACGAGCAGGGCGTGGAGGGCACGGTCCTGATCGGCAAGAAGGAAGACGGCAAGTATTATGCCCGCGACGCCGCGCGCTCCCTGGTATTCCGCGTGGGCGAATCGGACCTGAAAAAATTCCTCGACGCGAGCTTCGAAAGCCTGCGCGACAAGCACGTGCTCCGCGCGCAAGCGGACGATTTTACACAGCTCTCGATCCGCAACGAGAAAGGGACCATCCAGGCGGCGCGCTCCGCGGACGGCAAATGGATCGTTTCTGAGCCCGCGGACCGCAAGGGGAAGGAGCTGTATTCCTGGCGCGTCTTCGAGCCGATTACCGGCTCACGCGCCACGGAGGTGCTGGATAAGCCCAGCGCCGCGATCCTGGCCAAACTGGCCAAGCCTGCGGTGGAAATTCACCTTACCGGAAAGAACTCCGAAACGGTGACCGTGGTGTTCAGCGCGGCGGACGGGAACTCCGTCTATGCGCGCTCCAGCCGCTCGCCCGCGGTATACAGATTCGACGCCTACACGCTCACGCAGCTCAACTTTCCGGCCGCGGAAGTCACTTCGTAGCGCCTGGGCACACGCCACCGGAGAGCTTTTCCAGTTACCGAACAGAAGTGGTTTGCACGAAGCGCGGCTTCAAGCCGGGCTGCCCACGGCCTGCGCGTGCGCCGGGGCGCGGTTGGCCGCCAGGGCCTCGAGCAGCCACACCTTGGAGCTTACCGGGGAGATATAGAAGTAGTACCGCCAGCCGGAATGGCTGACGGTGAAGAAATTGGGGCGTTGCGCATCAGGAGCCGCATCCACTCCCGCAGCGAGCAGATCGCGGAGGCGGTCCACCTCGGTTCGCGGCGTGGGCGCCATCGCGTCCACGGTCAAAGGTCCATGCAATTGGATGTGCTGCATGATCGTCTTCCCTGTCTTTCTCAGCACCGGCCCAAGCTGCAGCGGGTTCATTCGCTCCACCGCATTCCCCCTACAATGCTATAGACGCATGGCCGCGCGAAAAAGTTCGGCAAAAAGCGTTCAAAAAAGTAAATGATCCGGAAACGCACCGGCGCACTCGCGCATCTGAAGGGGATATACGGCAACGCGGGCAGGTATGCCGCGCCGGCCGGAAAGGGCGGTAGTGGCACCCGTCGGGACGGGCTTCAGGAGCGCAGGGTGGACTCGCCCGGCCACGGTTCCGCCGGGGAACGGGCTGCCCGCGCGCAGTCGTGACAATCCCTAAATTCCAAGGCGAATGCGGTTAACGTTCCCTCCACGTACTCCCTCATGAAGCTGCGCGTCTTTTTTGACGCAGGCGAGGCACCGGCTGGTATGCTGATGCTTGCGGCCGGGTCACAGCCCTTCCGGGCGGACTCGCTCCGGATCGCAGGCACATTAAAGGAGGCCGTTCATCATGGCCACAGCAGTAAAGGGCAGAAAAGGAAAAAGCAGGCTGGGGAGAGACAAGCGGCGGAAGCATCATCACTGGCAGGTGACGGTGTATTACAAGGACGGCGAGAAGTTTGCCCGCGTCTATATTGACCGGCACAAGGCGGAGGGATTTGCCGCACGGCAAAAGCGCTCTCCGGTGGTGCGCACCGCTCGGATTCTGGAAGTGAATTGAGCGGCGAGCCCGCGCGGTGCGTTCCCAGGGGCGCGCGCCGCTTGTACCCGTGGCGAGAGCCGTGTTATAAAAATCTTCTGGC
>OCOJ01046621.1_pt1 | contig 28900 bp, 43 predicted proteins | sample 1539251 | NCBI WGS metagenome assembly OCOJ01 (sample SAMN01911457, study PRJEB22624) | soil metagenome | biome: Soil | place: Malaysia | collected 2012-04-30 | depth RA_metagenome m
GTGGGAGTCATCCACAAACACCATAGCGTTGTACTTTTCCGCCAGGGCAACGATTTCGGCTAGCTTCGCGGTGTCGCCGTCCATGGAAAACACTCCGTCGGTGATGACCATGCGAAACCGCTTATCCTGGTGTTCTTGCAGCTTCTCTTCCAGGTGCCCCATGTCGGAATGTTTGTAGGTGTCTTGCATTGCCTTGCACAGGCGCATACCGTCCACAATAGAAGCGTGGACGAGTCGATCGGCGATCATCACATCCTGCTCGTTCAGGCAGGCCTCGAAAAAGCCGGCATTGGCGTCCATGCAGGAGGGGAAAAGCAGGGTGTCCTCAGTACCGAGGAATTCGGTCAGCCGATTTTCCAGTTCCCGGTGAATGTCCTGCGTGCCGCAAATGAAGCGCACCGAAGACATTCCATAGCCGCGTCCGTCGAGGCCGGCATGCGCGGCGGCGATCACCTCGGGATGGCTCGACAGTCCGAGATAGTTGTTGGAGCAGATGTTGATGCACTTGCGGATGGCAGAGCCAACCGGGAATTCCACTTCAATTTCCGCCGATTGCGGCGAGTGGATGTATCGCTCCTCTTTGAACAATCCCGCGCCTTTGATTCCTTCAATCTCGGTCAGATANACCCTGGCGTACTACAGTGGAGAAGGACATAAGAGGCCTCGCGTAATGAGAGATTCGTATCCGTGCCTAAGACCGAATTTTGCGGCGGCAGCGTCGGGCTCGCTCTAAACGCTGCCGACTTCCGCTTTCTGAAACCGTCGCACCAGGGCCACGATGCGTTCGACCGAGTCGAANGGCTTCGGGTGTAGCGGCGGAGTCAGGAATGTGAATCGCGTACTTCTTTTCCAGGAATCGCAGCAGAGACACCATGGAGAAAGAATCCACAAGGCCGCTAGAGATCAGCGGCGTGGTTGCGGTGATTTCCCGATCGTCTCCCTCTTGCACGTACTCCCGGATGACGTAGTCGCGAACTACTTTGGTGATTTCGTCCATCGTCAGCTCTCAGTCTTCCATAATCGTGGAGAGGTCCCCCACAGGCTCGTTGAACTCCTTGCAGCGCAGGATGCGACGAACGATCTTGCCGCTGCGCGTCTTCGGCAGGGAGTCCACGAACTCAATCTCCTGGGGCATAGCCAGTGGCGACAACCGTTTGCGAATGTGGTTCATGATGTCCAGTTCAAGATCATCCGAGGGCTGGAAACCTCGCTTCAGAGTCACATACGCTTTTACGACCTCCATGTTGACGGGATCGGGTTTGGCGACNGGCGGCGGACTCGGCCACGGCCGGGCATTCCAGCAGCGCCGATTCGACTTCAAACGGGCCGACCAGATGTCCGCCGGTGTTGATGACGTCGTCATCCCGCCCCATGAACCAGAAGTAGCCATCGCGATCGATGGAGGCGCGGTCGCCACAGAGATACCATCCATTCTTGAATTTCGCCTGGAATCCCTCTTGGTTGTTCCAGTAGCCGCGAATCTGCGACGGCCAGCCCGGCCTGAGCGCAATTAGACCAGGCAGGCCCGGCCTGTTCACTGGCTCGAAGTTCCTAGGATCCAGCACGGTCGCTGTGATTCCTGGAAACGGCTTCCCCATGGAGCCTGGTTTGATTGGCATCCCGGGAAGGTTCGTGATGACGATGCAGCCGGTTTCGGTCTGCCAGAAGGTGTCGTGAAATGGCCTCCCGAACACCTCTTGCGACCAGAGTACGGCCTCGGCGTTCAAGGGTTCGCCGACGCTCGCCAGATGGCGCAAGCTCGACAAATCATGCTTCTGGGCGACTTCCGCTCCCTCCTTCATAAGAAGGCGGATAGCAGTCGGCGCTGAGTACCAGACGGTCACGCCGTACCGTTCGATGAACTCATACCACCGATCCGCGTTGAACCCGGAATCGAGCACCACCTGCGTAATCCCGTTCGACCACGGGCCGATAATGCCGTACGACGTACCCGTGACCCAGCCGGGATCGGCATTGCACCAGTAAATGTCGTCCGGCTGGAGATCGAGCACCCATTTGGCAGTGAGGTATTGCGCGATGATCGAATAGTGCACGTGCTGCGCCCCCTTCGGCTGACCAGTCGTCCCTGAGGTGTAGTGCAGAACGGAGGGAGACTCGGCCATCGTCGGATAGGCGGAGAAATGTTCGACCGGCGGAACTCGCTCCATCGCAAAGGCCGTCTCGTGCTCCTTCAGGGAAGCTGAGTCTGCGTCCACGACAATGACGTGTCGGAGGCTGGGCAGCAGGTCGCGGATCTTGCGGACTTTGAACAGATGTTTCTTCTGTGTGAGGATGGCGCAGGTTCCGGCATCAGTAAGCCGCACCAGCAGAGACTCGTCGCCGAACGCAGAGAACAGCGGCTGCGCCACCGCTCCCATCTTCAGAATCCCGAGAAACCCGATATACAGCTCAGGCACGCGGTCCAGAAACAGGCAAACTCGTTCCCCGGGCTGAATGCCCAGCTCGGAGAGGAAGTGGGCAATAGTGTTGGAGAGAATTCGAAGATCGTCGTACGTGAATCGCTTCTCGTTACCCTGATAGTCTTCCCAAAGCAGAGCCAGCTTGCTAGCCAGACCCAGTTGGCAGAGGCGGTCGCTGCACATCCAGGCAATGTTGATGGGATCATCCGGGCGATAGCCCAATTCCCGCTCGGCTGCATCCCAGCTTAGATTCGAAGTGACTTCCTCGCAGGATGGTGGGGCGCGCATGAGCTGCTCCCTTCGTGCTGCGGCGGCCAAATTTCTTTTCGCCTAGCCGGAAGGCCAAGAAGCCTGATTTCGATCGTCACCGGTATTTAAAGTCCGGGGCGGCACAGTTTCAGTGACCCACATCACAGACATCGCCGCCTCTGGCCCAATCCGCAATCATCCGATTCATTAGCTTTCTTTCCCAATGCCAGCCCGTGTCGGGGCACGGCCATTATCCTTTCTCCCCGAGCTTCGTGATGCGCGAAAAGATGTCCACTGGCACCGGGAAAACCAGAGTGGTGTTCTTCTCCACTCCGATCTCAGTCAATGTCTGCAGATAGCGTAGCTGGATGCTGACCGGCTCCCCGGCCAGTAAGTGGGCTGCATCCACCAATCGTTGTGCTGCCGAAAACTCGCCCTCAGCGTGGATGATTTTCGACCGTTTCTCGCGCTCCGCCTCCGCCTGCTTGGCCATGGCACGCAGCATGGACTCCGGCAAATCCACCTGCTTCACCTCTACATTCACCACTTTCACGCCCCATGGGGCGGTGTGGGCATCGAGAATGCTCTGCAGGCGCATGTTGATCTTGTCCCGGTGGGCTAGCAATTCATCCAACTCCGCTTCGCCAAGTACCGAGCGCAGCGTTGTTTGGGCAAATTGCGAAGTCTGGTTGATGTAGTCGGACACCTCGACGACAGCCTGCCGCGGGTCGATGACGCGCAGGAAGATGACGGCGTTCACTTTCAAGGTGACGTTGTCACGGGTGATGATGTCCTGCGGTTTCACCTCGAGTGCTTCCTGGCGCAGCGAAATCCGGACCATGCGATCGACCGGGGCAAACACCAGGATGATTCCCGGTCCCTTGGCATAAGGCAGCAGCCGCCCCAGGCGGAAGATGACGCCACGTTCGTACTCACGCAGGATCTTAATCGAACTGAGAACATACAAAACGACGATGATTACAACGACAGCAGGAAGGGGGATCATGAGCGACCTCCGGCAATGTGCGGAATTGGAGAGCGCTTCTGTTGGGGCTGTAGCTCCGGCAATGAGTGAACTCGCACTGACGGCCACAGCAAGGGCTCAAACGGAAGGCTCTCAAAGATCAAAGGTGCCACGCTCCGAGTAACTCGACATCGTGCAGGCCGGTAAACTTGAGCACCTTCGGTTTGACGAGCCGTTCGAAGTCTGCGTAGGAGATTTGGAGCGACTCGTAGTGGGAGCCAGCATTGAATGCAATCTCTTCGTCCTGGGTCAGGCTCTCGTCAACATACACGGCCATTCCATACAGATTGCCAAAGGGCGGCATAGCGCCGATTTCACACTCCGGGAACTGGTCTTGGAATTCTGATTCTTTAGCGAGACTCACGGTTCTGGCGCCGATTCCTGCTCGCAACAAGGTAAGATCAACCGCGTAGGAAGCGGGAAGGACAGCCATGGCCAAGACGCCGTCGATCTTCACAATCACCGTCTTGGCCAACTTTTTGTTTGGTATGTGCGTCAACGCTGCAGTTTGTCGAGCTGTGTAGGCGACCTGATGAGGGATGGCCACGTACTTAACGCCCTGAGTATCGAGAAATTCTCTCAGCTTTTTCGTGGGCATAGCGACCTCCGTGCGACAAAGCACTGGCGCAGGTACTGGGCCTCGGGAAGCGTGTTCTGCTAATGCACACCAACGGCCGCGTAAGATTCCCTATTCTCTAGGCGCTCTGCTTCGCCGTTATGGAGTAAAACCATCTTTGCTCCACGTCCTCGCTGCCACAGCGCGGACAGGCAACCTTGCCTTCTTTGTATTCAGTGGGAGTCAGCGTTTTCGAGAAAGGTCGATTGCAGGTGTGGCAGAAGAACTCGTAGTGGGGCATGCGGCTGGCCCTCCTGCACCACAAAACAATTTTAGCCCCCGCTTGAACGCGGTTCAATCTGAACGGCGGGATGGTCCGCGCCGCTCGTTGTGGCTCTTCTACAGTGATGGCCGTCACTTAAACCGACTCAGGAAATCAGTAAACTATTTGAGGTGATCGAGCCAACCGAGGGTGACCTGCAGCTGACGGAGCACAGCTCCGAAGTTAAATTGCGGGTCACTAACTCGAGCAAGTACATCGAATCGCTGCAAACGAAACGACCGCAATCCGTTTCGCCTGCTCCGATCTGGGAGGCTTCCATGAAAGTCAACGAGATAATGACGAAAAAACCTATGTGCTGCTGGCCATCCAGTTCGACCCTCTCGGCTGCCCTCCTGATGAAGGAGAACGATATTGGTGTCGTGCCTGTCGTCCAAGACCCTTTCACTCCCATACTGGTAGGTTTGGTAACCGATCGCGACCTTTGCCTGTACGTGGTGGCTGCCGGAAGGGATTCCTCATCCAGTTGGGTCGATGGATGTATGACGGCAGATCCAGTTTGCTGCACCGAGCAGGATGACGTTTCCCTCGCCCTCGATCTGATGAAAATGCATCAGATCCGGCGTCTGCCGGTGGTGAATGAAAAGCACGAGGTCGTGGGCATCGTGTCGCTTAGCGATCTGGTGCGCAAGGCCCACATCGATGCAAGCGCGATTGCGACAACCTTGGAGAGCATCTGCGAGCCTACGCACCCAACGAAGGAGCGGATCGAACGGTTCATTACAGCCGCCTGATTATTGACTATTGATTTTGTTGGAAGAGATGAGGATGGGGGCCCTGCTGTTTTTCCTTGAGGATCAGGCCTGAGCGACCCAACCGCCAGCTATCCTTTGATCACGGCAACAGGCTCAAGCCTCGCAATTTTCCGGCCGATGCCCAGCTTGTGCACTACTTCAACCACTCGCGACACGTCTTTGTAGGCCTCCGGCGCCTCTTCCGCCAGCCCGCTCATGGAACCGGCACAGATCAGAATCCCACGAGTCTCCAGCTGGTCACGTAATGCCGTTCCACGCACCATCTTCTTGGCTTTGGCTCGGCTCATGACTCGGCCGGCTCCGTGGCAGGTAGAACCGAACGTCTGCTGCATGGCTTCCGTCGTGCCAATCAAGACGTATGAGGCTGTGCCCATCGAACCTGGTATGAGCACGGGCTGGCCAAGGTCGCGCAGATCGTCCGGGAGGACGGTCGATCCAGGTCCAAATGCCCGGGTCGCGCCCTTGCGGTGTACGCAAACCCGAACTGAGCGCCCATTAATGTCGTGCTCTTCAATCTTCGCCATGTTGTGCGCGATGTCATAAACCTGATGCAGCTCAAAATCCTTGATCTTGCCTGCCAATACCTCCTCGAAACTGCGGCGGATCGTATGCGCCAGCAACTGCCGGTTGGCGAATGCAAAGTTCGCGGCACATGCCATGGCGTGGAAGTACTCCTGCCCTTCCTTGGAATCGAATGGCGCACACACCAACTCGCGATCTGGTAATTCGATGCCGTAGTCCCGTACTGTCTTCTGAAATCGACCTACATAATCCTCGCAAACCTGGTGTCCCAGGCCGCGAGAACCGCAGTGAATCTGGACCGCGACATTGCCTGGGTAGATGCCGAGGCGTGCGGCAGTGGCCTTCTCGTAAACTTCAGCAACCCTGTCCACCTCGATGAAATGGTTCCCTGCCCCCAGGGTCCCGAGCTGGTTGCGTCCGCGTTCGCGTGCCCGGTCAGAAACAAAGGCAGCATCGGCGCCTGGGATTCGACCGAACTCCTCGGTGTGATTCAGGTCTTCCCGCGACGCATATCCCTTGTCCAGCATCCAGCGCGAACCTTCGTGCAGAACTTGGTCCAGCTCCGTATTGCTCAAACGCAAATGGCCGTGAGAACCGACACCACTCGGGCAATTCGCATACAGGCGTGCGGCGACGTCCCCAAGGTGAGGTTTTACCTCCTCAACCGAGGTCAGCGATAGCAGGAGCCTCACGCCGCAATTGATGTCATAGCCGACCCCGCCGGGGGAAATCACGCCTTCGGGCAAGCGGGTCGCGACTACTCCCCCGATTGGGAAGCCGTAGCCCTGGTGTATATCGGGCATGGCGATAGCGTGTTTGATTACTCCCGGCAGCGTAGCCGTGTTCACCAGCTGCACCACCGAGTTGTCCGAGAGAGCCGCATCCAGCAGATCTTCGTCGGCATAGAGGCGCGCCGGCACACGCATGTCCTCACGAAAGGTTTTGGGAATCTCCCACACACGTTCGCCCACGCGCTCAATCTGTTCCTTGATAAGCATGGCGGCCTCTACGGGAGAGCTACACATCCACAACAATCTCGGCCTCAAGGCCGTCGGAGCTCTCGCGTATTCTCAGATTGTGAAATGTTACGGCTTTGATGTGTGTATCGCTTCGGTCGCACTCCCGGGTTTCGATTCGCGCCCGCAGGTGATGATTCGTGAGCTGATCAATGTGGAATCGCTCACAGACAAGTTGCTGCGCCTGTTCCAGGTACAGGATTTCATTGAGCCAGTTCACCAGCAGCGACTCGCGGTCAACTCCTTCGACTTCAATCTCTCGCGTTGCCGATGGCTCTCCAGTCGATCGGGGTCCATCCAACGCATGCATGGCACGGGCGGCATTTTCCAGCAAGCTTGCCATGTCGCGGCCCATGACGCGGAAAGCGCGGTCGGCTGTGTGTTCAATTTCCTCGAAACTCATAATCTGCATCACCGCTTCGGAGACCAGACGAGCTCAACTACGAAGCCCTTGAATTGGCGCTCCCCGCAAACGGCTCATCATTGAATCGAGCAACTTCTCATTCTTGCGCAGCGCCTGCTTGAACTCGTGGTGATCTGTGTGCGAGATCTCTTTCAATAGCTCCCGATGGCGTCGCTCAAGAATGTCGAACAAGAGCTGCTGTTCTTCCGTGGATAGTGTCAACTCCATAATTCCTCCCGCTCCTCCGTTCGAACAGCTCAGAACCAAATCGAGACATCCTCGGTCCGCCTCTTTTTCCTTCTCTTTGTGGCACTCGGGACTTCCTGCCGCCAGAGCCACGCTGGGGACTTCGCCCGACGCTCGGCTTGAGTCATGAATGCCGCTCTTACAGATGCCCTCCGGTCAACCACACTCCGCGCTGCAGTCACCTCCGCCAGCGCCTCACCTCGGTTCGAAAAATGTCTCTTCATCCTGCCCCCTTGCATTCACACCGCACTATCTTCGGAAGCCGTGCCCATAGCCAGGGCGCTGTTCCGCGGCCGCCACCGCTGGCCAACTCTCGCAATCTTGAAGACCGCAGCTCGGCCTCATGCTGCTTTCGGCCGAGTTGCGGCCTCAGTAGAAAACAATTGAGACAGCGCGGACAGAAGGCCGGTGTTGCCCTCCAGAGCATACACTCGACTGGTCGCAGGAATGTCGGACTCTGCAGTGGCACCACAGACCAACACAACTGGCGTGTTCGCCTTTTCCTTTGCCTGGACTGCCAGGAGATACTTCTCTTCCGCTGAAAACCGATGACCGACGATCACGGCGTCAAATCGATCGCGATCCAGCAAATCCAACCCTTCCTTAATGCTGGTCGTCGCCGTCACTTCGTAACCAGCTTCTTCCAGATTGCTACATCGACTCTCTGAAACAACTTTGTCGAAAGAAATGCATAGAAGCTTTCGGCTAGGCATACTAATCCCTCCTCGGCACGTGGCCAGCCTCTTCGGTCCTACCACCGGTCAGCGCTTTGCTGGCCGTGCAGCAGTTTCTAAGCTGCCATCGCTGGCTTACCGGGACGGATCTCCTCTTTCTTTTCTTCCGTCACAGCGGGCCGCATGGTTGCAAGCTTGGCAAGGGCCTTCCCCGTCAAAACAGTCAAGTGGATGGCTGCTATCGCGCCAAGAACAGCGGGCACGATGTACACGTTCTCAACCTTCCAGAGCCAGTGCCCAAGAACCGGGGAACCCAGCCAAGCGCCGAACCAACCGATGATCAGTTTCCCGATCAAGGCATCATAGCCCTCAAGAAACCGATAGCGAATCACGTTGTGGTAGGCAATGGCAACGACTGCCCCGATGAGAGTGAGAATCAGAAAGGAAAGCAAGCTCATTCCCAGCATAATCGCACCTCCTCAGGACCAGGGGAGACCAGGGTTGGTCTTCGTGAAGAACAGGTCCAGAACTGGGTTAGATGGACAACGCAGGGTCGGACCCCGAATCCGAGGTCCGGTCCAGCCAACGAGCTTCTACAACCACTATTATTTTACGCCTCCCCTTCAAGTCGGCAATCACACCAACATTCGATCCGTCGCACCGGACAAGGAGTAGGCAAAGAATCAGGTTCTATGCGAAAAGCACAAAAGGGTGCGAATATGGGGCATCGAGGAGTGCGGCCCTTATCCCGTTGGAATCCGCTGCCGGTGGTCAAATGAAGGAAGCACATTTTCGATTCTACGGCGAGCTGGACGATTTGCTCTCACCGCGAAGAAGAGGACAGAGTCTTACTCACGCCTTTGAATTCACGGCTTCGGTGAAGGATGCAATCGAGGCATTGGGCGTGCCGCACACCGAGGTCGATCTCATCCTGGTGAACGGCCAGCCCGTTGTCTTTTCGTACCTGCTGCGAGACGGAGACAGGGTCAGTGTGTATCCAGTTTTCCGTGGGCTGAAGCTTAGTCCGCTGACACCTCTGCAGCCTCGGTCGGAAGGTGAAATGCGCTTCGTGCTCGACACGCATCTGGGCAAGCTGGCAGCTTATCTGCGAATGCTGGGTTTCGACAGTTTGTATTGCAATAATTACCAGGACGAGGAGCTTGCGCACATCTCCGCAAATCAGCATCGGACTCTGTTGAGCCGGGATCGTGGACTGTTAAAGCGCAGCATCGTAACTCAAGGATATCTAGTGCGTGAAACCCAGCCACGCCAACAACTGATTGAAGTAGTGGCGCGCTTCGATCTCTCGGCGTCGATTGCTCCTTTTCGGCGGTGTCTCCACTGCAACACGCCGTTGCGGCCTGTCGCGAAAGAACTGGTCAACGACCGCCTGCTCCCAGACACGAAGCAGCATTACGACCAGTTCCACGTTTGCCCAGAGTGTGGCAGGGTCTACTGGAAGGGATCACATTATCAGCGGATGCAAGCGCTTATCGAGCGTATGTTTCACTCCACACACTGCAGGTGAACTTCGGCCTCGAGGCCTTAAACAAAGGCACTTTCCTCTAAAATGGCGGCGGAATCGCTGTCGAGCCGATGAAGGCCGGCGGCGCGAAAGGCTTCCCCGGCCTGCTGGAATTCCTCTGCGGTAATACGACGACAGATCTCGGGATAGTGGTTGGCAGTGACATGACCGGCCGGGCGGTACTGCGCCATCAGGTTGACATAGGTTTCCGGACTCAATTCACGGGCAATCCACTGCATGATGTCCACCGTTCCGGCTGCGTCGTCCGGCATCACCAGATGGCGCAGCAATACGCCGCGCAAAGCGATGCCGTGCTCATCCGTGACCAGCGGTCCGACTTGGCGATGCATCTCACGAATCGCGCGGCGTGCCGCTTCCGGATAATCCGGGGCCTTGGCATAGCGGCGAGCCTTTTCCGGATCCCAAAACTTGAAGTCGGGCATGTAGATGTCCACCACCCGGTCCATGAGCGCGAGGGAGTCAAGCGAGTCGTACGCGCTCGTGTTGTAAACAAGAGGAAGGCGCAGGCCGCGCTCCACCGCCAGGAAAAGCGCCTCTAGAATTTGGGGAACGACGTGTTCTGGCGTGACGAGGTTGATGTTGTGACAACCTTGTGCCTGTAAAGCCAGCATCATTTCGGCCAGTTCTTCCGCTTTGACAGTGCGTCCTTCGCCCTGCCAACTGATTTCATAGTTCTGGCAGAACACACAACGCAGGTTGCACCAACTGAAAAAGATGGTGCCCGAGCCACGCGTGCCGCGGAGGCAGCGCTCCTCTCCATGGTGGGCGAAATAGCTGCTGACGAAGGCGTGGCGCCCGGTTCGGCACGTCTTGGTTTTGTCCTCAATGCGGTTGACGTGGCAGTTGCGGGGACACAGAGTGCAGTCGGCCAGCTTTTCTAAGCCGAGTTCGACGCGGCGCGACAACTCGCCCGATTGCCACAACTTGAGATAGGCGGGTTGGAACTCTTGTCGGTTCATGGCTCGGGGCTAATTTCGCCCGTGGTTTGCGTGCGCATCAGGCCCAGTGCCGCTCGTTCGAGCATCGATAGCGAGGAGGGAGAGCCCGACTCTCTGGAACTGGGGCGACATAGCGTCCCAGAAACCACCGCTTAACAGAGAGTCCTGGGGCAACGACATCCGATTTCAAGCGGCTGCTTTGAACTCTGCTCTACACCGCTCTGTGCCTTTCTCTTCCGTCACCTGTTCGCTCGGCCATTTGACCGAGACATAAGCAGGAGGCCCAACGAAAAACGCAATTCGCGGCCGCGATGCTGCCTGCCTCAACTCTTCGCAGAAATCCATCACTTCTCCTGGCAGCTGGGAGTAAACGTCCAGTAAGACCCAGTCATAGGTGTTCCGTTGCCAGAGAGATCGACCCTCGGCTAAGCTGCTGGCCACGTCCACTTGAAGTCCATGCGCCCGCCATATGCTTGCCCGTAGGCTCCGCCTAGACCCAGATCCCCCAACGAGAAGAACCTTCCCCCTCCAGCGCAGCTCATGCATGATTGCGGCTGCGCTCTTCGCGCTCAGGCTTTCCGGTGACGTCGTATCCGCATTCATGGGCGCCCCCGGGAGGGGAACAGTCTTCTCCTTTTAGTCTACAACCTTGCCCAAGGAGAGTAGGATTTTCATATGGAGACTGAGTATCCGGGAAGCTGCGCCGTACCAGCTATCGAGTGAAGGAGGTGCTCTGTGACCACCTATATCATTCTGAGTCGCTTTTCCCCTGAGGCGTTCGAAGATCCGAGAGACTTCAAGGACTTGGCTTCCACCGTGTCGGCGAAGATCAAGAGACAATGTCCCGACATCACTTGGAAGGGCAGTTTCGCAACTTTAGGGCGTTTCGATGTCATCGACATCGTCGAAGCCGAGGATCCAAAGCAAATTGAGAAGGCTGCAATGATCATCCGGGCTTACGGACATTCGACGACGGAAACGCTGGTCGCGACTCCGTGGAAGGAGTTTTTGGCCGCACTTTGAAGTCTGTCAGAGCAATGCCGAAGTCGCCGGCTGTTGCCAAGAGGTTGGGCATAGATTTGTCTTCGCGGAAGGAGGGAGAACTGTTCAAGTGGTTTCTGGCCTGCCTGCTGTTTGGCAAGCCGATCCAGCAGGAGATTGCCGAGCGTGCGTACACCAGACTCGTATCTGAGGGTCTGCGGAACCCGGATGCCATGCTCAGTGCAGGCTGGGACAAACTGGTTGAACTGCTCGACGAAGCGCACTACGTGCGCTATGACTTTTCTACCGCTACGAAGCTGCTGGAGGTGTGTGAGGAATTGAAGCAGCGCTACGGCAGCATGACCAAACTGATGGCGCAGGCAAGAACCGTCGCAGAACTCTCGGCCCGCGTGCAGGAGTTTAAGCACATCGGCCCGGTCACGGCCCGGATCTTCACACGCGAGGTAGGTCCAATCTGGTATGGCTCTCCAGATCTCTGCTGCGGGTAGCAAACCTAAAGCGTCAACCCCGCCACGCTGGAGCTTAATAATTACTGAAGGACCGCTCCCGATCCTTCTTGAGCTGGTCGACAATGTCGTCAGCCAGCCTGTTATCCCAATTCGTCGACTTCTTCGTGCTCCAGATCAGTTTATGAGTGTGGCGGTCCACAAGCCGAACCTGTGCATCAATCACCCTTACAACCGCTTTTGCGGGTACTATTCGGCTTTCCGTCTCACAAGTCAAAATTGCGTCGGCCTCTTCCAATTGCGCGGTGACGTTTACCGTGCCCCATTTTTCAAGACGAGATTTGAGGAGCCGCGCAAGATCGTCTGACGAAGGTGCAATATAGATGGTCTTTACCTCGTAGAGCGGAAGCGGACCGGCTGAAACCGTGGCCTGCGCTGCAAGGAATCCCGCGGAGAGCGCCAGCACTCCGACGACTGAGGCCGTCGCCCAGCCCAGAGGAAGAGGGAGAAAAGCTCGGGGACCCATATGTTTCCTCCTTTCTTGTCTTCGCGCCATTTCGCAATCGCGGCGCGTACGGTCCGTGACAGATGATTTCTTCAGGAACGTTCTCTCAGTTGCCGTAAACCTTCCGAATCTGAGACTCCACCGTCACCGCGCGGCTAGTTTCTTGACTCATTCTCGAGGGCCTTAGCCTAGACGTGATACCAGTCTGCCCGCGTCAGAGGCAGACCGCTTTGGCCGTGTAGTGGTTTAGCCAACAAGACCTGATATATGTTGAGCCGTCCAGTGCGAAATCCGTGGGCCGAGCCGGCCATGTAGAGTCGCCATATGCGGTACGTCGTGTCGTCAGTGACGCGACGTGCCTCCTCTCGATGGGCTTCGAGTCGCTGGACCCAGTGGTGCAGGGTCAAGGCGTAGTGCTCTCGTAAACTCTCAACATCCCTCAACTCAAAACCGCTCAACTCGGCGGCTCGAAGGCTCGCGCTAATCGGTACCAGGTCGCCGTCGGGAAACACGTATCGGTCCACAAAAGATGGCCCTTCTCTGCGATAAGTAGCCGAGTAGGAAATCCCGTGGTTCAGGAACACGCCGCCCGGCCGCAACACCTCCCAAACTCGGTGGAAGTACTCCGGCAGGAGAGCTTCCCCAACGTGCTCAAACATACCGACGCTGACAATCTTGTCATACTGCGGTTCATGATCGATGTCGCGGTAGTCGGCAACTTCCACGCGGCATCGATCATTCAGGCCTGCTTCGCGCAGGCGTTGTCGTGCCACCTCCGCCTGTCGCACACTCAGTGTGATCCCAACGGCTTGCACGCCATATTGAGCGGCAGCGTGCATGATCAATCCAGCCCAACCGCAGCCGATATCCAGGAGTCGCTCTCCCGGGCGTAGTCGCAGCTTCCTGCAGATATAATCCAGCTTGCGTTCCTGGGCAAAATCCAGATCCTGGTCCGGCTTGTTGAAGTAGGCACAGGAGTAAACCATGCGCTGATCCAGCCAGAGTGCGTAGAATTCGGTCGGCAGATCGTAGTGATAGCTGATCGCCCGCCAGTCGCGATCCTTGCTATGGACCTTCCCACCGAACTCAAAGAGGCGAAGGCGTGCCCGCGGGCGCTCACTGCTGGGCAGTTTCTGCAACCGCTCGTTGAGACAAAAACTCTCCCCGAGACTGCGTTCATGAGCTAGGAGGTAGTCAGCGAGGTCGAAGGCGGCTTCGATATCACCATCAATGTCGAAGTCGTCGTGAATGTAGGCTTCTCCCAACGTCAGTTCGCTGGGCGCGGAAAACATCCCACGCAGAGTTCCCGGGTGCTTCAGGACCAATGTAAAACGCGGCTGCTTTTGCGCTCCCCAGGTAGTACCGTCCCACAATCGAACCTGAAAGTCACGTCTCGAGTAGTCCGCCAAGAGCGCATCCAGGAAATCCGCACTGATCCTGGAAGTCGCCTCTTGGAATAGGGATTTCGCCCATGCTCCCATACCGTGCTCCGCTGCGCTGGGATTCGCCCTTCCCGGTCTGATCGAGCGTGCTCGGTGCCACTCCCTCCGAAATTATATGGTTCTTTAGGCTTCGCCCGATGCACGCACCTAGCACACCTCATTCTGAACGCGAACCTTCCAGCAGTGCAGTGACCAATATCACGAAGTTGTTTTTGCAGCCCCCTCACACGGAATCGCTGCTCACCATTATATTCAGGCCGCAGCGGCAGCGCGTGGTACTGAGACTGAGAACCGCCTCTGATGTTCGAAGATGCGCTCCCTCTCGATGATCGTGTAGTCCGGGCTCTGAGTGCTGGGTAGGGCACCACCAGAGCGACACTGCTTCCTTCGTACAAGGACAAAGTCGGTCATCTATTCACGCTAATGTGCATCGACTTGAGGAACTCGACATCCTCAGGGTTGAACCCGGACTCGACTTTGCCATTCCTCCGAGTCCGCAAGCTCACCGACTCTCCCTCCCGCTTCATGATCGCGATCGTGGCATTGAGGAACAGCAACACGTCATAGCCTCCGTCCCCGATTTGCGCGATCAGCTCTCGGATCTGTTCCGACCCGGAGACCGAGTCGTTGATTGCCGCACTAAGTTCTTGAAGGAGGCGTTCTACTCTGTCATCCACGGCCCCTCCTTTTCCGGCCGGCGTGCGCGAGGCGGTTGTCACCTCATCCCATGCTCCGGTTGGGGGTTAATCACACCGCAAAGAACGGGCTATCCGCGCATCTGCGGCTCAGTCCATGTTAGAAGAATTATAGGGTTCAGTAGAAACGGGGTCTGTGACCTGGAGCACGGCAACTTTCGGACTACTGTCACGCAACATCGTTTCGCTCTCGTGACTGGCCTAAAATTCATGGTGGGGCCGCTCGGTTTGGGCTCGCGGCTGGAAGTGAGGGTTTGCAAGGTGTTGGGAACAGCTGGCAGACCGTCTTTGGGGAAAGGCCGTTCGTGGGCCTCGAATGACCCAGCATGCCGGATCTGCGGCCGTCTCTCCTACCCAATGAGCGGCGCTCTCGGTCTTTGCCTCTCTTGTATTCGTAGTCACCCCGAGCGGGCTGTCCGGATCGCGGAGTCTGTACACGCCGAAAGCCGGCGAGCCTTCGGCCTTCCACCTTCAACTCCTGGGCATGACAGCGGTGTTCAGTGTGTACTGTGCAGCCGAAACTGCCGCATTGCGGAGGGCGAGCATGGATACTGCGGACTTCGCACTGTGTGCGATAGGCGCCTGACCCATCTCGCCGGGACTCCGAAATCTGGTGTGCTGCACTGGTACCGCGATCCGCTTCCAACCAATTGCGTGGCCGATTGGGTGTGTCCAGGCAGTCGGCGAGTCGGCTGTCACAATCTTGCGGTCTTTTATGCCAGTTGCACGCTCAACTGCCTGGGTTGCCAAAACTGGCAGTTCCGCGAAGTATCGCCCACGCTCTCTCCAACGATGAGCGCAGCGGAGCTGGCCGAAACAGCGAATTCGTCCACCTTCTGCGTTTGCTTCTTCGGAGGTGATCCTGCCTCGCAGATGCCGCACGCCCTCGCAGCAGCACAGCAGTTGGCGAAAAAGGGGCTAGTCGTATGCTGGGAGACGGCCGGGACCTCGCACCCCAAGTTGCTTGACCGGGCCGTAGAACTCTCTCTAAGCAGCGGAGGCTGCATAAAGTTTGATCTGAAGGCTCATGACGAGTCGTTGCACATTGTGCTGACCGGCGGCTCGAACCGGCAGACCCTGGAGAACTTCGCTCGCACGGCACGTCGCTTCAACGAACGCCCCGATCCCCCTCTCTTGGTTGCCAGTACGCTGCTCGTGCCCGGCTACGTAGACGCGGAAGAGGTTGGACGGATTTCCGAGTTCATTGCGGAGCTTAACCCGAGAATTCCGTACGCGCTGTTGGCGTTTGCCCCACACTTCTACATGTCCGATCTGCCGCGCACTTCGGCACAGCATGCACGACAAGCCGAGAGAGCCGCACGAGCTGCCGGCTTGCTTGATGTGCGCATCGGCAACCGCCACTTGCTCTCAGACGACTACTGAGGAGTTAGTACGTCATCGACGGGCAGTCAGAGGGTTTGAATCATCCAGCCGCCCGGGTCTACCATTCTATTAGGACCTGCAACAATTAGGAGGCATGCATGCCTCACTATGAGTTTCTCTGCCGCACCTGCAAGAAAACCTTCTCGAGGATCTTGGCACTCATCGATTGTGAAGAAGGAGAGGTCACCTGCCCACACTGCGGCAGCCACGAGGTCGAACAACTCTGGTCGGACTTCTCTGCCCTCACGTCTAGGAAGTGCGCATGAAGAGGAGCTTTTCTCCTTCTGCTCCTGTGGAGTTCGAGATGATGTTCGGTGATTTTTCCTTCGGCTCCCTACAGATCGACGGCAGCGCGTATGAACACGATGTCATCATCGACCGTGGAGAGATCCGCAAACGCAGCAAAAAACTGTCCAAGAGGTTTCGCGATGACTTTGGCCACACGCCGCTCTCCCTGGAAGAGGACATTCCCTGGAAGTGTGCTCGACTCGTCATCGGTACGGGCGTATATGGCCAGCTACCAGTAATGAAGGAGGTTCGGCGCGAGGCGAAACGTCGCAAGGTCGAATTGCTGATTCTGCCGACGAGTGAGGCCATAGAAATGTTAACCAAAGCTCCGGCAGATACTAATGCGATCCTACATGTGACGTGCTGAAGTCAACCATTGGTCACAATGGGGGTCATTGTCATGGCCGGGTTTTCTGCCCCGACCGCATTAAGGATGAGCCCGATTCTCAGAGAGGAAACAGGCTATGCGACAAGCCTCTACAGCGTTATGCGCAACATCGGGCCCAGCATGAGTGTTTCCTTTGCGACCACGGCGGTTCGCAGTTTCATCAGGGAGTTTTGTCATCGCACCTCAGCGCCGCCAGTCTCAGGACCCAGCAGGTGCTGGAGCAAATCAGCCAGTTGATGCAGCAGCGAGGGTTCGACCCAGTAACAGCCGGTGCGAAGGTGCGAAGGCTCATGCGTTGCTCTACAACATGCTTCAACAGCAAGCAGCGTTGTTGAGCTATGTGGATGTGCTTCATGTCATGGGTATTTTGTTTCTGGCAATCATTCCTTTGATTCTCTTCATGCGCCGGGCAGGAGGCAAGCTCCCGGCCCTCTCGTCGCATTGAGACTTGAACTTTCAGCGGGGTGGCCATCTTGTGTTCTTAGCCAAGGTAGAGACCAGCGCACAATCCGCCATTTGTGCACGATGTTCTCTGGAACCAACTCTAAGGCCGTTGGAGGATTTAACATGAAACGCTTCATTGTGTTGGCCCTGTCTACAGTCACCGCCTATGCTGGGATCTGTGCGGCACAAAAATGTCCCGTCGGGTGCCAGAGCAAAATCGACACGTTGGAAGATCAAGTGGCAGCCCAGGCGCGAGCAACTGACGAGGTTCCGTATATCAAGACATTTAGGCTCACGCCGTCACCAGATGCACACGGTCTGTCCTCGGAACGAGAGCTACCCGGTTACGCAGACGTTCTTCTCGTGCACGTATCCGTGGATCACGAGGAAAGCGCCGTCCTGTTCCCAACTCCACAGATACCACCCTCAACCCCGCGGCCTCTCGGACTCAATCGCGCGACCCTGTCGTCGAAGTGCCGCGATTCCAGCGGTGCTTCTGTTCCCACGAAGCTTAATGTGTTCCTGGGCCTATTGCGGCAGGATGCGTCGGGACAGAATGTGTTCGGTCTAAAGATCACAGTTGAGGGATGCACTGCGACGACGGGCCAAATACCGGTTGAAGTCGCCGTTTTGCAGAAAAGATAATGCCACCCGGAAGCCGCGACTGGGAATGGCGGCACGCCACAAGGCGATCAAGCCGCCGAATCCCTCTAACTCAAAGTTTCAGCGCTGTAGCGGGCGATGAGGCCGGTACGCACCGCATGCCGATACACACGAGCGAAGAACCAGCACGCCAGCACAATGTATAGCACCGCAAGACACGCTCCCCAAAGCAGCCCATGCTGTGAAACCGAGCGGCCAGAGACAATGGCCCGCATGCCATCGAACACATACGATGGCGGTAAGGCGAGCGCGATGTATCGCATCCATCGCGGCAGCGTCGACAGAGGGTAAAACACTCCTACAAATGGCGAGATGATGGCAGGAATAGGCCAGACAAACCACTCTGCCGGCGGGCCCAGACGGAGCACCAAGCCACTGCCTAGCACACCTAGCGCAATGCCACACATAAACAACACAATGAAGAATGGCACGAGCATCACCCCGTAAACGAAGAAGGAGAGACCGAAAACTGTGGTCGCCAGGACGACCATGACCACGAGCCCGATCGAGCTCGTCGCGATACTGGAGAGGACGAGGCCGCTGAGATACTCCGATATAGAGAGCGGCGTCGCAAAAATATTCAGAAAGTTGCGCGACCACACGTCCTCGAAAAACGTCATGGTCACGCCTTGCATCACGCGGATCAGGAAGTCCCAGAGAAGAACAGCCCCAAGGAGGGAGGGCACAAAATTGAAGCTTGCGGACGTGACCGTGTTGAGATATTTCGTAATGAATCCCCAAAGCACGATGTCGATGCCGGCCCACACAAACAGCGGTAATACGCGCGAGAGGCTCCCCCGTATGAGATAGAACTGGCGGAGCACAATAGCTGCAGTGTGGGTCAGATACATGGCGTTTATTCGACCTCAAGTGTGAGTGGTTCGCGAGCCACGCTAATGAAAAGTTCCTCCAGTGTTGCCTTGCCGTGCTCGCGCGGCAGGGTCTTCGGGTCGCCTTCGAGCAGAATCCTTCCGCGCGAGAGAAAGAGCACGCGGTTGCACACGTCCTCCACTTCGTACATGTTGTGCGAAGTCCACAGCACGCCGCCGGTGCTGCGCGCGGCAAACTCCTTGATCTTGTTGCGAATGTCGCGGGCAACTGCGGGATCCAGTGATGCCGTTGGTTCATCTAACAGCAGGAGCTGCGGAGAATTGAGCATCGCCTTGGCGAGGGACACTCGCGTTTGCTCTCCCGAAGAAAGCACGCCACACTTCACATCCCGGAATTTCTTTAGATCGAATTGCTGCACCAGTCCTTCGATCCGTTCTGCGAGGTTCTTCACTCCGTACAAGAGCCCAAAGACACGCAAATTCTGCTGGACCGTCAAGTTCCCTGGCAGTGGGGCGTAGACGGCTGCGAAGTTGGTGCATTGAAGTGCTTGTGGGCGGTGCGTAGCGATATCGATGCCTTCGACAGTGATGCTCCCCGAATCCGGCGTGAGAACGCCCAATATCATATTAATGGTGGTGGTTTTCCCTGCTCCGTTCGGGCCCAGTAGTCCGACAATCTCGTTGCGCGCTACGTCGAATGAAATGCGATCGACAGCGACAATGTCGCCGTAGGTCTTGCACAGCTGCGTGACCGCCAAGACTTTCGACATTGACGGTATCTTACCCGTGCAGGTATTCGTTTGCCGCCCGCTGGCGACACATCGTCCGAACCCGAAGGAACAGGTCTGTTGGTTGCCCTGCAAAGAGGGAGCAGCCGACTGTCTTCGTGGACTCATTTTGTCGCACAGCGGCGTGTATTATTGGCGGTTTGTAGGACGCTACATCAATCGAGGAGATTGGTACCAGATCGTGAGCTATCAGCATCAGATCTTGATCACTACAAAAGGCCACGGAGACATGCACGATCTCACCGGGCAGGTCGCGGCGATCGTGACTTCCGCCGGAATCCGAACTGGCACGGTCAACATTTTCAACGTCGGCAGCACTGCTGCGGTCGGCACCATTGAGTTCGAGCCGGGACTGCAGCACGATTTGCCCGCCATCNCTGGACAAGCTGATCCCGCCCAGCCGTCAGTACGGCCACGAGCAAGCCTGGCATGATGGCAACGGCCACTCGCATCTGCAGGCCACGCTGCTCGGCCCTTCAGTGACCGTGCCTATCGCCGAGGGGAAGCTAGTGCTCGGTACCTGGCAGCAGATCTTCCACCTGGAGTGCGACATTCGCGGACGCCAAAGAACGGTGGTAGTGACAGTGGTGGGTGACTGAGGACGCTTCCTCGAAGCTAGAATGGAATCTCTGGCTATGGTCAAGCGCGCACCAGCCCGTCGGCGTCCCCGCAAAGCCAAGCCCGGCACTAAAGGCTTGGGTCCGGCAGAGTGTCGGCTACAGGAACCTGCAGGAGCTGCCGCGGAGGCGGCACAAGCAGTCGAGAAAGCCGGTGGCTGCCTCGTCGGCTCATACAAAGAACCACTAGGAGGCCACCCNGGCCACCCAATACTTCTTGCGATTCTGCCGATCAATGCAATTGAACCGACGCCTTTCCAGCGTGATCTTTCAGACGCTCACCACAAGCGCCTGGCTGACGTTATCAACAAGACCGGCCGTTTCCTGGATCCTGTCATTGCCATCGTGGCCCCGAACGGCGGCTTCTGGACTCCCAATGGCCGGCATCGCCTGGAGGCGATGCGACGACTCGGGGCCAAGTCGATCTCTGCGCTGGTTGTCGCTGATCGCGAGGTTGCCTGGCAAATCCTGGCTCTGAACACGGAGAAAGCGCACAACCTGAAAGAACGTTCTCTCGAAGTGATACGCATCTATCGCGGCCTGCTCGACGAGGACGCCGCGCGGCCGGAGTCCAGGTTTGCCTTCTACCTTGACGAAGCCGCTCTAGTCACTCTCGGCCTGTGCTATGAACGGACACCGCGATTCGGAGGCGGAGCTTATCATCCGATTCTCCGACGACTGGAGACCTTCACCGATGAGCCCCTGCGGGTCGCCATGAAGGATCATGAGAAGCGCGCCTTGATGGTGCTCGACCTTGAAGAGAAAGTTGCGGCGGTAGTCAAGAAGCTAAAGGAACGCGGTTTGGTCAGTCCATACTTGCGGTCGTTTGTGGTTGCGCGTATCAATCCATTGCGCTGGATTCAGGGCGAACCGCCAGCACTCGAGGATGTGCTGAAAACTATGCGTGACCGCGCAGCGAAGTTCAATGTTGAGAAGATCAAGCCGCAAGATCTCGCGGGCGCAGCGGGGCCCCCAGATGAAGAAGCCTAGGCAGGACGGGACTCTCCAACTCAATTTGAACAAGCCGATCGGCGCAATCCAGCCTTCGGCGCCGTCGCCGCTTACACGGCGACTGGTTCAACGCTCTCGCGGCAGGAGATCCTCGTCCCACTTTTCCACGCCAGGTGGAACAACGCCCTGCAGCAAGCCGACGAAGGCAAGCAGGGTCTTGCGGGCGTCGCCAATCGGGTAATAGAATGCGTCCCAGTTATCGGAGTCCTCGCCGTCGTGGTTCGGAATCACATAGCGGAACTGCCATGCCGCTTGCAGTTCGCGGTAGGTACTCGAGGCGCGAGTCTCCACGTTCTCCAGGTCCGCCGCCGATAGTTCTCCTTTTTGCCGCCGCGTCCGCCGCAACAGCTTGCGCCGCATGATGTCGGTGAGCAAGTCTTGAAGCGATACGTTGCGCTCCGGCATCTTCAAGTATTCGATCTCTTCTCTCGAAAGTGGTGAAATGAAAATACTCAGCCGGTTTACGTTGGCGAGGCGAGGATGTGTCTGCAGTATGGCGGCAACGTAGGGATTCCCCTCGAAGAACACGTCGCCTCGACGCAGCAAAGACTCGAGTTCCTCAACATCCAGAGCCTGCAGGTCGGTGCGCGCCTCCACTACGACGTAGCGCTCGTCCGGCCGCAGCCCCTCAATGTGAGCCCGCGTCCGAAAGTGGTAGTCCACACCGTCGATTTCTCCAGGACGNCGGATCACGGCTGTTGACCAGCACCAGCCTCCGGAATCGGTTGCGTAGCTCAGGATAGAACTTGCCCAGGCACTCGCACAGCGGAGTCTTCCCCACGCAAGACGGGCCGCTGAGAATTACAAGACGTCCGCTCTCGCTAGGGCTCATGACACTCGACCTCGCCGAAATCCGTGGAAAACTAAGGAGAGATTTTAATAGACATCACCCTGGACCAGGCGCACGACGAGCCTCCCCGCCAAAACTCCGCGCAACCAAGGCAAATCTCCCCATCCACCGGCAGGATCGGCTTCCCAATTCTCACGAAAAATTCGAGTCCCAAGACCTCAGATTCTTCGTACAACCCCACGCAAAATCCGTAACCTAACTACGCCATATCATTCACAAATGTCCAGCCATGACCAACCGCATCCTCCTAGTCGATGACGACGAGGCCGTCGCCTTCATGCTCTTCTCTTCTTTTTCAACTGGCTACACGCTGCACGAAGGATATTGGACTTTTGGGTACAAAGCCTGAAAAGTTCTTGCATCATCCCATGGTTGCGAGTTGATAATAGATGCAATATAGTCGAAAAACCGAACCATGATCGTGAATGCGGTGAATCTGCAAAGACCACCGAAAGCCCGTTTCCTTCCTCACAAAGAGATCCCTGTCCCGCTGCCTATTCTCAGCGAACCTCTCTCGCTCCTGGAATTTGCCGCTCTGCGGCTGTCTCCGGTGTATTACGGTCTCGGAGTTCCTGCAGGAGATGGAACGGCAGTGGTCATCGTCCCTGGCTTTCTTGGGATGGATTTGAGCCTGTTTGAACTGCACGCCTGGCTTGTGCGCGTTGGCTACCGCCCATATTTCTCCGGGATGGGTTTGGCTGCCGACTGCCCCAACGTGCTGGTCCAAAACCTCACAGCGACGATTGAGCGGGCATACCAAGAGACGGGACGGCGGGTGCACATGATCGGGCACAGCCTGGGCGGGATCTTCGCCCGTTCCGCAGCGGTCCGAATGCCGGACCGCATCGCTTCCGTCACCACTTTGGGATCTCCCTTTCGCGGGCTCGTGGCGCATCCGCTGGTGCTCACGCTAGGCAACGTGGTACGCCGGCACATCCGCAGGCAGTACCCAAGGCCGCCGCAGGGATGTGCGACCAGCCGGTGCTCTTGCGCCTTCGCCCGCTCTCTCCGCCGGAAGTGGCCAAGAGCGGTGGCGCAAACCGCCATTTATAGCCGTGACGACGGGATCGTCGACTGGCGCTACTGCCGGACTGGGGATTCAAAGGTGGACGTCGAGGTCGGCGGGACGCACCTTGGACTCATCTTCAATTCAGCCACCTACTTTCACATTGCTGAGCGTCTAGCCTGTGCACCTGGAAAGCGCACTACAAAATAGCCCCTTAAAGTAGCCCCCTTCGCCTGGGGACGATCACACAGAATCCGCGACCCAAAACCCATTCGAAGTCCGAGACCCGAAGCTTCGAATTTTGCGGGGAACCACGAAGCCCAGACCACGCAGAATTCGTGACCCACCGCGCCACATCACCGACCAAAGTTCGCTGAAGTCCAGTTCGGGATTCGACGAAAAAGTCTTCTGCGAGGTCTGGAACGACATTTTNCGCCTTCTCTCTGGGACGCGCCGATGCGTGCCCAACCCCTCACCGCCGCTGACGGTCGAGGATAACCTCCCTATGGAAAGCTGCAGCAAGACTCTCTGTTCCACCACAGGGGTCTATACTCATCGTGTGAGATCTTCCGGAAAGGAGGGTTGCAATGAAGGTAAAGAGCTTATTAGTCGTCCTGGTATTCGCCCTGACGCCCTTTCTGCGGGCACAGGAAAAACCCGCCCCACCTCCCGCCCCCGGTGGTGGAAGCCAGACGCGGGCTGAGCATCGCCAGAAGATGACGGAGATGCATAAACAAGAGATGGAGGCGATGAAAGCCGACGTGGAGAAGATGAAGTCCTCTCTCGCTCAAATGAAGACCAATGTGGCGGCGATCAAAGACACCTCCGAGAAGGCACGCTGGCAGGCGAACGTGGATATGTGGGAAGTGATGGTGGGTCACATGGAGCGTATGCAAAAGCACATGGAGTCCATGGGACCCGGCATGATGCACGGCCACGGCATGGGCGGTCCGCCTCAAGCTCCACCGGCCGAAAAGAAACCCGAGTAAAGCGTAGTTAGTACCGCCGCCCGCAACTGAGGGACAAGAAACCAAAGCCTTCGCGTTCTCACGCGCGAAGGTTTTTTCGTTACTGCCAAAGGCAGGTACCCCGCAGACCGTGCTTCCCGTCACTGCAATATAGGACGCGTTGTATTAGAAGGAAAGCAGGCCGGGAGTCGTCCGAAAGACAAGCACTCGACCCCAGCGCAAACCGCGCGGGCTAGAGCGCGGCGACGCCCGGCATCCTGCCCCATCCCAGGGGGGACGGAGGTCCTTATGAGTGCTGCCGTCATCACTACGTTCACTCCAGAGTCCAGTGACTGTACAGCCGCGATCAGGCGCTATCAAGACGGCTATCGTGCAGCAGAAGCCGTGGTCATGTTTGCCCGAGCCGTCAAGTTTGGCGGCATCGTGGCAGCGGGCGTCGTTTTTGTGGGTGGCCTTGTCGAATTCATGTTGAATCCGGCAGAGCTAGATGGTTTCGCCGTGGTTTTTGGCTTACTGATTGCTTGCGCGGTTTTGCTGGTATCCATTTCGCAGATCGTAGCTATGGGTCTTCACGGCCAAGGGCAGTTGCTGAAAGCTGCCCTCGATTCAGACGTGAATTCCTCGCCCTTCCTCTCAAACGCGCAGCGAGCGCTGGTGATGTCACTCCGGGAACGGCCGCCAGAACCTGAGTGCCTTCCCGGGTGGACCGAGTAACATCGCGGGATGATGAGTTCCCCCAGCGCTCGGACAGGCTGGTGGAAGAGGAGCCGTGGCGTTCTCGCTCGCGAAGGCCTTTCTACAATCCTCGGGGAAGACCGTCATGACCAAAGTCGTGCTGGGGGCTCGAAATTGGTCAGCGAAGGCATCCAGAATGTCGGGTCGATCGCAGAAGCGGTCAGGACCGCACGAACTACCTTAAAGCCAACCATTCCGAAGTCCGGGACGAGAGGAAGGCGTTGGCGGCAGAATGGCGCAAAAGTCTTGACGTCATTTAGCAAGTATCCGCGGCCCCTAACGAATTTCCGCTTTTCCGGTGCGGCCTTGCGCAATTCCTGCGAGATGTCCACACTCTGAGCTCGACAAGCTATCACCCCTGGATTACGTCGGAGCAGTTCGCTAAGCACTTCCGCGTCTGCCGTGGGAACTCGGACCGCCCAGCGCACCATCCGGCGCTAGCCGATTGCGCCCGGCTTGCCAGCGCCCTTCTGTTCGCGAAATGAGACCAAGTCCCACGTTCCCTCCGGGGTCGAAGTTTGTTGTCGAAGGATATAGAAATTCCCGTCGTCGGCACGAACCTTATAAAGGACGCTATCTGGGTCGTACCACTGATCCAGTACCGCCTCAACGAGATACTGCCTTCCTTTGAGCCAGAACCGAACGGGTCGCTCATCTGCCTTTCGGCCTGAATAGCACTCCACATTCAGCTTCATCAATTCCATTATCATCCAGATGACACGGGATGGATGCTGACAGGTGAGCTCAACTGAGCGTCTTCAAGATGTCAGTGCATGTTCTGACAAGGGCCCAAGCCGGATCTTTTCAGCCCCTGCGCCATCCGGCGTGCTGAACACATAACCTGAAGCCAACCGCTTGCGACTCTGCTCAGTTCAGGGTGCTCACGACCCTGTTCACTGCCTGTAGGACTGTTCCCTCTTTCGCAATGCTCGTGAGGCGGTTGATGTCGTCGAAGAGAGGCCTGTCTTCGTCCAGCTTCTTCACGTGGCCCCGAATCAACTCGTAGGCCGCCTGGGTTGCAGGCGAGGGCTTCACAGGGAAACGGAAATCGAAGGCTTGCGCCGCCGCCATCAGCTCAATGGCGATCACAGGCCACGCATTCTCGATGATCTGTCTGGTCTTGATCGCAGTTGTCATCCCCATGGAGACAAAATCCTCTTGATCGGCGGCTGCAGGGATGGACCCGGTTGCGGCCGGATGACTGAGCACGCGATTCTCGCAGACCAATGCTCCTGCCGTGTATTGCGTCAGCATCAAACCGGAGAACATTCCAGCGCCCTTGGTAAGAAATGGAGGCAGCCCCATCGACAAGTGAGAGTTCATCAGCCGGTTCAATCTCCGCTCCGAGAGCGCGGCCACCGTGGTCACCGACATGCCCAGCAACTCCAGGGCAAAAGCCATCGGCGTTCCCTGGAAGTTCGCACCGGTCAGGACGAGTTCTTCGTCGGGGAAGAATGTGGGATTGTCTGCCGCGTGATTGAGTTCAATCTCTAGCATGTAACGAATCCATTTAAATGCCTCGCGAGCTGCGCCGATCACTTGCGGGCTCGATCGCAAGGAATACGCATCCTGAACTTTCTTGCCCGGCAACTTGAGGAGTTCGGATCCCTCGGTGAGCCGGCGAATATTTTCGGCGCATTCCTGTGCACCGGGGTACCCACGCACAGAATGGATGCGAGGATCGTAAGCTTGCATGTTGGCATTCAGAGCTTCGAGCGTCATGGCGAGAGCGATTTCCTGGGTTCTCAACCACCGTTCGGCATCGTAAAGCTCGAGGCACCCCATTCCGCTGATGAAGTTCGAGCCGTTGATGGCGGCTAGCCCGTCCCGTTCGCGGAAGACAATCGTAGGGATTCCGGCTTCAGCCATTCCTTCTTTTGCGGGCAGCCTTTTGCCCTGATAGAAGACCTCGCCCTCACCCATGAGCGTGATCGCCATCTGCGCCATAGGCGAAAGATCGCCGCAGGCGCCGACAGATCCCTTCTGACAAACCACCGGCGTCACGCCTCGGTTCAGCATCTCCACCTGGGTGCGAACGATTTCGAGTCTGATACCCGAATGCCCCCAGCAATGCGTGTTCAGCCGGGAGAGCATCGCGGCTCGCACATTCTCTTCACTTGCGGGTTCGCCGCAACCCGCGGCATGGGAGTAAAGCAGATACTTTTGGTATTTCTCGACCTGCTCGGAAGTGAGAACCACATTCGAAAGTTCTCCAATTCCCGTGTTTACGCCATACATGATTTCGCGAGCGCGAATCTTGCGTTCGAGAAGGCCGCGGCACTTGTTGATGCGGTTGATCGCATCCGCGTGCAAGTCCACCCGCTGGCCGTCGCGGGCGATGGCCACGACGTCCTCAATTGTCAAAGAATGTCCGTCGAGCACAATGGCACCATCTCGATACTTGGTCTCAGTCATCCCATGATTTAATGCGACGGTCATAACAGTCCTCGTTCGTGCTAATTTGTCTCACTTCGCAAACCGTTCATGCTTGCTGACCGGTATAAGCCGGCTGTATGCATGCCGTCTCCACCGTCTCGCAGTCGACCAATCCAGCACAGCCATAAAGGACGGGAAGGATTTCACCGGGACGATATTTGCGCCGCAGTTGCGCAACTCTCTCTGTTCCGGAACGGTACGCAGGAAGGTACATCCGGCCGAGCAGGGGATGCCGACCCCAGGCGCCGGAGAGTTTGTCGGCACGCTCCTCAGTGACGAGAAAATCGCGCCGCAAAATACCGGCCACTTCTTCGCGTGGCATCTTCTCTCCCCAAGTGAGATACGAAGCCTGGTTCTTGGCATCATCCTGCAACAGCGCCAGCAATACCCCGACTTGCAAATCTTCATCAGGAAGTTGCTCAGTTTCCGTCACTCCGTGGGCGATGAGGATGGCGTTGTTAGCGATTCNCTTCAAAAAGGGTGGCGGCGCGGGTGTTCATGGTCAACACCGTTGCCTCGAAGCCCATCTGGCCGCGGACATACATGTCCTGCAAATAGGCAAATGTGGTCACATGTCCGGGCACAACTTCGTGACTGATCAACTGCTCGAATTCCGGGACGGAAATCTGCAGAGATGCATTGATCTCATAGGTTGCCTCATATTTCGGCTTTCCGTCTGCTGTGCGGGCCCGGCCAATGTAGTTCATCGAGCCGGAAAACCAGGCATCCTTGATGGGAAGAAAGTCGATGTTGGCGCGCGGAACACGGGCCAGCTCACGCGGAAGGTGAGGCAACAGGTTCACTTCACTGAGCCGGTCGAAGTGGGCGATCACTGCTGTACTCAGAGCCCGCACCGAGGCCATGGGCACCATCCGGTCACGGCGCCAGGAATCGACGGCATTCAAAACGCCGCCCGCGCCTGAGACCTGATATCCGGCGCGAGCGAGCAATTCGGCAACCCGTTCGCGCTTGGTCTGGGGTCGCGAAGGCTCGGGCGGATGACCGGTCGATGCCATGACGCTCCGCTCATAAGGCACGCGGTTGCCCTTGCCGGTGGTTTCCATGGCAAGATCCCACATGGTCGTGAGGCACAGGTTGAGGCCATCGAGATAAGCGGCGCGCCGGCCGCCGACGCGGCGGGCCTCGACGTTGATGGCGTCCATGGAGCGGATGATCTCTGCGCCCATTTCGCGCAGGTACTCGGCGACCGCGCCACCGTCGTTGCCGGTAACGCCGCCGGCGGCTCGCAGGCGCGCTGCGGCGGGATGGGTGTAAGCAGCAGGCAACGGCTCATCGGAGAACCAGGAATCGGCGATGAAGCGGCCTGTGCCTGACGGACACATGACATCGCCGCCCCAGAGAGTATCGATACCGAGAATTGCGTTTGCGATGGAAAGATCGGCTTGATTCATTGGAAAGTCTCCGTTGAAAACGTTCGTATCACACCCTCCAGGCTGTGGCGCTCCGTTAAGGTGGGCCGCGCCCCCAGCGATCTATTCGTTTTCGGACTTTGGCCTCTTCATCGAGATCAGATAGGTGTACAGGCAAAGCGCCACGAACCCGAGCGCAGAGAGCATCTGCGACAGCGGGATGTTGTCGTAGAAGGGCGTCTGAATCCACTCTTCTTTGAAGTGCGGCAGCACCCGCAGCGCCGCCCCAATCACGCCGCCGAGCGCGCCGCCAGCCATCAGGCCGCCGGCAATGATGATTCCTC
>OCOJ01047554.1_pt1 | contig 28894 bp, 34 predicted proteins | sample 1539251 | NCBI WGS metagenome assembly OCOJ01 (sample SAMN01911457, study PRJEB22624) | soil metagenome | biome: Soil | place: Malaysia | collected 2012-04-30 | depth RA_metagenome m
GTTGATGAGCTTCTGTTCCCACCTCCGAAGGTTCTCCTCGTTACCCGCGATGTTGTAGAAGGACATCCGCGGAGCCTTCCCCTGTGCCTGCTCGATTGCCTCCAGGTAACGGAAGGTCCTCTTGAAGTTCCCTGACGGCAAGCCTATACTAACTTCTCTGCCTTCTTGAAGAGTCCCTGGTATTTCCTTACCAATTGGAAGTATTTTCTGAAGCCAAAGGCTGCAAAGCCGAGCATCACAGCCGCGAGAAGGAGCTGGGCGCCAACGAGGATTGTTCCCTCAAAGCCCGATGGGCCGGAATGCCAGGTGGTAAGAGCCAGAATCAGAAGGAAGCCGGCGGTTGCGACGTTGGCTCCAGCCGCTTCACGCCACATCGCCACCCCTCCTTTGAGGTCATTCACTATTGTCTTGGCGTCGTCCCTCAGGACGGCGTAGATTTCTGAAAGCTCTGCGACTTCGGTTTCGTCATCTGGCCCCGACATTGTGCTAAAATCAGGCCCGGAGAGATTTAGGCTTTCGTCTAGCATCTCGGCCGGCCACCTCGCCCTCAGACTCAAGCATAGATCCTCGCCAGTGCTCTCACTTGAGCCTTTGTTAGCCTCACCTGCGCACTCCCGGGGGTTTCGACGATTACCTTCCCTTCCACCTCTTCCTTCATCCTGAATCTGTCCACCAGGGGCTCGGTCCTTGAGGCGTCGAGCGAAGCGAGGAAAGAGGAGAATTCATCGGGGGCGGGCCATCCGTGCTTCCTGCCAATCTCCTGGACCACCTCGGCGAAGAGCGGCTCTCTTGCATGTTTCAGGTCGGCCACCGGGACCGCGGCGGTTCCGTTCGGCTCTAGGACATTGAACGCCCGATGCGAGACCAACCGGCCGTCCTTTACCTGGAACACGACCGCGTCGAAGGGGAGCGAGGAAACGGCCTCAAAGTCTTCCGTACCTATGCTGAGCCGCTCCCATTCAAGGGAAAGCTTGTCAGCCGCGTCGGCGCTGTCCGCGGGCAATAGGTGGGCACCTCTTTGGGAGAGCATTTTCGTCTCCCTTCTCAGCCTCTTCACTATGCTCGCCTCCGCCTGCCTATAATTGAGGGCGCAAACGCTCACAACTTGAAACATGGCCGGAGCCCTTCCCGCGAAAAGCAGGAGCTTCCCGCTCATGGCGGCGATGCCCCTCGTCTGGTCCTGCGATTCGAGTTTCACTTCCGCGAGGGCGTGCCACGATAACGGAAAGAGTCTGTTTTGCAGCAAGACCGAGTCCTTGACTGGGACGACCCCACTAAGGAGCCCTAGTCCACTGATGACCGGCCACAGGATGACCGCCAAACCAGTCACGAGGAATACCTCTGGAGAATAGGTTCCGCCTGACTCGGCTGCGACGAACGATAGTAGAAAGAGGGCTGCGCCGATTCCGTATCTTCCCCAAGGGCGGGCCGGCTTCTGGAAGGTCTCTTGCCTCTGGCCGAGCACTGCCCTGGTTCTTGGGCGCCTGAAAGAGTAGGCAAGGTACAGGAAGACCAGCAGGCTGACCGGCCAAACCCCGAGGCCAAGAAAGATTAGCATGACAAGGATGGCTGTGAGCCTGAGACGCCACCCCATCAGTGGAACCCCTCGTCGTCCTGCCGGGCGTAGGCGAACCTGGTGTACTCCTCTAGGGCCGGATGCCTGGCGGCCCAGAACGCCTTGGTGCTCCCTCCCTTCTCTTCAGGGTTGACCGCCTCGGGGTTTCTGTCCTTGTTCCTCGACGCGGTCGACTTTGTCAGCTCGAGGGAGAACTTCGCGTCGTGGCCGAGGATGACACCGCCATAGGGAATCCTGTCCCAGGGGTTGATCGGGTCGATGGAGACGTGACTTGTCACCAGGACGGCGATCCCGAACTCAACACAGAGCCTCTGAGCGTGGGCCAGAAGCATGGCCAAGCCTGCGCTGCGGGCTGGCAGGTCCTGGGTGCTCGGAAAAGAGGATTTGAAGGGGGCAGAGATCGAGTCGTAGACGAGGAGCCTTGCCCCCGTCTCACGAATGATGTGGTGGAGCGCCGACTGGTAGGTGGGGGTCTGCCTCATCCTAAGCTCGACCCTCCCGCCGCTGGAGACCTCCTTGGCTGCATCTATGCCGTGCAGGTTCAGGAGATCCACCACCTCAGGCGTCTGAAAGATCAGGACCGAAGGCCCCTTGGGTGGGAGCTCGACCACGAAGTCGGGCGAGAATATGTCGGCCACGGCGCTCAAGTGGGCGTCAGTGTAAGACACCCCGAGGTGGCTGAGAGCAGTGTCGACCGCGGTGATGAGCTCCCCCCTCGTGACGGGCTTTCTCTTCGGCGAGACCTTGGGTACCCTCCCGAGCCTGATCTCGGCGACGCTGAACGCCTTCGCGAAGCGCTTGGCCATCCTGTCGCTCCAGTAGGGGACCAGGTAACTAGAGTAGGATTGCCCGGTGTCGAGGATAATCGCACTCCCGCCTGAGGCTGCGACGGAGCAGGCTGCCTGGAAGGAGATGATGCTCTTCCCGAGCGCCTTCTCTCCGAATATCTGGGTGATGGTGCCCGTCGCAAGGCCCCCGTCGGTGAGCGAGTCTACGGCGGTGCAGTCGGTCTTGAGGTGCTCCATCATTTCGCTAGCTCCTGCAAGAGCCGTCTCCCAGATTCGGTCACGGTGTACGCAAGAATCCTGGGGCCGCTCCCATCCTGCTTAGGCTCAAGAATCAAGTAACCTCCTGAGTGGAGCCTGTCAATCTCTGCCCCGACATCTACGGCAAGAAATGTTGGGGTCAGGTAGGATACGACAGACTGCCTGTTGGCCAAATCGTATCTGCTGATCTCTTGTAGAATTGTTCTGGTTAGCTCCGGGCTCGCTCTGCCCGAGTGTCTTAGCAGCAAGGGACCCGTAGCCGAGCGCTCGGGTTTGATGAAACGTGGGACAAACCCCATCGAAGCACCGGACCGGTCATCACAAATTGTGTAGGAATACGCTAGGGCAGCCGACTGCCTCCGGTCCTTCCGCGAGTTCCACGCCTCGCTCGAGTAGATCCTGACGACCATCGATTCAGCTAGCCTCTCGTTCAGAAGGGCGGGTATTGACGAAGCTAGGACGAGAGGGATGGGCGCTTCCAACAGGTGGGCGATAAGCCTCCCGCTGTGCTGAGAATGGGTGAGATTCCTGAACAGGCGGTGCCCTCCCGTGATAAGGAGGCCGTCCGGGCGCCTCTCAGACGTGTTCAGCAGATGCAGGACCTTTGCGATGAAGAGGTCCGCCGTGAGCTCCGAAGCCTGAGGATAGGGGGCGGAATCAAAGAGTAGCATGGTCCCTCCGTCCATCACCTGGTCGAAAGATTCGACTCGAGTAGTCTCTAGAAGTCTTAGGGCGCCTATCCTTCCTTTCAACTTGTCGACATAGAACCCTCGGAACCCCTCGACACCCCCAAGAGCGTCGAAGAGCGAGGATGGAGTGGCAAGGTCGTTCTGTTCCGAGAGCTTCTGCAGGGCAGCGCCGAGGATCGCCTCTTCTTCTGACGTGAGGTCCAGGGCAGCGGTGTAGGCCGCTGCAACCAATTGACCATGCGCAGCGTCTTCACCCTCGAGATGGAATGCCTCGTACAGCAACGAACGGTAGTCGAAGAGTTTGAAGTAGCCGTGCACCTCCGGAGAAACGGAGCCGTCGACGTCGAGGACGGTAAGTCTCAGCCCTGCTTCTGCGCCCGCATAGGCGAAGAGGGCCGCCAGGTCCCCAGACTGCCTACCAAGGAGGAGCACGCGGTCGCCCAGCCCGTGAATCCAAACGCGACCTCGAGACCTGTCGAGGGCGTACCCGAGCCAACCCGAACTAAATCGGGCGTTCAACTTGCAAATGCAAACTAGATTTACTTAAGGAACTGACGCACATGTTGAGCGCACAACTTGTGAGCTCAACTGGTTCATATCATGCCGTTCCCTGCAGAGGCCGCGGTTGAAGAACAGGGACACGACGGTCATCTGCTGGGAGTTTCTCAGGGCTTTGGCCCCAGGCCCGCAGCTTCCCTCCAGGCTGGCCCGTGTCGCCAACGTCCCCTACGACAGGCTCGGAGAATACTTGGGGCTCCTGACGGCACGGGGCCTGGTGAACGTGGAGCAATCTGAAGGGCACGAGACGTATTCGATTACTCCCAAGGGGATGGAGGTCCTACACCATCTCGACTCGGGGCTAAAGATGCTCTTCTCGGCGATGGAGTGAACAAGTTGTGAGCAGGCATTATAAGCAAAGAAGCGGTAAAACTGGGCATGTCAGAAGACAAGGACCCTAACGTCTCTATGATTGAGATGCAAGAGGAGTTCATTCAGCACATCGAGAAAGGAGGCCGCAAGATCAGACTGCTTGCTTCGATTGCCATCGTCGCCGGGGCGTATTTCGCCCTCAACTACTTCCTTCAACTCGTAGTCCTCCCCTATGGCCTGGGGATAACGAGCGAGACGGTGAACCTCGTTGACCCGACACTGGTGGTGTTAGGTGTCATCAGCCTTATCGTATCCCTCTTGTGGTTCTATGCGGGATTGCGGGACCTCCTGTTCGAACGGCGGCTTGCGGAACGAGTCAAAGAGGTCAGGGAACTTCAAGCGCAGGTAGCCCGGAACTATGGCCTAGACAAGTAGGGTACTAGTCCCAAATCCCGATGCGGCGCATGTTGTGAAGCGTACTAGTCTCTGCGGCTGCTTTGAATCTGCCACGAGAGCGCTCTACTCTGTGCGCCCACTACCATTAGCCAGGAAGATCTTTGGAAGTCAGGTCGCCTGCGGTGAAGTAGGAAGGTACCTAGCCGTAAGCTTCTTCGCCGTGCTGGCTCTCGTCGAGCCCCAATTCTTCCTCCTGTGGCGTGACCCTAAGAGGAGTGATGAAATTAATTATCTTCAAGACGAGGTAGGTCCCAAAGAAGGAGAAGCCGGTGACTACCGCGATGGCGAATACTTCGGTGCCTAGGAACGCTGGGTTCCCTGCAAGTGCCCCGTTGACCCCGCTTACGGCCGCGGTGGCGAATACACCGGTGGCGAAGACCCCCCACATGCTCCCTGCGCCGTGGCAAGCGAAGACGTCGAGCGAATCGTCGAAGATATTGCGGCTCGCCCTCCAGTTGGAGACGAAGTTCGAAACGATGCCCGCTCCGAGCCCAATAATCATTGATGAACTCGCCGTCACGTAACCAGCGGCGGGAGTGATCGCCACCAGCCCAGCCACGGCCCCGATCGATATTCCGACGGCCGAGGGCTTGCCTTTTCTGGACCAGTCGACGAGCATCCACGTCACTGCCGCCGCCGCAGCTGCCAGGTTTGTGTTCACGAGAGCCTGGACTGCAATATTATCGGCTGCAAGAGCGCTTCCACCGTTGAACCCAAACCATCCGAACCAGAGCATTGCGGCGCCCAAGATGACGAATGGCACGTTGTTGGGCCTAACCTCGTCGGACTTGCTGATTCCTGTACGCTTCCCCAAGACGATTGCGGCCGCAAGTGCCGAAACTCCTGCAGAGATGTGTACCACCAGACCCCCGGCGAAGTCCTCAACACCCATCGAGTTCAGCCAGCCACCGGGGCCCCAGACCCAGTGGGCAATCGGCGCATAGATGAAAGTCGCCCAGGCGACCGTGAAGATTAGGAGGGCCTTGAACCGGATTCTTTCGGCGAAGGCACCTATGATAAGCGCAGGAGTGATCGCGGCGAACTTCAGTTGGAAGGCGAAGTACAGGAGCTCGGGGATGACCTGATTGGTGAGAGGTGCGTAACCGACCCCATTGAGCCCCACCTTCGAGAGGTCTCCGACAATCCCGTTTACCGATGGCGCGAAGGCTTCGCTGTAACCCCAGAGCGCCCATACAAGGCTGACAACGGCGAATATCGTGAGGGTCTGAACTATGGTGGAGATGAGATTCTTCCTGCGTACGAGACCTCCGTAGAAGAAGCCGACAGCTGGGGTCATCAGCATGACCAAGGCGGTGGCGGCAAGCACCCAAGCTACGGCGCCGGAGTCTATCACTCTAAACTCCCTATAGCCTCGCGGCCTTTGGTGTCGAATATTTAGCCGGATAGGTCAATTCTCGCTTCTTAGAACCAGAAGGCGTGTTCGGAAACGTCGAGGAGGCTTGTAGGGGAGCGGAGCCCTCTCTCAACCTCTGCCCGTTTTCTCAGCAACCAACCTCATCGTGCCGGGGTGGAGCTCCTCTTTGATGATCGCAAAGCCGTACCCTTCTATTATCGCCTTCAGGAACTCGGCGGAGCACTGGGTCGTTTCGATTGCCTTTCCTGCTCCCACGACATCAATCTGGACAAGGCCCGGCTTGGGAGTCGAGAGGGCGAAGTGCTTAATCGGGATGATGAATCCAAAGTCCTTGGCCAGGGGCGCAAGGTCCTCTATGTTCTCGGCGGCCATCTTGAGGAGGCCCACCAAAGACGCTCCGAGTTCCCGGAATCTTGCCTTGGTTGAGGTACTATCAACCTTGTAAAGGCGTTCGATGAGGTCATCGACGAAGTCGCTGGGGAGCGTGATGACGTCCACCTGCCTCAATATCGAAAGGACCCTCCAAATCTTGTAGAACTCATCAGGGTCTCCACCCTCCCTGGATATCTTAGTGATCGCTGAGAGAGATTCGTTCGCAAATGCGAACAGTGTCATCTTCCTTCTGTCCGCCTCTGCTGCGAACTCCTCGAAGACCGCCTTGTCTATCGAGAGGTTGGTGCGAACCATGGCTTGTCTGGCCAAAGAACGTGATTTAATCGTTGACACATATGGGTTAGGCGTTCGCGTGTGGGGAATCCTACGCTGTCTTGGTGAGTAGGCGGATTTCCTTGCAGCAGTCTCGGACGCTCTGTTCTCCCACCCCGGCGGCCTCGGCTACCTCGGCCTGGGTGATAATCTCGCCGAGGTTGCAGCAAGCGATGTAGAGGGCGGCCGCTGCGAGAGTCATTGGGTTCCTCCCTCCGAGCCCTTTGGAATTGATGCTTTGGATGATCTCCTGCGACTGTTTCAGTGCCTGCTCTGAGACAGGCCGCTTCAGCGTAAGGTGGTGGACGTAGCCGTTCTCGTTAAGTTCAGGGCGCGAGATGTGCATTCGCTCGATGATCTTCACGTAGCACCTCCCCACCGCCCTGGGGTCCGAGTGGCTGGCAAAAGCAAGGTCCTTCAGGGTCACTGGTTTCTGTGCTTCTCTGCACCCGACGTATACTGCGGCAGCGGAAAGAATCTGAGGAGGAAGGTCCTGAGCGAGATGCATCGAGAAGGCGTCGCCACAAATCACGGCGGCACGGTGGGCGACTCGTGGGCTTAGGTGCAAATCAGTAGCCAGTCTCTTCACTTCACTCATCGCCTCTCTGAAGTCCTCCCTCCCATGAGCCCCCAAGCCCCCTTCATGGAAGGCAGCAGCCTGTTTCATTCGAGCGCCTAACCAACGCCATGGGGAGCCCCGCGCCATTAAGCCAATCCGAACAAATGCGTGCATCTGCGTAAATGGGCTCTCGTCAAGGGCGATGCGAATCGAGCGCGGTTCCCAGCGGGGAGAATCGTCCCTTGCGTTTATAGCGTCCTTTCGAACCTAACCTGTGCGGGTGCTTGTGAGTGTGACGTCCACGAAGGAAGAATCCAGGACAGCCGTCCACAGGCGCCTCTGGTACAAACGATTCCGCGTCGCGGCATACGTCAGCACCCTGGCGGCACTGGTCTGGACGCTCATCATAGTGTTGCCATTTGAGCCCTTCTCCTATCTCCCACCAATCATCGTCGGGGGAGGACCGGGAGTCTGGTTCGTACTCGCCTACGTCCTCTTTCTCGTCGCGGCGACGGGGGGGTTCGGCATCATTTCCAGCTTCCTCGCCGCGGAGGAGCTGCAGGAGGGCAGGACCATCGACGACCGCGTGATGTGGCCCGGCTTCGTGCTCGTTTGCGTCGGCGTGGTCGGGAGCAGCGTCCTCCTCGGAGTAGCAGGCGCAGTTGGAGGCTATGCCGCGACTTTCCAGGGTTCGTCGACGAACGCAATACACGACATCCTCTCTCCGTACGTTAACCCTATCACGACGCTGGTCATCATCGCGGTAATCGGCGCCGCCCTAGCGGTCCTGTCGATGGTTCGCGCTAGGTGGCCCGCCCCTTGAGAGGCCTGCAGGACCCTGGACTAGCTGTTCTCGTATCCGCCTGCCTGCTCCTGCCTGGGTTCGATGCGGCCCTGGCTACCGGGACGACGCAGTCGCAACTGGCTTTGGCCTATCCGAATTCCTCATGGGCCATCGGAGTCGTGGTGCCCGAAGGGGCGCACTTGCTTGGCGGAGGGAGCGTGCGATGGGAGGGCATCACGAACGTCACTGTTTCGCTTGCCCTTCCCGACATCGAGTCTCCGGACCGGATCGTCTATGCGATACTGTCTGTGATGACAAGCGATGGGAGCGTCCTGCAGGCTGCAGCAGGCGCATTGCCGAACAGAACAGGGTGGCTTGGATTCGCCTGGTCGGTACAGGGAGCCAATTCCGGCTCGCCGTCGTACCTGTGGGTGCTTAACTCGAGCAAACCAGAGATGAATCCCCTGGCGAACATCTCGATTTCGATCTTCCTCACGTCTGGTCAATGGGCCCTAAGGGTCACTGACATGGGTACTGGACTTGCTGTGGAGAAGTCGTTCCCCTACGGCCCGGCCTCTGGTCTAAAGGCCGGAGACCAGGAAGTGTTCGCTCTAGAGTCATACTCGAGAACCACAGCAACTTTTCAGGGCATGGGAAATCTGACACTTTATTCCATCTTGCTTGACGGCAAGAAGGTCGTGAACGGCTGTTACCTTTACAGTGACTGGGACATGGTCCACAACCCCCTGTTCGTAGTGGGGAGCTCGGGCTCTGGCCCTCCTTCCTTCATCAATGCGGGAGAAGAATCGGAGGGATCCTTCTTCTGGGACTATGCGGGGATCTGGGGAGTCCAGTCGGACACCTTGGCAGGCCTAGCCGGGGTTCTGGCCGTGGCCTTGGTTGCAGTCGCTATTACCCTGGGGGGAGTCGGTTTCTGGCTGACTAGGAGGAAACCTGGCTTGAAGCCGGTCCCGAAGGCCGCCTCTTGAAGACGTAGTTCTTGCCCGCCAGGGACAACACCACCACCGCCGCCATGCACGCTATTGCGAGATAGAAGATGTAATCGAAGGCGGTGGGGGTGGGGAAGGACATGGAGACCGGCCCCCTGGCCGTCGGAATCAGAACGGTCACGGCGTAGGTGCTCATCAGGGTGGTGGCGATGACGGGACCGATGGCACCTCCCATGTTTCTCAACATGGTGTTCAGTCCCAGGCCCGTGGCAACGGTCTCGTCGGGGAGGGAAACGCTAATCATGTTCACGATGGGAATTATGATGCCGACCGCCCCAATCATCGAGATGGCAGTGTCAATCATTACATCCGTGGTCGTGGCCCTGTGGAAAACGAACAGGGTGAAGCCAGCTATCGCTATCAATCCGCCGAGGACCATCGCAGGTTTTGGACCCTTGCTTTGGACGAGTCGTCCAAGGCCAGGCCCCCCCACGAGCATGAGCGCTGTTGCGGGCGCGAGGCTAAGGCCGGCGGAGATAACGTCGAGCCCAAGGCCAGTGGGGGCTGGAGGCGCCTTGAGTTCGGCGTAGTAGACGACCGCGAAGAAGAGCAAGAACATGCCCATGCCGGAGATAATCCCGCTCAAGTTCGCGACCAGGACGTTCCTGATTCTCAGAAGATGAAGTGGGATTAGAGGGTTCGACTTCCTGCTCTCGGCGACGAAGAACCCGACTGTTAACGCTAATCCGATGAGGAGCGCAAGGAGGTTGTATGTTGAAGTCCATCCTTCGTAGGGGCCCTCGGTCAGGTAAAGCAGTACGAGCGTCACCCCCGCCATTAGAAGGACCACTGTCTCGTAGTCGACCTTCAGCCGGGTGCCGGGGGTGCCACGGGGGAGGAACATGGCTATCACTACGAATAGAATCACGCTCAGCACGAAGGCAGAATGGAAAGCCCACTGCCAACCAAGATCTTGGACTATGTAGGAACCGATGATGAGTCCCAGCGCGGCACCTATGGCGAATGTGGCGCTTACGACGCCCTGAGCTGTGGCGATTCTCTCCTTCGGGAAGGTTTCAGCTATGATGGCCAGCGCCAGTGGGACGATGGCGAAACCTATCCCCTGAATCGCTCTGGCGCCTATCAGGAAGTAAATCGAATTCGAAAACCCGGCGATGCCGACTCCGGCTATGTAGAACCCCAGTGCTAAGAGAAACATGCGCTTCTTGCCGTAGCTGTCACCGAGCTTCCCGAAGAGGGGCGATACTGCGCTACCGACGATAAGGAATGCTGACGTGATCCAAGACATGGTGCTCGAGGACACGGGGTTAGCGGGTGTGGAGAAGTCAGACTGAATGGCAGGGATCCCCGGGATTACCATTGTCTCCACGTAGTTCAGGAGAAGGGCGACACCCACCATGGCGAGCAGCGCCCTAAGTTGGTGGTTTGTGTTCTTTGGCTGGCCCGGCATCGGCATGGAAGCAGCTGAAGTGGTTTGCAATTTTTGTCGAGGCCGTCGGCGCGCTGTTATAAATTGCGCTGGCGACGAGTCAGGAGCAGGTCGACAGGATGGTCCCGGGCTGGGGCCGCGACGACGGGGTGAGAAGGTTCAGAGTTTTCCCTTCAGCGTGTCGGCGAGGAGCTCGATCATCGCAATGTTCTGTGGGACGAGGGTCTGGAAGTACACCCGTCTGAATCCCGAGTCTGCGATCGAGCGTAGCTTTTCGACGAACTCCTGCACCGTTCCGCAGGGCGCTCCCCGTGCATTCATCCGGGTGATGACCTCCCTCGGAGAGAGTTCCTGGCCGAGGACAGAGGCCTGGAGCGCGGCGTACTCTTCAAGCTTCGATTGGCTTTCGGCGATGAGGTATGGGCCCATTTCTGTAACGTCTACGGGGCGCCCTCCAGAACCTTCAGCGAGAAGTGTCTTCAGTCCGGCCAGGTCGCTGGCAGAACTGCGGAAGGTGTTCCACTCGTCAGCGAATTTGGCGGCCAGCCTTACGACAGGTCTGGTCCTCCCTCCGATTATCACGTGCATGTGCCCCCTGGGTCTCGGCATACAATCTGTGTGAGCAGAGAAGTAGGTTCCCTCGTAATCGGCTCTCCCTTTGTTTACCATGGCAGAGATGATCTCGAGCGCCTCGGTGAACTGAACCACTCGCGTGCGGAAGTCTGGGAAGGGAAAGCCGTGTGCTTTGTACTCCGCCTCATACCAACCTGCCCCCACACCCAGCTGGAGCCTCCCTTGCGAGGTCGAATGAATGGTGCAGGCCATCTTGGCGAGAAGAGCTGGGTTCCGGAAGCCTGTGGGAGAGACCAGAGGTCCGAACTTGATCCTGCTGGTGGATGCAGCAAGGACTCCGAGGCTGGACCAGCACTCGGGCGAGTCAATCCCCCGCCTTCCATCAGTCGGAAGGATATGGTCCGACCGGAAGAAGTACCCGAATCCCAACTCCTCAGCTCTTTTGGCGACCTCTACCAACTCGTCCATGCTCATCCCGAGCTGAGGCTCGACCATTATTCCTGCTTCTTGGATGGATATGGTCAGTAGACTACCCAGCGAAGCCCGGCTCGAGGGCACTTAAAATGCATAGGGATATACCGAATCTTCCACAAACCGCTGATCCGCCTTCGGAGCTCGAATGGCTCCAGCCTTCGGACAAACCGTCCGTCGAAAACCTAACGCTTGATAGCAGAATCGTCTAAATACGGATGGGGAATTCCCCTTCTTGTTGCCAGCCATCGTAGTCGATGGACTGCTGAAGAACTACGGGCAGCTCCGTGCCGTCGACGGTATTTCTTTTGGTATTGAGAAGGGGGAGGTTTTCTCTCTCCTGGGACCGAACGGGGCGGGGAAGACGACGACGATCGAGATTCTCGAGGGGCTGAGACAGCAGGACGGCGGGACAGTCAGTGTCCTTGACTTCGACCCCTGGAACAAAGGGTACGATCTGCACAAGAGGATAGGCGTTATCCCCCAGGGATTCAAGTTCCTTGACTATCCGACGCCCAGGGAGGCGATAGTCTACTATGGAGCGCTCTTCGGGAAGAAGGTGGACCCCGATGAGATGCTCAGGAGGGTCATCCTTGAAGACGCCTCGAACATATGGTTTCAGAACCTTTCGGGTGGGCAGAAACAGAAGCTGGGCATGGCCCTGTCGCTCGTAAACGACCCCGAGCTCATATTCCTTGACGAACCTACGACCGGTCTGGACCCACAGGCAAGAAGGGCGGTCTGGGAGGTCATTAGGAAGTTGAAGAACGAAGGGAGGACGGTGATGCTCACGACACATTACCTTGAAGAAGCTGAAGAGCTGGCGGACAGGGTCGCCATCATGAACCACGGCAAGATAGTGGCCATGGGGACGACTGAGCAGATCGAGTCGAAGTACGGCTCCGGGACCAAAATGATAGTGAAGGCCGGAAAAGACCTTCTAAAATTCCTAGAAGAAAACACGAGGCTGAAGGCCGAAGGGAACAACGGAACGGTTACGATTTATCTAAGAGACAGGGATGATGCGATGGTTGCCCTCGGCGCCATCGAGGAATCCGGCGCCGATTGGGGAGATTTGACAGTAAGGCGAGACAGCCTTGAGGACGTTTTCCTCAGGCTCGTGGGACCGGAAGGTAAGGAGCAGGGAGAGAGCGAATAGTTGGCGTTCAGTTTCAGGAGGATGGTGGCGGAGCTCCGCGTATACGCTAGGGGGAACGTTAGGAGCAGGGAGGGGTTCTTCTTCACCCTTGTATTCCCAATAATCCTAATCCTTCTATTCGGCGCCATCTTCTCGAGCGGGGGAGCAAGTCAGACCACCGTTTACGTTCAGAACCACGACTCTGGTCCAATCAGCGCACTTTTCATCAAGGCTCTGAACAGCACCTCCAACGACTGCAGCTCCAGCGCTTCGACGGGGCTCTGCCTCAGACCCGTCGCTGCGACCCAGAACTTTTCGAGCTACCTGTCATCAAAGTCGGCGTCCGACGGCATCATAATCCCTGCCAACTTCAGCACGTCATTCGAGGCGAATCAAAGGGTAAACGTCACGCTATTCGGGGACCCGGCATCCACCAGCAGCGCCATTGTCTCGGGGATCACCCGGGAGGTTGTCAATGGGTTCAACCTGCACGGGTCGACAGGCGTTCTTGGGGTTAGCTCTCGGACTGCAGTATCTTCATCCTACAAGTACATCGATTTCCTCGTTCCAGGACTGATAGGTTTCGCGGCGCTCACTAGCCCAATGTTCGCGATGGTAAACATCGTCTCTACCTACAGACGGGACAAGATATTCAAGCTGCTATCGTTGACCCCTCTCACAAAGACGGAGTGGCTCCTCTCCAAGATAATCTGGTACATCGGGACCACCATTGTTTCGTTCCTTTTGATGACCTTTGTAGGAATCGAAGTCTTCGGGGCGCACATAACGCTTAGCTGGGGGATAGCCATATTCCTCGTCATAGGGCCATTCTTCTTCGTCTCGCTCGGTATGCTCGTGGGCACAGTCTCCAACAGCCCCGAGTCGGCCGCGGTCGTAGGAAACCTGGTGACGTTCCCGATGATGTTCTTGTCAGGGACTTTCTTCCCCGTATCCGCGATGCCAATGTACCTCCAGGGCGTGGCTCATGTTCTTCCGCTCTACTACATGATCGACGGGCTGACCAACGTGATGATCTACGGCAACTACGGGCCGGCGCTTTTTGATGCCGGCGTCCTTGTTGTGCTTTGCGTCGTCGTGTTCGGTTTGGCAGTCAGGTTCTTCCGCTGGCGCGAAGACTGAGAGTCCCCTGTCAACGCCTCAGTCGTCTTTGAGTAGTGCTGCCGCTATCTTCCGTCGCCGCTCTGGATGGAAGGCGACTCAGTGGGTCTCACTTCGAGCATTCCTTTCCGCCCCATCCTGCTCACGTCCAGCTTGATGCTTCCACCTGCCCCTACCTTCGAAATGGCGAGGAGTAGGTCCTTGGTATGATTGATCGGGGTGCCGTCTGCGCCCACGACGACGTCGCCGTTGCGGAGACCAGCATAGTCGGCGGGACTTCTGGGTACCACCTCTGCAACAAGGAAACCCGACTCCGTCTGTAGGTTGTACCTCCTGGCGAGCTGAGGCGTGACGTCAACGCCCGAGATGCCTATCCACCTCCTCGTAACCTTACCGTTCTCGAGAATCTCTTGGGCAATCTTCTTCACCGTGTTGATGGGGATCGCAAACCCCATTCCCTGGGCATAGGGGATCATCAGTGTGGTTATGCCTACGATGCGGCCATCGAGATCGGCGAGGGGTCCTCCGCTGTTGCCTGGGTTCACGGCCGCATCTGTCTGGAGCAGGCCCTCGAAGATGAAGTCTGATCCTGGCAAGGGCCTCCCCTTCGCGCTCAGCACCCCCATGGACACGGTGGGCCCGCCAGGGAGGGCGAGGGCGTTACCTATGGCTAATACGAATTGACCGACCTTGAGCATCTCCGAGTCGCCCAGTTCGGCGACTGGGAGGTCAGAAGCATCCACCCTGATTACAGCGACGTCGGTAGCCTCGTCCGCTCCCACGACCTCCCCCGTAAATGTTCTGCCGTCCCTTAGGCTGACGCGTACCTGGTTAGCGCTGTCGATCACATGATTGTTGGTGATTATCAGTCCGTTCCTGTCGAGGATAATACCCGATCCCTGTCCTTCGCTTGGGATTATTCCAAAGAAGCGCCGCTCAAGTCGCATGCTGCTGACGCTCACTATGCTCTCGCTCAGCTTCTCCACAGCTTGGGTCACCTGGTTCTCGAATCCTGATAGTGCCATACTCAGACCTCCAGGCCCCAACTCCTAATATTGAGCGGGATTATCCTAATCATAGTCACGCCATCCTTCGATGATACCGGCTCCGCCCTCCCTCTGATCTCGATGCCCCTGACTTTCCATGGTTTTGTGGAGACGATGTCGTCCACAACGAAGGCGACCTTATCGTTTGACATCAGGTTCCTGTATTTCAGGCTCTTCGCCAGGTTCCACCCGCCGAATGTAATGGTGCTTCCATCGAATCGGTAGCCGACTGGGACGACGTGGGGCTGCCCAGAAAGCGAAGTGGTCGCTACCCTCCCGATGAAGTTCTCCGCAAGGTACTCTGCCTCGGCCTCACTGAATCTTGGCTCTTGATTGTCGACATGCTCCCTTTCGATCAATTCTGAAACCCCTTGCGGGACAGGTTTTTAATACCGGTAGTTTTTCCTGACTAACTAGGTATGAGCAACTTCACCAAATCCGAGCAGCTTGACCAGAAGACTCTTGACTCGTGCGCCGCGGTGCACCAGACCTGGAACCAGATAACCAGGACCTGGACGCTCCCCACTATTCACATGTTGGGGCAGATGGAGCCGGCCAGGTTCAACCAGCTGAAGAACCACATAAAGGGCATAAGCGCGACGTCTCTCGCGGAAAGGCTGTCGCAGCTCGAGAAGTTCGGCGTCGTCCAGAGGAAGGTCTATGCAGAGGAGAAGCCGCGGATTGAGTACTCGCTTACCGTGAAGGGACACGAGGTCTACAAGATTCTTTGCGACCTGGCCGACTGGTCGAAGCGGTGGCAAGGCAAGGAGCCGAACAGCAGGGAATACCTCGTCCCGAAGTAGAGCCTTCGACTGATTGACGATTCTGGATTAGTCTCCGCTACTTCTTTCCCTCTCCCTTACCGTGACCCTGTAAAGGAACGCCCCAAGAAGGAAGGCGACTAGGATCGGGGCAAGGATTTCAGCATTGGAAGCGATAGGCTGCTGAGCGATGCTGGCCAGTCGGGTAGGCTTGTTTGTTCCTGAAGGAGGAGCGAGGTAGTACGGCGATCCGTTGGTAGCGCTTGTAGCGTTTGCAGCCGAGTTTGCTGCCGAAGCCTGGCTTCCGGGCGTCGAATGGCTGGTGATGCTTGAGATCGAGCTCGCTGTGACGGTCACAGTGGTGCTTGAGGAGGTGACGGAGTTGGAGGGGTAGGTCATGGTCGAATTGAGGGAGCCCTCTGAACCTCCATTTGTCGTGGTAGTCATTGACGCAGTGGAGGTGACGGTCGCCGGGAGAGCGCTGGTCGTCGACATGGTAACTGTGGGGGTGGCTATGGTCGTGGTGGAGGCAGCTATGGTGGTGGAGGCAGATGAGACAGCTGCGCGAGGGGCGAGGGAGGCAAATGGAGTAGAACCTAGGCCCCCTGAGACCGTTACGATGGCCAGGGCTAGGAGGACGCCCACTGCCAGTCCGATCCCGAAGCGTTTCCCTTCCATCATGTCATATCCCCCGTGAGTGGGTAGATAGTTCTAATTCTCAGAACGGTTTACGCCTCCAGACACGCCATGCCTCGTACCAGAAGACGGCAGCTCCCCCCACGGTGCCTATGAGGGCGTAAAGGTCCAGGGAGCCCCTGTTGACCGATATGTAAGCAGCTGCGATGGTCGTGAAGAACGCTGCGTAGAACCCCAGTCTGGGGAGGGTGAGACCCCCTATGCTTACAAACGAATGAAGAATGCCGGTGTCGACCTTCTTCGCCAGGACGTATCTCTCGTACTGGTCTTTCTCCACGACACCAAGCTCCACAAGCTTGTCGAGGTGGTGAAACGCGACGGACGGGCTTGAAAAGCCAAGGGCCTTCTGGATTTCCCTGACGCCGACAGCCTTACCATGCTTCAAGAGATAGAGGTATACGGCGAGGGTCTTTCCGCGGAGAGCGTACTCGACCTGCTCCCTAGAGGCCTCAGACATCGGCCGGCGTTCACCACTTCGCGGAGATAAGTGTGTGTTCGCGTTCCGAGAACAGGGCGTTCTCCACGCTGGGACTAACTCGGCTGGGGTGAGACCGTCTGCCGTGAACCGGCTCGGAGGCATAACGAAACGGAGGGTGCTGTACGGCCTTGTCGCCCTCATAGTTGTTGGCGGCTTCGGGCTGGCTCTGCTATCCAACTCTGGCATCTACGGAATCGCGGCGTCGTCGACCCTCGCCCCTCGATACGTGCCTTCAAACATGAGCGCCGCCGCGTCTAACGCGGTCGGCGGGGCGACTTACTTCATGGGCCCTCCTGGCGCCAGCTACGGGGCGCAGGGCACAACCCAGGTGCTGGGGGTGCCGACCACAACCGTCACCATGACGAGCACAACCTCCATGGCCACCACCACCTCCGCCCCCCCGACGGGAGCTTCCGCGTCAGGGCAGTACTACAACGTGACTCAGGGTTCACCCGGAAGCCACGGCGGCATGATCGAGTTCTCCACAGACCTTGCAATAACGGCCCCCATGCCCAATAGAACGGCATCTGCTGTCTCTGCCCTCGCGTATTCTGTGGGCGGGTACGTGGCATATCAGTCGACCTACAGCACAGCGGCCTACGTGGTAATCAGGGTGCCGGCATCCGCCTACCAGAACACCCTGAACCAGGTCATGAAGCTCGGCGTCTTCGTAAGCGAAACCTCCAACTCGAACGACGTGTCGGTCCAGTACACGGACATGAACGCAACCCTGGCATCCCTGAGGACCGAGCAGTTGGCGCTCCTGAAGCTCCTCAACCAGACGGCATCCATCAACTCAACTTTGGCGGTCGAGACACAGCTGCAGCAGGTCGACTCGCAAATCAACTCCGTGGAGAGCGAGTTGCTTCAGACTAAGACCCTCGTCGACTACTCCACCATCAACGTCACCATAACCCAGACTGCTCAGAAGGTACCCCTCGCCATGACTCTCAGTGCCATTCCGGTAAACGGGACCGCTCCACTTAGCGTGACCTTCAACGCGATTGTGAAGGGTGGAGGGCAACCCTACGTGGTCAACTACAACTTCGGGGACGGGACTGCCACCGAAGGGCAGATAGTCATCCACACCTACTATCAGGCCGGCGACTACAAGGTCGTCGTCACCGCAACCGACCAGAACGGGACCGTTGTCCAGCAGTTCGCCACCGTCAAGGTTGTTGTAGCCCCGTCTCCATCTGGGATCAGCGGCTTCTTCGGCTATGTAGGCGGCCTGTTTCTCAACGTAATCGAGGGGATCGTCGAGGTGGCAGTAGTCGTCCTACCACTTGCGGCGGTCGGGGCCGCAATAGTAATCCCCATCCAGAGGCGCGGAAGGCCTCAGAAGAGCGTCAAGCAGAACCAGTAGGCGCAGCCGCCTTCATCTTTTTGTTTTTCCGCCAATAGTAGTAGGTAATGGTGGGCCCTGTGATCAGGAAGATGGCCACCAAAACCAGTATGAGGTATGCAAGGGTGTTGGCCGTTCCGAGTGGCACATTAGAAAGCGGTGAGTCGAGCATCAAGCAAGGGTCGGCGGCCGGGGGCATTTAGGCTTTAGAAGCCCAGAGCTTAGGCTCTTTGGCAATCTCTGAGGGCGGGCGCAGAGAGGAACGGTTAATGGAAAGCCACCCAGAGGTCTGCTGTGGATGAAGGAGCAAAGGCTGTGGACGCCTACATCCGGGGAGCTGGAGGAGTTGCCCGGAAGAAGCTCGAGGAAGTGCGGAACGCCATCAGAGAGGTCGCACCCGAGGCTCGTGAGGGCATAAGCTACGGCATCCCATACTATGACTACAAAGGCCGCCTGGCCTGGTTCGGCCTGCACAAGAATCACGTCGGGCTATACATCAGACCACCGATCATCCACAAGCACCGAAAGGAACTCGAAGGCTATGTGACCACCAAGTCAGCGGTCCACCTTCCGTTAGACAAAGAGATTCCCGCCCCGCTCGTGAAAAAGCTCGTCAGAGCCCGAATGAAAATCAATGAGGCGGAGGCGCAGAGCCGGCGCCGCTAGTTAGAGAACTGATATTAGGCGGACAACGCTGCAAGGTCACATGCCAAAATTCACAGTTAGTCCCACCGAAGTCATGCGCAAGTACAGGGTGATTGCCGTAGTCGGAGCTTCGAAGAACCCAGAGAAGGAGGCATTTACCGTACCGGCATACCTCCGACAGCGCGGGTACACCATCATCCCTGTGAACCCGACGACAGACATGGTAAGCGGGCTGAAGTCGTACCCCTCGCTTGCAGATATCCCAGCCGAGCTGGCGAAGAAGGTGGACGTGGTCGAAGTCTTCAGGCCGTCGGAAGAGCTTCCGGAGGTTGCCAGGCAAGTCGCGAGAATGAAGGAGGAGACTGGCAGACCCTTCGTCTTCTGGGGACAGCTGGGCCTCGAGAACGAGGACGCGAAGAAGATACTCGCCGAGGCCAAGGTCGATTACGTGATGGACAAGTGCATGCGCGTCGAGCACCAGATGGTGGAGAGGCCCACCCGAGGGTGAGCAGGATGAACAAGGAGTGGCATGCAACCCACGCAATGCCCCCGAACCCGACGAGAGATCAGAGAATCGCCTGGCACGCCGAGCATGCGAAGGCTTGCGACTGCAGACCCGTTCCCAGGGACCTCCTGGACGATGTCGAAGCCCTGGGCAAGAAGGAATCCAGACGGTCGAAATAACGCTCCTCCGGAATCGCGCAATGGTTCCTCAGGCGAAGAGAACGAACAAACCTTAACATCAGTCCGATAGGCGCCAGTCAATCGAAAGTGGGATGGACAGGACAGACGTCTCGCTCTGCCTATTTCTAATGACCAACTCGAGAACCCCCTACCACGAACTGGCGGCAAGACTAGGGCTCTCGATCAACGCCGTCCACAAGAGGATAATCGCCATGGCGAAGCTGGGGATAATCAGAGCGTTCACAGCCCACCCTAGCTTGGCATCTCTTGGGGCCATATCCGTGTGGGTCTACGGGAGATCCGAGGCGGCCCACCCCAGTGACCTCCGGCTCAGTCTAAGGGCTGACAACAGAACCTACTGGGTCGCAAACTCTGGGGGAGGCTATGTCTACGTGGGCGGGTACCTCCGTGACATCTCCGAGCTGGACGAGTATGTGGGATTCGTGAAGAGAGAAGGAGCAATGAGCAATCCTATCGTAGGTATCATTCCTTCGATGGGGAGCCCCTCTCCGAAAGAGACGCTCAGGCCTCTGGATTATCAGATTCTTGCCTCTCTTAGGAGGGACTCCCGGAAGCCTGCGACAGACGTTGCGGTGGAAGTAAACGCGTCTGCCAAGACTGTGCATCGCCGGCTCGAATGGATGCTGGCTAACGGGCTGGTTGAGTTCACAATAGACTGGTATCCCGACGCTTCAAATGATATAGTCGCCATTTGTCACGTCGAAGTCGCCCCGGGCTTCGACCGCATGAAGGTGCTGGACAATCTGAGGAGGCGGTTCGCCCAGAACATTTTGGTGGAGATGGTTTTCAGTAACCTCCCGAACCAGATTGCGCTGTTCATGTGGACGAATTCGATGAAACAAATGGAGGATCTCAGGGAAAGCACCAGTGGAACAGAGGGAGTCGGTTCCGTATTGCTTAACGTCCTTCAGATCGGATACATGTTCGATACCTGGAGAGACGAGCTCGTGCTGAAAAAGACTGGCTCGCCAACGGCGAAAGCCCAGGATCTGTCCGAATCGTGAACCGAACGTGTGAAGGATAACCCTTTCCCCGGGCACGAGGGTCAAGTTCTTCCCCCTGGGCGTTGACGTGAACCTAACAACTCCAGTGTCATGGCTGGTGTCATGCAACGGCAAGCGGCCCAGACAGGCTTCGCGGTGTCAATTGATGGCTTGACGAAGAATTACGGCGCCGTCAGAGCTGTAGATGGGCTCACTCTCTCCATTCCGGAGGCAGAAGTGTTCGGGCTGCTTGGGCCCAACGGCTCAGGTAAGACGACCACGATTAATTGTCTGACAGGACTCCTGAAGCCAACTGGGGGGGCCATCAGGATTCTGGGGCTCGACCCCCAGTCAGAGGGGTCAGAGGCCAGGAAGGCCATGGGAGTGTCGCCTCAGGAGACCGCTGTCTATCCATACTTGACGGGGGAGGAGAACGTTAGGCTCTTCGGGGAGCTTTACTCCGTTCCGAATCGGGCCCTGCGCGCGAGGGTCGACTACGTTCTTGAGAAGGTAGGCCTTCTTGACGAGGCAAAGCGCAGGGTGAGCAAGTACAGTGGGGGGATGAAGAGGAGAGTGAGCATAGCCATGGCCCTGGTCACCGACCCCAAGGTCGTCCTGCTAGACGAGCCCACCGTAGGCATGGACCCACAGGCAAGGAGGGCTGTCTGGGACTTCGTACTGGAATTGCGAGATGCGGGTAAGACGATCGTGCTCACCACTCACTACATGGAAGAGGCGGAGGAACTGTGCGACGAGGTCGGAATAATCGATCATGGCAGGCTGATTGAGCTCGGGTCCCCCGGAGACCTCAAGACCAAATATCAGGCGCGGGACCTGGAGGATGTCTTCATCCGGCTTACGGGCCGGAGGATTAGGGAGGGCGCGTAGGTATGAGGCTCAGCCACGCTCTCGCACTTGCCAAGAAGGACTGGAAGAGGATATTCAGGGAGCCGGCGTTCCTTTTCATGCTGGTTCTCTTCCCAGTCATGCTGACGGTTGCCTTCGGGACCTCCTTCGGCGCAATGGGCGGGTCCCAAGCCACGCAGTTCAAGATTGGGGTTGTCGCGATGGGCGGCAATTCCACATCTTCCAACCAATTCTCCCATGACCTGAGTGCGTCGGGAGTGTTCGCGGTGAGCTACTATGCCGACAACCGTAGTGCCCAGTCCGCGCTCAGCCAAGGACAGCTACAGGCACTAGTCCTGCTCCCTGCGAACTTCGACATAAGCGTCCAATCGTTCAGGGCACACCCGGGAGAGCCGAGAGAGTGGACGAACTCGACAATCTGTGTCTATCTCGATAAGGGTTCAGCCCTAACCGCTCAGGTTATCCCTGCGATGTTGGCGCAGGTTCTCGATCGGGGGATCTTGGGGGTCAGGTCGGTCGCGCAGGCGACTCCGCTCTCGCTATCTTCGCCATCGGAGGTGGAGGTGCAGAGGGCCACCGTCTTCCAGTCCTTCGCTCCCGGTCTGTTCGCATTCGCCTCAATATACATGATAATGGTCGTGGCCCAGTCCTACACCACGGACAGGGATACCGGCGTGCTCAGCCGAATCCTAGTCACTCCCACGACGAGCGCTGACATCGTTATGGGATCAGTGATGTCATATCTGGTCCTCGCTCTTTTCCAGGCCCTGCTGGTATTCTCCTGCGTCTATGCACTGGGATATCACCCTGCCGGAGGGGCTGCGGAACTGGCGGTCGGATTCCTTATCATTACGGTGTTCGCACACTGCAACATCGGCTTCGGCCTCATAACGGCGGCCGTGTCCAAGTCCGCCGGGGCCGCCACAGGGATTTCCTTCGTCTTCCTGATGCCGCAACTCTTCCTGGGCACCTTCGTGGGCTCGGCGCTATCATCTACGGCCCAAGAGGCGGGAAGGTTCTTCCCTGCATATTACGTCACGGACGCGCTCACGTCACTCTGGACGAGGGGAGCCTCGGCGACCAGCCTCGTGGTCGTGACAGATCTGTTGGCCGTGGTTGCAAGCAGCGTCCTCATTCTGACAGTAGGCGTCCTAATCTTCAGGAGATTCGCAAGCCGCTGAACCACCGGAACCGGGAGTCAGCGGGCCTATGGCCGGGCTGAAAGTCTTATTCGCGGCCGTATTCGGCGACGGTGAGAATCCCGAGAATTGCAGTACAAGTACGTCGTCCTGACCAACACCACCATCGGCGCCTTCATGGCGATACTTGATTCGAACATCGTCCTGATAGCGCTCCCGACAATCATCGCTGACCTCCACGCGAGTCCCTTCGAAGCGATATGGATCATAATGGGCTACGTGCTTGTGACCGCCTCGCTACTGATGAGCTTCGGACGCCTCTCCGACATCTTCGGGCGGGTGCGGCTCTACAACACTGGGTTCGCGCTTTTTACGGTCGGCTCGGCCCTGTGCAGCCTCGCACCAAGCGGCATCACCCTAGTGCTGTTCAGGCTGGTCCAGGGGTGCGGGGGTGCGCTGATCTTCTCGAACGCAGCGGCGATCCTCACGGACGTCTTCCCTGCGACGGAGAGGGGGAGGGCCCTGGGGCTCAACCAGGTGGCCGGGGTGATGGGGTCTGTGCTGGGGCTCGCTCTGGGAGGCATCTTGGCTGGTTCGTTCCTCGGGTGGCGCTCGATCTTCTGGATCAACATACCTGTGGGAACCTTCGCGACCCTGTGGGCATACTTCAGGCTCAAGGAGACATCTGAGCGCAGGCCCGGGGAGAAGCTGGATCCGATAGGGAACGTATTGTTCTCTGGCGGCCTGACGATTTTCCTCGTGGGGCTGATGCTTGGCGCGCTAGAGGGGTGGTCCCTGACGTACCTGGGATTGTTGGCCCTAGGGCTTGCGATGGTGGTGGCGTTCGTATTCGTTGAGGCCCGCGTGCCCTTCCCAATGATGGACCTCACCCTCTTCAAGATCAGGGCCTTTGCCGCAGGCATGGCCAGCAACCTGCTAGCCTCCATTGCGAGGGGAGGGGTGTCTCTCGTTCTTGTTTTCTATTTTCAGGGAGTGCTCCTCCTTGACGCGTTCACGGCCGGGCTCTGGCTCATCCCGTTCTCGGTTGCCTTCGTATCACTCGGGCCCCTGAGCGGCTACCTCTCGGACAGGTTCGGATCGAGGGGGTTCGCGACAGCCGGGCTTCTCATAGTATCGGTAGCACTATTCTGGTTCGGGCTTGCCCCCCTTCCTCTTGCAAACGCGAGCTACACGCAGCTCCTCATCCCAATGCTACTGGCAGGGGCAGGGGGAGGACTGTTCGTTGCTCCGAACGTGGCGTCGATAATGAATGCGACCCCTGCAGCGAGGAGGGGAATCGCCTCCGGAATGTCGTCGACCCTTGTGAACACCGGTTTCCTGCTGAGTCTCGGCCTTGCCTTCGCTTTCATGGCGTCCAGTGTTCCCACTTCCGTGCTCCAGGCCATATTCTCGGGTGCATCGGGGGGCATTAGCCCGGTGTTAGAAGGGAAGTTCATCGGCTCCATTCATGGGCTCTTCCTGATCATGGGGTTCATCAGCTTGTTCGCGGCGGTTCCTGCGTCCATGGCGAAGAAACCCAGGCCCAGATTTGAAGCTGTAAGTCATGCAGAAGCAGACTGAGTTTACTTCAGGCTCTCGGCGACGAAGCTCTCGTTGTTCTCCGTCTTAAGAAAGACGGGCACGTTCCGCTGTTTCGCCGCCTTGAATGAGACGAAGAGCCACTCCCCCGTCCCGAGGTCAGCAGACCTTTCGAGAACCTCGTAGGGGAGGGCGAATGCGTCCGCAATCACCATCCTGTCGTACATTCTTGGGAGGGTGCTCACGAAGTAGCTGTGGAGTTGTTGCAGGGCGTTGACATTGAGGCGGGCGACCCTTTGGGTGGCCATCCAGCAGTGGAGCCGGTATTTTCTCCCCTGTCTCAGGAGCTGCTCGACGGCGCGGTTGGACTGGGACGTGTAATCCTTGTCCAGGGGGTTGTCCGGGATGTATTCCTGCGCCTCGTCCAGGAGGACGAGTATTCGCTGCTTGTTCCCGAACTTCTTCTTGAGAAAGAGAAGACGCCTGATCAGACGCTCCGTCACCGTCCGGGCATGAAGCGGCTCCGGAAGGTAGAGGACGTTGAGCCTTGGCGCCTGGCCCTTCGCGAGCTGCTCCGCAAGCTTCTCGGGGCTGAGCCTTGTCGTCACGGAAGAGCCGAAGTCCCCTGATTCGAGCATCTCCAGTATGAGGTCGATTTCAGACTTCAGGCCGGACTTTTCGTGTACCTTCTGGCTAAGGTCGTTCAGTATGGAGATGAGCAGCTTCCTTGAGCCTTCGTCCATGTCCGTAAGCTTCGTGCTCTGCCTGTAACCTCCCTTCTCGTAGAACTCCATTGTGAGCTTCGAGAGGGCGACCTTGGCGGCTGTCCCCCCGGCCTTGGCGCTTTCCACGGTGGTCTCGAGGAGCTGCTGAATCCAGGCCAGATCTATGCCTCCACCCTCCTGAATTGACAGCCTCTCTACCCCATTGGCCCATACCCTCGCGAGGCCCTGCTCGACGGCTTTGCGGCCGACGGCCTCTTCTAGGCTTTCTGGAATCGCCTGCGAGGTGATGAACTCATCTTCGTTCTCGAAGAACTCCGTGGTCACGACACGCGAGTCCTTGGCAAGCATGTCGAGGAGGTTCACGGAGTACTCTCCCGCGATGTCGACGACGACGGCGGTCAGGGTCGGGTCATGCCTCAGGGCCACCCTGAGGAGCGCGCTCGAAAGATTCGACTTGCCCGTGCCAGTAAAACCGAAGAAACCTGCATGATAGCGGACAAGGTTCTCCATGTCAACGGTGAATGGAAGGTTGAACCCGACCATTGTCCCAATCTTATCCCCAGGCGCGACACAAAGGAACTTCTCCACAGCAGGCTTCGAGAGTAGCCAGGCTTGGGCTCCAGGGAGCGGGACGTAGGGCGCCCTCGTGAACTCGATTTCTCCCCCCTTGACCTCCGCAAAATAGTTCGTAGGTATTGCGGCGAGGTCAATCCAGGTCTCCTGAGACTTGCCCCAGCTCTCGTTGATGGTGTCCAGATATTCCTTCCTGAGCAGCGTGGGCATAGAAGAATCGATGCCAGAGAGCTGGTAATGGGTGGGGCTCACCCCCACCACCTCGTACAGGACATAGCGTTTCACGCCGTCCACCTCCCTTTCTATGGCGACAAAGCTAGGGAAGTAGAGCCTGTCCAGGACCTTGTAGCTGAAGCGCGCTTCGATAATGGCGAGGGGATTGGAGACTGTAAGTTCTCTTCCCTCGCTCTTCGACGTTCGGGTGGTGATGGTGTTCCGCTTGAGGCGGGCGTCGAACTCCCCGCCCATGGTGTCGAAGAAGTGTTTCTCCTGCTCGGTGATCATGTTACTGCCTCATCCTGGCGTGCTCCGCCTCGGCCCTCTGCTGCCTATAAGGAGTGACGAGCCCGAAGATCTTCCGCCGGCTTGTCACCCCGCCCACGCGAAGGTCGGCCACTCCCCGAAGGGAGCTTCTGAGCATCCTGACCTCAGCCTTCACCGCTTTGTCGGCGAGGTAGAGGAGCTGGTTATGCCCAAACGCCTCGAAGACCTCTGGGTTGTCATTCACCGAAAGGATGTAGAGGGCGAGATTGGAGAGCTCGCTCATGTCGTTCCCCTCGAAGTATCCGTCAATACGGGTGGGGCCCGAGTTCTCTTTGACGCTGAACCTCCTCACGGACCCTTTATCGTACCTCGGGTCAAAGGCCCTGTCGAAGAGGAAAACCTGCGATCGCACGCTCCGGTCGCTCTTCAGGGTCCTGAGCTGGAAGTAGGAACGGACGAAGAGCTGTTCCCGGGAGACAACCTTCCTCGCGCTGTGGAGCTCATGGTCCAATTCGACCATTGTGGAGAAGGCGCCGTCGTAGCCCATGGTCCTCCATGGGGTCAGGATCCCCGGATTCTCAGCGCTCAGGATGGCAAGGAAAGCCCTATCGTTCTTCAGCATCGGGGCCGGGGAACCAAGCTTGACGAAGCCCTCTGCGGACGCGAAGGGGAGAACGGACCGGGCAACGTCCGTCGCTGTGGTGTCCTTCGCGATGCCAATCAAGAGGCGCCCCCGCTCCCTCGCTTTCTGGAGGACGCCCTCCAGAATGAAGAAGGCCACGGCGTTCACATCAAGGATGGTGAGGTACTCGTCCCCCTTCAGGGCGAGAGGGTGGCGCGACCTGGAAAAGACGTCCTTGGCATACTGTAGAGAAAGTGAAATCACGCGATCCCAGTATCCGGCAACCTCGTCACGGAGCTGGAGATGGGATTCGGATGAATCCGCGAGTATTTCGCCGTTGCGCTGCTTGTCAAGCTTGGTAAGACGGGTTGCCGCACGGCGGGTCTCCGATTCCGCCGCGCCCAATCGGACCGAGAGCTCTGCGACACTGCCGGGGGATTCTATCAATGATCTCACTATCGCAAAGGGGAGGTAACGCGGCCGCGTGGGAAGGGCCATCGATGGCGATCCCAGGTTGACCGCCAGGTATGCATCGAGGGAGGAAAGGGAATGGTCTGACGACCATTTCCCAAGCCTGTTGTCCGCCCGTTTGAGCATCAACCTAGCATCCCGTGCCAGAGTAGAATAAGTCCCGGACATCGGACGGTCGAGGAAGACAAGCTTCGCCTTTTCACATGAAAGGTAGGCGAGGTAGAGCTCCCCGAGGGTCATGAAGCAGTTTGGAATCCGCTCCATAGAGTGTTCGAGGTCTATGCCTATCTCCGGTTCGCTGCTTATCACGCTTGACAGGTCCTCGGCCCAAAGAGGGACAGCCGCCGAGGCGGCCAACTTGGTGTCGCGGTGGACAGAGGTCAGGTCGAACCGAAGGTGTTCTCCGACAGTGAAGGGGCAGCTGTAGGCGGTCGCGTTCGCATAGAAGAGAATCATCTGCAGCCTTTCGTCGAAATCCATCGACCCGTCGATACCAGTGGCAACGTGCTCCCCGCGGCCAAAGATCTCAAGCGCCGTCTTTTCGGCTGCCCTCGAATCAACCGGAACGGTGAGCGCCGACAAGTCCCTCCTCCCCGAGAAAGAGCTGGCTCGGCTCTCAAATCTAGAGATCAGGTCCTGTGTCTGCCGCGAGAGATCCGCCGCTATCTCGGAGGACACGGCATCGGCCGACGAGGAGGACAATAGGCTTCGAACACCCCCTCATGAGCGGCTTAAAGAATAGAGCCGCACCTATTATTAACCGGGGGAGGCGTCTCTGAAAGTGATGAAGTTCCTCCTCGAGCAACTTGGCCGAAGGGGCTCCTGAAGACATTGCCGGCAGCCCCTAAGGTGAAGTGTGGGACTCATTCGCCGGCAAGAAACCCATTATCAGGTACTAGAACAGGTAAAGGTCGAACGCCAGTTAGACAAGGATGCCCTAGGCGGGACCGAGAGCTTGGCCCCTCTCCCTGATTGTCTTCAGGACACTGATCGCCTCTTCGACGTGCTTGGTCGCGTTGAACTGCGAGTTGAAGATGTGTCGCACCACACCGTGAGTGTCGATCACGTACGTTACCCGCCCGGGGAGAACGCCAAGGGTCGAAGGGACGCCGTAGAGCTTCCGCACCTTTCCTCCCGGGTCGCTGAGAAGGGTGAAAGGTAGGTCACACCGGGACGCGAAGTCAACGTGCGAGTCCACCGAGTCAGAGCTTACACCGACGACCTCGGCTCCCATTTCCCTGAAGACCTCGTAGCTGTCCCGGAAGGCTTTGGCTTCGGCTGTGCACCCGGGCGTATTGTCCTTGGGGTAGAAGTAGAGCACGACCTCACTCGTGCCCAGGAGGTTCCGAAGGCTCACCACCCCCCCTTTCTGCGAAGGGAGCGTGAAGTCCGGAGCCGTGTCCCCCACGATTAGCTGCTTACTCATGCTAGAGACTAGGGAGGCTCACACCTAGATTAGGTTTGTTCCAGATTAGGTAAGGTCTCTTGGTTTGGCTAGGACTTGCGCATCCTCACGACCGCGCCGCCTTCCTTGCCGACCTCGTAGTACACCTTCGAGTTGGAGATACGGACAGTCTTGCCCACTCCTGATACCACAGCGTCCGCCAGCATGTTGCGTTCGTTCTCCATTATGAGAGAGACCCTCGATCCTCTCCTCACATGCAATCTTGCCGCCATCTCGGACGAAAGGAAGATTCCCGCGTCGCTATCGTCGAACTCAATCTCAATCGCCTTCCCCTCATATCTCGTCGACCCGATGAAACCCTTCTTCGTGAGGGATGAAACGTCCACCACGAACACGAGTTCGGCCTGGTGGGCCGAATCCACGCTATGCTAGCTCCTCTTCGGGGCCATCGTCTTCGGGCATCTCAATCTGGATCTCTTCTTCTACTATCTTCTCGCCGTGCTCGCCAGTGAGATCCTCGACGGGGTACCAGTGATTGCGGCCATCCAGCTTCTGCATCTCGACCTCGCAGAAACCTATCAGCGTGCGGCCCGTCATGACTCCGCCGTTTGCGCCGTTGTTGATTGTGACGTTCTGGACGGCGACCGACT
>OCOJ01054399.1_pt7 | contig 28885 bp, 28 predicted proteins | sample 1539251 | NCBI WGS metagenome assembly OCOJ01 (sample SAMN01911457, study PRJEB22624) | soil metagenome | biome: Soil | place: Malaysia | collected 2012-04-30 | depth RA_metagenome m
ACACACTCCTCAGTAGCTCAATGGCAGAGCATCCGGCTGTTAACCGGAGGGTTGTAGGTTCGAGTCCTACCTGAGGAGCCATTCTTTCAATGGCTTACAACCCTCCGTGATCCGTTCGTGATCCGTTAAGAGCCGTTTTGACTACGTGAGTGCCAGACGGAGGACCAAAGCAAGGGTCTTGTCAACCTGTGCTAAGACGTATGCAGAGGTATTGTCTTGTCACTCCTGATAAGACCCTTATGTGCTGGATTTATCAGTAGATTCGGATAGGGAGAGGTAGAGGGTATTGTGAGCACTGCTATGAATGCTTGCTAGGCAGCTACCAGATCGCCAATTGTTGTCGTCCAGCCTCAGGCAAGGTATGAGTTCTCCATCAGGTAAGACTGATTACGAACGGCTCATCAAGAGCCTTCTCTCGTGCCTTGGAATTACTGAGACGAGCTTTCAGCAGGCAATCGCGTGGTCCTTGTGCGAACACATGGTTACGTTCTTGTCGCAGGACCGCGATGAAATTGAGAAGATGAAGAATGACCCGCAGTTCCTTGCCAAGTTTGGCATTTACCTGCGCGAGAAGACGAGGAGGAAATGGAGCGTGGAAGACGCAGCCATGATGAGAACGCGACTCCTAACGTTTCTCGACCAAGGACATCAGAGGGAGCCAATCAGTTACGAAAACTGGCTCCGGCTTCTTTTCACAACTCCCCTTCGCTGTGCAAAGTGTGGCCAATCGCCTCCCGCCGTCACGTTGGAGATTGACCACATTTTCCCTGCATCAAAGGGGGGCAGCAGTGCAGCATGGAATCTTAGGTTCCTATGCATGAAGCACAACAGAGCGAAGTCAGCAAAATTGGAGGTAGGCGCACCATGGCTGAGTTTAAGGTAGAAGCGCAAATTTTCAAGCAAAAGGATTTCACGTTGTACTCGTTCACACTTAGTTCCGACGTAATCAAGAGAATCAGTTATGCCTTGCCTCGCACGACTGATACCCCGGAGGAAATTCAGCGGATACTGAATGAGTCGAGATGCCGGGAAATCGGGGAATACGTCGGAAAGCCGGACTCGGTGCTACCCAACTCCATCGTCGTTAACCTTTCGGATGATGTTCGGGTAGAAAACACGGCCCGCCCCGATAGGGCAACAATAGTATTTCCGTCGGAGGATGGTAGATTCGCTTACCTTCTTGATGGACAACACAGAGTGGGTGGTTTCAAATACTCGAACGGTGTTGAGTTTGACCTGCCGATTGTTGCTCTCCACAAGGTTTCTAACCAGATCGCGGGCAAGATTTTCGCTGACATCAATAGCAAGCAGGAGAAAGTATCTGATGTTCACTTGCTGGATTTGTACTATCAAATCAAGGCGTTGCCTCAAGAAGATGCAGCAGCCATGGACATCGTTGAGATTCTGAACACCGAAGCTGACTCCCCGCTGAAAGGACGCATCAAGACGATGCCGGGACAGAGGGCGACATGGATCAAGAACACTTTTCTAAAGATGATCCTACAGCCGTATATCGGAAAAGGGGGGATTCTCTCGCAGAAAACCAGCGCTCAGCAAGCTATGGTATTCAAGTCCTATCTGACAGCCATCAAACAGTTGTTCCCTACAGCGTGGGCAAGCAAGAAGCATGTCCTAACCAAGGCGATGGGGTTGGAAATCATGCTGTCGGTTTTCCAGACGGTTGTCATGCGCTGCCAAGTACATGAGGGCGGGCAACTCACCACCGATGCTTTCAAGAATCAACTCAAGCCTGTCGTGGGTGCGAAGATCATGTTGCTTAAGAATCCGACTCCTCTGGACTGGGCCTCCGGCGTGTTCAGCAAACTCAGCAACAAGCCAGCCAAAACGGAGATCAAGAAAGAACTGACTGCCATTCTGACCAAGGACCTCCAAGACAAGTTTTCGATTTAAGTTTGTAGGGAAATGATGTGATCCGTTTGTGATCCGTTAACGCGACTTGCCACTGCTTTCCATGTACTAAGATCGCCAGTCGTGCTCTGTAAGTGCTTGCGTTTACGTTTACAGGTGGTTTCGAGTCCTACCTGAGGAGCCATTTTTTCAATAGCTTAGACTTCCTTCCGTGCCGTTTCCCGTGCCGTTCATACCGTTTGGAGCGCAAGTCTCACAATCTTGCCGTGCGCCTCAGGCATATCCTCTGTTGCCGCGTCACCGTAAATGTTCATGGTGGTGCGGATGTCAGAGTGCCGCATGAGTTTTTGCTGTACTCCAACCGGCGTCCCTATTGCGTCAATCCACAGCCGGTATGAGTGCCGTCTCGCGGAAGACGACCGCACGAACATTACGGTTCCTGAACTCACCGTTGACGATCTGGCCACAGCCTCAATTGACTGGGGAATCGGGCAACACGAAAAACGTTTCAAATCTTCTGCTGCCTGGGCGGACCGCGCTGAATTCCTATCGCAGGCCCGGCTGCTGCGTCCGTACCAGCCCGACGAGGAATATCTTCCCCAACTCCAGCCATCGTTAGCGGCGCTACTCCTATTCGGTAACGTGGCGGCCATTGAACGAAAGATCAGCTTTTTTGAAACCGTAGTGATCACCGAGCACGAGCGGATTGCCATTCGCAAAAATGTGATCGAGTCAGTACGCGAGCTGTGCGTTGGCGAGAACGCCATCCTGCGGAGCCGTCTGCCCAGGTGCCGGTGGACGTGCTGAAGGAGTTGGTCGTCAATGCGTACATCCACAGGTGCTATCGGACGCCGGCGCCGATTCTTATTAACGTGTCCGACGAGGGATTGGAGGTCAGAAGTCCGGGGGAACTGCTCACCGGACTCTCCGTTACGAATCTGATCCATGGTGTGCCTGTGTACCGAAATCTGCTTCTGGCCGATGGTGCACGCTTTGTGGGACTGTGCGACAAGATCGGACAAGGGATTGATCTGATTTTCCAAGGTGTGCTCTCCAGCGGCTTGGGGTTCCCGGAGTTTGAGAGCGGCAGCAATGTGTTTATCGCGAGGATTCCGCTCGCCGGCAGTGCCGAGTTCAAGGAATTCATACGCAAGCGATCGTGGTCACTCAACCAGCTCGACGAGATCATCGTGCTGCGGATACTTTGGGGACAGGAAATCGCGAGTATGCACGACCTCTGTTTCGGGATGCAGCGTAAGCGGGAATCTGCCGTTCGGGTGTTGGAGCAAATGTGTCGGAAAGGCATGATCGACCCAATCGACGGCCACTACCGTCTTGAGGCCGTGGTCCGTCACGACATCGAAACGATCTTCCAGTCCGACCAGTTGTCGTTTGATCGGTCGATGTGGGGCTGATAATTCCCGTCGCTGCGCCTCATTGCTTTCCAGTGACACACCTTGATCTGTCATTAACCTTAACAATGCAGCAGTCCTCCACAACAATCCGTTTCATATTTCCTCCCGGCGAACAATAATCACCGTTGCGAACCCCTGCGACGCTTTGTTCCAGGCCGCTACTGCTGGCATGGCTGGCACGCGGCACGCCGGGGTCTCGGGAGCAACCTCTGCCGCCTCGGAGTACCTGACATGGTGATTCAGCGGATTCTACGGCGCGCCAACGTCAGCACCACGGCAACGTACTACATCAAGACAGCTGCAGAGGATGTATGGGACGCAATGGCGAAGTGGAAGAGGTTATTCCAACAGCTATGAAAGCGCCCGCGGATCAGAGAGATCAGGCAGCCAGCGCCACTTTCGAGATGCAAAACATCGATTCGGCTGCCGTACCTTCTGTCGTGAACTGAGATGCCAGGTCGCAAGGCGAGGGCCAGAGAGGTCGAGTTCATTCTGACAAAAACAGGAAGAGGGCCTGTAAGACCCTGGCTCCCACGGCCAATCGCAGCGGCAACTTTGATTGCTGCGTCGACATACACCAATCCCACGACCGAAATGGCAATCAAAACGTAAGGCCAAAGGGTGAGTAAGCGCTTCAGAAGCGACATTGAGCCGAATGTCGCATCGGCCAGTTTTCCTTGACACCCCCAGTCTTTGGGATACAGTATTCGCAGGTCCTTTCTGCCCCGAGGGGACGGGGCCAGTTCCGAATTTGCCCAACCCGAGCGCCATGGTCAATTCGTTTTTCATAGCTAGAGAATTGAACAGCGGCTGCGGCTAACGCTTAGACAACCTGATGACACCAACGAGCTCCATCACCGTCCTGGTGCACGAGTATGCCAACGGCGACAGGAGTGCGCTCGACCGCTTGCTGCCTTTGGTTTATTCCGAGTTGCGGCGCATCGCTCAAAAGCATTTGCGCGACGAACGTCCAGGCCATACTCTGCAACCGACTGCCCTCGTCCACGAGATGTACGCCAAGCTGGCTGCCCAGTCTGCTCCCGAGGTTCGCGACCGGATTCATTTCTTGAGCGTGGCTGCTCACGTGATGCGGCAAATCCTGATCGATCACGCCCGAACGAAATATGCCCAGAAACGTGGGGGGCGCCAGCCAAAATTGTCGCTCGACGAGGCTGGGGACTCCTGCGTGGAGAAGCCCGCCATTATGGTTCGAATCGATGACGCGCTAAATGAACTTGCGAACCAGGACGCGAGAAAGGCACGTCTCATCGAGATGCGTTTTTTGGGTGGACTCACAGCTGAAGAATCGGCCGTCGTGCTCGAATTACCGGTCAACGTAGTACGGCGGGACCTGCGGGTAGCTCAGGCCTGGCTTCAGCGCGCGTTGAATCAACTTCCGAAGGGAACGAATTTCGACTTAAATTCCCCTCTACTTAAGTAGGCGGAAAACCGAGGAAGATTTTGAGGTGCGAGAAGAAACTTTCAATCCTGTCTCTCAACTGCGCAGAAAGTCCGGGCAAGAAACGACGCGGCAGACCCGACCGGCCTGCCGCCGCGCACGCGATACCCCATTCAACAGCTTTCCCCCGAACTCGGTTGGTGCCGCTGGCCCGTTCCGGTTTCCAACATCCCCCCTCAATGAGGTAGGCGAAAATCAACGAAGGATTTTTGCGTTGGGAAGCATTTTTCTTCAAAAAAGAGGCGGACGCCGTGTTCGGCGCACCTCTCCGACTTTCATTTCCACCGTGTCTTCTTTGCTGCACATCGATGCACGCTGCACCGATTCCTCTCGGCCGAAGGTTCTCAAGGTTTTCCAGAAGGGAAACCTAGATCGTGCACGTGTTTTCAATCAGTTACGGATGGTATTTTGGAAGGCAAAATCTATCTCATTGATTACAAACAAGTTATAGACATTGGTTTTCCCAAGGTTTTCCCGCTAGAAGCCTACTTCGCGTCCCGGCCGTCCCTAGCCACGCGAGGTCACTCCGTAGATCGCGGGTGGGTTCTATCGAATGCAGTCAATGGTCCGATTGCTTTTGATCAGTCCTATTTCGAGTCCCCAACAGTGAACCCTCGCCACCTTTGCTTTGCAAATTGGGCAGTAGCCTTCTTCGTCCTGGCGGAATCCGTACAGCACGGTCTTTCGAATAAGGAGGTCGGAGTCGCAGTTGGGGCATCTTACATCGCGTGTCCACGTCTCACCGCCGCTCGGATTCCACTACATCTTACGTAGCAAAAGTTGCAAAAAGGGTGGAGGCCAAAAGTGAAAAAGCCGGGTTGCGGTGCCAAAGGCACTGCTGAAACCTGGCTCTGATTGTCTGTAATCGGCTCCAAACACTACTCGATAAAGATAGATGGGCCGACTCGTTTCAAAAAGTCGGCCCCCTTTTATCAGTGACTGGACAGCCAGTTTCCGACGACGTCGCGATGCGCCGACAACAACGCATAGGCTCCTCAGTTATGAATCTGAGAGCAGATGGCGGCGTTAATGGCCCGCAACTCTGTAGCCCGCACGATAGGTCGCAACGGCGGCACCCATCATGTTGGGAATTATGAGGTTCCAAGATGACTGATCCAGGGTTGATCAAACGCTATCTTCTCGGTTCGGCGTCCGCGGATGAACGAACTGCTTTGGAGTACAAGTACCCTTCTGACGCAGATGCTTTTGAGGAACTGACCGCAGCCGAGAACGACCTGATTGACGCCTATAATCGAGGAAAGCTCTCCGATTCAGAGAAGCGCGACTTTGAAAAACAACCGCTTAACCGTCTTTGTGCTCTGTCTGCGCGGTATCTAACTGAAAAGCAAGCTGAGCGACTCTGCTCGCGATGCGGTCACTGGATGGCGCTGCCCACGGCTGAAAACACGTTGTTGGCGTTGGCCCCGATCAGCCGGACTGTGCCCACGACAATAACGAGGATCACCGCCAGCATCACCGCGTACTCGGCGATGTCCTGGCCTGCGTCTTCCAACCACAATTTACGAAGATTATGGCTCATACAGCTGTCCCTTCGTATGCCGTTCCTGACGACTGTGTGACTGCCGCCGGCGAAGCACACTGGAGAGTTTCTCGAACCTTGAAGTCGGTAAGATTCAGCCACCAGGCATCGCGGTCGTGGGTTGTGGCTTGGAGGCCCACCTGGTATTCAGCGGTTCCACTCATCCTCTTCGTCCAAATTACCCGAAACTCCATCTTGCGCTGGCGGTAAAAGATGGTCACCGGATCCAGCGTCTGTAACTGGTGACGGACGGAGCCGAGTCGCACGCCGGAGGGGGTGACGTCGAGCGTATGCGCCAGCTGTTCAAAAGGCTCGCCGGTGATGTCTTTGCCGCGCACTCTCACCGGCAGCACCGCTTTCGCGCGCTCCTGTCGACGTTGCTTCGTGTCGGGGGTGTTCGGTTTCATGGGTAGCTCTAGTCTGCGCTGAAATGCGTAGTTTCGGAATGGCCCCGCCGGGTGGGGGTGAGGCACGGCCGGGGGAGGCACAACGGTAACCTATCGAAAGTGTCGTCGTCGGGTGCCTCCGCACCGCGGCCCCGCGTGCGCCTGTGCGGGAAACTTTTCCTCGCGCTTTGTGGTCTAATGAACACAGGGATTACTGTGCAAGCCCGTGTATCGATGCGACTTCTGAGGTTTATCCTCCCCTTAACCGTCGTCGCCGCGTTGGCTGTCGGAGCAATTGCGGCGGACCGGCCGCCAGCGCCTGCGGCCGCCAAGCCTCCCGCGCTCCTTCCTCAGGAGTTTGGCGGGTGGCAGCTACAAGACGCCGTTCAGACCAGCACCGACGCTGCCGCTGCCGATCCCACCAGCGCGGCCGTGCTGAAGGAGTACGGTTTCATTGATTTCGCCTCTGCCAGCTACACCCGCGACGACGGCCGCACGCTAAAGATCCGCGCGGCACGCTTTGCCGACGCCAGCGGCGCTTTCGGCGCCTACACCTTCTATCTGCAGCCGGAGATGGCACGCGAGGAGATTGGCGATCAGGGCGCTTCGATCGGCCGGCGCGTGCTGTTTTACCGTGGACACGCGCTGATCGACGCGTTGTTCAGCAAAGAGTCTCCGATGTCAGGCGCGGAGTTGCGCGAGTTGGCCGGCATGCTACCGCATCCCCGCGGAAATGCTGGTGCGTTGCCGCCCGTGCTCGGCTTCATGCCGCGCCGCGGCTATGTCCCAAACACGCAGAAGTATGCGGAGGGTCCGCAGGCCCTGGCCGCGATCTCTGCGCCTTTGTCGGCGGATCTGGTGAACTTCAGCGTGGATCCGCACGTGGTGCTGGGACGGTATTCCACCTCCAGCGGGCAAGCCACCCTCATGCTGATTTACTACCCCAACTCGCAGGTCGCGATGGAACAGTTGCGGCGCATCGATGCCGCGCACCAGTTGGCGCAACCACAGGAGGGGGTGGCGACCGTCGAAAATGCGGGCCCGTTTTTTGACAAGCGGTCTGGACCGATTGTCGCGATTGCCCAGGGATCGCTTTCCGACAGTGATGCAAAGTCGCTGCTGGCCATGGTGAATTACGAAGCCAACGTCACCTGGAACCAGGAGACCGATCACCAGGTACACGACCTGTACACACTGATTCTCAATATCGTGATCCTGTGCGCGATCTTGGGTGTGCTCGCCGTCATCGCAGGCGTGGCCTTTGGCGGATTCCGCATTTTGATGAAGCGCCTTTACCCGGACAAGATTTTTGATCGTCCGGAGCAGATGGAATTCATCTCACTGCATTTGGCCGAGACTATGGCGCAGGCATCCTCCGGAGCGAAGCCCGGAACGGTCCCGGATACCGAAAAAACCTCTCCCAACCTGCGATAAGTCTCTTAGAAATATCGGGTTAAGGCAGTTTTGGAGGGGGTTCGTCTCAAATTGTTACACTTGTAGGGAATGTTGACCGGTTTAGTAAGCTGTTGAAAATAAAGACATTTATTTCCCAAAAATCGCTTGACACCCCGGTTTTTAGACTCATAAGATTTCGCCAGAAAGTTTTGACGGAATCTAAGCCTCCGTTGGAACTATTCTCCCTTGAAGAAGAGGCCGCCCACGTTGCCGGGTGGCCTTTTCGTTTGCGATTGAGTGCGAGCAGAAGACGATCGACTCGTTCTTCTTTCGCGGGAACTCTTCGGCAGCGGGCGCGTATCATACGGTGTGGGTTGTTTGTCCTGTTTGCGTGGCGAACTGGGGAGCTGCGGGGGAGGAAACGATGTTCTGCGATGGATGCGGGGCAGCAGTGCAGCCCGGTCAGGCTTTCTGCAGCAAGTGCGGCAAACAGATTATTGGTCCCATAGCGGCGATGCCGGCGCGTCGCGGGCGTGTGCAAGATCATATTCATCTGCTCGCCGTGCTTTGGTTTGCGATATCGGCCCTGAGCGCGCTTGGTGGCGTGTTTTTGTTTATTCTCGGCACGGCTCTGTTCTCGCATCTGCACGAGATGCGTGGAGTCCCGCCGGACGTTCCCAGTGGTTTCCTGACTTCGCTGTTTACCACGCTCGGCATTCTCGTTCTGGCCAAGGCTGCTTGTGGATTCATTGCCGGCTGGGGATTGATGAAGCGCGAATCCTGGGCCCGCGTTGTAGTGCTGGTCCTGGCCTTCATTTCATTGTTCAATCTTCCGTTCGGGACCGCCCTCGGCGTCTACACGCTGTGGGTGATGCTGCCCGGCCAGTCGCAGCAGGAGTACGACGCGCTGGTGGCGCAGGCGGCGTAGCAATGTGACTTGCTCAAGACGTCTGCGTTCGCGGCGGGCTCCCTCGCTCCACTCGGGATTTCGGGTGCGGGCTAACGCCCGCAAGACGCCTCAACTTCGCTCCGCCTGAAGGTCCCTCGGCACGCTCGGGATTTCGGCGCGCGGCTCAGCTCTTAGCTTGCCCTGAGCAACTGAGCGAAGCGAAGTGGTCGAATGGGCCGCGCAATCGCCTCAAGCTTCGCTCAGGATGACCTCCAGGAAACGTGTCCGTCTTCTGCCGGCAGGGATACTGGGAAAGCAAGTTGGGGCAGGGGCTAGCAGTGGCTGGCTCGAGAAGAGTGTGGGCTGTTTCCGGTCGAGCGAAGGATTCTCGCAGGCCATCCCCGTCCCAAGGAACGTCCCCGCCTGATTCTGCTCCTATTCGGCGGCATCCCTAACAGCCCAGATTTGCCATCACGTCAGGTGATCAGTTCTGCAAAGTCTTTCTAGGTGAATGCTAGCGAGGATGGGCGCGGGATCGAAGGTAACCGAGGGCGTAGACCGGATGGGCAGGCAGGGTCGCTAAAGTACTGCAGTCGTGCGAGCGCTCGGCGGCCGGTTTGGAGGAGGCGTCTCGCTGTCGGTGTGTCGCTTTACGCTTTTCGGACTGCCGTTTAGAATCGAACGTAGGCCGACGTAGCTCAGTTGGTAGAGCAGCCGATTCGTAATCGGCAGGTCATCGGTTCAAGTNCCGATCGTCGGCTCCAACTTTCAGGTAATGAGCATGCGGGTTTGAGCGATATTCGCCAAACCCGCATTTCTTTTTGTCCCGCGTTTGTCCCGCAACCAGCCTGCCGAATAGGCCCGAACGTTCCCAACGGGGTTCCCTGTTACTTCCCGGCTTTCGCGCGGGACGCCGGTCCGGGCTCTCGCATTTCGGGCGCGAGAGCGTATCACATGGCCTGACGACAAGAGGACTTGGAGAAGACATCAGCGACCCACTTGGTCAGTTGCTCGCTTTGGGGTGCTGCCTCGCAAAACCGACGAATATGGAGTCCGCTGGTACCGACAGTGAACGGTTCCGAGTCCATCGTCTGTATGAACTCCATCACTCCTATACCGATACGGCTATCAAAGAGTGGGATTGCAGAGGAAACGGCAGAGTAGAGCAAGCTCTTCAATTCAGATGACAGCCCCTGGAACGTGAGCTTCCCGGTGTTCTGGGCTTCCGCGTTCTGCTCTCTCGCATCGGCGACCACGATGACGTCGGCATATACCTGCCAAAATCCCATCCGAGCGATGAGGTTTGTTTGTTGAGCGAGCTTCTTGAACTCTTTTAGTTTGCTGGGAGTTCCGTTGCGAAGCTGATTGATTCCGAGCTTGATTCTCTTTATCTGGTAGGCGACCGCCTGCTCGGGGAGTTCTGGAGCGCAGAAGAGAACGTCGACGTCGCCCTTGGGGTTGCCCGGAGCGGTGTTCAACGACACGCACTGCCTGCTTACCATTCCTGACGGCATGCCGTCGAACTGAAAGAACTCGCGTCCCCATTGTACGTCCGTAACGATGCGGTCAACGAGTCTATCCTCGGGAATTTCCGCAAGCGAGTCGTGAATTAGGTCAGGTATGCTCATCTACTCGCGATGGTAGCACGAACACTCGGAACACCGGCCCCCTTTGGGGACGACCGGAATCGCCGCCTGCGGCTGTGGTTGTTTAGTGAGGAGCCCGGACAAGTCCGCTGTTTACGCGAGTCCCCGTCCAGCACGAGAGCCGATGGTCGTTTCGTAATCGGCAGGTCATCGGTTCAAGTCCGATCGTCGGCTCCAGCTTTTCACGAGCTCACGAATCAACTCACCGCAACCTGCTGACGGATTCCAAGTCGACCCCAGATCCCTCGCGACCCACAGAACGCTCCGGCTGACAATCATCCCGCACCACTGCGCGGCGCCGTTCACTTTGATTTCCTCCTGCTAAGATAGCTCATTGACCCTTCGAAAGTATCTCGTGCTGCTCTCCATGGTTTTCTTCGGTCCCACCGGAGACGCCATGCTGGCGCGCGGCATGAAGCACGTCGGCTCCCTCGACATTCATCATGTCGCGGGTGTGTTCTCTGCCCTGGCGAATCCCTTTGTGATCGTCGGGATCTTTTTTTTGCTCGGGTTCATGTACAGCTACATGACCGCGCTCTCCTTTGCTGATCTGAGCTACGTACTGCCGGCCACGGCTCTCGGCTACGTGGCCATGGTTCTGCTTTCGATTTTCTGGCTGCACGAGCACGTGAGCCCGCAGCGCTGGGCGGGTGTCGCCTTCATTGTGATTGGCGTTGGATTCGTTGCCCGCGGACCATTCCGCACCGAGCATCGGGCCACGGATTCTGAGGCCGTGGCGGCAGAGGAACGCGCATGAGGACCTTTTATACCTGGTCCTGCATCTTGACGACCGTCGTCGCGGCTGCTGCAGGAGATGTTCTCGTGGCCCTCGCCATGCGCCGCATCGGGGACATCGGCGACCTTCGTCGCAGCCACGGTTTTCTCACCGTGATCGCCCGCTTGCTCTCAAGCGGCGTCCTTTTCGGTGGGGTTTTCTTCATGGCGATCGCCTTCTTCAGTAATTTGGTTGGACTCTCGTGGGGAGACCTCAGCGTTGTCGGGCCTGCATCCGCAGCGCTGACCTTCGTCACCAACGCCCTCGGGGCCAAGTTCCTGCTGCACGAAAACGTTGACCGGCGCCGCTGGCTCGCGACTCTCTTCGTCTGCTGCGGAGTGCTTCTGCTGACGCGCTCCTGAGGCCGAATGCCCCGGAGTTCGTCGCGCCGGGCATGGTCAACGCGGAAGAACGTTGCTATAAAATGATCCCGATGGACTCAGGCCTCGCGCCCAATCTTCCGGAATCGACAACTGAAAACGTAGTCCATCCCGCAGCGAACCGTTCCCCGTTGAATTGGCGTCTTTCCATTGCGTTCCTCGTCGGGCTGTGGGCGGTCATCTACATGGCCGGTATCTCATGGCCGGCCTTGCTCGACGACGTCGACACCGTGCACGCGGAAGCAGCGCGCGAGATGCTGCAGCGCCACGACTGGGTGACGCTCTACACCGACGGCTTGCGCTATCTGGAAAAGGCTCCGCTGATGTATTGGAGCCTGGCGGTCAGCTACGAAATTTTCGGCGTCAGCAACTGGAGCACGCGCCTGCCCTTGATGCTCGGCGTGCTGGCCGTCACGCTTGCGACTTATCGCCTGGGCCGGTATGTCTACGGCGAATCAGGCGGCCTATGTGCGGGCATGGCGCTGGTCACGTCCCTCGGTCTTTTTGTCTTCACCCGCTTTCTGATTCCAGAAGTGCTGGTTACGTTGTGGCTTACGCTGGGATACTACCTGTTTCTGCGAGCGCTCGAAGAGGAACGGCCCGGTCGCCTCGTTTGCTGGGGATTCGCCGCAGTGAGCGCGTTGAATGTGCTGACTAAAGGCTTGATCGGACTGGTGTTTCCCATAGGGGCCATCGTCCTTTTTCTTCTGCTGACGGGAAACTTACGGAAGCTGCTGAAGTTGCATCTAGTTTCCAGTTCGCTGGTATTTTTGGCGATTGCGGCGCCGTGGCATATCCTGGCGGCCTTGCGTAATCCGGCGCAAGGCGAGGCACGCGGGTTCCTTTGGTTCTACTTCATCAATGAGCATGTGATGCGCTTCCTCGGCAAGCGCGTACCCCCGGGATACGACACCGTTCCGCTCGCGATCTTCTGGGCGCTCTTGCTGGCGTGGCTTTTGCCCTGGAGCGCATTCCTGCCGCAAGCTCTTCGTGACGTGCCGGTGCGGTGGCGCCAACTGCGCAGCGAGACCGGCTCTAAGCTGAATCGGAAACAGTCGGCAAACCTGCTGTTTCTTTTGTGGGGGCTCGTCATTGTGGGTTTCTTCAGTTTCTCGACACGACAGGAGTACTACACCATTCCCGCCATGCCGGCCCTGGCGCTTCTCGTCGGCGGTTGGCTGGCGCGCGAATCCGGACCAACTGCGAGCGAATCCGATCGCCGGGCAGGGAAGATTTCTTCGTCGGTTCTGTTCGCTTTCGGGGTGGTGGCGTTTGTTGGTGGAATGTATCTTTTATCCCTCTCCCATCGTCCTCCTGGCGGGGCAGACCTTGCAGACCTCCTCAAGAAGAATCCGGAGGACTACAACTTTTCCCTGGGGCACGTGCTCGATCTGACGCCGCGAGCCCTGGGCGCGTTTCGCGGACCGCTGCTCGGGGCATCTCTCGGACTCCTTTTCGGCAGCGGATTGAACTGGTTCCTGCGACGAAAAGGACGTGCTTTGTGGGGCAATCTTGCCCTCGCCGCCATGATGGTGGTTCTGCTGACGTGCATCCATTCCTCATTCGCTACCTTTTCGCCGATTCTTTCCTCCTACGATCTGGCCGAGGCGATTCGCAAGCAGTTCCGGCCGGGGGACGTGATTGTGATCGACGGCGAGTACCACGAAGCGTCCACGCTGAATTTCTATACCGGCGTTCAAGTGCACGTTCTGCATGAGCCGAGCGGCAACCTCTGGTATGGCGCGAAATTTCCGGATGCGCCGCACATTTTCGAAACTCAGCAATCGCTTGCGGCCATGTGGAACGGCCCGGCACGCGTGTTTCTGTGGACAGATCAAGAACAACCGAAGGAACTATCGGGTCTGAGATTTTTCCCGCTCGCGCGGAAAGGTGGGAAATTTATTTTCACGAATCGTTCGTCAGAGGGAACAGCGCCAAGTCCGCCTTCCTGACGAAAACCGCTAGCAGCGCAGTCTTAGTAGACGTCTAGAAATTGCTTAGGCTGAGGTTTACTGCTGCAGCGCCCACATAGTCGCTCCCACTGCGAGTTTGGTAGACTAGCTACGCTGGGCCGGCAATTCTTGCCTCTTACGAGCTGAATAGGAAGCCGTTTTCGGCGGTGTTCTGCGCCTCTCTCCAATGAGTGCATTCTTGATCATTAAATATGTGCTGTTCGCGATCGCGGTGGCCGGAACCATTACTTCCACGATCGTTTTTGTGCTTTCGGTTTTAGGCGCCATCCAATTCCGGCGTTACAGCTCTCGCGATAAAGCGACCTACGAGAGATTTTCCAAAGAGCTGCCACCCGTGTCTGTTCTAAAACCTGTGCATGGCAATGAATCGCGGCTCAAGGAGAATCTCGAGAGCTTTTTCCGTCAGGAGTACCCGCAATACGAAATTCTGTTTGCGGCTGACGAATCGGATGATTCCGCCATCCCGGTGATTCACGAAATCAGCGCGCGCTATCCGAATATCCCCACGCGAATTCTAGTGACCGGACAACCGCCATGGCCGAATGCTCCGAACTACTGTTTTTATCGCCTGGCGGAAATTGCTGCCCATAACATCCTGGTCACGAGCGACAGCGATGTGGAAGTTAGTCCGGACTATTTGCGTACTGTTGTGCCGCCGTTGCTCGATCCTCAAGTGGGGGCCGTGACCTGCCTGTTCCGTGGGAAGAGCGCTGGAGGCTTTTGGGCTGATTGCGATGCCATCGGGCAGTCGGTCGAGTTTACCGCTGGCGTTGTGATGGCCAATCTTCTGGAAGGCACGAAGTTCGGGCTGGGACCGACGATCGCGCTGCGGAAAGACTCTCTCGCGCGAATTGGCGGCTATGCTGCCGTTCGTGAATATCTCTCCAACGACTTTGTGGTCGGCAACTTCATTCACAAGGCAGGCTTCAATGTTGTGCTGTCGAGCGAGATTGTCGATCACGTAGCGCCGAAGATGACATTCCGGCGAATGTGGGAACGGCAGCTCCGCTGGGCCATGGGAAGTCGGTACTCACGTCCCAAGGGCCACATTGGGACAGGGCTGACCTTCGCCATGCCCTACGGGTTTCTCGGGCTACTCGCGGCCTCGCTGCTGGGCCACGTGTCGCTCGGCATTGCGCTGCTCGTCGCCGCTCTGCTCAACCGGATGGCCCAGTGTTGGATCATCGGATGGTGGACCGCCAGAGATCCCGTCGCGCGCAGCGCCACACTCCTCTATCCTTTGCGAGACCTCCACGGCTTTGTCGTCTGGTGCGCCAGCTACCTGTGCAAACGCAGTCTGTGGCGCGACAACAACTATGTGTTGCTCAAAGGAGGCCGGCTGGTGGCACGACGAGCCAACGGCGCGATCATCAGTCCCGATCCCCCACAGGGTGTGAGCATCTGACCTCGTTCATGGGCGCGCTCCAGCTCCTTACTCAGCACCAGCTTTTCATCTCCCCGCCCGATCTGTTACTGTTTCCAGTCCACTCTTCTCCTATGCGCGTTTTTTCCAAGGACGCGTTTGCGTCGAATCGCTCGGGCCGGCGATGTTTGCATGAAAGGACCATAACCGCGTGATCGTCGGAGTGCCCAAAGAAAGCTATCCGGGAGAGCGCCGCGTGGCGCTGGTCCCCGTGGTAATCCCAAACCTCGCCAAGGCTGGACTGGAGGTCGTGGTCGAGGCGGGCGCGGGCGAGCAGGCGGGCTACCCGGATGCGACCTACGTAGAGAAAGGCGCGAAGATTGTCAGCGATCGCGCCATGGTCTTCAAGACCGCCGACATCGTGGTTCAGGTTCTCTGCTACGGCTCGAACGACATCACCGGCAAAGCCGATCTGCCGCTCATGCGGCGCGATCAGGTGCTGATCGGGTTCCTGCGGCCGTTTGGCACGGCTGAGGTTGTGCAGCAGGTGGCAGCGGCGGGGGTGACCGCGTTTTCGGTCGAACTGATGCCGCGTACCACACGCGCCCAGAGTATGGATGCGCTATCGTCGATGGCCACCATGTGCGGCTACAAAGCCGTGCTGTTGGCGGCGGACACCTCGCCGCGGATTTTCCCCATGATGACCACCGCGGCGGGCACGATCACGCCGGCGAAAGTATTTGTAATCGGCGCCGGCGTTGCGGGGCTGCAGGCGATCTCAACTGCACGTCGGCTCGGCGCCGTGGCTTCTGCCTATGACATGCGCCCCGCCGCCAAAGAACAAGTGCAGAGCCTGGGAGGCCGCTTCGTTGAGCTGCCCATCGAAGCCAAAGACGCCCAGGACGCCCGCGGGTACGGCACGGCGCAGGACGAGAGCTTCTATGCCCGCCAGCGCGAGCTGCTCACGCGCGTGGTCGCCGAAAGCGACGTAGTCATTACGGCCGCGGTGATCCCCGGCAAGAAATCGCCTGTGCTCATCACCGCCGATATGGTGAAGGGCATGGCTCCGGGATCGGTCATTGTTGATCTTGCGGCCGAGCGCGGCGGCAACTGCGAACTTACGCGCATGGGAGAGACGGTGAAGGCGCACGGGGTGTCGATTATCGGCGCGATCAACCTGGCCAGCAGCGTGCCGTATCACGCCAGCCAGATGTACGCCCGCAACCTGACCGCGTTTCTGGTGTACATGGTGAAAGAGGGCAAGCTGCAGCTGAACCTGCAGGATGAGATCATTCGCGAGACTATGGTGACGCGCGCCGGAGAAATAGTAAACGCGCGCGTGCGCGAGTTCTTCAAGATGCCGGCGCTGGCGCCGGCAGGCTAGTTTTGTGGACCGCCGCTGTTACAGAGAACTGACTACTGACGACTGAGAACTGATTATGCCCAACCTAATTGACTCGCTCTTCATCTTCATGCTCGCTTGCTTCATCGGATTCGAAGTCATCCGCCACGTCTNCGCCCTTACTGCACACGCCGCTGATGTCGCTGACCAACGCTCTCGACGCTATCGCAGTCGTGGGCGCGATCGTGCTGGTGGGAGAGGCCCAAAAGCCATATGCGACTATCCTGGGCACGATCGCCATCGTCGCCGCGACCAGCAACGTGGTCGGTGGATTCTTCATTACCGACCGCATGCTCAAAATGTTCAAATCCAGCCGTCCGGTAAAAAAATAATGATGACCTCGTTCGCTGGAAGCCAGCACATTATCGAGATCATCTACCTCATCGCCAGCGCCCTGTTCATCCTGTCGCTGAAATGGATGAGTTCGCCCACGACCGCCCGTCACGGCATCTGGGCCGGCGAGATCGGCATGGTGCTGGCTATTGCCGGTACGCTGCTGCACCACGGGATCGTCGACTGGAAATGGATCATCATCGGACTGGTGCTGGGCAGCGGCATCGGCATTCCACTCGGGATGGTGCAGATGACCGCTGTACCGCAGCGAACAGCGCTCAGTCACGCGTTCGGTGCGTTGTGCGTCACGCTGGTCGGCACTGCGGAGTTTTACCTGCGCACGCCGAATGTGCCGAAGTTCATGATGTCGGTACTGTCGATGGAAGTGATCCTCGGCGGTTTGACGTTTACCGGCAGTCTCATGGCTGCGGGAAAACTCCAGGAAGTCCTGCCGCAACGCCCGATCACTTACAGGGGACAGAACGTTGTCAATCTGGGCTTGCTCGGCGTGGCCATTGCCCTTGCCGTTTATCTTGTGCTGCATCCCGACGCGAAGCAGTTTTTCCCTGCGATTGTCGGCATCGCACTCGTCTTCGGAGTTTTCCTCGTCATCCCCATCGGCGGTGCTGATATGCCGACCGTGATCTCTCTGCTCAACTCGTATGCCGGACTTTCCGCTGCAGCCATGGGTTTCGTCCTACAATCGAAATTGCTCATCATCGCAGGCGCGCTCGATGGATCTTCCGGCTTCATCCTGTCGGTCATCATGTCGAAGGCGATGAACCGATCGTTCACCAATGTTCTCTTCGGCGCCTTCGGGCAGGTACAGCCCTCCGCCGCGGCTGGGCAGGAAGCCAAGCCGGTGCGCAGCGCCACGCCTGAAGAAGCAGCCGCGATTCTTGCCGCAGCCAACAAAGTTGTAGTTGTTCCGGGCTACGGAATGGCGGTCGCGCAGGCGCAGCACAAAGTCCGCGAACTGTACGATCTGCTGACGAAGAAGGGAGTCGATGTTCGCTTCGCCATCCATCCCGTCGCTGGACGCATGCCCGGCCACATGAACGTTCTGCTCGCCGAGGCCGACATTCCCTACGACCGCCTCATCGAAATGGACGAGATCAACGGCGACTTCCCCCAGACCGACGTAGCCCTGGTCATCGGCGCCAACGACGTGACCAATCCCGCCGCCCGCACCGATCAGTCGAGCCCCATCTATGGCATGCCCATTCTCGACGTCGACAAGGCTCACACGGTTATGGTCATCAAGCGCAGCATGAATCCGGGGTTCGCGGGCATCGACAACCCGCTCTACTACCTTGACCAAACTCTGATGCTGTTCGGCGACGCCAAGCAGTTTGTGGGCGCGATTGTGAAAGAGCTAGGTGGGCAGTGAGCGGACAGCGTGGGCGGCGCTAATACCGGCAGGGGTGTACAGTGCACCATTTCCGTTGCATGTGAATCATCCGGGTTCTCCACAGCTTTCCACACGGTTTCGAGTTGCGTTCACGGTTGCAAGTTGCAGATAATGGGCGCGGAACGTCCGATGCCGCGGCAGTTGGCGAAAGCGACGTTGCCCATTACCGTGTATAGTCGAGCCGATTTGCTCAGGATTCTGCACCTGTCGCCCCGCCAGCTGGCAAACTGGGAACGGGCGGGGCTGGTGGTGTCTTGCGAGACTTATTCCTTCTCCGATCTGCTGGAAATCAAGAAAGTGCGTGATCTCTGCGCCATGAGTGTGCGGCCGGCGGTGATTCGCCGATCCGTCGAGGCCATGCGGAAGCAGGCGGCGGGAGTCGAAAATCCTCTGCTGGAAGCAGGAGCGTCGTCAACCAGCAAGCATCGTGTCGCCTTCCGGCATGAGGGTAAACTGCTTGAGCCGATCGCGGGGCAGTTTGTCATGGACTTCTCCGCTGGCGAAGAAGTCATTACCAGCACGCCGGTACCGAAACCTGATCCGGCGCCCCGCGACGATGAGGTCGCGAACTGGTTTGCGCGTGGCGTAGCCTTGGAGGAGGATGCCAACACGCAGACCGAGGCCATTGCGGCCTACCTCAAGGTGATCGAACTTGAGCCGGCTCACGCCGCCGCCCACATCAATCTGGGCACGCTTTACTACAACCGGCAGGATTTCGCGCTCGCCGAGAAGCATTATCGCCGGGCCATGGAAGCCGATCCCCGCTACGCTCTGGCGTATTTTGATCTGGGCAACGTGCTCGACGAGACGGGCCGGGTGCAGGAAGCGATCCAAACCTACAAGACCGCATTGCAACTGGCGCCCACCTATGCTGACGCCCACTACAACTTGGCGCTGGCCTACGAGAAAGTGCACGAGCCGCGCAAGGCGCTGAAACACTGGCAAGCATATGTGAAGCTTGACACCTCCGGACCCTGGGCCGTGCATGCCCGTAGTCAGATCAAGCGCATCCTGCAGGCGGATGGACTGAAGCTGGTGCACTCGCGGCACCGCTAAAATCTCCGCCCTTCCTTTCCTGGGAGTGTTAACATTAGCGGTTTGCCATCCCGCTCCGAAGGTGTCTTTCATGCCTGAAGTCGCATTGCAAGCCGCTGCTCCCGCCCCGCTCACCACTCTCACCGAAGACGAAATTCTTTTCCGCTACAACGTCCGCCAGTTTGCCGACGAAAAGATCCGTCCGCTGGTCAAGGAGATGGATGAGAAAGGTGTGTTCGAAAAGGATCTCATCCATGAGTTTTTCCAGCTTGGATTGATGGGTATCGAAGTTCCCGAGCAATACGGCGGGAGCGGGGGCAAGTTTTTCGAAGCGATCTTGGCCGTTGAGGAACTATCCTGCGTGGACGCCTCGGCCGGCGTGATCGTCGACGTGCAGAATACGCTGGTCAACAACGCCTTGCTGCGCTGGGCCAATGACGAGCAGAAGAAACGCTACCTTCCCCGGATGGCGACGGAGCTGCTCGGGGCCTACGCACTCAGCGAGGCCGGTTCCGGCTCCGATGCCTTTGCCCTGCAAACCCGCGCTCAACTGAAAGGCAACGAGTACGTACTGAACGGGCGCAAGCTCTGGATCACCAACGGCAAAGAAGCCGGATTATTCGTGCTGTTCGCCACGCTTGATCCCGGCGCTGGATACAAGGGCATCACCGCATTCCTGGTTGAAAAAAATTTCCCCGGCTTCACCGTGGGTAAGAAGGAAGACAAGCTTGGCATTCGTGCGTCCTCGACCTGCGAGCTGATTCTGGAAGATTGCCGCGTGCCCAAGGAGAACGTGCTGGGCGAGCCCGGCAAGGGCTACAAGATCGCCATTGAGACGCTCAATGAGGGCCGCATCGGCATCGGCGCGCAGATGATCGGACTGGCCCGCGGCGCCTGGGAGTTCGCTTCGAAGTACGCGCTCGAGCGCAAGCAGTTCGGCAGGCCGATTGCCGATTTTCAGGGGATCCAGTTCCAGATCGCGCAGATGGCGACAGAGATCGAGGCCGCGCGCCTTATGGTCTACAACGCCGCGCGCATGAAAGACGCTGGCGTCAGCTTCGTCAAGGAAGCGGCCATGACGAAGCTGTTCGCCTCTCAAGTCGCCGAGCGCGTAACCTCGCTGGCCATTGAGATCTACGGCGGATACGGCTTCACCAAAGACTATCCTGTCGAGAAATACTGGCGCGATGCCAAGATCGGCAAGATTTACGAGGGCACTTCCAACATGCAGCTGGCCACGATCGCCAAGCTGCTGTTGGGTGGGAAGTAGAAAGGCCAAGTCGCCCGCGCTATCCGGCCCGGCTGCGGCCGGTATGCCAGGTGAAACGCGCAAGCTGCTACCATAACAAATTCAAGTTACTCATTATGTGCAGCAGATTGCACTTGGCATTCCCTGTTGTCCCTCCGGACGAGGAGATAAGTCCCATTGTTTCAGTATCTTCCAGGGACAGCCTCCCTTGGCGTCTCAGATGCAATCCTGTGAGCAAGCCTTCTGTAGCGAGGGCGAGATCGGGGTGCATTTTGACGACACTGTTCGGTAACAGCGACGTACCTGCCGCGGCGCCGATTGCTTCCGATGCGACCACGCCTAAGAAAAAGCACTCCATGCTGCCGATTCTCACCCTGTTGTTTCTAGTTTCCTACGGACTGATGACCTTGCTGATCGTCGAGCAAGGCTCGACCATCGAGTCGCAGCGCGCACTCATCCGCGAGCTGTTTCGTGACAGTAGGGAATTATCAGCGATGAAAGGCAAGGCGCTGCAGGAGCGCAGACTGGCGGAAGGTCAGAATCAAGCCCAGGCTTCTGGTGGCAAGACTCCGTCGAACCAGGTTCAATCAAATCAGGGTCAGTCAAATCAGGCTCAAGGCCAAGCAGCCCAAACTCCGTCTACCCGGGTAGCCCCGCAGCAGCGGGCGCAGNAGCAAGACAGAGAAGGTTCAGAAGCCGTTATTCGCGCCTCCGTCGAAGCCAGCTTCGGACCAGGCGGAGAACCGCCGCGCCCTGATTGTGATTTAGAGGAGCACCTCTGTTCTGATGCTGTGAATGCAGGTTTTTGGCTTTTTGTGGATCGTAACCAGTGATGAAGGCCCTGACCCTAGCCTTGTTGTTGAGTTTGCCCGTCCCCAGGCTCACCCCTCCACAACCCTCGCGGCAACTTTCAGGTCACCTCGCACAGCACGCGAAGGGTGGACGCTGGTACTTCGCCGCCAGCGGTCACGCGGTGTATTGCTACGGACCGGTTATGATCGTACCTCGTGCTAACGGAAATCTTCAACGGGTCGCCACTTTCTGCCGCGACGGCAGCGCTGCCGTCCCTCTGAAGGATTAGTTTCCAAAGCAAGTCTTAAGCGCGCTCCTGACGCCCCTCGCACGCCTTTTGTACACTAGTCAGGCATGCCCGAGTTGCCCGAAGTGGAAACCATTGCCCGAGGACTTGCCAAGCGCGTGACCGGCGATGTGATCGAATCCGTGTGGCTGGGGAAGAAACCCGAGCCGCTGAAGTCACCGGCCGCGGTGATCGCCGCAGCTCTCGAGAACCGCCGCATTGCCACAGTGGGGCGCGTTGGCAAGCATATCGTCTTCGATTTGGAAAATGTGGGGCGGGCGCCCTCGCCCGCCAAACGGTCCACAACAGACGACGGCAAGGCCCAGTGGATCGTCCATCTCGGCATGACCGGCCGTCTGCAGGTGTGCGAGCCGCAGGCGGAAGTGGTCAAGCACACGCATGCGATCTTGCGGCTGGCATCGGGCAGGGAACTGCGCTTTGTCGATCCGCGGCGATTCGGCCGGCTGAGCGTGGCGCAGTTGGGGGACTTCGAAGCGAGTGGCATCGAACCACTGGAGGTCGAACGCGATCGGTTCGTCGATCTGTTCCGCGGACGCAAGACTCCGATCAAGAGCGCCCTACTGAATCAGAAACTGCTGCGCGGCGTGGGGAACATTTATGCCGACGAGTCCTTGTTCCGAGCGGACATTCGGCCGCGCCGGCGCGCGGCGACGATCACTCGAGAACAACTGACCAAGCTTTTTCACTCACTGAAAGAAGTTTTGCGCGAGGCGATCGCTCTGGGCGGCTCCTCCATTTCTGATTACGTCGACGCCGAAGGCGAAGAAGGATTCTTCCAGCTCCAGCACCGGGTTTACGGCCGTGAAGGCCAGCCGTGCCTGGTGTGCAAGACACCGATCAAGCGAGTGGTCATCGCCGGACGCAGCAGCCACTACTGCCCCCGCTGCCAGAAGTGAAACTGCTAATTGTTGATTTATTGATGACTGATTTAGAAGCTGAAGCCCTGCGATTCTTCAATCAGCAGAAATGATCAATCGACAATGACCATAATCCACTGCCCTGGCACTTCTGATAATCTGTCCAGCCATGCCCGACTTCTCCATCGGCGTCGATCTCGGCGGCACCAACCTGCGCATCGCAGCGGTCAGCGTGCAAGGGCAGATGCTCGAAAAAGTCACGCTTGGCACCAAAGTTGCGATGGGACCCGATCACGTCATCACCGAAATGTGCGACGCGATTCGCCAGCTGACTGAAAAATACGGCCGTTCGGGAAAGTTTCTGGGCGCGGGCCTGGGGATTCCCGGCATCATCGACCTGGACACAGGAACGATCCGCAAGTCGGCGAATCTTCCGGGATTCTCGGAATATCCGGTGCATGCCGAGGCCGAGCAACGGCTTGGAACACGCGTCTTGCTCGACAATGATGCCAACGTGGCCGCTCTCGGCGAACAGTGGCTGGGTGCGGCTCGCGGCGTGCCAAACATGGCGATGATCACGCTGGGCACCGGCATCGGCGGCGGCATCGTGCTGGACGGGACAATTTTTCACGGCATGAACGGCATGGCGGGCGAGTTCGGCCATGTCACGGTCGAACCGGAAGGTTATCCCTGCGGCTGCGGGAATCGCGGTTGCGCTGAGCGCTACGCCTCGGCGACGGGCATCGTGAGAATGGCGCAGGAAGCTATCGCCGCCGGTGAGGCGCCATCATTGGCGAAGGCTGCGGGCGCCGATGCCGAGTTTAGCGCCAAGTCGATCTACAATCTCGCCATCCAGGGCGATGAAGCCGCGCGCCGCATCTTTCGACGTTTTGGCCGGGCCCTGGGAATCATGATGGCTGGCCTGGTGAACATCCTCAACCTTGAGATGTACGTGATCGGAGGGGGAGTTGCGAGCGCGTGGGATGCGTTCGCACCCGCGATGTTTAGCGAGATGCGCGAGCGTTCGCTCGTCTATGCCGCGACTGCTCCTGAGGATCCGTTAGGGACTGCCGGGCAAGCCTTCCGCACAACGAAGAAGACCATCGTCACACGCGCGTTGCTGGGCAGTGATGCCGGTTTGTACGGCGCAGCGCGGATGCCGGTGCTATAGGGACGATTCGGAGTCGGCAGTGCGGGCGAAATCGCTGCAGACCCTCTGAAGCTCAGAACCGCGCCCTACGATGGTGATCCCAATCTGGCAACCCTGTGCACTGAGTCAAGAAAAGCTCGATTCTGCTCCGGTGTACCGATACTGACGCGAATGCAATTTGGCGCACCCCAAACTTCCAGCGGGCGAACGCTCACGCCTTCGTGTCGCAATCGCGCTGCGAACTGGGCGGCGTCGGCGCCGACATCGCAATACAAAAAACTGGCCCAGGTCGGTACTACGCGATAACCGAGATCGGACAATCGCTCGGTCAGTAAACGTGCCTGCGCCGCATTGTTCTCAACTGTGTGGGCGATGTGGCCGTGATCGTCCAATGCAGCGAGTGCGGCGGCCTCCGCAACGGACGATACCGAAAACGTGTGGCGCATGCGCGCGCAGTACGCCATTAACTCTGCGGGTCCTAGGCCATATCCCACGCGCAGACCGGCCAACCCGTGAACCTTCGAAAAGGTTCGAAGCACGACCACACTGGCACTGTGGCGGACGTGGTCCAGGGAATTGGAATACGCTACTTTTCGCAGCTCTGCAAAGTGCGCGGCAAATTCGTAATAGGCTTCGTCGAGCACGATGACGACGTGGCCTGGCAGACCCTGCAGAAACTCATCGACTGCCGCTGCTTCGAGCATTGTGCCCGTGGGATTGTTGGGATTCGCCAGGAAAACGAGGCGAGTGTTCTCGTTGATCGCGGCGCGGATGGCCCCCAGATCGAAGCCGTCGTCGTGCATCGGCGCCTGGATCAGCTGGGCTCCGCTCGCCTGCACCAGCATCGAGTAAACGATGAACGAGCGCTCGCTGGTGACCGCGTTGAGGCCGGGCTCAAGAAGTGTCTGGCAGAGCAAAGCCAGCATCGCGGTCGAGCCGGCTGTGACCAGCACTTGTTCGAGCGGGATGTCGTGAAACTCCGCCAGCCTTCGGCGCAGCGCAGAGCAGTCGTCATCCGGATAGGCGTTCGATTTGGAGAGTGCAGACCGCATTGCCTCGACGGCGCGTGGTGACGGACCAAAAGGATTTTCGTTCGAGTCGAGACGAATCAGGCGCTGTGGCGGGCCCTCTTGGGGTGGAGGAGGGCTAAAGGTGTAGCTGCACATGTCGCGGACCGCCTTCGTCACCAGATCATCGAATCGGCTCATCGCGACCGCTTCCTGGCTTCATGCCTGACTTTGCCGATGCGGGGCGCTTTGTGTTCGCTGTTCCGGATGCGCAGGCCGCTTGCAAACGATGGACTTCCTTCGGTGTGAGGAAGCGAAATTCGCCGGGTGGAACGTCGAGCGTGAGCGGTCCATAACGCACCCGCTTGATCTTCTCCACGTGATGACCGACAGCTTCGAACATGCGGCGAATCTGCCGATTGCGGCCTTCGACCAGCGTAACCTCGTACCACGGATTCGCGCCTTCCTTAACAATGCGCACGCTGGCTGCGCCCGTTCGCACACGCCTGCCGTCGTCGGTCGCGATCGAGACTCCTGCGCGCAATCTCGCGATCGCTTCTTCGTTGGGCGTGCCTGCGACTTTCACCACGTAGGTTTTCGGCACATGAGAGGCTGCCTTCATCAACCGGTGCGCAAGCCCGCCGTCATTGGTCATCAGCAGCAGGCCTTCGCTCGCATAATCCAGCCGGCCCACCGGATAGACGCGTCCTTTCACCCCGTGAATCAGATCCATCACCGTCGGGCGGTGTTCCGGATCGCTCATGGTAGTGACGTATCCCTTGGGCTTGTTGAGCAGCAGGTAGACATGGCGCTGCGCGCCCGCCAAAAGTTTTCCGTTCACGCGAATGTGGTCGGTCTCGGCGTCGGCCTTGCTCCCCAGTTCGGTGACCACTTGCCCGTTCACCTGCACCCGGCCGGATGCGATCAGCTCTTCTGCCTTGCGGCGCGACGCGATCCCCGCAGCGGCGATGATTTTTTGCAGGCGTTCTGCAGGCATGGCAGGGATCCGATCTTGACACTGCGACGGATGTCAGCGCTCAGTCTTCGCGAGGAGCGGCGGACTTTTCGATCTCGTGCTCGATTTCTTCAGGCTGGCCGGAACCTTGCGCCCGCACGGTTTCCTCGTCAGAGGTGTCGCCCTCGGAGGATGCGTTCGCTTCGGGAACCGCAGATTCAGCGCTTGGCTCGGCCGTGCTTTCCGCGGGAATCAGCTCCGCCTGGAACGATTCCGCCACCAGCTTCTCGAACTCCTCCATGCTGGGCAGTTCGCTGACGTCCTTCAAGCCAAAGCGCATGAGGAATTCTTTGGTCGTTCGGTAGAGGATAGGGCGGCCAATCACTTGCTTGCGCCCCGCCGTGGTGATCAGCTTGCGATCGAGCAGAGTCCCAATCACGCCGCCGGAATCGACTCCGCGAATGTCGTTGATCTCGGGCACTGTGACCGGCTGTTTGTAGGCGATCACAGCGAGCGTTTCGAGCGCCGGCAACGACAGTCGCACCGGCGGCTTCAGACTTTTCGCAAAGGAGCGCACGACCTCATGCTGCTCAGGCTTGGTGGACATGCGGTATCCGCCGGCAACCTGGCGAATCTCGATGCCGTGGTCAGGGCTGCTGTAGTCAGCGGCGAGTTCTTCCAGCGCCACGAGCACGCGCGACTTGACTTCGGCCTCATCGGCAGCGCCNGGCCGCAATCACGCTCTCTTTGACGAGCGCAATCATCTGCTCGGGCGTGATCGGCGTCTCTGCCGCGTAGATGATTGATTCGAGTTGAGCACGTAAAGACATCAGTTCTCGGTTCTCAGTCATCAGTTCCCGGTCGTTGGTCCTCAGTCGTGAATCCCGAGCCGGTGCTCGGTCCCAACTGGGAACCGGGAGCTGGCAACTGTTTTCCTACCTCCAATCATCCCGCACCGCGGCCTTTTCATTCATGATGTCGTCGAAGTGCGTATGTTTGCGNCACGGCGATCTCGCCGAACAAGCGATCCTGCCGCACCTGGATCGCCTGCAGCCGCACCAACTCCAGCAAAGCCAGAAACATGCATACCAGCGCCGGCCGCGATGGCATGCGCAGGAGCAGCTGCTTCAGGCGGATAGGTCGATCTTCCAGCGACAGCCGGCGACGCAAATAGTCGATCATCTGGCCGACCGTAACGGTCTCGTCATCGATGTTGAGCACGGGACGCGTTCGCACGCGCTCCAGAACCTGCTGAAAAGTTTTCACCAGGTCGATCACATCGGCGGCGATCTCCGGTTCGGCGCCCTCCGCTTCCATGAATTCTTTCAGCGCCGGATTCGACAGCACGGCATCTTCGATCTGCTGCTTCTGCAAAAGCATCTGCGCCGCCGACTTGAACTTTTCATGTTCCAGCAGCCGGTTGACAAGCTCAGTTCGCGGGTCTTCCTGCTCTTCCTCGGGCGCCGTGGGATCGCGCGGCAACAGCATCTTCGACTTGATGTGAATCAGCACCGACGCCATGTAGATGAAATCCGCTGCCACATTCACATCCAGCTCTTTCATGCGCTCGACGTAGGCCAGGTACTGCGCTGTGATCTTGGCGATGGGAATGTCGTAAATATCGATGTCCTGCTTGCGGATCAGATCGAGCAGCAGGTCGAGCGGGCCTTCGTATACCTGGCTCACGGATACGGCGAAGGGAAAGTCGCTCTCCTCGTTCTGCGCCTTGCTCTTCTCTGGCCTGGCGGACGAGTGGACCTGGATGGGCGCGGTCACGAGGGCCGGGAAGACGGCTGGCGGCGAGCCGTCGATAGAAACGAGTTTTGCTTCTTCACTCATCAAGCGTCATCCCGCGCGAGGAAGGATCTCTGCCATCCGCCGTCGCTCTCTGCTATGTTCCGCCGTTTCCCTTCGGGGCCTCGTACGCCAACGACATGCCCATCGCGTCTCGAACTTGCTCCATTGTTTCGGCGGCTGCCTTGCTGGCCTGGGCTGAGCCTGCCTCAAGAATATCCCACGCCCGGCGCGGATTCTCCTCGTATTTTTTTCTTTTTTCCTGCATGGGAGCCAAAAGATTAACCAGCGCGTCCGCTACCCACCCTTTGCACTCGATGCAGCCGATCCCGGCCGAGCGGCAACCCTCGTACACTTTCGCCATCGTTTCTTTACTGCTGAAAATCTTATGCAGATCGCCGACCGGACATTTGTCGGGATCTCCCGTGTCCGAGCGCCGCACGCGCGCCGGGTCGGTTACCATCGTCTTCAGCTTTTGCCTCAGCACCGGCTCGGGATCGCTCAGCAGGATCGTGTTCCCATACGACTTCGACATCTTGCGACCGTCAGTACCCGGCAGCTTGGGCGCAGGAGTGAGAAGCGACTGGGGTTCGGGGAAAATATCACCGAGTGTGGTGCCCAGTATTTGCCTCGGCAGCAGCCCGGGCTTCATATACGGATGCACGACTGTCTTCCCATAGAACTGGTTAAACCTTCTTGCGATTTCCCGCGTCAGCTCCACGTGCGCCACCTGGTCTTCGCCTACCGGAACGCAATCCGCCTTGTAGATCAAGATGTCCGCAGCCTGGAGCACGGGATAGCCCAAGAATCCGTAGGTCCCTAAGTCTTTGTCCTTGATATTTTCCCGCTGCTCTTTGTAAGTCGGAACGCGCTCCAGCCAGCCCAGCGGCATGATCATCGACAACAGCAAGTGCAATTCGGCGTGCGCGGGAACGTGCGACTGAATGAAGATGACCGATTTCTGCGGATCGAGTCCCGCCGCCAGCCANCCCCCCCCCCAGCCAGTCCAGCACCACCTCCAGCGAGTTGTCTTTCACCCGCGACGTGTCGGCGTAGTCGGTCGTAAGCGCGTGCCAGTCCGCCACGCAGAAAAAACACTCATACTCATCCTGCATGCAAACCCAGTTGGCGAGCGCACCTACGTAGTTGCCCAGATGCAGCTTGCCGGTCGGGCGCATGCCGCTGAGCACGCGTTTGCGCGAGTTCGTCGAAGTTGGCATCTAGTTCAGGAGCGGCGCCCGAGCGAAGCGGGCACACGAAGCCGGAGCAGCTGCTGACACGCAATCTCTGCAAGTTGCAGGATCATTCTGGGTTGGATTCGATACTACCACGCACAAAGCCGATTTCGCGCGGCAGCTCGAAGGACCTCGATACTCACGGCGATACCGCTCCTTAAATGATTTATAATTCGCGCGCCTCTCCCGTGACCACCCTCGCCCGCAAACTGCGCGTCACCGACTACTTCACGTTGGGCTGGGGAGCTATGGTAGGCGTGGGCTGGCT
>OCOJ01033482.1_pt5 | contig 28803 bp, 36 predicted proteins | sample 1539251 | NCBI WGS metagenome assembly OCOJ01 (sample SAMN01911457, study PRJEB22624) | soil metagenome | biome: Soil | place: Malaysia | collected 2012-04-30 | depth RA_metagenome m
GAACGCGGCCGCCGTAGCGTCAGGCATCGAGTCGGCCCAGAAGGCGTTGGAGAGGCGCGGAGAGGGCAAGCAGCATCCAATCATTGTCTTCGGAGGGGACGGCGGAACCTACGACATCGGTTTTCAGGCGCTCTCCGGCGCAATGGAGAGGAGACACAGGTTCCTGTACATCTGCTACGACAACGAGGCATACATGAACACAGGTATCCAGAGGTCCGGAGGCACACCCATGGGCGCCTGGACGACCACCACCCAGGTTGGATCTGCCAGAGGTGGAAAGGTCGAGGCGAAGAAGGACCTGATTTCAATTGTGGTCGCCCACCACATCCCCTACGCAGCAACCGCGTCCATATCTCACTGGCGCGACCTCATGACCAAGGTGAGGAAGGCGCTCTCGAAGGACGGACCGACTTTCCTCCACATCATGGCGCCGTGCACCAGAGGTTGGCGCTTCGACTCGGCCAAGACCATCAGGATGGCAAGGCTCGCAGTTGAGACCAGGTTCTTCCCCCTGTACGAGGTCGAGGACGGAGTCTACAGGCTGACATTCCCAATCCCGAGCCCCAAGCCAGTGGAGGACTACCTTAGGATGCAGGGTCGTTACTCGCACCTTTTCCTCCCGCAGAACGCAGCCGAACTGGAGACTATCGAGAGCGGTGTCACGGAGAACTATGGCCGGCTGGAGAAGCTCTGCCAGTTGACAGGACAGCTGAACGTGCCGGTAGCAAAGCAGCCTCCACCATAATCGGCATAGGACGCTTCGACGCTCAATCCAGAGCTGCTCCAGTTCAAACCTGGCGCATCCCGAACTGGCCGCGCTGTCCTATCCGGTATACCAAGGCAACCGGGTTCTATTTTCTTCTTCGATGTAAACACGGTTCGCCTCATGCACGCGTACTTGCAATTGCCCGCAGTTGTACGGCTCCATTTAAGACTCCGAAACTCGGCGTCCTAATTCATGGCGAAACAGAAACTAGTGGAGCACAGGCCGACTGCGGATGAACTTTTGGCGAAGGCAAAGCAGCCTTCTCTCCTGGCTCCCCCGCTGCACAAGTTTTACGGTGGGAAGCTCCAGGTCATGCCGAAATGTTCGATTGAGGGATATCAGGACTTCGCAATTTGGTACACCCCAGGAGTAGCTGCGGCCTGCAAAGAGATTCAAGCCAGCCCCGAAAAGGCCTTCGAGTACACGAACAAGTCGAACTTCGTAGCCATCATCTCCGATGGGACGCGGGTCCTAGGTCTCGGAAACATTGGTCCAGAAGCGGGCCTCCCAGTCATGGAAGGAAAGAGTATCCTGTTCAAGTATCTGGGGGGCGTCGACGCCTTCCCCATCTGCCTGAACACCAGGGACCCTGAGGAGATAATCAGGACCTGCGAAATCCTCCAGCCAACCTTCGGAGGAATCAACCTCGAAGACATCGAGAAGCCGAAGTGCTTCTACGTTCTCGAAGAGGCGCGAAAGCGGCTCAAGATACCCGTCTGGCACGACGACCAGCAGGGAACGGCAACCGTCGTCCTTGCAGGCCTCATCAACGCCTTCAAACTGGTGGGCAAGAACCCGAAGAAGAGCCTCATCACTCTGGTCGGAGCCGGAGCTGCGAATATGAGAACAGCTTACGTCCTGACGAAGTGGGGCATCAAGCCAGGCAACATCTTGATGGTGGACACCAAGGGGCTCATCTATCCGGGAAGGGAAGACATCAATGAGGCCGACGACCGTTGGAAGTACGAACTCTCCCAGATCACCAACGCCGAGGGGAGGCGCGGCGACATGGCCGACTCCTTCAAGGGGGTCGACGCCATAGTGGGGGCTGCCAAGCCCGGACCCGACGTCATCAAGAAGGAGTGGATCAAGACCATGGCCGACGACCCGATCGTCTTCGCCTGCGCGAATCCTATCCCCGAGATCTGGCCGTGGGACGCCGAAGAAGCGGGTGCGAAAATCGTAGCCACGGGCAGGAGCGACTTCCCCAACCAGGTCAACAACAGCCTGGGCTTCCCAGGCATCNTTCAGAGGGGTCCTGGACGTCAGGGCCACCACCGTCACTGACGACATGTGCGTCGCGGCGGCCCTGGAGCTGGCCAAGTTCGCCGAAGCCAGAGGAATAACCGAGAAGGACATCACCCCGCACATGGACGAGTGGCAGGTGTACCCACTGGTGGCAGTAGCCTGCGCCCAGAAGTCAATCGAACAGGGAGTGGCCAGGATCAAGCCAAGCGCCGACGACCTCTACGAGCACGCAGTGGAAGTAATCAAGCGCGCACGTGCATGCACCGAGCTCCTCATGAAGCACGGGGACATCGCCCACAGGCCGCCTGACAAAGAAATCTTGGGATCCACTGAGTTCCCCTCGCACCTGCACGGCGGCGGCTGAATCCGATCTCGCTGCGACCAAGCGGTCCCTCCGCTGCACCTCGGGGACCGCTCATCCGCTTGTCAGAGCACTCTCTGTCAGCATCAGTCAGGGAGCGTCGTGTTTGGACCGCAGGTCGATGCCTTCGCCAAGAACCGACTTCAGGTTCATCAGGAAGTAACCCCACCCAGCTTGAATCGCACCGTATAGCCAGACCCAGTCGTCTCCGTCTCCAAATCCCGTGTGAGTAACCTCCAGTATTGTCCCCTTCCCCTTCCTTGCCAGACCAAACGAGACCTTCGTATGGTATACCTTCCCTTTCACCGTGTTAGGCCAAGCAAGGACCAATAGTTGGTTGGGGACAACCTTCTCAACCTTCCCCTTCTGATTGGGGTAGCCCTTCCAGGAGAACTCGTAAGCACTCCCCTCCTTCGGTTTGATTTTGGCACCACCGACGAACCACTTCGTCAACCTCTTGGGCTTGGTGAGAGCCTTGAACACCTCCGCCGGTGAAGCGTCGCAAAAGTACCTCACCTTGATGTCAGGTGGTCTTGTCACACCAGGCTCCGCAGACCCGACCCGCTATAAAATCGAGACGCCAGACCCAGCCACGAGCTATTTGAGCGCCCTTCTCCTCATGAACTCGGGGCCGTATCTCTCAGCAATCAGGCCCAGAAGCTCGCCCGGATGTGCTCGGCTAACATGGTCAAGGAACTCCTGTGCGACCTGGCCTCCGCGCCCTGGTCCGAGCTCAAAGGCCCTGTCTGCCAGATCCATGCAGGTCGTGCACTCAAGTATGCTCGATGCCTTGGCCATCTTCCTCAGGCTGCTCAGCTGTTCGTTGAAGAGTGCTTCCACCTTGCTCAATCTGGTTTCGGGGTCGAGGGTTCCCAGAAGGTCCAGCCTGTCCTGGCGGGAGAAGAATGGAGAGTAGGCGCACAGGTCCGCTAGCCTGCCGGGGCTCTTTACGCTCTTCAGGAACGCAACGATTTCGGTCGGAATCCCCGGAATCACCCTCATGAACTCATCAATCTGATCGAACACGGTTTTCATGATGTCCGAGTTCTCAGACGGGACGTCTTCGGCCGCTGGGGGCCTGGAGAACTGCACCCTGACGTAAGGCTCCTTATCAAGAACCCTGTCCACCCTGACCCTCCACAGACCCTTCCAGAGTGACTGAGCATCGATTCCTCCCGCCGGGACGGCCCTTCTGAGAAGCACGAGTATGCCAATCGAGCCAACGACGCCCTCGAGGCTTGGCGACGGCACAAGAACGACGAGATTGTGCTCCTTGAAGGCCTGCCTCGATGCCGCAAGGCTCTTTGAATCATGCAGGGCGATATTCAACTCCATCTCAGGGAAAAGAATGGCGTCGTCGGCCAGTATCGCCGGCGCCTCGAAGGTGTCCGACCCTGCTGGTTCAGATTCTGGAATCATTTACTCGTCACGATTCTTGGTTATGGTTCTTGAGCAGTTCCCCTCTATAAAGTCGGGCGTTTGCAGAAAAAGGGGATGGCCGGGCCAGAGACCCAGACCACGCTCACATTCGCGTGCTCTGCCAGAGACCGATGACGTTTCCTTCCGTGTCTTCGAAGTAGGCGCTGAAGCCCATTTCCCCAACGGGCATCTTCTTGCCGACAGCCTTGCCGCCCAACTTCTTTACTGCCGCTATGGCCTTGTCGATGTCAGCCACGCTTATGGTGACTGTCACCGCCATCGGAGCCATCTCGCCCATCTTCCCCATGCCTCCGTTAATTGCGCCTGGTGTCTTGGGCACCCCCTTCTTGTCGACAGGGGTGGTCCCCAGTGTCCAGTAGTCGAAGTCGGGGAACTTGGTGATGTTCCAGCCGAACGCCTTCTTGTAGAAAGCTACGGCCCTCCTGATGTCTTTGGCAGGTATTTCGAAATGGACTATTGAATCCACGAGAAGACCGCAGGCACGTGCGTATTTAAGCCGAGAAAGGCGAATCAGGTATCTGTCATCGAACAGTCTCGAACTGCCTTGTTGTCGGTGGGGCGGCCCTCAATTGCTCGAATGGTTCTGGAGGTGGTGGAGGCCGAACCTTCTCCATTCCTACTTCGAAAGCCTTCTTGTTGCTCCACATGGAGACTCCGACCAACGACCTGCCGCCCTCCTCGGCCAGGACAAACACAGCCAGGAGTCCGGGCATCTCCTCTAGCGCTTTGGCAAACGACCGCACTGTTTCAGCCATCGCCTCCTCCTTGCCCGGCAGAGGAGTCACGAAACCCATGTTGACGAACATGACACCACTCATCCCTCGGTGAGCCTCCCTTTAAACGGCGAACGGACCAAACGAATATCTAACTCGGCAAGGGTCCTCGGGCGACATGTCCGACCCCCTACCAATCAATCAGGAGCTGGGCATCGGCGAAGTGATTTCGAGGACCTTCGACGTCTACAGGCGGGGTTTCGTGAAGTACGTGATGCTTTTCATCGTGGTGGAGGCGATAAGCGGGGTTCTCACTACGTTGGTGCAGCGTGCCTATATCCTTCCGACCCTCCCAGCCAACCCCACCTCTGACCAGGTTTCGAGCTACCTATCAAGCCTCGTTGGAACCCTCATCCCACTCGTCGCCTTCTCCGCCCTGATCGCGCTCGTCTTCGTTCCAATAGCCGTCGGGGGCACCATCAAGATGACCTCGGAAGAAATCGAAAAGGGGAAGGCGGACCTTGCAGCTTCGGTGAAGTTCTCCGCATCGAAGCTAGTCTGGATGTGGGCGCTGGGAATCCTCGTGGGCATCATCGTGGGCCTGGGCCTCATCGCACTGATCGTCCCTGGGATTATCCTGGGCATAATGTTCTGCCTGTCTCTGAACGCACTTCTGATAGAGAACACAGGCGTCCTCGGCAGCATGAGTCGGAGCCGTGAATTAGTGTCGCACAGGTGGTTGAAGACATTCGCGACCTTCCTCATCGTCATCATAATCGTAGCCATAGCCCAAGCCATCGTAAGCCTGATCAGTGGCCCATTCGGCGAAGCCAGCACCGTCGTCAGCAGCATCCTCTCTTCCTTCTATGTCCCCCTGTTCCCGATAGCACTGACAGTTTACTACTACTCCAACGTCGCCAGGGTATCCCCCTCACAAGGCCCCCAAGTCGCAATGCCCACCACACCGGGCGCCCAAGTCGGCGTGAAATACTGCTCAAACTGCGGCACTCAGATGGCGGCCGCGGCTGTCTACTGTCCGAAGTGCGGAATACGTCAGGTGCCCTAGAAGCCGGGTGCTACACATCACGCAATCCGATGCCAAGCCGCTCGCTCAGAGCACCGTAAATAGAGCCTGCCCATGGCCGTGCGGGAATTGGATAGAGAAGGCGAGGGTCTAGGGATACCATACAAGCGGCTGACCTATCTCATCCTCGTCCTAGTAGTCATCGCGGCAGTCCTGGCGGTTCTCTGGGTCGTCCTTCAATGGTCGATTGCCGAGTCGGTCTACTCGGCCAAGGCGGGACTTGATTGGTTCGGAATCACATTCTATCACTACTACACCTTCCTGGCGGCCGGCCTCTTCGCTCTACTCCTGGTTAATCCTCGGCCCGGGGCCAGTGACCTCTGGAGGCTGTGGACGGTAGTCTACAGGCGCATGCGGCCCTACGAAACCGAGGAGACCAAGCCCAGCGAGAGCCTGAACGTCTGGCTCTGGAGCCTCTGGCAGGTCGTGAAGTGGGCGATAGGGTTCTACGCCTTCGTAAGCACGGGGGGCTTCCTGTTCCTGGGCCCGATAATGAACCCCCTATCGATGATGACCATGGGCATAGGCAACTGGGCGGACGTCCCCAGGGCCTTCTTACTGCCTGTCGCGCCAGCCTCCGGCTCGACCCTGGTGAGCCTGATGCCCACGTTGACTGTGCAGTACGGTGTCATCTCCTACGTTGTGACTTCGGTCCTCGTGGTCGCCGGCATAAGGGTCACGATACGCTTCCTCGCGGACCTGGGCTTGAGAAGGAGCGCCATCTGGGTCAGAGACCTTCTCCTCCTCATAGCGCTGATCCTCTTCGGTACCGTCGTCGGAGCCCCCTACTGGCTGATGAACATCGCTACGCCGTACATCTACGGCCTCGTCTGGGTGGGCCTTCTCCTATGCGTGCTCGGGGCGGTCTACTTCTCCAAGAGGGAGGTAGTGGCCTCGCGGATGAAGCTGTACAAGGGCGCCGCTCTCTTCCTCGCCGCCCTCTTCATCATCCAGGCAGGCGTGGGGGCCTTCTACCTCTTCAACTGGAACAACAACTACCTCCCCTACCAGTGGTACCCCCAGACCCAGAAGCAGATTACAGTCACCAGGTGGGCCGCGGGCCTGAACGACATTCACGTCCAGAACATAACCAGCCTGCCCACCAGCAACCCTGCGACTACCCTCGACCTGGTCCGGCAGTGGGACCAGACCGCCGCTTCCGTGATTAACACGAAGGAGATAGGCGCGTACAACTGGATGGGCCTCGCAAGCTCCGAGATAGTCTTCTACAACGGAACTGAATACTGGGTCTCGCCCACCACTCCGGTCTTTCCGTCCACGGATTGGATAAGCGAGCATCTAATCTACACCCACGCCGCGAAGGTGCTGGTCATCAATACCCACAACGGTTCCGTAGTCCCCACCACCAGCGCCTTCAGGATATCCTCAGAGCCACCCATCTACTACGGCGAGGGCGACGGCTTCAGCCAGAGCGTGTACGTCCACGTCCCAGGCTATGAGGAAATACAAAACATGTCCTACGGCGGGACCCCGGACTACGTCCTCGGCGGCTGGCAGAAGGCCATGTGGTTCACCTTCTCTGAAGGGCAGCTCGGATTCGCCTTCTCTTCCCAGTCCATAGACATGCTGTGGAACAGGAACATCTTCAGTCGGGTGGGAGACATCCTCATTTCAGGCCTCACGATTGACCCGTCAGCCTACATCGTCTCGGACGGGAAGAACCTCTACTACGCCGTCCAGGTGTACATCGACTACCCCCTGGATTCAAGCTTCGCGGCGAGCCCGTACCTCAGATTCTTCGGCGTCGTCCTTGTGAGCATTGCAGATGGATCGATGCAGGGGTATACGGTCGGGAACCTCGTTGGGACCAACTCCTCTGACTTCATCACCCAGTTCTACCAAAACTACTACTCCAGCTGGAAGGCGCCCCCCGCTTGGCTGGTCCCGCAACTGCGCTACCCAGAGCAGCTCCTCGGCTCTCCTTCTGTCGCGGGGCAGCTCGACTACGACTTCGTCTACCACGTCAGCGACCCATTCGTCTTCAGGTCAGGCACACAGTTCTACGAACGTGCTGGCAACAGCACAGTGCAGTACATCCCCTTCGCAGTAGGAAACAGCACCTACTTCGTCGGCCTCCAACTGGTACAGTACGAAGGCGTTGTTAGCAAGAACTTGGGCGCCCTGTACGTGGCCTACGGCGGCGACAGGCTTGGCCAAGTCTACCTCTACCAGAACCCGTCCCAGGCATCTCTGATCATCGGTCCGACCGCCGCCGAGAACGCCCTCACCACTAACCAGCAGGTTAGGACGCAGCTCACCCTCCTCCCCAACGCCAGGTTCGGTTCCTACCTCCTCTACTCCGTGGGCGGAGTGCTCACATACTTCATCGCAGTGTATACTACTCCGGCCTCGGCTGGCGTAGTCACCCAGCTTCCGTTCATGACGGCGGTGAACCCTGCCACAGGGTCCGTGGGAGTCGGACGGGACGCCACTGCAGCCTTCGAGAGCCTCGGGAGCGTCACTCATATTGGCACTCCCACCCCCACGCGAGATGCCGTGGTCCATCAGATCGATTCCATTATCGCAAGGGGTGGCTATTCTCTCGTGAACGCGACCTCTGTGAACCCCACAGTGTGGGTCAACGTCGGGACCGTGTCTCTGGGGACGGCCGGGACCAATCAGACGGTGGGGCTTGTCGCCCGCCTCCTCAACAGCTACGGCCCGGGCAGCGTTGGCAACTCGGTCTACTCTTGGACCGATTCTTCGGGCAACCTCGATTTCGGAGTCCTCCGAGTCCCCACCGTGGGAGTGACTGAGCTCTACTACGTCACCATACAGCCTTGACCTCAATGTAGTGCTAGGAATAGCGCTATGATTACGATCAGTCCTGCGAGCCCAAGAACAATTACTCTCAGCATCCCGTTTCTTTCAGCAATCATGACGCTCGCATTCAGCTGAGCCATTGGGCTCTTCGAGTTGAGTAGCCGCACGAGCTGGAGGGCATCCTCGTAGACGAACTTCCCTCCGTCTACAACTATCAGGTTGTCCCCCTTCAAGTAGAAGCTGTGCCCCCTTACCGCCAAAGGAAGCTGAGACTTCCTCCGTACCCACTCGTCGAACTGCTCTTCACTCATCCGCCGGCATGGCCACATTCGGAGTTTTTCTCCTTTTTCTCCGCCTGCTTGGCGCTTTTAGGGAGGGCAAAGGTGAAGTGTTGAAGTTGGGCATCGCATGGACACTGGTTCTCGGCTGGCTTGTCGTCGCCGGTCTCGTTGGTTTCACTCTGATGGGAATTGACAAGAGGCGAGCCCAAGGGAGAGAGAGGAGGGTGCCCGAAAGGACGTTCTACGAGCTGGCGCTGGTGGGCGGGGCCTTCGGCGTCCTTGCGGGAGCCTTCGCCTTTCATCACAAGACATCGAAGACCACGTTCTTCGGGATCGTCCTATTCCTAACCATCGGGTGGCTAGTCCTGTTGAACGGCATCCAGATGCTTCTGGGCACCCCGTTCGGCTAGTCCGCTAGGCAACTGATTTCATATACAACCCGAGTTCGTTTCTTCTGACCCAAGCTGAACCTGGTTTCTGCCGGGCTGTTGNGCTATTCTGGGGGATCTACTTCGCCATGGCGGGAATCGGGAACGTCGTTGACTGGCTCACGAACCACGGATACAGGGGGAGGTTCTTCCGCTCTTCCAGCAAGAACCTGGAGCTGATGGAGAGGGTGGCGAAGCGACATGGATCAGGCACATCGGCCATCGGAGCGCTGTTCGCAGTAGTCATGTCCTGGGAGCTCCTGTCCACAGCCGCCTACGCGTGCTCCTTTGTCTTGTACCTTACAGGAAACACGGTCCTATTGCCCTACGCCTTCTTCGCAGGCATGAGCCTATTCGCGGGTCTGGTCCTGGGGAACGAAGCCTTCGTCTACTATGATGACGAGGAGGAGCACATCATCATGTTTCTGGCCCAGCTTGTCTCGTACATTGCGGTAGTGCTCCTCTAGCCGCCTCTACATTCGACGTCCGCTCATAATCTCAGTATGATAATCAGGATTGCCAGTATGGCGCCCACAATTACGTAAATCCAAAGTGTTCTGCCTCTGATTGGAAGTGCCACGGCTGGACGGGAACGGGGCAATGCATCTCTTAAGGTATGGGAAGCAGCGGTCGACGGGCAGCCGAAGTCGCGTTAGGCCTGCTTGTAGGAAACGACCTTTCCGTCCTTGTCGTCCACTATGACTTCCTTCCTGTCTGGGCCAATCCCGGAAATCTCCGCAATCACCTTCCACTTTGAATCAGGCTCTATCGCGACCACGGACGAAATCGTGAGCTTCTCGTAACCTGCATCTTCTCTGAGGAACTTCTTCACGGCAGTCATGACCTCGCTAATCGTCATTCTCATTGAAAGCACCTGCATCACCTGGCCATTAACACGTTCTTTCAAACCTTCCGCGAGCTTTCAACCTCCCATTCAATAGAGCATAAAGAGAGGGCGTCCATCACCGTATCCGATTGAACTTCACGCTCTCGTACGCCGGACCCGACGACATCGACCTGCTCGTTGCCCACAGACTGAACATGTGGCGCGACATCCACCCCGAACTCGGGACGAAGGTGGACGAAGCCGAGAGACTGACACGGAAGTGGGTCAAGGAGAAACTCGCAGAGGGCAGGTTAATTGGGCTAATCGCGCACTCTCCCGACGGCGAAGTGGCTGGAAGCGGTTGTATCTGGCTTCGAGAGGAACAGCCAAGGCCGACGACCCCGCGGCTGGAAGTACCCTACCTTATGTCCATGTACACCGAGCCACTCTTCAGACGCAAGGGCGTCGCACGGGCCATAGTGAAACGAGCCCTCGAATGGTGCAAGGATCACAACTACGACCGAGTAAACCTGCATGCCTCGACCCAGGGCAAGCCTCTGTACGAATCCCTGGGGTTCGAACCTACGACTGAATTGAGGCTGAAGTTCTGAGATAACCTTAACACAGCATTTCTTGGTCTTCGGTCGAATGCCCTCGCTGCAAGATAGAATCAGAGCCGCTTCGAAGGGCACCGGCGAAGTACCAGTCATGTCCACCCTCGGCATGCGCTTTCTTCGCTTTGGCGAAGGGGCGGCAGTCATGTCCTTGGACGTCGGCAAGAGGTTCCACAACCCCATGGGAACCCTCCACGGAGGGATTATCACGGACTTGGCCGATGCCTGCATGGGGACTGCAACCATCACCACCCTGGCGGACGACGAGTCGTTCAGCACGCTTGAGCTGAAGATGAACTTCCTTCGGCCGGTGTTCGAGGGGAAGATAACAGCTGAAGCGAAGGTGCTTCATCGGGGGAAGACGATAGCGATGGTCGAGTCAGTGGTAAAAAACGAGAAGGGGAAGCAGGTAGCACGGGGCACTGCCACCCAGATCATACTTCCTGCCAATCGGCAGTTGAGCTGAGCGCGAAAAGCTAGTGCAGAGGCAAAAGCCCGTTGACCGTTCCCACAGGACAGCGTGACCCCACCACTTCATCTTCCTCCTGTTCACTTTTGCTAACCCGTTGTTCAAACGTTTCTCTCAACGAATCATAAAGCGGTCCGAGCCTTGGTCATGGCGGAGACCATGTCACTTCTTGCAAGCACCGACGACGCCGAGCAGGTCGCCCACGCCTGGATGGAGAAGAGGTACGGCAGCAGACTGGGCAAGGTGAAATTCGTCGAAGTTATGTCGGAGAACGGAACGTGGACCGTCAAAGCCAACGTCAAGCTGGCAGCCGGCCTTCTAGCCTTCAAGCCCTACCTCATCCAACTGAAGATCGATTCCAACACTACCGATGTCCTCGGTTACTCTGAGACGGAAGTCTCGTCCAAACCGGATTGACATCCACTTCGAAGCGCCTATATCTCCGAGGGTCAACGAACTTTCGTGCCCCGCAGGGTCAGGCCAAGGTTCCCAAAAGAATGGCGAGTTCCCAACCACCCTAAGCTCTGGATAACATGGGCGCACGCCAACGGGAAGCTGCGGGACGAGAAGGTCTACTGGGTCACCACCTCGACTTCCAAGGGGAAGCCTCACGCAGCGCCTGTCTGGGGAATCTGGCAGAAGGACTCGCTCTACTTCGAGACCGACCCAGCTTCCGTCAAGGGAAGGAACCTGAATCAGAATCCTAGAATCGTGGTACACGTCCAAGACGGACTCGACACGGTCATCGTAGAGGGCACCGCTTCGAGGGAGAGGGACCACAAAGAGCTCAGAGCCCTGCAGGCGGCCTATGTCCGAAAATACGACTACAAGCCTGACTGGTCAGACGAATTGGCACAGGTAGTCTTCAGGGTCATACCCAGAGTGGCACATGCCTGGCGAGCACCAAGAATGCACAGGTCTCTCGTTAACTTCCTTTTCTAACGGGTCAGAGGCTCCTAGGAGAGACAAGCGTTGGCGCAGGGACAGCCGGACCTAGACGAGATCAGGAAGGCCGCGGAAAGGATAGCCGGAGTGGCCGCAGTCACCCCTCTTGTCGAGGTTCCAGCGCTTTCAAGAACGGCAGGACTCGAAGTCTACCTCAAACTCGAGTGTTTTCAGCCTATCAAGGTCTTCAAGATAAGAGGCGCATACAACAAGGTCTCACAGGTGTCGGAGAGATCAGTGGTCGCAGCCTCCTCCGGCAACCACGGCATCGCAGTTGCCTACAGCTCCCGCCTTCTCGGGAAGAAGTGCACGGTCGTCGTGCCTGAAACCGCAGTGAAAGAAAAGGTCGACACCATCCTTGACTACGGTGCAGAGGTAATCAGGGCAGGCACCCTCAGCGGCGAGAGGGAATCGAAGGCACGGGAGATAGCCAGGTCCGGGGGCTCTGCCTTCGTTCATCCCTTTAATGACCAGGACGTCATAGCCGGTCAGGGGACCTGCGGGCTGGAGATAGCAAACCAGCTTAGCCGATTCGACTCGGTCTTGGTCCCAGTCGGCGGCGGCGGCCTTATCTCTGGTGTTTCAATCGCGCTAAAGGCCCTCAGGCCGGGGGCGAGGATTTTCGGTGTAGAGCCCCAGGCAGCTCCCAAACTGTCGGCTGCCCTGAACGCCAGAAAGCCCGTTTCCGTCCCCTCCTCGAGATCGATGGCCGACGGCCTCCTCCCCTCTGCCCTCGGCGAGTTGGCCTGGGTGGCATGTTCGCGGAACGTCGACGGCGTGTTCACTCTTTCCGAAGAACAGATACTCATGGCCACCAGGACACTGATTAGGACGGCACGGATTATCGCCGAGCCCTCCGGCGCCGCGGCGTTCGCCCCCCTCCTGTCACCGTCGTCCCATTCGCTGGGAAGAAGGGTTGTGGTTGTAGTTTCGGGGGGTAACATCTCACAGGACCTCCTGAGGGAGATTCTCTCCGCCTGACCCCTCGGTCAATCACAAGAGAGATAACCAAGAGCTGGGGCCGCCAATCTGTGTACTTCCGGAGCATCCTCGTCGTAGCTCTTTGCACAGCATTCGTGTTGTCCTTTGCCATTGTCCTGAACTACGAGGCAGGTCAGGTGGGAAAAGCAGGTCAGGCCCCCATCTCAACTCAGAATTCCTGCTCCCCCTCGGAAGCCTCTTGTCCTAGCTTCACGATAACCTCCGCTAAGCTAATCACGGCGAACATCACATCCGAGCTTGGACCCGCCAATCAGACGACCCTGCTCCTCGGGCTTGAAGTCTCTGGGAGGACGACCATCACGAAGCTGAGTCTTTTCATCGGCAACTCATCCGCAGGAACGATTCAGGGGCCCTTCGAACCCGGGGTCGCACAGGCGCTGAACATCACCCTCCCGTCTACGATTCAGGCGTCCCCCGGAGCGACCTACCTCATCAGCGCAGAAGGGTTCTCAGGGACTGGCTCGACCTTCTGGATCTCTGTCAGAGCAACAGCAGAATGACTGGACTTTGCGTCCAGACGCTGACTTCCGCCCCCCTAAATACTGTCGGCGTCCACTTCTCTCTCATGTATTCAGTGCTGGCGTCATCTGTCCAAAGCATCGCCACCTTCGTCCTCTCAGCCTCGGAGACAGTTCCGCTGTCTCAGCTCTCTTTCCTGGCGTGGCTTATGCTGTTGGCGGCCAGCCGATGGGTCCCCTCAGGAACCTCGTTCAACAATCCTGAACGTTAGCCCTCCACCTTTTCAAAAATGTCGTTTCAACTAGCCAACGGACCATACCCCAGCCGATGATCGGCGGACTACGGCGGAGGTGGAGGTCCATCGACAAGGACCCCTGGGATGCCAATCTGGAATTCGAGCCGATGGTCGGAGACTCATCCGAACTCTCTTCAGAAACTGAGACGTCCGCCCAAGCCTTGGACAGTTCGCTGGCGGGGTCTAACGGCACGACCACGGCAGAATACTACATGTGCCTGGTGAGAGCCGCCATCGAGAACGGCGGAAGGCATGGGGAACATCAAATCTCAATTCCATGGCTGCGAATGATACTCGCCGGACTGGAATTCAGGCGCATCGAACCTGACATGATGTGGTATGGCTTCGAATCAGGCATTCAGGAGGTTCCCTCCGCGGATATTCCCGCATACGACCGCCTCTTCCCTCCGGCGAAAGACAGCCTGGCTGGCTTCGGGTAGTGGCTCTACAGTTCGCTTGCCCTAGCGTCTTGCCCAGGTCACCAAGATTGCCACGAGCCACATGACCATCCTTGCCGAGACACCCGTGACAAGAACCCCTCCCAGGTCTACCTTCCCGAAGAGAGGCAGGGCGGAGATCAGGAAGATGCCACACGAGATAAACCAGAGGGTCGACTCGGCCCGCAGGTGGGAAATCATGCTGGCTGGGACAAGCTGTCTCTCCTCGTCCGCCAGCGCCAACGTGAAGATCCCCATGATTAGCATCATCGCTCCCAGGTCCACGCCGTAGGACGAGGACGCGGTTTCGAACAGCTTCGCGGTCTCCTGAGTTATAGGAACAGCGACGTTGGTCAATCTGAGTATGTTGAAAATGTAGGGCTCCAGCGAGACAGTGAAGAGTAATACGATGTTCAGAAGCATCGTAACCGAAGTTTCGACTGGCAGTGCGGACATGATGCGCGTGTATCTGATCCAAACGGTGATCAGCACCAGGAAATTGAACCCGAAGGTCACGACGTCCTTGTAGAACCCATAGTCGTTGGTGGCTGGGGTGCTGACCAGGGCAAAGGCCCCGATGGAGAGCGCAAGGCCGAAGATGAGGTCGGAGAGCGATTCTATCCTCGGTCTCGGCCTAGCTTTTGAGGGCTCCTCCAATCTTCATCCACGTCCGGCTCGAACGGGCGATATAACATTGTAAACTGATGGCCCAGTATCAGAAGTTCATGGTCCTTCTGTAAAGGCCGAACCCGACGGCCATGAGTGCCAGCGAGAGGGCGCTCAACGGCACGAAGAGGGACAGGTTCACCGAACCAGCCTGAAGGGACCTGAACGCCTGGACAGCCCAGGTCATCGGGTTGAAGGCCGAGACGGCAGCCACGGCTGGGGGAAGTATGTTCGCCGGGTAGAACTGGGTGCTGAAGAATGACAGGTACACCTGGGCTGTGCTTCTGACCGTCGCGAAGAGCTCCAAGCTGTTGGCCATTGACGCGGCTGCAATCGAGAGGCCGGTCACAGCTCCCGAGTAGACAAACATGATCAGGACGCCGACTAGGAAGAACTGGAAGGAGAGGCCGTAGAGCAGCGCGATTACCATCGTTCCCGGCAGGGTCGTCACAACAGTCCTCAGCATCCCCGAGAAAAGCCTGGACACTCCAAAGGTAGTCTTCCCGACTGGAAGCGTGAGCAGGTACTGCTGGGTGTCCTGTATGATCCTCTCCCTCCAAACGTCCCTGCCTGACTGGAACGCCGCGACTGTGGCGGTTATCAGGTTCGCGCCGGGCGCAATATAGAGGAAGTAGCTGTATCCCAGGTTCCTGATCATGGCGCCAAGACTGAGCCCCGAAACACCGAGATCTATCATGAAATTTACGAACATTATGACTAGCATGAACCTGTCCGCGAAGAATATCCGGAAGTCTCGCTCGATTACAGTTGTCGCCCTAGTCAAACTTCCCCCCCTCTATCTTCCTGAATAGGAACGCACTCCCCAGACCGAAGAAGACGGCAACGAAAAGGATCAGGATTACTGTCTCGTAGACCGCCGCGGAATACCCCGGAAGGAAAATCGCCCGCACCAGGTCAGACGCTGACGTGACCGGAGAGTAATTTGCCACAGGCTGGAGAACCTTTGGCATGTAGGCAAGCGGATAGATGGCCGCGCTGACCCTCACCGTGGCCAGTTCCGCCAGCGCAATCATGATGTCGAACCTATTCGCATTTCTAATCAGCATGGCGAGCGTTATCGAGAGCCCAGATATGCCCGTCGCAAGCACGAAAATCACCAAGAGGGACCCTATCACCCCTGCTGGCGAGAAGTATCCGTCGAGGTACGCGACGAGGATCATCATGGGGGTGACGTAGATCAGTCCTCTGACGGCCCCGCCGAGGGCCCTGCCGAGCACGAACAACGAGTGCCCGAACGGAAGGCTCAGCAGATAGTCGAGGAGCCCCAGCTCCTCCTCTTCGAATAGGTCCTCGCCTATGATGAACGCGATCGAGGTAATGGTAGAAACTACGGCTCCTACCGAGTAGAAATCGAAGTAGTTGAACCCCAATGATGAAGCTAGCTTACTTACCAGCACCGCGAAGACGAAGAGCTGTATGAGGAAGAACAGCGTCCTATTGATGAGTATCCATGGGGATTTGACCAGCGTCCTAAGGTCCCTCTCGATGAGGACCCTGATGACGAACAGGGACGAGGGTTTGGAACTCACGCCAGCTTCATTCCAGTGTAGTGGAGAAAGACGTCCTCCAAGGTAGGCTCCTTCAAGTTCACGCTCTGCACCTTCCCCCCCTTCGCGGAAACCACGTTGATCATGTGGGGAAGGAGCCCCCTGCCGTTGCTAAGCACGATCTTGAGCACGTCACCCTGAAACGCCGCCTCCTTGACCTCTTCCACCTTGGAGACCTCCCCCGGGAGCTCAGGGATCACCCTCTCGAGCTTGAGCTCGATGACGTCTCTCCCCTTCAGGGTCCCCTTCAGCTCCTCCGGCTCCCCTACCTGAACCATCTCTCCCCTGCTCATTATCCCGACCCTGTCAGACATCCTGTCAGCCTCGTCCATCATGTTAGTCGCCAAAACCACAGTCGAGCCCTCGTCCCTGAGTTCGTCTATCATGTCCCACACCATCAGCCTCGACGGAACGTCGAGGTAGGCCGTCGGCTCGTCAAAGACGGCTATCTTGGGCCGCTGCACAAAGACCTTGGCATTCTCTATCTTCTTCTTGGTACCTCCGCTCAACGTCCAGGTTCTCTTCTTCGCCTCACCGGTGAGGCCAAACTTCTCCAGAATCTCATCGATTCTTCTCTCCCGGACCTCCTTGTTTAGCCCCGTGACCTTGGCGTGCCAGTCAAGGATCTCTCGCGCTGTTAGTATCCTGTCATACTTCGGGTCCTGAAAGCTTATGCCAATTAGCGACTTGACCTTATCAGGCTCCCCCGTCGCCGAGTGACCGTCGACAACCACTTCTCCCTTGGTGGGCCTGTACACAGTCGCCATCGTCATGATCAGCGTGGTCTTCCCTGCTCCGTTCGGACCTAGGAGCCCGAAAATCTCCTTGTCCCTTATCTCACATGTGACGTCCTTCACTGCATCAACGTTCTTGAACGTCTTCGTGACGTCCTTGAATTCAATCATCGCGAACCATGGTGGCCGGTCCGGCCCGCACCCCCNACCCCTTGGATGCCAACCTGGGATGACGCCAAGTTACGCTGCGAACTTCCGACTGAGGTACTGTACCAGCCGCTCCTGGTTGTACGCCTCGCCGAACGTCCTTTTCTGGAGCTCCTTCGGCGCATACATCGAGCCGTACCTGTGGATGTTCTTCCCCAGCCATTCCTTCAGCTGGAGGATATCCCCCTCCTCCAAGGCAGCGCGGATCGCCCCACCATCATTCATCTTGTGCCAGATCATCGCAGCCACAATGTTTCCCAGTGTGTAGGTGGCGAAGTATCCGAAGGATCCTCCACTCCAGTGTACATCCTGCAGGGCGCCTTCCGCGTCGTTCTTCGGCCTCATCCCCAGGAACTCCTCGAAGGTGTCGTTCCAGAGGTGGGGCACCTCCGAGACGGCGACTTCGCCCGCGATGACCTTCTTTTCGACCTCATACCTCAGCGCAGTATGGAAGTTGTACGTTAGTTCATCTGCATCCACTCTGATGAAGCTCTTCCTGACTGTGTTGAAGTAGCGGTAGAGTGCCTCGTCGCTATACCCCTTGACCATCGGGAGGTTCTTCCTCAGGATGGGGCTCATGAGCTTGACAAACTCCCTGCTTCTTCCGACAACATTCTCCCAGAATCTCGATTGCGACTCGTGGATCCCGAACGAGGCTCCCCCCAACAGCGGCGTATAGGCAAGCTTCTCGTCGACCCCTAGGCCATAGATGGCGTGGCCGCTCTCATGGATGGTGGAGTAAAGTGTAGACTTGAAGTTCACCCCCTCGTACCTGGTAGTGATCCTGACATCGTCTCCGGCTATCTGAACTGTGAAGGGGTGAGTCGAGACGTCCATCCTGAACTTGGTCGGCGGCATCCTCAGCATCCTCGTCACCTCCTGGTTCACCCTTTCCATAGCAGCTACGTCATACTTCGCCGACTCCAACGGGTGCTTGGAGGGGTAGACGCCCCCCGCCGCAACCTTCGCGAGTAACTTCTTACTCTCTGGGATGAGCCGGGCGTATACCGCGTCCGCATCCGCCACCGTGAACCCTTCTTCAAACTGGTCGATGAGAGCGTTGTACGGGTGCCTGTCGTATCCCAGCTTCTCCGCCACCGTCCTCTGAAGTTCGACTATCTTCTCAAGGTGAGGCCTGAACAGCTTGAAGTCTGACCTTTTCCTGGCAGTCCGCCAGACCACCGTGGCCTCCGTAGTTACCCTCTGAATCTCGTCCACAACCTCGGGGGGAACCTTCAGGTAGTAGTGGAGCCCCCTCCTCATCTGGCGGACTACTCCTCTCTCCACGTCGTCGAGGTCCTTGGCCCTCTCGGCTCTTCTCACCAGCCCGTCCAGTTCCACCGTCGCCTTCTGTGTCATCAACGCCAGCTGCCCCAAAGCCACGCCTCTCGGCCGAGCTCCGCGCACTGGCATATGCGTCTCTGTATCCCATCCGAGAACTCCCTGGGAGTGGTTCAGCGCCCACACTTGGAGGTATCTCTCTAGGATTTCACGGACAACTGGGTTTCGAGCCATTTTGTGAACCACTCAGGTATTCTGCATCGATTTTTCAATCTTGCCCGCGAAGCGGGAAAAGGTTCTTGTCCGGGCTTAGCTCCGTCGTCAACAATGAAGAAGGAAGACGAGGAAACCTGGAACAGGGCGCTACTCAGGTTCAGGGCCGAGAAAGACGAATACTTCAGAGCAGGCAGGGGTTCTCCTCTCCCTCCGGGCGAGGCCGCTGTCTTCGGCGGTCTGAAGTACTTCGACCCCGACTCGAGCTTCCGCTTCGAAGCCATCCTCCAAAGGGATCCGAATCCAGAGACAGTTATGGTCGCAACGAGCAAGGGGAGCCGGCAGCTCTTCAACAGGGTGGGGCACTTCGACCTAACGATAGAGGAGAAGCCGGTCCGCCTCCAAGCCTACCAGTCAGCTGAGCGGGACGACCCTAGCCTTTTCATCCCGTTCAGGGACGCCACTTCAGGCAAGGATAGCTATGGGGCGGCCCGTTACTTGGACCTCCCCGTCGAGCACGACGATGAATATGCGTTGGACTTCAATTACGCCTACAACCCCTACTGCGCGTACTCGGAAGACTACGTCTGCCCGCTACCTCCCCAGGAGAACTGGCTCCCGGTTCCGATTCGGGCCGGCGAAAAGAAGTACCACGATTAGCCAGTCTAGACGGCGAATACCGTTGTCCTGCTGCCACGACCGCCATCCGGTTTCCCGCAGCCATGGTGGTGGACCACGTCGTGGGTCCCGTTTGAGTGTGAAGAGTCCGTCCCCCGAATCCATGAAGTGTGCCGGCCGAGGTCAAGGCAGAGACAGAGGTTTTTAGCGGAAAGGGTGCAGCTCCCTTGGAGGCCAAAGGACGGAATGGAACGTGATAACGACCTGGCTCAAGAACTGAAGGAGATCCTTCCTGACAGAGTAACTTCGGATGTGGGCCCCTATCTCAAAGACTGGTGGCCGTTCCTCCGCTTCTCAGACCAGCCATTCGGAAGCGCGTCTGCGGCCGTCAAGCCGGTCAACGTTGACGAGTTGGTCAAAGTGATGAAGTTCGCCTCATCGAAGGGGGTCCCACTGTACATCAGAGGAGGAGGGAGCTCGATCACCGGTGCTTCGATCCCTTCGGGGGGCGTAGTGGTCGACACATCATCTCTGAACCAGATACTCGACTTGGACGAGGCCAACAGGACTGTGACGGCTCAATCCGGGGTGAAGCTCAAAGCGCTCGAATCCAAGCTGAACGAGAGCGGGTTCACCCTGTCCCAGTTCCCAGAGTCGTTCGAGCTCGCCACCGTGGGCGGACTCATATCGACCCTGGGGTCAGGGGATTACAGCAGCCTCTACGGTGGGGTAGAGGAATCGGTCCTGCGACTCGAAGTAGTCCTTCCTTCTGGAGACGTGATTTGGACCCGGAAGCGAGGCGCCCCCAGATCGTCAGTGGGACCCGACCTGACCCGAATCTTCCTCGGAGCTGAAGGGTCGCTTGGCATAATCTCAGCCGCCGAGCTGAGGATTCGCAAATCTCCGAGCCACGTATGGAAGGCAGCGTTCGGTTTTGCCCATTTTGAGGACGCCGTGGATGCTTCCCGGGCCCTCATCGAGCTCGACGTAAGGCCCGCTGTCTGCATGGCAAACAACGAAGTCGAATCCAAGCTTAGGTTCAACGAGAACGGCTGCACCATGGTCCTTCTCTACCACTTCAGGTCGGAGTCGGTCATGAAAGCGGTCACAGGAGAGGTCTCTGCCCTACTCGAAGCCAACTCGACCCCGGCGGACCCCAAATTAGTGGACGTCTGGCTCGAGTCCAGGTTCAGGTTCAAAGAACAAATCGATTCCATGGCGAGCCTAGGATACGCCATCGAGAACATCGAACTCGCTGCCAAGTGGAGCCGCCTTCTCGAGCTCTACTACGACGTCATGGGTTCCCTCGGAGACCTGCGCGGGATTGGAGGCGTCGGGGCTCACGTGTCGCACCTCTACGAGCAAGGGGGGAGCCTAGGGTTTACGATCCTCTTCCAGCCGAAGAAGGAGATCTACTGGCGGATATGGGAGTCCATCGACAAGGCGGCCCGGGAACACGACGCGACCATATCTCACCACCACGGCGTAGGAATCCTGAAGAAGGTCTACGCCAAGAACGAAGTCCCTATCGACCTGCTGAGGAAGCTGAAGCGGGCCATCGACCCTGACGGAATCCTGAGCCCGGACAGGCTCCCCGACTAGTTTCTGTGTTCCTGCGAGAAGCCACGACCGCACAGGGAACTACTTGGAATACATACTATACTTCGCCCTTCGTTAAATATCTCCCGTGGCGTTACAGCCCCGCCGGGTAAGGCAACGAACCCTGCAAGATGCACCCCCCATGACGAACGAGGGTCATACCTTCTATTGTGGAAGGGTGACCCTGCTCATTCCAAACCAGCGCGTACCCCTAACACGCGAGTCGCTCAGTAAATCATCGAATCGCTGGTCCTTAGCCTCTCACCAGACGAAAGGAATCTGGGCTCAACGAGCCCGGCCGCTGACGCCCTGCCAAGCACGGCGAGCTGGACCAGGAACACATCGTGGAATAGCTGGCCAATCTTCGTTCCCCCCCGGCTCGGGACGACCCGCGCCTGGTATCCTGCGGCCTTCAGCGCCCTCGCCAACCTGGGTGCCATTTCAGATGGGTCGAAGCTTGAAAAGATGTTCACTGAGTCTTTCCTTCCGAGAGAAAAGAGCTCGAGGTGGCTGAATTCCTCAATGAGCTCAGCATGCGCCTTGCTCCCAAGGAACTCGTAGTCCTTTGCGGCTGCGTAGAGCGCAACAGCGTGGGCGAGGCCGTTTCCTAGGAAGTAGGTAGTCCCGCCCCCTGACGAGATCGACCCCCTGTCCTGTAGGGCATCCCTAAACAGCTCCTGAAAATCGCAGCGTCCTGCTTCACCTACCAAGTTCATCACGGCAAGTAGCGACAGACTGAAGGACAGCATTCCTGGAGTCTTTGGAACGTATTCCATCGGGAGCCTCACGACCCTGCGGGTAATCTCCGCGAGAGGGCTGGCGGGGTCAGTAGTAATGGTCGTCGTTCTCTTTGCAAACTTGGCTATTCTGCTCGCTGCGGCGATGTTGGAAGCCGTCCTCCCCGACACGGAAATGAAGAACACTTCCACCCCTTCTGCGAACTCAGGGGCTCCCGCGAGGGTGCCCGGGTCAAGCGCGATGCAACGCCCACCCGAGGCGTAGAAGCCTGCCAGCGCAGCTGCGTACGAGTCTCCCGCTCCCACGAAGATAGACCCCCTTGGAGCCAGTGGCATCTCTTTCTCTGAGAAACTCCTTAGTGTTCTCTGCCCCTCCCTCACCTCCGCCGAAATCGCCCGTATCTTGCCGAGGGCCACGGAAGGAGTCGCACCCCGCGACTAATAACGACAGCCTTCAAGAATGACGTAAGGGGACCGGCGCGCCATGGCGTGCAAGGTTGCCGTCTTCGAAGGAAAGGAGTTGCTTCTCTATTCCTTCCCGCCCCCGCACCCTTTCACTAACGAGAGGACGCAAAGGTTCTGGGACGAGTTGCACAGGAAGAAACTACAGGTCGAGCTTGTCTTGCCCCAGAAGGCCGACAAGGAGCTGATAGGGCTCTTCCACACGGCCGAGCACATGAAGTACGTGGAGCTCGCCTCTCATCTTGGGTACGGCGCCCTCGATCAGGGTGACACCCCCGCCTACAAGGGAGTCTTCGAGGCCACGCAATACGCAGTAGGATCAACGACTTCGGCGGTCGAAAGGGTCATGTCAGGCGAAGTCGACCACGCCTTCAATCCGGTTGGCGGGCTCCACCACGCCACAAGGGATTCATCTGCTGGCTTCTGCGTCTTCAACGACATTGGGATTGCCATAGAGTTGCTCCGCAAGAATTTCAAAATCCAGCGAGTCCTCTACGTCGACATCGACGTCCATCATGGTGACGGGGTGTACTATTCCTACGAATCTGACCCCGACTTGTACATCTTCGACGTTCATGAGGATGGCAGGTTTCTCTACCCGGGGACAGGGTCGGCGTCAGAAACAGGGGAAGGGAGAGCGAAAGGGACCAAGGTGAACATCCCGCTCCCTCCCGGGTCCGGTGACGACGAAATCATCGACAAGCTACCTAGGCTCGAGATGCTTGCACGGTCTGCGAAGCCTGAATTCATCATATTCCAATGCGGCGCAGACTGCCTCAGGGGAGATCCAATCGCCGGTCTCCTGTACACACCTGATGCTCATCGGAAGGTCGGCAAGTTTCTCCACGAGCTCTCCCACGAGCTTTGCTCGGGAAGGATCATCGGGCTAGGGGGTGGTGGCTACAATCCCCAGAACTGTGCCGACGCCTGGACCGCGGTGGTCGAGGCCTTAGTTGACGGCAAGATGCCCTAGTTCCACGTTCTCTTTTAATTAGGGGCGGTGGCGCCGGAGCCACAGAAAGAGGAGTCCAAGAACGAACCCTGACCAGAAAATTCTAAGGAAGTTCGTCTTCGACCACTTCTATGAAAGCTCAGCCGCTCCGACCATCGAGGAGGCCATGCACCGGTTCGGCCTCTCAAGAAATGAGGCCTTCATGCGATTCCAGCAGCTCGAGGCGGACCACCACATCCTCCTTGTGCCGGGCACCCAGCGAATACTGATGGCCAATCCATTCTCAGCCGTGAGCACGCCCTTCAGAGACTACATCGGAGAAAGGAGGTACTTTGCCAACTGCGCCTGGGATACCGTGTCCATGCACGTCATGCTGGGCAGGGAAGCCAAGGTCGAATCATACTGCCACCACTGCGGCGAGCCCATCAATCTGACACTGCGCGAGGGCAAAGCAGCCTCGAGCTCACCGAGGGAACCCGTGATCTTTCTCAGCATGCCTGTCGCGAGATGGTACGACAACCTCGTGAACACCTGCTCAAACAACATGGTGTACTTCGCATCGAGGGATCACATGAATCTGTGGCTGAGAGAGAATCCTCTCCAAGGGGAAGCCCTTTCGGTGGAGAAGATGGCCGAAGTGTGCCTGCCCCTGTCCAAGGGAAGGATGGACCTCGATTGGCAGAGGCCCCCCAAGGAAGAAGTGATGGCCTACTGGGATTCGATCGGAATGACCGGTAGTTTCTGGGACTTCTGACCTTGGTCAGCCCTGCTCCAGTGTACAGGTTCCCGAGACCTCTCAGAAGAGGAATCGTCCTCTCCCGACCGAACAGGTTCATTATGCTCGTGGACGCGGGGGGCAAGACCCTCAGGTGTCACTGCCCAACGACAGGTAGGCTCGGTGACCTGAAACTCGCGGGACTTCCCTGCCTCTATTCCATGTCCACCAGTGCGGCCCGCAAAACGGAAGCCACGGTCGAGGCAATCTCGACCTCGACTGCCGAGGACGCCTGGGTTGGAATCAACCAGACCGCCGCGAACAGATACTTCGAGTTCTTTCTACGAAACGGTATGCTCTCCCGTCTCGCGAAAGGTACGGTGCAGAGGGAGGTAAGACTGGGAAAATCGAGGATAGACTTCCTAGTTGGAAACGCATACATCGAAGTGAAAACGCCCCTGATAACGCTCCCAGCCTCATCGGAGGTGGCCAGGGTATCGCGTGGCAGGTTCGACTCATTCGACCGCCTTATTCGTCACATGGGGGAGCTGAGGGCGTCGCTGTCCCGAGGTAGAATGGCCAAAATCGTGCTCTGCTATCTGTACGATGCCAAGCCGTTCAAGCCCCCAAAGGCGGACGGGACCAACTCAAGGATTCTGAAGGCGGCCCATGCAGCGGAAGAGGCGGGGGTGGAAAGATGGCAGGTCAATCTGAGAGTTGCGAGGGACGGCGTGTCTTTGATTAGGTACTTCAAGAGCAGGCCATACGCCTCAGGCCCCTGAATACTGTAGGCGCCCTCTACTCCGAAGTGGACCTGAATCTGTTGACGTATTCAGTGACAACGCCGTGAGCAGGGTTGGCCTTGAGTACCTCCAGGGACACCGATGGGTTCTCCTTCAGCATGTCTCTGAGCTGAGCCATGGGCTCGCTCGGCTTCTTCACCACGTCTCTGTTCGCTTCCGATACAACCGACTCGTGATCGCAGACTATTGCGAACCTGTGTAGTTCAGGTCCGAGTTCCTCAATGGCGAACATGATCGCACACACTTCCGCGTCGTCGCTCTCATCCGCATCAACCCTCTTCACATCATGTTTGCCGCTCCCTTCCACGACATACCCAACGAAGGCTTCTCTCCTCAGCGTAGGGTCGTGCATGTTCAGTATTTTCGCGTCGACGTATACCTTGGGGGGCCTAGAAAGCCAAGGAACCCTCAACACTACCGCGGTCGCGCGACCTCTTCGCCCACTTAAATAAACACGCCAGAACCCGAACTTCGAGGTCATCGGCGCCTTGTCGGTCGGGACCCAGAAAGCAACCTGGGACGTTTTCTTCAGGGCCTTGGCCCCAACCGCGGGAGAGAGGATTCTCGACATCGGGGCAGGCAAAGGTTCCCTTGCGTATCGCGTCCTCAAAGGTTCCAATGGGGCCGAGGTCTACGCCGTGGACCCGAGTGAGAAGAGAGTGGCATCGATGCGGCGCGACTATCCTGAGCTGAAGACCTCAGTCGCTGCTGCTGAGAGCCTACCATATTCCGATTCGTACTTCGACAAGGTCTATACTACGATGGCGCTGCACCATTACGCAGACCTCGACAGAGCGTTGAAGGAAATTGGTCGAGTTCTCCGGTCCAGCGGGTCATTCGTAATACTGGAAGTCGACCCCTCTTCGGTTCAAGGAAGAGTTTTCAGGTTCTTCGGGAAGGTGACGGGGGAGCACATGAACCTCATGAATGAGGAACAGCTTGTGTCTAGGTTGAGGGTCAAAGAAGGCTTCAACGTCGCGGATTCCGTGAAGCTAAAGTCTGTTTACCTCATTCGAGCAGTCCGGGTCTGAACGAGTTCTCTTTACCCTCTGCCGCCCGCCCTAGGGATCCAGAGTATAGGAAGGACCAGTAACCACAGGATGACCCTCAGTGGTTCTCCTAGAACGTAGATTGCCCCGAAGATGGGCAGGTCAGACACCAAGAAGATGGCCGCGACGAGAACGAGGTTGTCCCTAACGGCCTTGTAGCGGCCAATCATCTCTCGCGGTATCAACTTCCTCTCCTCTTGTGCGAGGAGGTGCGTGAAATAGGCCATCACCAGATTCATTGTGCCAATGTCGAGCCCGTAGTATAGGCTCGCCATCACTCCTGTAGGGTCGCCAAACCCTCGGCTTACAAGAACTTCGAACAGGAACGGCTCTATCGCAACTAGGAACAGGAGCAGCATGTTCAGTCGGACCATCAGCCGAGTCTCGACCGGCATTACCGAGGTTGTCGCCGTGTACCGGTTCCAGACACCGATCAGAATTAGGAAGCTGAAGCCGAAGGTCACTATGTCATTGGTGAGGTCCCCGGGATTCGTGGGCGGGCTCGTGACTAGCTGCACGGCGCCTATCGAAAGGGCGAGCCCGAAGATTAGGTCCGACAGGACCTGAATCCTCGGCCGAGGGATCTGCGGTGTTGTCTCCGACAACAGGCTCTTCCTGCCCACCTCAGCTGAAATAATAAAGACTGGTGAGCCAAGTGACCCAGGAAGCTCCTCATGCCCACCTTCGACCTAGGCAATAACCGGATTGTGTATTCGGTAATCAAAGGGACCAGCCGGAGCTACACCTACTTCCGGTTCCGTCCCGATCTCACCTTAGAAGTCGTAGTCCCCCGAGGCCGCAGGGTGGACGTGGAGTGGGCCATCAGCCAGAAGGTAGGCGAGATCCGCAAAGAGTATCAACGCGCCGTCAAGACCCGGCTGATCCTCGGCCCGGGGACCGTGATGTACGACGGCAGGATTCTCAAAGTCGTGTACTCGGAGGCCACCAACGGATTGGTGCCCCTTCTCGACTCGGGGGAGCTCCTTGTCAACACTACTGACCCCAGGCGGCTCAAAGAACTCGTCCGCAGGTGGTTCCTCAAAGAAAGCTCCACCTATGTTGTGAAGAAGGTTAGGGAGCTCGCCCCCAAGGTTGGCGCCAGGCCCCGCACGGTGGACGTTCGTGAAATCGGAAAGTGGGGGTACTGTACTCAGAGCGGGCGGCTTTCCTTCAGTTGGCAGCTGATCGCTTTGCCTGAGAAGCTTAGGGAATACGTTGTCTTCCACGAGTTGACCCATCTGGTGGAGTTCAACCACTCGCCGGCCTTCAGGAGGAGGCTCGCGGCAGTCTGCTCCGATTTCAGAGAGCGCGAAAGGGAACTCGACCTAGTCAGGCCCTACGACAGACTTTCACTCGACTAGAAGGCGTCCGCACAACGTTTTTCACTGGAAAGACAACCTCTGGGAGAGGGGCCCGGTTTCCGTGAAGTGCTACTGCGGCTTCGTCTGCGAGACGGAAAGCGAGCTGAAGGATCACATCATCAGGACACATGGGGCAAGGGACGGAGACTGGAGAGGTTGGGTGAGCCGCTAGGCCTAGCTAGGGCCGGTTCATCTCCTGCGCCTTCTGCCTGTTGAACTTCCTCCTGTTGAGGAGGCTCACTACGACGTAGGCCACGAATATGATGGCGATGATCACTGGACTCGAGAAGAGTCCAAGGTACACCAGAACGATTACGAAGGCCGCTATGACGGGCAGCGCCAGCAGGAGCTTCGACCTCGGTGTCAGGCCCTCAACCACCCTTCCTTGACCATCGGCCCCAAGCCGGTCCGTCCACGTGTTAAAGCCTGCTGTCCTGAAATCAGATTGCGAGGCCGAATCCTTGGACGAAGGACTCGGCTCTCCTCATTTCGATAAGGAAGCTCACCCCCTTCGTGGTGAGGTTGTAGGTTCTGTTCTCTCCGTCTTGTTTCATCTCTATGAGGCCTTTCGCCGTGAGGTCGTCGAGGTACCTCACCAGCCTCTCGTGCGACAGATTCGCCTTGTAGAGGATATGCGTCGGCTTGGCGTCCCCTTCGTCCCTCACTGCGTTGAGGATGTCGAGGTTAATCCTGAGGACGCTCCTCTGCTTCTCACCCTGGGCCAACCACTTCGCTCCTGACGACGAATATCAACAGTGAAAGGAAGCCCAGGAACTGAATCCCCGTCCCTATCAGGAAGAGCCCTGCCCCCAGGACGAGGACGGAAGCAAGCAGTACCATGTGGGCGGCGAGTATCAGCCCGAACGCAAGCAGTACCATGTTCGAGAACTTGGTCTTCTGTCTGGAGCTGAGGAGCAGCCCTTGAAATACAACGAAGGCCAGGAGAATAAGGGCGACGAAGTAACTGAGCAACGAGAATCGGTAGAGGCCTGCTGCCGCCGCGCTTGCACCAGCAAGCACCGCGGGGACCGCAGCCCTCGACTGACCTCCGTAGGCGGCGCGGGCATAACCTATCGCAATCGCCAGGTACGCAACCATCTGCACCGTGAGGTAGGTGAACGACGCAAACAGGACCAGTACTCTTTCAGAGAAAGATTCCACGAGCGTCCTGCCCGAGAAAAGAGACGTGCTCGCATCCACGGCAAGCCCTATGCCCAGCAGCATGAAGCCGAGACTGATGGCGCCGAGGACCTGGTTGGCCACCAAGCGGTTGACCCTGTAGGCATAGTAGCTAGTCAGCAACGCAACCACCGCGCAAAGGGTGTTGAGCGTGAAGGAGATGAGGGCCCCTGTAGCCATCGTTGGACCTTCGCGTCGTGTAATCGGCTTTAACCTTTCGGACTTGCCGTCTGGACTGAACGTCCAGACGCTTCCTTCCGCCCCCCTAAATACGAAACGAGCCCAGAAAGAGTCCGAACGGAAATGAACACGAAGAAAATAGCAATCGCGTCGACAGTCGGGGTGTTCGCCGTCATGGCTCTCCTGTTCGCATACCCTGCGGTGGCGAGCTCGACAGGCACCCCACAGAGGCCAAACATACAGCAACTTCTCGTGCGTTCAGCCTACATGAACTCGCAACCAATACAGCTCTCAAGCGGCCAGACGATTACCTTCACTAGCGTCGCA
>OCOJ01033191.1_pt1 | contig 28802 bp, 30 predicted proteins | sample 1539251 | NCBI WGS metagenome assembly OCOJ01 (sample SAMN01911457, study PRJEB22624) | soil metagenome | biome: Soil | place: Malaysia | collected 2012-04-30 | depth RA_metagenome m
GCCATCGGTTCGTCACTCGATGGCATCGTCAAGGAGTCGCGTCATGGAACTCGTTGAACGCTATTTGCAGGCCGTCAAATTCTGGCTGCCCCGCGATAAGCAGGACGACATCATCGCCGAGCTTCGCGAAGACATGCGCTCCGAAATCGAGGAGAAGGAAGCAGCCTTGGGCCATCCGCTCGACAAGGGCGAACTCGAAGCCCTGCTCAAGCGCCGCGGCCCGCCGGTCGTGGTGGCCGGACGCTATCTGCCTCAGCGCCATCTGATCGGCCCCGTGTGGTTTCCCATCTACTGGTTGGTGCTGCGCCTGGCGATGACGTTCTTCATCGTGCCGTGGCTGGTCGTGTGGCTGATTCTTGTGCTCAATAGCCCGGCTTATCGCGCCGCGCACCCCGGGCTGGCGATTTTCGGCACGCTTTCCACCTTATGGACCACGATCTGGGTGCAGTTCGCCATCATCACCATCATCTTTGCCGCGCTGGACAGATACCAGACACGCCCATTCATCGAGCAGTGGAAGCCGAGCCAGCTTGCTCCGCTCAAGAAGCGCACCGACCGCGTGTCCCGCGTGGAATCCACGTTCGGTCTGGCGTTCAGCGCAATGTTTCTCTATTGGCTGCTCTCGGCGCCAGCGTTTCCCTGGATGGTCTTCGGGCCCGCCGCTGGTCTCGTGCAGTTCAATCCGGCCCTGCGCGTGTTTTATCTCCCCATCGTTCTGCTCATCCTGGTGGGCACGGCGCAGCAGGTCCTCAACCTCTTCCGCCCGGAATGGATCTGGCTACCCCCGGTCACTCGCTTGGCCACCTCCATTGGCGGAATGGTCCTCCTGAAGTTCATCTCGGAGGTCTATCCCTACGTCATTCTCTCAGCCCCGGCTGCCAACGTGGCTCGGTATGGAAAAGTAGTGGACGTCGCGAATTTCACGTTCGCCCTCACTCTGGGGTGCTGGTGGCTGGCTCTCGCCATTGCCTGTGTGGTTCACACCGTCCAGTGCCTCGGGCATCTTCGCCGCTGGCTCAAGCGTCCCACCGGCCCCGCCCCGGCCCAGAGCCTATAACCTGCGACAGGAACGGAGCAGCCTAATGGACATCCTCCTCGCTCTCACGTTTCTCGTGGCGGACTATGACTGGCTCACCGGCCTCTTCCACTCCGCTCAGACCTTAGGCGTCGTACTTACATACGCTCTTGGCGCTGCTGCGGCGACCCACGCCATATATCGCCGGCTCCGGGCAAGCAAGTAGGAGCACTTCGCCCTCCCGGCACTCCGGGAAGCTTCTCGGTGGCATTGCTCGCCACTAGCCACCAGCCACTCGCGCCTCTTGGCGTCCTGAGTGACTTGGCGAAGGGCCACTGATTCACATGGTGAAAATAAATCCCCATTTTTTTCGATTTTATACGGGGTTGTCAGCACGGCCCCATTGTCGTAGCCTTCGCGCATGAAGATTCCGACAATTCGATTGCCGCGCCGCTCCCGGGTAGGAGACGCGATTTATGCCCGTCGACTTCCGTGTCGGGAATCCCGACCTGCCTGCCGCAGGCACGTTCCATCGAGACCGTCTCTGCATTTTCAACAACTTACACTTACACACTCAATTCTTCACAACCACTGTGTTCTCAGTCGCTTCCGCACTCCCGCCCCTTCCAAAAATCCCAACTCGCGCATCTTCAGTCGATTACGCACTCCGCCCCGAGGGGGGAGGGGGCCATGTGGTACGGACCGGGCGGATCCCTAACACTTTGCACCGGGAGGAACTAGAAGCGAAATGTGTGGGCTTAATCGGCGCGCTCTTCGAGTTTGAGACTGTCAACTGTTGCCTGCCCTGAGACCAAGGGTCGAAGGGACTGCCAACGGGGCCTGCTGTCCCTGGGGCCAGTCACCGGCAGGGCACAGCGCACACTGCGAGGTAACCGCTAAACAACACGCGGAGCTACACTCCGGAGGAAACCCGCATCTAGCGGAGTAGCCCAGTATTCTTGAGGTTGGAGGCTTGAGGCTAGAGGTTGGACGGAAAAAGCAGCCACGGGGATTGACGCCCAGCACTCTCCCGGTTAGCGACCGACTCCTAGGGCACGCCGCCCCCACGATCGGGAACAGGAAGACGCAGCAATGAAGGTCAAGAGCGAGGCCACACGCAACGGAAGGCCCGTGTGGGCCGAAATTTCTCTCGGCGCGATCGCCGCAAACTTTCACGCCATCCGCAAGTGGGTAGGCGGGCGCAAAGTGCTCGCTGTAGTGAAAGCGGACGCCTACGGCCACGGCGGCTCGCCGGTGGCGCGGGCGCTGGAGCGCGCAGGGGCGGACTGCTTCGGAGTCACCTGCGTTTCCGAGGGTGCGCAGCTCCGCGAAGCCGGGATTCGCGGACCCATCCTGGTTCTGACGGGCTGGTGGGACGGCGAATCGAACTACCTGTTCGAATACGGTCTCATGCCCGCCGTCCATCGCCTCGAGGATTTGATGGCGCTGGAGAGCGCCGCGGCCGCGTACGCGCGGAAGTCGCGCCGGCCGCGCTTCCGCCATCCCTTCCACCTGAAGGTGGACACGGGCATGAACCGGCTGGGGATTTCGCCGGGTGACGCGGAGGAATTCGTGCGCCGCTACGCCGCCTGCAAGCACCTGAATCTGGCCGCCACCTTTACCCATTTCGCCTCCTCCGAGGATTTCTCCATCCATCAGACCGAGGAGCAGGAAGAAGCGTTTGCGGAAGCTGTTCACCGGCTGCGGCAGGCCGGAGTGGATCCCGGCGAGCTGCACATGGCCAATAGCGCAGCGGTCACCTCGCGGCCGTCCTCGTGGGGCCACATGGTGCGGCCCGGGGCGCTGCTCTATGGCTATCATCAGAACTACGATCCCTTCGAGCGCACGCAGACGGCCGAGCGAGGTCTGCAGCTCCAGCCGGCTCTGACCTTGCGGGCGCGCATCATCGGCATTCGCGAAGTGCCCGCGGGCGCGGGCGTCGGCTACAACGCCACATTCCACACCTCGCGGCCTTCGCGCATTGCCGTCATTGCAGCGGGGTACGCCGATGGCGTGGTGCGGCGGCTCTCGGGGAAAGGCCACGTCCTGGTGCGCGGTGCCGAGGTGCCGATCGTGGGCGTGGTCTCGATGGACCTGACCATGCTCGATGTGACGGACGTCACAGCCGCGCAGGTGGGCGACGTGGTAACCATCTTTGGCGCGGACGGAGACCGCCGCATCAGTCCGTTCTGCGTAGCCCGTGAGCTTGGCACGGTTACTTCCGACCTGCTCTGTTCCCTGGGGAAACGAGTCCCGCGTCACTACACGGAGTAGTGGGTGATGTCCGGAAGTCGCCGGGAGGAGCGCTCTCCGGGCGGAGGTTGCTGCGTGCCGGACGGGAAGGCGTTATACTGTTTCAAAGTTGTGTTGTAGATGCGGCTCAAAGGTCGGATTGCAGGATTTAATATTCTGAGCGAGTGAGCGGCACCGGGGCGCTCGCGAGCGCAGGGAAACATTCATGGCACGTCCATCAACCACCGCAACGCCGGCAGGAGGGGCGAACCTCCCTTCGCTGAAGAAGTACGACGCCAAGGAAGCGGCCAAGCACACTTCGCGGAACCGCCAGGGAGTCTGGTTATTGCGGGGAGTTCTTTTCGTTTCATTTGTTTTAGCCTGCGTCCACTTCCAGCCCATGGAACTCTCGGTGGAGAATTCTGCGCTGCTGGGCGCGGGGCTGGCGCTGATTGCCGTGCTGCTCCAGATGCAGATGGAGCGCGTGAGCCTGCGGCGGCTGATTGGGGGAACCGTGGGCGCGCTGGCGGGATTGCTGGGCGCGCTGCTGGTGAGCCTGGTGCTGGCGCACACCACCATGGCTGTGGTGCTGCGGTCGTTCACCAGCGTGGCTGCGCTATTGGTGTTGACCTATCTGGGGCTGGCCGTCGGCGCCGCCAAGGGCGACATGCTGAATCTGGACGCCTTCGGTGGCGTTTTCAGCGGCGAAGGCGCGGGCGCCCAACTGTGCAAGGTGCTGGACACCAGCGTGATCATTGACGGGCGAATCGCCGATATCTGCACGGCGCAGTTCCTCGAGGGCACCCTGCTGATTCCCCAGTTCGTCCTGCGCGAGCTCCAGATGGTGGCGGATTCGGCCGACCCGTTGAAGCGCCAGCGGGGCCGGCGAGGGCTGGAAATTCTCCAGCGCATGCAGAAGAACGAAGCGTTGCGCGTCGAAATCGCCGAGGATGATTTCCCGCAGATTGCCGACGTGGACATGAAGCTGATCGAACTGGCCAAAAAGTACGGGGCCAAGATTCTGACCAACGATTACAACCTGAACAAGGTGGCCAGCCTGCAAGGACTCGAGGTGCTGAACATCAACCAGCTCGCAAACGCCCTGAAGCCCGTGGTCCTGCCCGGCGAGCCTATGAAGGTGTTCATTCTGCGGGAAGGCAAGGAATTCGGGCAGGGCGTGGCCTACCTGGACGATGGAACCATGGTGGTGGTGGACGGCGGCCGGCGGATGATCAACCGCGCGGTGGACATCGTGGTAACCTCCGTGCACCAGACCACCGCTGGCAAGATGATTTTCGGAAAGCTGGAAGACCGCACCGGCCAGCAGTCTGGCGGGGCATCCACCGTGCCCGCTGCGGGACAAACGGCTCCGGAGGCGCCACCTGCGCGCACGTCCCAACCCGCCGCGGAGGGCCGCGCCCCGGAGGGCACCTCCGGCGAACACGCTCCGCGGCCCGTTTTCCCGGAATCGGGCCGGCCCTGAGCGCCTCCGCAACGTCCTTTCTCTCGGCACGCCCGCAGAAATCAGGAGACAGCCAACAGCTCTCATTTCTTTCTCTCCGGCTGACGTTGCGCTAGACTCTTATGCCCCTGACGATGCGAATTGCGGCTATTCTCCCGGCGGCCGGTCTCGGAACCCGCATGGGCGCAGGAACCCCGAAACAGTTCATGGAACTGGGCGGGCTCCCGCTGGTGGTGTTTACGCTGCGCCGCCTGGCGGAGTGCCGCCTGCTCACTCACTTCTACATCGCCACGCTGCCGGAGGAGGTGGCGGGCCTGGAACGCCGCCTGGGCCAGGAAAAGCTGGCGCGGCCGGTGCGCGTGCTGCGCGGCGGGGCCACGCGGCAGGAGTCTGTCGCGCGGGCGCTGGCGGAAGTGCCGGCTGACGCTGATCTCGTTCTGGTGCACGACGCGGTGCGGCCGCTCGTGACGCGCGAACACGTGGAGCGCGTGATCGAGCAGGCCCAGGCCTGCGGCGCGGCTATCCTGGGCGTGCCCGCTACAGACACGATCAAAGAAGTGAAGCGGTCGAGCCTGCCGAAAGACGTCGCCCTCATCACCGCCACCATCCATCGCGAGCGCATCGTCATGGCGCAGACGCCGCAGGTGTTCCGCACCGGGCTGTTAAAGGAAGCCTTCGCCCACGCGGCGGAGGACGGCATCACCGCCTCGGACGAGTCCGCGCTGGTGGAGAGAATGGGCTACGAAGTGCGCGTGGTGCAGGGCTCCGACCACAACCTGAAAATCACGCGGCCGGGAGACCTGGAGCTGGCGCAGTTCTACCTCCAGCAGGAACGCCAGCCCGTATGACCCGCTCGGGTATCGGTTACGACCTGCACCGGCTGTCTGCGGGCCGGGCGCTCGTCGTCGGCGGCATCACGGTGCCGTTCGAGAAAGGGCCGGTGGGGCATTCCGACGGCGACGTGCTGGCTCACGCCATCTGCGATGCGCTGCTCGGGGCCGCCGCAGCAGGTGACATAGGCACCTATTTTCCGGACACCGATCCGAAATGGAAGGGCGTCTCCAGCTTGAAATTTCTGGAACACACCCGCACGCTCGTCGAATCCCGAGGCCTGAAAATTGTCCATATCGACGCCGTGGTGATCTGCGAGCGGCCGAAGCTGGGGCCGCATTTTCCCGCCATGCGCGAGGCGCTGGCCCGCGCGCTCGGCCTCAGCGCAGACCGCGTGAGCCTGAAGGCCAAGACCAACGAAGGCGTGGACGCTGTGGGCCGTGGTGAAGCCATCGCGGCCCACGCCATCGCCACGCTGGAATCCTGAACCCACTCCATGGAGCCGATCTCCGAGACCGGGCAGGTGGCGCGCCGGGCCTCGCCGTTTACGCCGGAGGATGTCCGCCACATTGCCGGACGCCGCGGCTGGCTGCCGCTGGCCGAACAGGACCCGGATGCGGCGGCACGCGACCAGTGGATTAAGGAAGCGGCGCAGTTGTTGGGCGCGCAGGCCGCTGATGCCGATGCGCTGGAGGCCCTGCTGGAGCGGGTTTTCCAGTACGATGCCCGGGAACATCTGGCCCGGCCCGAAAATCAGGCGGTGATGGCCCGCGAGGGCGCCCGGCAAGTCTTGCGCGAACTGGCTTCGCTGGTGCTCGATTCGGCGGAGATAAATTCCGACCGCTACAAAGAGATTGTGGCGGCGCTGAAGGAACGCACCGGACGCCGCGGCCAGGAATTGTTCCATCCCGTGCGGCTGGCGCTGGCGGGGAGCGCTGGGGAGGGCGAATTCGACCGCGTCATCCTGTTGCTGGACAGAGCGGCGCGGCTGACCTGGAGCGTCCGTTTGAAGAATTGCCGGGAACGCGTCCTGGAATTTTGCGGCGCGTTTGACTGACGGCGAGAGTATGGAACGTCTGACAGGAATTCACGCGGTGCGCGAGGCGCTTGCCTCCGGGCGAGCGCTGGAGCGCATTGTGGTGGCGCGCGGGAGGCACGGCGAACGCGTTGAGGAGGTGGTGCGCCTGGCGCGCGAGCGCGGCGTGCCCGTGCGCTTTGAGGACCGCGTCCAGTTGGACCGCATGGCCGGGAGCGAGCAGCATCAGGGCGTGGTGGCGGTGGCCGCGGCGAAGCGCGCTGCTACGCTCGAGGAATTGATTGCCACGGCGTCACCGGACGCGTTGCTCGTCCTGCTCGACGGCATCGAAGACCCGCGAAATGTCGGCGCGATCGTCCGCAGCGCGCTGGCCGCGGGCGCGCAGGGCGTGGTGATTGCCGAGCGGCGCGCCGCAGGCCTGACGGATACGGCGTCGCGCGCCGCGGCCGGCGCGCTGGAACATCTGCCCGTGGCCCGTGTGGGAAACATGGCCCGTGCCATGGAGGAATTGAAACAGGCTGGCTGGTGGTTGGTGGGGCTCGATGAGCGCGCGGAGAAGGCGCACACCGATCAGGATTTCACCGGCCGGATCGCCCTGGTGCTGGGCGCCGAGGGAAAAGGGCTGCACGAGCTGGTTCGAAAGCGCTGCGATTTTCTCGTCGCCATCCCTACGGTCGGACCGGTGCGCTCCCTGAACGTCTCCGTCGCCGCGGGTGTGGTCCTGTTCGAAGCCGTCCGCCAGCGCCACGCGAAGTTGNTAGCGCACGGCGAAGCCAGCCCGCAGCAGGCCGGCCCTGTGGATGTTCTCTGACGCTACGAGTCGTATTTCAGCAGCGAATGCACCTGCAGGTCCCGCAGTTTCTTGCGCCCGTGCAGAAACGTCAGTTCCACGATGAACGCTGCGGCCGCCACCTCGCCGCCGAGTTGCCGGATGAGCTCTGTCGCCGCCGCCGCTGTGCCCCCGGTGGCCAGCAGATCATCCAGCAGCAGGACGCGCTGTCCGGGGCTGACCGCATCCTGGTGGATTTCCAGAGTGTCCGTCCCGTATTCCAGGTCGTAGGTCACCCGCGAAGTTTTCCAGGGCAATTTTTTCGGTTTGCGGATGGGCACAAACCCGGTGCCCAGCCGCAGCGCAACGGCCGGGGCCAGGATGAATCCGCGGGCCTCGATCCCCGCCACAATGTCAATGCCCGCGCCGCGGTAGCGTTCCGCCAGGCTCTCCACCACGAGGCGCAATCCTCCCGGGTCTTTCACCAGCGTGGTGAGGTCGTAGAAGAGGATGCCGGGCTTCGGCCAGTCGGGAACCTCGCGGATCAGCTTTTTCAGTGCGTCCATCGGAATCGTTTCTCCTCCGTTCGGAATCCAGCGCTCACTCCTCTTCAATCGCAAAGCCGTCGGAGTAGCGGGGGACAAATTCAGCGTCCTGCTCGATCACGCTCGAGACGCGCGCCGCGCTGGGCCCGCGTTCGAGCGACACTCGCAAATCCTCGTGCTGGTCGGCGTCGCCGATGGCATACACCTCCACGCGGCCATCGCGCAGATTGCGCACAAAGCCCGCAATCCCCAGGCGTTGCGCCAGGCGCACGGCAAAAAACCGGAACCCCACGCCCTGCACCTGGCCCGAGATGAAGTAGCGCTTTGCCGTCATATCCCGGATGCGCGGGATGCACCAGCCTCGCAAAATAGAAATTGTATCAGAGACGCGGGTCGAGGCAGGGAACAGGTCTTAGCGCCAAATCGAATGGCGTTCGAAAAGCGCGACGAGGAACCACGGCATCGCCCGTCCGCTGGCCGCTCCCCGCGCGGCCATGCCAGAATGGACGCCCATGTCTCGTTTTCCAGCGCACCCGGGCTTTCTGGCTCGATTCGCAACAGCGCTCGTTTGCGCGGCAGGGGCAGCCTGCCTGTTGCGCGCCTCCGCGCCCGTTGCATGGAGCGCGCCGCAAGGTGCTTCCGAGCCGCCGGGAGTGCGCATCGTGCAGCACGGCAGCTATCCTGAACTGCGCGTGGACGGAAAGCCTTTTTTCATCAATTCCGCCGCGTTCTTCTACCCGCGCATCCCGCGAAACCTCTGGGAAACCAGTCTGGAGCGCTACCGCGAACTGGGCATCAACACGATCGAGCTCTCGATTCCCTGGAATTGGCACGAGCCCCGCGAGGGAGAGTTCGATTTCGACGGGCACACCAACCCGCGCCGCGACCTCCGCGGCCTGTTGCAGCTCGTCGCCGGCAAGGGATTCAAGCTGATTGCGCAGGCTGGCCCCACCGTGCGAAACGCATGGCGCAACGCTGGCTATCCGGACTGGCTGCTGGAACGTCCGGAGTACCACATGCCGCTGGCGGATCGTCTCGAGGGACGCGAGCCGCCTGCGGCGGAGCGAAGCGCAATGGATCCGGAAAGCGGAGCGCGGCTTTGGCTGGAGAATTCCGTGCACATGGCCTACGTGGAAAAATGGCTGAACGCCGTCGCGCGCGAACTCGCGCCCTATCGCGCGGGCGCTGCCGTGCACGTCGCGGACCGGGATCACCCCCGGCCGCTGCTTTTTGTTCAGGTGGACGAAAGTCCGGGCGGCCGCGGTGCGAGTGTGGCCGGCCCCGCGTATTGGAACTACGTGGAAACCCTGTGCGCCATGCTGGCCCGTGGCGGTGTGGATGCGCTTTGTTTCATCGATCCGGAGCAGCCGCGCGCGGCCGCCGCCGGGTCCGTCCTCCCGCAGCCCGTGGCCGCGATGGGTCAGTGGTTCCTGGGTCCGCGGAGCGATGGTGGCGCCGAGGAAAGGCTCATCTCGCCGGTGGACGTCGCGGATCTCGAACTCACCGTGGCCTCGCTCGCCACGCAGCCTGCCTTCCCGCCGGCGCTCGTCGAATTCAATGCGGGCTGGTACGCGCCGGAAGACGACGCGCGCCCGCCCTTTAGCCCCTCGGAAAATATCCGCATCAGCGCTCATCTCCTGCTGGGCGACGGGCTCCGAGGCCTGAATTGGTTTCCCCTGCAGGATACGCTGACGCCCGGGGGATTCGGCGCGCCCGGGGCCAACCGGTTCTATCGCTGGGACGCGGCCCTGTCGCTGAACGGTTCGCGCCAGCCGGGCGCGCGCGAGGTGGCCCACATCGGAGAGTGGCTCCAGGTTTGGGGCAGCCAACTGGCCGCGTCGCACCTCCGGGCGGACTTTGGTCTGGTGGACACCGTGGCGGCGCTCCCGCGTGAGAAGCTCACGCGCGACGACATTGCCGCCGTCACGAACACCGTGGCACAGCTCCAGCGTCTGGCGCAGTACGCGGGAATGTCGTCCGAACTGGTGGACCCGCAATATCAGCCTCCTGAGCAGCTCTTGCGTCACGCCCTGCTCGTGCTACCGGTGTACAAATCAGGGGATCCGGCATTTGCACTCACAGAGAAGGCGCAACACGCGCTGGAAACCTACGTCCGCGGTGGAGGAATGCTGATCTGCTTTCCGGGGCGTCCCACTGGCGCAGTCTTCGAATCCATGGAGAAAGGGCCGGCCGCGGAATCCGCGGGCCTGCCGCCGGGCAGCCTGGAGTGGCGCGCGGGCGCGGGCCGCTTGCTGGTGCTCACGAAGGACTTCTACTCCTGGGTGTCCATTCGCGAGGAGTTGGCCGAAGGCCTGAAGCGCTTTGAAGCGCCCTTCGCCCGTTCGCTGCTCGAAGCGCTGTTGCAGGAAGCCGGCGTAGAGCGATGCGTGCGCCGCGAGAATTCCAAAGCGGAAGCGTCCGGCCTGGTGGTCACCGAACTGGTGAGCAACGAAGGAACGCTGCCGCTGGGGGAACGCTCCAGGGGACAGGGATGGCTCAGCGTGGTGAATCTCAGCCACGACGCTGCGGTCAGCGAGACGCTTTACGTGCTGTCTCCGCGCGCTTCCGCGCGAGCGGAAAAGGACGCTGAAGCCGGCTGGATCGAAGTACCTGTCACTCTTCCGCCCCGGGAATCGTTGTTGCTGCCGCTCGATGTTCCGCTGTGCCTCGAGCAGGAAGCCAGGCCGGATTGCGATGACCGCGTGGTTTCCGCAGGCGCGGAGCTCGTCCGGGCCGAGCGGGAAGGGAAGGCGATGATTCTCACGTTCTACTCGCCCGCAAAGGCCACGGTGCGCCTGCATCTGCCCGAGCGGCCGGGCCACATAGAAGTGGACGAGGCCAAGGCCGACGCCCAGTGGCTGGGCGAGAGGCACGAGCTGGTTGTAAATATGCTGCGCGGCGCTTCGCCTCGTTTTCTGCGCGTGCTTCGGGTCCCCCTCTCCTACCGGCCGGCGCTGCCCGAACGAGCGAAGGAGGACACACGTCATCCCCTCCCGGCGCATTTCCGTTTTTCTCCGGCTGGCGCCGTGCGGCTGCCTCTCGGTGAGGATGCAGCGCTGCTCTCGAATCCCCCCCTCTACGTCTTCGATAGGGAAAGCGAAGGCTCGCTGTGGGTCGTCACGGAAAACCAGGGTGGTCAGGCAGGCGACGTCCACGTCAGCGCCACGGGGCAATTCAACACCTCGGCCCGGGCCTACGTAAGCGGCAACGAACTCCGTACTCTAAATCTGAAAATTCCCGCTGCCACCGTGAAGAAAGCGGCAGCGGAATCTCCCGGCGCTGACGGCCTCTACCACGGCGCATTACATTTTGCCGCGGGCGCCGAATCCCTGGACCTGCCTGTCTCCTTCGCCCTCCTGCCCCAACAGGGTGCCCTGGGTTACCAGTTCGATTTCGATTCCAGCGGCAATCTCGACCGCGTCCTGGAAAACGCGGCGCTTCGCGCCGTCTTTTCCCCCGCCGAGGGCGGGCGTGTTGTTGCCTTCGTGCTGAAGGCGGCGGATCGGAGCCTGGCGTCCACCATGGGGCTGCTCGAAGATGTCTTCGGGTTTACTACTCCGTACCCATCGGGCACCCCGCCCCAGAGCGCGCGCGGACGCTCCGGCACCTTCAACCGGACCTACGCCGCAGACTGGATTCCCGCAACCGGCGGGCCCGCTCTGCGGCTCCGCTACGAGGCGCCGGACGTCTATCCCCAGGGCGCACGGATCGAGAAGACGGCGCGATTGGCCGGCGAACACACCCTTGCAGTGGAATACCAAGTGTCTCTGCTGCCCGCCGATGCCCCGCGGCTGGAGGAAGAAGCAGCGGGAAGGATTTTTGCTGCACCGATGCCGAACGAGCCCGCTCCCCAGTCGTTCGAAATTCTCAACTCCATTCCCGCCGAAGCGGCCAGAACAACAAGCACGCAATTCTGCTGGAAGGCATCGCAGGAGGGAACCCACGAAGACGCCTTCAGGGAGCACTGCGAGGCCTTCGTGCCCGATGGCCCGGTGGTTTCCCTTCCAGCGGGAGTCCACCGGCTCGAGATCCGCCAGCCACGCGGTCCCGGACTCACGCTCGGCTGGGAAGACGAGGCACGGCTGAGGCTCGAGCCGAAGAACTATAGCGTTCTGCTGCGATTCGCGTTTCCGCCTCTCGATCCGGGCGGCGCGGTTGCCACCTATCGCATCGAATTCAGTGTGAAGGAGTCGCGGTGAAGAACCATCCGGTCGCGGGCCAACGGAAACGCGCCTGGATCGCGCGCGTGCTTGTCGTGCTGGCCGCGCTCGCGGGTGCCTGCCTGCCCGCCGCCGCCCAGAGTGACAATCCGCTCACGCCCGCCCCGCCTCGCGCAGTGCGAAAGATCCCGAGGGAAAGCCAGCCCGAAGCCGCGCCCCTCCCGCCGGAGAAAATCATTGAGTCGTTCGCCGCGCGCGAGGACGAATATCTCCGCGCCCACACCCTGTACGGATTCCGGCGCTCGATACGCCTCCTGGAAATTGATCCCAGCGGCGAAAAAGCTGGCGAAATCAATCAGGAAAGCGAAGTCTATCTGGCCGACAACGGAAGGCGCTACGAGCGCACCATGAAGGAGAACTCGCAGCGATTCCTGGACATCAAATCGGGTTCCGTGGATGCCCAGAAGGCCGCGCAGGTGCCGTTGTTTCCCCTGGTTTCCAGCCAGTTGAGGTACTACGACCTGACCTATAAAGGCTCCCAGCCGCTCGACGAGCTGCACACCTACATTTTCCAGGTAAAACCCAAACGGCTCCTGCCGCACTACCGCCTGTTTTCCGGGCTCATTTACGTGGACGACCAGGATCTGGCCATCGTGAAACTCTACGGGAAGTGGAGTGCGCTCGACGACGAGGATGCCGAAGGGGCCCCCACGCGCGATAATCCCTTCTCTCTCTACGAGATGTACTACGAAAACGTGGACGAGAAATACTGGTTTCCCACCTATATCCACTCCGAAGCCTACGTGAAAACAAAAGGNTGGCGAGGAGCAACTGCGGATAACGGTCAAAATGACGAATTTCAAGGTGGCCAAGCCGGTTGCCGCTCCCGCCGAAGCCGCCGCCCCGCCGGCCGAACCGCCCAAGCCTCCTGCGGACCAACCGGCAAAGCCGCCCCGCCCATAGAAAATTCCCACGCCCGTCGTCCCTCGGGTCATAATCCGCAGCCACAACACTCTTCCCGGAGGTTACGGCATGGGCGCCAGCGAGACGATTGCCGCACTGGATTCGCGATTTGGCATCCCCGGAATCGCCGGCGTAGTGGCGGGCAATGGCGGACTGCCCAAAGTTGCCGTGGCCGCTGCTGCAGCTACAGGCGAAATGTATTTGCTGGGCGCCGAAGTTACCTCCTGGAAGCTGCGGGGCCAAGAAGAGGTGCTTTTTGTCAGCGCCGCGTCGAAATGGGAGGACGGCCGCGCCATTCGCGGCGGCGTACCGATTTGCTTTCCCTGGTTTGGTAACAAAGCGGACGATCCCAAAGCGCCGGCCCACGGCTTCGTGCGCGCCAAGCCCTGGCAGCTCGATTCGATTGTTCAGCGCGGCGACGCTGTCACCGTCAGCATGTCTACGGGCAGTGACGAAGGAACCAGGAAACTGTGGCCTGCCGAGTTTCGTCTCCTGCACCGCGCGACGTTTGGCACTGAGCTGACCCTCGAACTCGAAATGACTAACACCGGCGCATCATCCCTGCGCTTCGAAGAGGCGCTGCACACGTACTTCCTCGTGGGAGACGTCTCCAAGGTGCGCGTGCGCGGCCTCGATGGCATTCATTATCTGGACAAGACGGAAGGGAACCGCGAGAAGACCCAGCAGGGCGACGTAGTGATCGCCAAGGAGACGGACAGCGTCTATCTCCACACGGCGCACGCGACGGAGCTCGAGGATCCATCTCTGCGCCGCCGCATCCGTGTGAGCAAAGAAAACTCGTTCGCTACCGTAGTCTGGAACCCCTGGGCCCAAAAGGCCAAGGCCATGTCCGATCTGGGCGATGACGAATGGAGGCAGATGATCTGCATCGAGACCTGCAACGTGGCCAAGCACGCCGTGACGCTCGCTCCCGGTCAGGCGTATCGGATGAGAGCGGTTATTCAGCTTTTGCAGGTTTAGGCCCCCACACCGAACGGCTTGACGTTCACTTCGAAATCATTGCCGGCCAATTGGTGATGAGCGTAAGCGGAGAATCGGGGTTCAGGGAGTTGATCAGAAACCGGCCTTCGGGTGCGGTGTCGTACTGGAAGAGGACGAATGCGGGGCCGACAATGTGGGTTTGGAACAGAGCGCGCGGCGCGCCCGCCGTCCTCGTGACGGGATCGAACGTCGCGGCCATGAGCTTCCGGTCGAGTCCAATGAAGTAGATTTCCCTCCCGTCGCGTCTCCAAACCGCCTCGGCGCCCCCACCCTGCGAGATCTGAATGCGTCCTCCGGAGCCGGGAAACGGCTGCACGAAGATTTCCTCGTACTGAGTTCGCGGCTCGATGCGCGCAAGCCATTTCCCGTCCGGGGAAACACGGGCCTCGGCCCCGCTCCCTAAATCGCTGACCTGGTGATCGGAATCCGAATAAACGCCCAGAAAGGGAAGGCCCTTTCCAAAATCCATGTAGACCAAGCGTCCATCTGGCGACCAGTCGTTGACCAGTTTCTGGGTTCCCTTCACGAGAAGCCGCGGCGAGCCGGAGCCGTCGGCGGAGACCTCGTAGATCGCGCTGGAGTTTCCTTCGTTGGAGACGTAGGCGATCCGCTTGCCGTCGCGGGACCACACCGGCGTGCCTTCTCTTCCGCCATCGGTGAGCCGCATGGATCGGCCGCTGGCCAGATCGATCACGTGGATGTAGTACTTTCCATTGCGGACGTCATCCGACGCGACTGCCAGAGAACGCCCGTCCGGTGAAAAGCGGGGGTCCGAATAACCCATTCCCGCGACTTGCCCGATCTCTTTCCCGGAGTGGTCGTACCACAGCAGCCGTGTGGAGAAGGCCGCGAAGGACTGGAGCACTACGATTCCGTTTTGCGAGACGGAAAACCCGGCGTGGTGAAATCCGGCGGTGTCCTTAATCACTCCTTCCTCGACGATGGGTAGGGCGGGCCCGGTAAACTCCAGCCGGTCCGGATCGAAAGGCTGGGCCATCAGGTTTCGGTCGCGCACGTAGAGCAACCGCCCAGCGGCAAATTCCACGTTTCCCGTTAACTCAGCGGTGAGCAGTTTCGACTTGCCTCCGTCGAGAGAACCGACGTAGAGCCCATTGCCTTCCGGACCCCCCGGCGTGTTCCAGTCGGAGAAATAGAGAAAATGCTTCCCGTCCGGCAGAAAGTACGGCCAGCGATACCCATGCCCGCTGCCCGGAGCGAGCGGGGCGGAAAGCGGAACCGGCTCGCCGCCCGTATCGGGGATGCGGAGGAGCGGCGAGGCAACGCTGGGGGCGAACACAATCGTGCCGTCCCGGTTCCAGGTTCCACCTCGTCCGATAGGCGCCTCACAGAGAATCCTGACCGCGCCCACAGCCGTGTCCACGGTCTTCAGTTTGGCCTCTGCAAAAAATCCCACGCGCTGGCTGTCCGGCGCCCAGAAGGGATAGATCGCATCCTCCGTACCGCTGATTTCCTGGGCAGTGGAAGCGGAGAGAACCCGGACCCAGAGATGGTTCAAGCCGTCTGGGCCGACCGCAGCGAAGGCCAGCCGCGTTCCGTCGGGAGAAAGCGCAAAATTGTATGGGGTAAACGAATTGTCCGGAGGCGGAAGAAGCGAGGAACGCACCACTTGAAGAGCGGGAGGCGCGCCGCGGAGATGCATCAACGCCAGCGCGAGCACCGTGGCGGCAAGCACGGCGGCGAGGCTCCATGCGGCCCGTTCCCGTGTGGATGCCGAACTGGTGGTCCCAGCGGACGCGGCGGCCGCATCTCCGCCCTCCACGATCCAGCGCAGTTGCATACGCAGGTCGTGGGCAGACTGCCAGCGCTCGTCGGGATCCTTGGCCAGGCAGAGTTTTACGACGCGGTCGAGCGCCGGAGGCGACACGGGCACCAGCGTCGAAATGAGCGGCGGCTCGCGTTCCAGGATGGCCGCGGCCACACTGGCTTGCGTCTTTCCTTCAAAGGCGCGCCGGCCCGTGGCCATCTCGTAAAGCACGGCGCCGAAGGAAAAAATGTCGCTGCGCGCGTCCACCTCCTTGCCTTCCACCTGCTCGGGAGACATGTATTGGAAGGTTCCGACGATCCTTCCCTCGGCGGTCAGCGGCTTGCTGGCAGTGGGCAATTCGGAGAAACTCATGGCCGGCGCTGCTCCCGTTTTTGCCAGGCCGAAATCCAAGAGCTTCGCCCCGGCCTTGGTCAGCATCACGTTGCCTGGCTTCAGGTCGCGATGCACGATGCCCCTCCGATGCGCCCGTCCGAGCGCGCTGGCGATGTCCATACCAATGCTCAGAACCTGCGGCGTTGGCAGCGGGCCTCTCGCCAAGCGGTCCGCCAGTGTTTCCCCTTCGAGGTGCTCCATCACCAGGTAATCGATGCCTTCCTGATGGCCCACGTCGTAGAGCGCGCAGATGTTGGGATGAGACAGGGAGGAGATGGCCCGCGCCTCACGGGCAAGCCGTTCGCGCCTTTGCGGGTCAGCGGAAAATTCCGCCGGGAGGATCTTGATCGCCACGGTGCGGTCCAGCCGCGTGTCGCGCGCGCGGTACACCTCGCCCATGCCTCCTGAGCCAAGGGGGCCGAGGATTTCGTAGGGTCCGAGCCGCGTGCCGGGGGAAAGCGCCATGATTCCGGAAAAGTGAAAGGCCGGTTTCTCGCCCCAGCATGTTAGGCCCGGCCTGCGGGAGCGTCAACCTGCGCGCGCTCTTAGCTCAGGCCCAGTAGGTGCGGTCGAGCGTGCGGTACTGGATGGCTTCGCTCAGGTGCTTCGGCTCGATGTCGGCGGCGCCGGAAATGTCGGCAATGGTCCGTGCCACCTTCAGGATGCGGTCGTGCGCCCGCGCGGAGAGGCCCAGGCGGGCCATCGCCGATTCCAGCAGCTTCTCCGATTCCGCGGAGATGGCCGCGAATTTCCGGATGAGTTTCGGCGGCATCTGCGCATTCGCGTAGAGATTCTTTTCTCCCGCGAATCGCGCTTCCTGCCGCTTGCGCGCCTCCACCACGCGCGCGCGCACCGCCGCCGACCCTTCTCCCTGAGAGCCTTCGCGCAGCTCGCGGTACTTCACCGCGGGCACTTCGATGTGGATATCAATCCGGTCCAGCAGGGGACCGGACACCTTCGAGACGTAGCGCTGGATCTGCGGCGGCGTGCAGTGGCATTCGCGCGCCGAGTCGCCAAAATACCCGCAGGGACATGGATTCATCGCCGCCGCCAGCATGAAGCGCGCGGGGAACGACACGGAAATCGCCGCGCGCGCAATATTCACAATCTCGTCTTCGAGCGGTTGGCGCATCACTTCCAGCACGTTGCGCTGGAACTCGGGCAGTTCGTCGAGAAACAGCACGCCGTTGTGTCCCAGCGAAACCTCGCCGGGCCGCGGCACCGCGCCCCCGCNCCCCCGCCGATCAGCCCGGCGTCGCTGATGGTGTGGTGCGGCGAACGGAAGGGCCGCGTGGCGGTGAGCCCGCGCCCGTCTTCCAGCACTCCCGCGACGCTGTGGATGCGCGTCGTTTCGATGGCTTCTTCCAGCGTCATGGGCGGCAGGATGGTGGGGATGCGTTTCGCCAGCATCGTTTTTCCGGCGCCCGGCGGGCCGATCATCAGGATGTTGTGCCCGCCCGCGCAGGCCACCTCGAGCGCGCGCTTTGCCGCCTGCTGGCCGCGCACGTCGCGCAGATCCACCGCGTAGGCGCCCGCCTCCGCCAGCAGGGCGCGGCTGTCCACGCGTACCGGCTGCGTCATTTCCGGCGCGTTCACCAGGTCCACGGCCTGCGGCAACGATCGCACCGCGTACACGTCGATGCCTTCCACCAGCGCCGCTTCTTTCGCGTTGGCTTCCGGCACCACCAGCCGCCGGTGGCCGCGCTCCCGTGTGGTGATCGCCGCGGAGAGCGCCCCGCGCACCGGCCGCACGCCCCCGTCGAGCGATAGTTCACCGAGAAACACTGTGTCCGCGATCTGCTTCCCGAAAAACGATCCGTTGCAGCCCAGGATTCCCAGCGCCATGGGCAGATCGAACGCCGAGCCCTCCTTCCGCAGGTCGGCGGGGGCCAGATTCACGGTCACGCTCTCCGGAGCGGGAAAGGCGAAGCCGCAATTCTTTACCGCGGATTTGATTCTCTCGCGGCTCTCCTTCACGGCCAGATCCGGCAGGCCCACCACAGTGAATTCGCCCTGGCGGCTCGAACCCACGTCCACCTCGACCTCGACGAGGTTCGCTTCGATGCCGTACACCGCGGCGCTGAGAATCTTATAGAGCATGGCCCGAGTGAGAGGGAACGACGGCCTCGCGCGAAGAGTAGACGAAAACAGTACGAAACGCCAGCGGCACTTCACTGCGGCCGCAACGTCCGCGGGCGGGGCTCAGGGTGTGGCTGCCGCTTCGAGGTTACGATCGGATTTTGCAACGTGGAATCACCGCGGGGACGTAGCGGCAATAGGCCTCGAAATCTTCTCCAAATGCTTCCCTCAACAGCCGTTCCTCCGCGCGCACCCGGATTGCGGTACCCGCCGCAAATATCGGAATGGCAATCAGCAGAGCCCACCACACGCTGAACGCGAGACCCGTGGCGAGCAGCATTCCCAGCATTCCCGTGTAAATTGGATGGCGCATGTAGCTGTAGGGCCCAGCCACAACGAGCCGGTGGCCTTCAATGAGGCACGCCTGGAAGCTCCACTGTTCGCCGAGCACGCGCACGGCTTCGATCACCAGCCAGTCCGAAAGGACTGCCAGGAGCGCTGCCAGCACGCAGGCGATACCCACCGCCGCAGGCGGCAGCGCGAACGCGGGAAACCTCTCCGCCTGAAGCATCCATACCGCAAAGAAGCCCACGCCCTGGAACACGATTCCGGCGACGGCCACAGGCGCGCGGCGCTTTGCGGCCCCCTGGGGCGGCTTCTTCTGGATGAAGATCACAGCGCCGAGCGCGATCCAGCACAGAAGGATGAGAAGCCGCGCGAAGCCTACGAAGCTGGGCAGATGAATCACTTCGGGGCGCCCCGTGCCGCCCCAGCGGCTGACCGGCGCTGCCTAGCGCGGTCCCTCAGGCGCTTTTGCACCGCGGGGCTGCGCAGTTCGCGCAGCGCATCGGCGGCGATCCACCGCGCCGCGCGCGAATCCTGCCGTCGAATCCGTTCTCCTGCTGCGATGGCCAGACGATTCAGCCGCAGATTGCGTTTGCCGATCTGCCGCAGCGCCCAGTTCACCGCTTTGCGCACAAAATTGTGTTCGTCGCCGGCTTCCCGTTCGATGATAGGCAGCAGGCGCGCGAAGTTTGCGTCCGCAGCCGCTTTGTCGTGAATGGCCAGATACGCCATGGTGGAAAATCCGGCACGTTTGACGAATTCCTCCGGCCGGCGGCTCCACGCCGCCGCCATTTTCCACGCGTGGGCGGTACGCACGAACAGATAGCAACAGCAGGTGTCCACCACGTCCCAGGAAGCAAATTCGCGCGCCCAGCGTTCCATCAGCCCTTCGGTCACCAGCGCCGGGTCGGCCACCATGGCCGCGATGTGCCGCGCCTCGTGCACGCCGCTCTTCCACAGTTCCAGAGCGAGGGCGTGGTCGCGCCCCGCTTCGCGCGCCAGCGCGTGCATTTGCGGCGCGGAAAGGCCGTAAGCGTGCGCCGCGCGGATGCCGAAATAGGCCATATTCTCCGCCGCTCGGGGCGACCCGATCTGCGCCATCCGCGCGAGCATGGCCCGGCAGCGCCGCCGCGCGCTGGCCTCGTCCTGCGGAGGCGGTGTTCGTCCCGCGCGCCGCGGGGAACTCGGAGTCGCTTCCGCCGGTGAGCGGCGCCGGCTCATGCCCGTTTCGATCCTCCGTTTCCGGCCAGCGATTTGCGGAAATATTTCTGCGTCTTCGCGCACTCGTAGCCTAGCCGCTCGTAGAAACGGTGTGCATCCGCGCGCACCACGTTGCAGCGCACACAAAGGGTCGCGAATCCCTTCGCCTGGGCCCAGCGTTCCGCCTGCGCCACCAGCAGGCTGCCCAGGCCGCGGCTGCGCAGCGACGCGTCCGTCACCAGGCCCAGCAGTTCGGCCCGCGGCCCGCTTTCCAGCGCAATTCCCGCATAGACGTGCGCAAAGCCGCGCGCGCCCGCTCCGCGAACCTCAGCCACATACACCACGTGATCCGGGTCGGGAAGGATGCGGCGCAGCCGCTCGGTCATCTCATCCGCACTCGAGGGATAGCCGAGCTGCGTCGCGAGGTCCGCCAGCTTCTCCGCGTCCTCCATCCGCGCCTCGCGAATGTGCGGCGCGCTTGCGGCTTCCGTCATGGTTCCCTCCGTGGGGGTCAGAAGAGCTTCGAGGAATCGAGAAGGATCGTCACCGGACCGTCGTTCACCAGCTCCACCTGCATCTGCGCGCGGAATACGCCCGTCTCGACCGGTACTCCCATCCCGCGCAATTGCTTCGCGAACTCTTCGTAGAGCGCGTTGGCCAGCTCGGGTGGGGCCGCTTCGATGAACGATGGCCGGCGCTGGCCGCGCGCGTCGCCATAGAGCGTGAACTGGCTGACCACCAGCGCGGAGCCGCCTGAATCGAGGAGCGAGCGGTTCATCTTCCCTTCGTCGTCGGCAAAGATGCGCAGGTTGGCGACTTTTTCCGCCATGGTCCGCGCGACCTCGGGCGTGTCCTCGCGGCCCACGGCCACGAGCACCACCAGCCCGGCTCCAATCTCCCCCGTGGCGCGGCTGTCCACCAGCACGCGCGCCCGGCTCACCCGTTGAAGGACTGCGCGCATCGCACCATCATAGCCCGCCCGCGGGGGCGAGGCTCGTGTCCCGGATGGCCATAACAATTTCGACGGATATTTGCTGGGTTGGGTTCTACTGCCCCGGCGACTCTGCGGAGGCGGTGACTGGTTTCCGCGGGAGCATCTCCTGCAACTGCGCGATGTTGTAAGCCACCGCCGCCATCACCTGAGCCCCTTCTACCAGGTCCGCTTCGTGCGCCTGGTCAAACGTGTCAGCTTGGGTGTGATGCGTCTGGAAATATTGCGCCGGCTCCTGAATGCAGAAGAACCCGGGCACGCCGGCTTCGTCGAACGAGGCGTGGTCGCTGCCGGTCATCCACCGCTGGCTCAACTCCACTAGGCCCAGCGAGTGCAGGGGAGCGACGACCTTCGTCATGATCTCCTCGTCCTGGTAATTCCGCATCAGGCTGATGGAAAGCACCCGCCCGGTGCCCGTATCGTGAACGAGCGCTGCGGAGATTTGCGGCAGCTCGTCTTTGTGCGCCGCCACGTACGCACGCGAGCCGTTCAGCCCCTGTTCCTCGCCGGAGAAAAGCACAAAGCGGATGGTGCGCGCGGGCCGCAGGCCGGTCTTCTGCAACGCGCGGGCCGCTTCGAGGACCACCATCGCCCCCGTCCCGTTGTCGGTCGAGCCCGTCCCCAGGTCCCACGAATCCAGGTGCGCGCCGAGCACAACGATTTCCCCGCGCCGGTCCGTGCCCGGCAACTCGGCAACGGTGTTATAGACCTCGACGGGCTTCTCCGTAATCGTGTTGGCGATTTCCAGCTCCAGCTCCACGGAGCTGCGCTTCAGCAGCCTCCAGATGAGGCTGTAATTCTCGGAAGTGATGAACGCCGCGGGCACCGGGCCGATGTGGTAGTCACGCCCGCCCCCTCCGGTCATGTTCAGGAGCGCGTTGGGCTTTCCGGAATCGGTGAGCGTCGCCAGCACGCCTTCGTTCTTGAAGAACTCGTTGCGCGCCTGGAAAAACCGCCGCCCGGGAGGCCCAGGAGGCTCGGGCCGCTCTCCTGCGCGTTGCGGCCGGACCAGCAGAATTGAATCGCCATACGGCACGAGCAGCGGATTCGGCGCGGGTTGATCCGCGGGCGGCAGAGGCAGCGGCTCGCTGGTGATCACCACGGCACCCTTCAGTTTGCCCTTGTAGGCTTCCAGTTCTTCCTTGTTCCGCGCCTTCACGTACACCACCGGCCCGCGCACCACTCCATTCGTGCTCGGCCCCCAACCGTAGGACGCCATGGTCAACGGGTGCTCCGCGGGGCTCACGATCCGGCCCCGCGCGCTCCCCCGCGTCCAGCCGTGCGCGATGCTCCAGGCTTCCAGGTGCGCATTCGCCAGCCCGTAGTCGGCAAACCGCTGCCGTGTCCAGTCGTTGGCCTTTTTCAGGTTTTCCGAGCCGGTCAGCCGCTGCCCGATCATGTCGGACAAATATTCGAGATTGGCCATGAGTTCGTTGTGATCGTGGATCTCCCCGAGGAGTTTTTCATCCGCATCCGCGTTCGGATCGCGCTGCGCCGCCGTAGGCTGCTGCGCTCGCAGCGCCTCCATACCTCCGGCCGCCGCCAGGATGAACAGAAGAAAGAGAGCAGGCACACGAAGTAGTTTCATGCGAAGGAATCGCCTCCCTGAATTTCGCGACTGCAATGCGGCAAGAACGCCCGCGATTCTATGCGCCGCCCCGCGCGATTACAACCCGCTGGCCATGTGGCGTGGCTGCTCCTCGCTGCTCTCCGCGGGCCCCGGCGTTAACGCCGCCGCCCCCGCGTTATCCTCTTAGGCGCCCGCTGGCACCGCGGACAGAAGTAGCTGCTCCGCCCGGCGACGATCACGCGCCGGATCCCCGTCCCGCAGCGGTAGCACGGTTTTCCCTCGCGCCCGTAGGCGCGATGCCGTCGCTGGTAATCTCCGGGGCTGCCCGCACTGTCCACAAAATCGGAAATCGAGCTGCCCCGCAGCCGGATGGCATCGGCCAGCACGCGCCGCACCGCGGCGTAGAGCGCCCGCCGCTCCGCGTCCGAGAGCCGCGAGCCGTGCCGCTTCGGATGGATGCGCGCGCGCCACAGGCTTTCATCCGTGTAGATGTTTCCCAACCCGCGGAGCACGCGTTGGTCCAGCAGCAACGCTTTGATCATCGCCCGGCGCTTCAGCGCCGCGCGAAACCTTTCGTAGGTCGCTTCGAGAGGCTCCGCTCCCAGGCGGGAAAGAAACGCGGGCAGCTCCCCGGCATCCAGCACGCGCATCTGCCCGAACCGGCGGATGTCCGTGTAGCGCAGTTCGCGCGCATCGTCCAGCGACAGCCATACGTGCGTATGGGGACGCTCGGGCGAATCCGCCCTGCACACGACGAATTGCCCCGTCATGCCCAGATGCACGAGCAGCCAGTTCGACGCTCGATTCCCGTTCTCCGTGCCGGGCGCGGCCAGCCCGCCCAGGCGGACCAGCCGCAGGCCGATGAATTTCCCGAACCGGTGCACCTCTTCAATGCGTGCGCCCGGCAGCGCTGCTTCGAGCCGCGGGACGTCCGCGATGAAATCGGTTTTCCCCAGCCGCAGGCCAGTGATCGTCCGTCCAGCCAGCGCCGCGCGCAGCCCGCGGACCACGGTTTCGACTTCGGGCAGTTCCGGCATAGCGTCAACCGCTTCACACTACCACAGGCGAGCTTTGCGGCCCGCGACACGCGCTGCATCCGCAACTTCAACGCGGAAGGAGCCGTGTGCTATGCTCGCCGAGGCGGATAGGGACAGGGCCCCCGGCGCAAACTCCCCTTTCGAGGAGAAGTTCAATGATTCAGAAAGCGACGCCATTACTCCGCGTGGAACGCGTCGAACCTTCGCTGGCCTTCTGGGTGGACCGACTGGGCTTCCATAAAGTGACGGAAGTTATGGAGGGGGATTCGCTCGGCTTCGTAATCCTGTCCAAAGGCCATGTGGAAGTCATGCTGCAGAGCCGCGCCAGCCTGGCCAAAGATTTGCCTGCGCTCAGCGTCGGCGCCATGGCCCCTTCGGTGGTCTATATGGGCGTGACGAGCATTGAAGAGATCGCCTCAAAGCTGGCGACTTCGGAAATCATCGTTCCCAAACGCACCACCTATTACGGCATGGAGGAAATCTGGGTGCGTGAACCCGGCGGCCACGTCATCGGTTTCGCCGCCCCAGGCTCCGAACCCGCGGCATAGCCAGTAGCGCCGGCGTCCCGCCGGCCGAGCGAAGCGAACTCTATCCTGTCGTCGCTGCCCTACCGCAGGAGCGCGAACACCCTCGTTGGCCCGCCGGAGCCGCCTTCCAATTTGATCGGCGCGACCACCACGTAGGCGCCCGCTTCCGGCACCACGGAAAGATCCGCTAGATTCTCCACGTGGTAGAGGCTCGCCCCGTGCGAGAGGTGATGCACAGGGAAATCTTTCGATGGGCCGTAATCCACGCTCAGCGTGTCTATCGTCAGACCCGCCACTCCGCGCTCGATGAGCACCTTCACTGCGTCCACCGAATAGCCGGGGAAATGCATCACGCCCGCGGAGTCCATGTTGCGATACCGCGCCGTATCCGGCCAGCGTTCCGCCCATCCCGTTCGTAGCATCGGGACGGCTCCCCGCGGGATGCGGCCATGACGCGCTTCCCACTGCGTGATTTTTTCCGGCGCCAGCCGGTAGTCGGCGTCGCGGCGGCTCTCTTCGCGCACGTCCAGCACCACCGCGGGGGCATATAGCCGCTCAGCGGGAATCTGGTCCACTGTCCACCCACCTCTCACGAAATGCGCCGGGGCGTCCAGATGGGTCCCAAAATGTTCGAGCGAAGTGAATTTCCGCGTGAAGTAGCCGTCCTTCTCCATCGTTGCGTTCAACGTGGCCTCGAAGGGTTTGTCGTCCCCCGGCCACGCCGGATTGTCCGGGCCGAGCGCGTGCCCGATGTCCACGATGCGCGAAAACGCGGGCGGCGCCGCCGCGGATGCCTCTGCGTTGCTTTTCTCCCTCATTTGGAGGAGTACCGCCGCGGCCACCACGGCCGACAGCACGGAGAGCATCACCGTACGCGCGCGTTTCCGTTCCATGGCAGCCTCACTTCGCGCCCGTCCAGGCGCGCCCCCGAATCGGACGGCCGGGGCGGGNCCGGGGCGGGCGTCCGTCATTTTCCCGTCGTCGAGCACAATCTGGCCGTTCACAATGACGTAGCGAATGCCTTCGGAATACCGGTTGGGGTCCTCATACGTGGCCACGTCGCGAACCTTCGCGTAATCGAAAAGCGTCACGTCGGCCCACATGCCCGGCCGCAGCACGCCGCGGTCTTCGATGCGCATGATTTGCGCCGCGAGCGACGTCAATTTCCGGATGGTCTGCTCGAGCGGCTCGAGGTGCAAATCGCGCGTGTAGTGCGCCAGGAGGCGCGGGAAGTTGCCATAGGCCCGGGGATGCGCGCGCTGCCGCCCCAGCACCCCGTCGGGACGCACCGCGCCGTAGTCGCACCCGAACGCCACCCACGGCTCCACGAACGCCCGCTCGATGTCCGGCTCCGTCATCATGAAGGTGATTTGCCCCGTTTGCATGCGGTCCTCGACCAGGATATCGAACATCACGTCCACGGGATCCTTTTTGCGCTCCCGCGCGATCTCGTCCAGGCGTTTGCCCTGCAGGCCCCGCAGGCTTTCGTTGGCCACCGAGTTGATCAGGATGTCGTGGGCCATGTATTCGCGGAAGCGCCCGGCCATGGCCCGTTTGATTTTTGCGCGCGTGGCCGGATCGCGCAGGCGTTCGAGCGCCTTCTCCGTCCCTCCTTCGAGAGCCCACGACGGCAGGTTGGCGTTCAGACTGTTCGCGCCCGCGCGATACGCGTAGATGTCCGCGGTCACTTCCTGGCCCGCGGCGCGCGCCTCATTGATGCGCGCAACCACCTGGCCCATTTTTCCCCACACCGTCGCGCCGGAAACTTTCAGGTGATAGATGTGCACCGGCAGGCCCGCGTCGTGGCCGATGCGCAGCGCTTCCTCCAGCGCCGGGAAAATCTCTTTGCCCTCGTTGCGCATGTGCGTCGAATAGACGCCCCCGTAGCGCGCCGCCACCTTCGCCAGCTCGATGAGTTCGTCCGTCTTCGCATAGGTGCCGGGGACATAAATCAGCGCGGTGGAAATTCCCAGCGCGCCCTGCTGCATCGCATCCGCCACCATCTGCCGCATCTCGTCCAATTCCGCGGGCGACGGCGCGCGGTTCTCGCTTCCCAGCACCGCTTTGCGCACGCGCGCCGCGCCCACATTCGTGCCCAGGTTGATGGCGCTGCCCTGCCGCTCGAAGCGCGCAAAATACTGCGTGAACGTCCGCCAATCGACGTCAATGCCGTACAGCGCGACCCCTTCCTGGTATTCCGGCAGCGTCTTTTCGTTTTGCGGGGCCAGGCTGGCTCCCTCGCCGGTGATTTCCGAGGTGATGCCCTGGCGGATTTTGCTTTCCGCGCGCCCATCCACGAGCACGGTGACGTCCGAGTGCCCCAGCATGTCAATGAATCCCGGCGTGACGTATAGCCCAGAGGCGTCAATCTTCCGCCGCGCGGCGCAATCGCTTCCAGTCGGCCCGCACAACGCGCCGATGGCTGCAATGCGCCCGTTGCGAATCCCCACCTCCGCCAGGAACCACGGGTTGCCCGTCCCATCGATCACCCGCCCGCCGGCAATCACGATATCGAAGGGTTCCGCAGCGGCCCTCGCCTCCGTCGCCGCCCCACTGTCAATGCGCAGCGCGCTCGCCAGCACACCCGCGGCAAACACCACCGGCACCAGCACCACACACAGTGAAATGCGAGTCAGTCGAGTCATTTGCTCTCCGGCATGACCAAAAAGCGGCAGCTAGAATACTCCGAAGGAGTAAGGCGTAACCATCCTCGCGGGATCGCCTATTGCTGTTCCGCGAATTTCGAGTTTCGAATTTCCAGTTTCGCTTTTCTCTTACGGTAGTGGTATTCCCGGCTGCGCCACCAGCCCCGCCATGCGCAGCATCTCCGTGTATTCCGCCTCCGTGATGGGCGAAATCACCAGGCGCACGCTCTTCAGGAACTTCACGCGGCGCAGAGCGGGATTGTGCCGCATGCCCTCGAGCGGCACCTGCTGCGGCAGGCGTTCCACGGCGCGGAGATCAATCACCACGTTTTTCCCGCCATGGTCGTGCGGGTCCGGATAGGGGTCACGCGCCACTTCGGCGATGGCGTAGAGCGCGCGTTCCGGCGCCGCGTGGTAACACAGCACGCGGTCGCCCCGCTTCGTCTGCTTCATCACGCGTAGCGTCTCCGGACGCGCTCGCGGCGTGCGGTACATCTCTTTCCCTTTTACGAAGAGAGTATCCCAGTGGTAGTGATGCGGGTCGGCGGAGAACAGCCAGTAGCGGCGATGGCTGGCGGGCGATGGCGTCTTCAAAAGCGGCGCACCCCGGCGCAACTATACACAAAGCCGTCCAATGGCAAGAATGGTTTTTGGGGTCCGGAGTGAAAAAATGTGCGCTAGGCCTAGCGGGGCGTCAGGACTCGCCAGCTAGAATTCCACGAACAGGTCGTCCCCGCGCACCTCAACCCGATAGCACCCCACCCCCACAGCGGGGTTCAGCGCCGCCTTCCCGTTGGTCACGTCGAACTGCCAGCCGTGCCATGGGCAGGTGACTTTCTGGCCGTCTAGCACCCCCTGACCGAGCGGGCCGCCGCGGTGAAGACACGTATTATCAATAGCATAGAAGGTGCCGCCCAGGTTTGCGATAGCCACTGTGTGCCCGTCGAGCTGGAACTCCCGGATCTGCCCCGGGGCAATCTCGCTGGTCTTCGTCGCGCGCAGTAGTGGCATTCGCTCGTCTCTCCTGGTAGCACAGGCTCCCGAACCTTCGGGACAGCCTGTGCGCTTTTGGTAGCGCCGGCATCTTGCCGGCCAGAGTCCGCGTCGGGGCGAAGGTCCCCTAACCCTCCAGACAGCCTCTGCTCCGTCCCGTCCTACCTGGGCTGGGGCGTCTGCGCCACCATCACGCCCTGCTTGAAGCTGTCTACCATTCCCGGCGTCAGCCGCACTTCCGTCGGCCGCTTCGCCAGCGACATCTGGTCGATTTTGTCCTGCAGCTTCAGCAGGCCGTAGAAGAGCGCTTCAGGCCGCGGCGGGCAGCCGATGATGTACACGTCCACCGGTACGATTTTGTCCACGCCCTGCAGCACCGAGTAGACGTTGAAGGGCCCGCCCACGCTGGAGCACGCCCCCATCGACATACACCACTTCGGATCCGGCATCTGCGCCCAGATGCGCTGGATCACCGGCCCCATTTTCAGCGTTACCGTGCCGGACACGATCATCAGGTCGGCCTGCCGCGGCGACGGGCGGAACACCTCCGCCCCGAACCGCGCGATGTCGAACCGCGATGTGGTCGAGGCGATCATCTCGATGGCGCAGCACGCCAGCCCGAATGTCAGCGGCCAGATCGCGCTCTTCCGCGCCCAGTTGAATACGTAATCTACGGAGGAAATGAGGAAGTTCTTCTCGAACCGGTTGTCTATGATTCCCATAAGCCCTTATTCTACTCCGGAAAAACGCCGAGTATAGTCAGCGCTCCTAGGCGAGTCAAACCACAAAGTGGAAGGGGAGGGATTCGCAGCGCGTGGGTTAGACCGCACCGGCCCAGCGATCATCCAGCCGCCGCAGGCCCGCCGCGTGGGCGGCGGCGACCGCTTCTTCAAATTCGTGGCCGGTGATGCGTCGGTTGATCTCCACGTACTCTGTGCGGGAAACCTTCCCCGCAGGACGGTACTGCGCCATCATGTTGATGTAGGTATTCGGACCCAGTTCGCGCGCCACCCAGTCCATGATTTCCCGCGTTCCGACAATATCTCCCGGCATTACCAGGTGCCGCAGCAGCACTCCGCGCAGCGCCAGGCCGTTTTCATCCAGCACCAGGTCGCCGACCTGTTGGTGCATCGCTTTGATCGCCCGCCGAGCCGCCTCCGGATAGTTCGGCGCTTTCAGATATCTCCGCGCCATTTCTGCATCCCAGAACTTGAAGTCCGGCATGTAAATGTCCACCACGCC
>OCOJ01057603.1_pt1 | contig 28799 bp, 26 predicted proteins | sample 1539251 | NCBI WGS metagenome assembly OCOJ01 (sample SAMN01911457, study PRJEB22624) | soil metagenome | biome: Soil | place: Malaysia | collected 2012-04-30 | depth RA_metagenome m
AAGCCGATAGAGCACTTAAGCATCACGGTTCTTGATCCGTCGGGGAAGCCCACGGCTGCGCGGATCTCCGTCACCGGCGAGGATGGCCGCTCCTATGCACCCGATGATGCGTGGATGCATGCGGAAGATAACTTTGTACGCTCCGAACGTCCTTTTGAGTCGCACTACTTTCACACCCTGGGCAATTCCGACTTGGATGTTCCTTTGGGCCGCATCGGCGTTGAGGTGACGAAAGGCTTCGAGTATCGCGTCGAGAAGAGAACCGTTCCGTCCGGCGCCCACAGTACGTTGACCGTCCAACTCCTCCGGCTGGAGATTCCCCAGTTCTCAAATTCGCAATGGCTCAGCGCTGACCTGCACGTTCACATGAACTACGGAGGCGCGTATCGCAACACTCCTGCGCACCTCATCGTCCAGCAGAAAGCCGAAGATCTTTTTCTGATTGAGAATCTGGTCGTGAACAAAGAGCAGCGCATTCCCGACATCGCTTATTTTCGAACCACACTTGATCCTGCATCCACGCCCGACCATGTCTTACTGCAAAGTCAGGAATTTCACACGCCCTATTGGGGACATCTTGGCCTGCTGAATCTCGCCCGCAACCTTCTCATTCCCGGCTACGCCGATTACGGCAACACGGCGGCAGCCAGTCTTTTTCCATCTAACGCCACAGTCGCCGACCTCGCGCATCAGCAGGGCGCGCTCGTGGGATACGTTCATCCTTTCGATGTCAAGATCGACCCCGCGAACGATCCCACGCTGACACACGGGCAGCCGCTCGATGAGGCTCTGGAACTGCCGGTCGATGCTGCCCTCGGCAAAGTGGATTACATGGAAGTGACCGGCTTCAGCGATCACCGCTTGACGGCAGAGATCTGGTATCGGCTGCTCAACCTCGGGTTTCGACTCCCGGCTGGAGCTGGGTCCGACACGATGGCCAACTACGCCTCTCTGCGCGGGCCGGTGGGTCTGACTCGCGTGTATGCCAGTGTTCCGAGCGGGACGCCTCAGGTGTCGGCCTGGTTCGATTCCCTGAAACAGGGTCGCACCTTCGCCACCAACGGGCCGCTACTGGGGTTCACTCTCGGCGGCAAGGGACTCGGCGATGAATTGAAGTTCCAGGCGGGTGATCACACGGTGCGCTTCAAAGTGTGGCTGCGGTCGATCGTTCCGGTTGATCATGTGGAAATCGTTTGCAACGGGCGCGTGGCAAGGGAACTGAAGCTGAGTGGCGATCGAACCGCCGCCGATCTTGAAGGAACTGTCCCGATCGCGCAGAGTGGATGGTGCCTGTTGCGAGCCTCGAGTGACCGGTCCGAACATCCCGTGTTCGACGACTACGTGTACGCGACTACCAGCCCCGTCTACGTGAGTGTTGAAGGCTCGCCGCCGAAGTCAGCGGAAGATGCAGCCTACTTCATCGCGTGGATCGATCGCCTGGCCCAGTCCGCCAAGGCCAGCCAGAGCTGGAACACCGAAGCGGAAAAACTCTCCGTCCTAAAGACGCTCGACCAAGCACGGCAGGTCTACGTTTCGTTGCAGCAGTGAACTCGTGTCTGCTCATTTCACGCTGCCGCAAGATAGAGATAGCGGAGAATAAACAAGACAGTAAGGATCCAGATCAGCAAGCTTATCTCGCGAAACTTTCCTGCCGCTACTTTCACGACGGTGTACGAAATCAGACCCAAGCTCAGCCCGGTTGCAATGCTGAAGGCAAGGGGAGTCGCAAGCATGGTGATGAATGCCGGCACGGCCTCGCTGAAATCATGCCAGCGCACTTGCGCGATGGATTGTGTCATCAGGACTCCTACCAGAATTAAGGCAGGCGCTGTCGCGTAGTCTGGAATTGCGGTTGCCAGCGGGGAGCAAAACATAGCCAACAGGAAGAGTCCAGCGACTGCGAGATTGCTCAGCCCCGTGCGCGCCCCGGCCGCGACTCCAGCCGAGCTTTCGATGTAGCTGGTCACGGTCGATGTGCCGGTCAGCGAACCGAAAATTGTCCCGATCGCATCAGCCACCAGCACGCGTCCCACCCGCGGAATCTTGCCGTCCTTGACAAACCCGCCCTGTTCACAGACTCCCACCAGCGTGCCCACGTTATCGAAGAGATCCACGAACAGGAACGCAAGCAGAATCTCCAGCAGCCCCAGATGACTGGCTCCGCGAAAGTCCAGCTGCAGGAATGTGGAGGACGGGTGTGGCATGGAGAAAATGGCCGCAGGCCATTTCGTGAGGCCACGAAAAACCCCCAGCAGCGTCGCGCCAAAGATCCCAATCAAGATGGCTCCGTGAAACCGGCGCACCGTCAGCACCAGCATGAGCACGAGGCCGAAACAGGCCGTCTGCACGGCCTTGTCCGAGAATCGGCCGAGGCTGACATATGTGGCTGGGTTGGCCACTACCAGCTTCGCATTCCGCATTCCAACGAAGGCAATAAACATGCCGATACCAGCAGCGGTCGCATGCTTCAGGCAATCTGGAATGCCATTGACGATCTGCTCGCGAATCCGTGTGAGAGTCAGCACCAGGAACAGCACGCCGGAGAAGAAAACAACGGCCAGCGCGGTCCGCCACGGCACGCGCAGCGCCATACAGACGGAATAAGTAAAGTAAGCGTTCAGCGACATGCCCGGCGCCAGCGCGATGGGATAATTCGCATACAGTCCCATCACTAACGTGGCCGCAGCGGCAGAAATGCAAGTCGCGAACACAACTCCGTCTGCGGGCATCCCCGCCTGCGAGAGAATCTGCGGATTCACCACGATGATGTAAGCCATCGTCATAAACGTGGTGAGTCCGCCCAGCATCTCTTGCCGGACCGAGGTCTGATTTTCGGTGAGCTTGAAATAGCGGTCGATCAAATCATTCCACCTGAGCCTGCTTGTTCCCCGGGAGACTATTCCTTTAGCAGACGCGCGTGCGTAGCCGCGAACACCTGCTCAAATCTCAATAAGATATCTTGTTGGGTTTTTCCTCCCACGCGCGAAACGCCGCCAGAGCCTCTTCCCGCATCATCTGAATCATCGGGACCTGGCGCATAGGATAGGGCTCAGCGATTTCCCGGTAGATCAGCGAGTCGTCAAATCCGGCTTTGGATGCGTCTCCGGCGTTTCCGGCAAAGTAAATCCGAGAGAGACGCGCCCAATAAATCGCGCCCAGGCACATCGGGCAGGGTTCGCAGGATGCGTAGATTTCGCAGCCACGCAGCGCAAAGACGCCGAGCTTCCGACACGCTTCGCGGATGGCGAGCACTTCAGCGTGCGCCGTAGGATCGTTGGTCGTGGTCACTCGATTCGTGGCCTCGGCAATGACGCTGCCGTCTTTCACCACCACTGCACCGAAGGGTCCGCCTCGACCCGAGTGCACATTGTCGATCGAGAGCTCGATCGCGCGCGCCATGAAGGGATTGTCCATGTCTACTGTTGCGTGTAGGTCGCGCGCTTGAGGAACTCGCCCGCACCCGCCCTTCCCAGAAATTTGTCGCCCTCCACAATGACGCGGCCGCGAGAGAGCACGACGTCCGGCATCCCCGTGACCTGGATGCCTTCAAACATCGAGTAGTCGACGCGCATGTGATGAGTTTTCGCGCTGATCGTGTGCCTGCGATCAGGATCGAAGATCACCAGATCGGCATCGCTGCCCACGGCGATCGTCCCCTTGCGCGGATACAGTCCGAACAACTTCGCGGGTGTTGTGGAAACAAGCTCCACAAAGCGATTCACGTTGAACCGGCCTTGCGCAACGCCGCCGGAAAAAATCAGGCTCATGCGGTGCTCAATCCCAGGCCCACCGTTCGGAATCTTCGTGAAATCACCGCGTCCCAATTCCTTTTGCTCTTTGAAGCAGAACGGGCAATGATCGGTCGAAACCACCTGCAGATGGTCGCGCTTCAGGCCCTGCCATAACCTTTCCTGATGCCACTTCTCGCGCAACGGCGGCGTGAAGACGTACTTGGCTCCCTCGAAGTCTGGAACGTCGAAGTTCTCGATCGAAAGATACAAATACTGGGGGCACGTTTCCGCATAAACCGGCAGCCCGCGATCCCGAGCCTCACGCACCTTTTCGAGCGCATCATTGCAACTCAGATGAACGATATAGACCGGCGCGCCTGCCATCTCTGCTAGCGCAATAGCTCGCGCCGTAGCTTCCGCCTCCGCAGTGGTCGGCCGCGTCAGCGCGTGATATTTCGGCGCCCGTTTCCCTTCGGCCAGCGCCTGCTGCACGATCACGTCGATGGCGTTGCCATTTTCCGCGTGCATGCAAACCAGGCCGCCGTTCTTGGCCGTCGCGCGCAGCGCTTTGAAGATGCTTCCGTCGTCCAGCATGAACACTCCGGGATACGCCATGAACAACTTGAAGCTGGTCACTCCCTCCCGAACCAGAGCGTTCATCTCCGCCAGCTGCGCATCGGCGAGCTCCGTGATGATGCAGTGGAAGGCATAGTCGGTCACCGCTTTGCCGGAAGCCTTCTGCATCCAGGTGTCGAATGCCGTCCTCAAACTTTGGCCCTTGTATTGGATCGCAAAGTCAATCAGCGTTGTCGTTCCGCCATGCGCGGCGGCGCGCGTACCGGTTTCGAAATCGTCGGCGCTGGTCGTGCCTCCAAAGGGCATGTCGAGATGCGTGTGCACATCGATCCCCCCGGGAAAAACGTATCGTCCCGCGGCGTCGATGACATGAGAGGCGTTCTCGCGCGGCAGGCTTTGTCCAATGGCGACGATCTTGCCGCCGCTGATGGCGACGTCGCTCGAGTATGTATCGGTCGCGGTGACCACGCGGCCGTTGGCAATGATAGTGTCGAAGCTCACTGGGCTCTCTCCTCGCTTACTTGCAGGTGTCATCCCGAGCGCAGCCGTTTTTAACGCGGAGCGGGGGATCTCACTGTCATCCTAAGCAAGACGCGTTTTGTCTTGCGAAGGACCTGAGCGACCCGCGACGAGCGCCCGGCCGCCGCAGCAGCCGGAATCAGCGCGACCGTCGCGCTCGGGTCGCATCCCTATCGGTCGGCCCTCCCCGGTAGCGCACGCATTTTATGCTAAACTGCCTCTCCTCCGGGCGCCATTTCACAGCGTAACCCAACGAAGGGGAAGACATGAAATTCGGTTTCACCATCAAGCCCGACATGCCGGTTGAGCGCATTCTCGCGCTCACGCGTCAGGCTGAGGAGGCCGGTTTTCAATACGGCTGGATTTTCGATTCTCACATCCTGTGGCTGGAACCCTATCCCCTGCTCACACTGATGGCCAGCAACACGCAAAAGATGCGGCTCGGCCCCTGCGTCACCAATCCGGCGGTTCGCGACATCACGGTAACTTCCAGTCTGTTTGCCACGCTGAACCTGATTTCCGGCGGACGCATGCAGCTCGGCATCGGACGCGGCGACAGCTCGCGCCGCGTCCTGGGCAAGAAGCCCGTGACTTCGGGCCAGCTGGAACAAGCAGTCAATACTTTTCGCGAGCTGACCGCCGGCCATCAGGTCGATTACGATGGCCAGCCCACCCGCATCTCCTGGGCGACCGGTTCGCCTCCGGTGTGGGTTGCGGGATACGGCCCTAAAGTCCTCGAAATGGCCGGCCGAGTTGCGGATGGCATCATCCTGCAATTCGCCGACCCTGACTTGATCGCGTGGTGCCTCAGCTTTGTGAAGAAGGGCGCGGACGCCGCAGGACGTGATTTCAAGAGTATTGAAGTCATGTCAGCCGCGCCGGTGTGGGCCTCCAGCGATCTGAAGACGGCGCGCGAGCATGTCCGCTGGTTTCCTGCCCTGGTTTCGAACCACGTCGTCGATCTCGTCTCGCGCTACAAGCCCGAGGAGCTGCCGCCCGCGCTGACTTCTTATATCAAGACGAAAGACAAATACGACTACCAGGAGCACTGCGAGGTAGGCAGCGAGCACTCCAGGTTCGTGAGCGATGAAGTTGTGGACCGTTTTTGTCTGGTCGGCCCGATCGAAGCGCACCGCGAGAAGCTGCGCAAGCTAGAGAGCGTCGGAGTCACCCAGTTCAATATCTACCTGATGTGCGGCGACGAAGAGGCCACGCTGGAGATGTACAAAAAAGAAGTGCTGCCCGCGCTTGGGAAGTAGAGCGCGACACTACTAAGGCGCCTTCGTTTTACGACACCTCTTCCATCGCCGGGACTTCCGTCTTTTCTCGTTGCAGCTTCATCAGCGCGTAGTAGGCCGCAAACGCCACGACGAAGCCCACAAACCACGAGTAGTCATATAGCGGACGCAGCGAAGGAATCACCAGCCCGACCAGCGCTGTTCCCGCGCCAGCTATGAGCGCGCCCACGGCAAACCAATTGAAGCCGCGCGAGTATTCGTAAGTTCCGTCGCGAAGATATAGATCTTCCACGACCAGCACGCGCCGGCGCACCACGAAATAGTCGCAGATCATGATTCCCGCCACCGGTCCCAGAAACGCCGCGTATCCGCCGAGCCATCCGAAGATCAGGGTCCGGTAGCCCTCGAGCAGTTTCCACGGCATCAGCGCGATACCCATGAAACAAGTAATCACGCCGCCGATGCGGAAACTGATCCGCCGCGGCCACAGGTTCGAAAAATCGTTGGCCGGCGAAACCACGTTGGCGCCGATGTTCACATTTAGGGTCGCGAGCAGAATGGCGACCAGCGAGATCACCACCGCGACCGGAGAATGAAACCGGCTGAGCAGTTGCACCGGATCCCAGATCGCGGTTCCGTAGATGACCACGGTCGCCGAGGTCACCAGAATTCCAATCAGCGAGTACAGCGTCATGGTGGCCGGAAGTGCCAGCGCTTGCCCGATGGCTTGCTGCTTCAGACTGCGCGCGAAGCGCGTGAAGTCTGGGATGTTGAGCGACACCGTCGCCCAGAAACCAACCGTCGCATTCAACACGGGGATCAGAAACTTCAGGAATTCAGAAGAAGTAGCAAACCGCGCCGGAGCCGACAGGATCGGCCCAAATCCGCCCGCGCTGCGATAGGCCCAGGCCAGCAGCAGAAGTCCGACCGCCAGCAAGATCGGCGCGCTGATACCCTGCAGAAAGCGAATGTACTCGATCCCTTTCAGAATGACAGCCAGGTTGATGAGCCAGAACGTCAGAAAACAAATCGCTGTGCTGTGGGGGAACTGCGCCCAGCTGGGGATCAGCGTTGCGACGAGCGTGCTGATTGCCTCGCCGCCGATCCACGTCTGGATGCCGAACCATCCGCAGGCCACCAGAGCGCGCAGAACCGCCGCCACGTTTGCGCCCAGCACGCCAAACGACGCCCGCGCGAGCACGGGAAACGGCACGCCGTAGCGCGCTCCCGGATGCGAATTCAGCAGCATCGGAATCAAAACGATCGTGTTTCCCAGAAAAACTGTCGCAACGGCCTGCTTCCAGTTCATCCCTCCCTGGATCAAGCTGGCCGCCAGCATGTAGGTCAGAATATTGACTGACATCGATACCCACAGCGCCGCGTAGTTGTAGGTTCCCCACGTGCGGTGAGTGGCGTCGACGGGCGCGAGGTCCGGATTGTACAGGGGGCTGGCTTTGACTGCTTCAGACAACGACGCCGGCTGGGTGTTCATTCGAGCCTAAGGAACCGCAATGAGCGCTGACCAACCACCAAGGACACGAGTAACACGAAGGAGTTCGTGTTGTTTTCCTTCGTGCTACTTAGTGCCCTTCGTGGTTCATCCGGATGCTCAATCTGCCGCTTTCGCCTGGCCCGTCTGCGAGGTCAGCGGTCCGTACGAATCCGGCCTTCGGTCGCGGAAAAACTGCCACACGTTCCTCACTTCGAGGATCATGTCGAGATCGAGATCGGCAACCAGCACCTCATCTTTGTCGCGGCTGGCCTGAGCGATGATCTTGCCTCGCGGATTGCAAAAATAACTCTTGCCGTAGAATTCGCCGATATTCCACGGCTTCTCGGTTCCTACGCGGTTGATGGCGCCTACGAAATACCCGTTGGCCGCGGCGTGCGCGGGCTGCTCCAGCTCCCACAGATACTCAGATAGTCCCGCGACCGTCGCTGAGGGATTGAAAACAATTTCTGCTCCATTCAGTCCCAACACGCGCGCGCCTTCCGGAAAGTGCCGGTCATAGCAGATGTAAACGCCCACGCGCGCATACTTCGTGTCGAACACGGGATAGCCCATATCCCCTGGCGTGAAGTAGAACTTTTCCCAGAATCCCGGATGCACATGCGGGATGTGATGCTTGCGGTACTTGCCCAGGTAGCTGCCATCCGCGTCGATGACGGCCGCGGTGTTGAAGTACAAACCCGGCATCTGCTCTTCGTAAACGGGGACCACGATCGCCATGTGATGTTTCGCGGCAAGCTTCTGCATCAGCTTCGTCGTGGGCCCATCGGGAACCCGCTCAGTCAGTTCGTACCAGCGAATGTTCTGCTCGGCGCAAAAATACGGACCGTAGAAAAGCTCCTGCAGGCAAAGCACCTTCACTTTTTTACGCGCCGCTTCCGCGATCAGCTTGAGATGCTTGTCGATCATCGCCCTCTTGATCTGCGCCAGGGAATGATCGCTGCCCAGGGCGTTACGGGCCTGAATGAGTCCGCAGCGCACAATTCGCGGCATAGGAACACCTCCAAAAGACGCAACTATAGCAGACTGGCCACCGGTTGCGACCGGCGAGATGGGCGACTTCTGAGAGTTGTGATCAGCTGGACGCCAGGAAGAATTTCGTCCTGCGCGGTTCGGTTTCCTTGCCTAGGGAGGGAATCAGTCTTGCCCGATGTCTTCGTTCCAGATTGCAGGATTCGCGCGGATGTAATTCCCCAGCAGCGTGGCGCACTCTTCGGAGTCAAGATCGATCACACGCACACCGAGCGAGCGCAGCCAATCCAATCCGCCCTGAAAGTTGCGGCTTTCTCCCACGACCACCGTTTCGAAGCCAAACTGCCGCACCAAACCGCTGCAGTACCAGCAGGGCGCGAGCGTCGTGACCATGATCAGACTGCTGTAGCTGCGCTGGCGTCCAGCAGCGCGGAAGGCATCGGTTTCCGCGTGCGTGGAAGGATCATCGTGCTGGACGCGTCGGTTGTGGCCCGCGCCGACAAGTTTGCCGGTGGCGTCGAAGATGGCCGCACCAATGGGGATGCCGCCTTCGGCAAGGCCCTTGCGAGCCTCCGCCAGCGCCACCGCCAGCATCGCGGCATAGTCGGACTCCGGCATCGCCGTCGATTATATCGACGGCCATTGCAAGTTTCGCATCTCACAAAAACCGGCTGCATTGAATTGTCTTAACGCCGGGCCAGTTTCTTAACGTGCTCCTCTTTAGTTATCCTAAGGGTGTTCATCCCCTGACGCGTAAACGACAAGGAATGGCAAGAGACGCGGCCGGTCGCAATTGCCGGAACGCCGGAAAAGCTTCGTAGGTCAAAGGATTTTCTGACTCATTCAAAGGAAGATAAATATATGGAGAATAAAATCACCACCTCATCGGGGACTCCTGTCCTCCCTACTCAGGAACCAATCAACTCAAGCGAATCCAAGTGCCCCGTCGCACACGGCGCTCGCGCCATCCAGAGCAATGCCGACTGGTGGCCGAACCAGCTGGACCTTCAGGTTCTCCATCAGCACTCGAACCTGTCGAATCCGATGGGCGAGAAATTCGACTACGCCAAAGAATTCAAGAGTCTCGACCTGAAGGCCGTGATCAAGGACCTTCACGCCTTGATGACCGACTCGCAGGATTGGTGGCCGGCCGACTTTGGCCACTACGGCGGCCTATTCATTCGAATGGCATGGCACAGCGCCGGCACCTACCGCATCGGCGATGGTCGCGGCGGTGCCGGAGCCGGCCAGCAGCGCTTCGCGCCGCTCAACAGCTGGCCTGACAACGTGAACCTCGACAAAGCGCGCCGGCTACTGTGGCCGATCAAGCAGAAATACGGCTCGAAGATCTCCTGGGCCGACCTGATGATTCTTGCCGGCAACGTCGCCCTCGAGTCGATGGGCTTTAAGACATTCGGATTCGGTGGCGGGCGCGAGGATGTGTGGGAGCCCGAAGAGCTCTACTGGGGCCCGGAAGGCACGTGGCTCGCCGACGAACGCTATAGCGGCGACCGCGATCTCCAGAATCCTCTCGGCGCCGTGCAAATGGGGCTGATCTACGTGAATCCGGAAGGGCCGAACGGCAAGCCGGACCCCGTCGCGGCGGCCCGGGACATTCGCGAAACCTTCCGCCGCATGGCGATGAACGACGAAGAGACGGTCGCGCTGATTGCCGGCGGGCACACTTTCGGGAAGACTCACGGCGCTGCCGACCCCAAGCGTTACGTCGGCCCCGAACCCGAAGCCGCTCCCATCGAAGAGCAAGGCTTGGGCTGGAAGAGTACCTACGGCAGCGGCAGCGGCGACGATACGATCGGCAGTGGCCTCGAAGTCATTTGGACCACGACGCCGACGAAGTGGAGCAACAACTACTTCGAGAACCTTTTCAAATACGACTGGGAACTGACCAAGAGCCCGGCCGGTGCGTATCAGTGGACACCGAAGAATGGCGCAGGGGCAGGTACGGTGCCGGATGCGCAGGACCCGTCCAAGCATCACGCGCCGTCCATGCTGACCACGGACCTGTCTTTGCGGTTCGATCCTGCATACGAGAAGATTTCACGGCGCTTCTACGAACATCCGGATCAGTTCGCGGACGCGTTTGCCCGGGCGTGGTTCAAGCTGACACACCGAGACATGGGCCCGATCGTGCGTTATCTCGGCCCGCTGGTTCCAAAGGAGCGCCTGGCGTGGCAAGACCCGATCCCTGCGGCGAATCACAAATTAATCGGGGACAAGGACATTGCTGCACTGAAGGCCAAGATCCTCAAGTCCGGACTGTCCATCTCCCAACTGGTCACAACTGCCTGGGCATCGGCGTCAACNATTCCGCGGCTCCGACAAGCGCGGTGGCGCCAACGGCGCGCGCATTCGTCTCGCGCCGCAAAAAGATTGGGAAGTGAACCAGCCGGCTGAACTGGTGAAGGTGCTGAAGAAGCTCGAAGCGATCCAGAAGGAGTTCAACAGCTCGCAATCCAATGGCAGCAAGGGAAAGAAGGTTTCGCTCGCAGACCTGATCGTGCTGGGTGGCTGCGCAGCCGTCGAAAAAGCGGCGAAGAAGGCCGGCCACAAAGTTAAGGTACGCTTTTCGCCGGGCCGCATGGACGCGTCGCAAGAACAAACCGACGTCGAATCCTTCGACCCGCTCGAGCCCAAGGCGGATGGATTCCGCAACTATGTCCACGGCAAGCAGCGCCTGTCGGCCGAGGAGCTGTTGGTGGATAAAGCCCAATTGCTGAGGCTTACTGCGCCGGAGATGACGGTTCTCGTCGGTGGCCTCCGCGTGCTGGGCGCGAACGTCGGGAAGTCCAAACACGGCGTCTTCACCAAGCGGCCGGAGACGCTGACGAACGACTTCTTCGTCAACCTGCTCGACATGNAGCACCGAATGGCAGCCGTCCAATGAATCGAATGGTTCTGGAGACGTGTACGAGGGACGCGATCGGAAGACGAACAAGGTCAAGTGGACCGGCACCCGTGTCGACCTGATCTTCGGTTCGAACTCGCAGTTGCGGGCTCTGGCGGAAGTCTATGCCTGCGCGGACTCTAAGGAGAAGTTCATGAAAGACTTCGTAGCGGCGTGGAGCAAAGTGATGAACGCGGATCGCTTCGACCTAACCGCGTGATCTCTGCCGAAAGGCTTCGAGGTTCTAGAGGTTCGTGTTCGCATTCGAGAATCCCACCCTTGCAACGCGCGCAAGGGTGGGCCGCCCGACCAAATCTCCCTGAAGGGGTCCTGCTCTGGGGTAGTGTCTGAAAAGTGCGGGTGAAAGAAAACAGCGAACGCTTGCTAATCCTGTGCGCTTTTCACACACTACCTGCTCGGGCGCCTTCATATCTCCACTTGCGGAATGGGAGTACAATGTGTAGCGCTTTTGCCGCCTAGACGGGGATTCCAGACAGGAAAGGACCTTGCTATGAAGCACCCCTGCTTTGCTCTTTCGCTCGTTGCCTGCCTTCCGCTGAATGTCACGTCTGCGTTCTCGCAGCACACTGCGCAGATTCCAATCGCCCGCCAATCGGGATCGGGAACCATCGCCTCGCTTCCGTTGTTTTTTGAAGCCAACCGCGGTCAAACCGATCCCCGCGTGCGCTTCCTCAGCCGCGCCAGCGGATACACGCTGTTCCTCACGCCCACTGAGATCACGCTGGTGGAGAGCAAGACACCAGCTGTCAGCCGGCACAAGCCTCAGGCTTCCGTGGAGAATTCGAAAACGCCGCCAGCCGTGGTCCGGATGAAGCTTGCGGGCAGTAATCCTTCTCCCGAACTGACGGGCGTCGATGAACTGCCGGGCAAGGTCAACTATCTCGTCGGAAATGATCCCCGCGCCTGGCATACCGGCGTTCCTCTCTACTCGCAGGTGCGGGAGCAGCAAGTGTATCCCGGAGTGGATCTGGTGTTTCACGGCGACGACCGGCAGCTGGAATACGATTTCGTCGTATCGCCCGGAGCCGACCCGAGTCGCATCGCGTTCCGCATCACGGGAGCGAAGCGAATGGAACTTGATCGCGGCGGAGATCTGGTGCTGCACACTGACAGCAGCCAGATTCGCATGCGCCGACCTGTTATCTATCAGACGGTGGGGGCTGGGCGCCGTCCTGTCGAAGGCACCTTTGCGCTGCGAGCAAGCGGCGAAGTGAGTTTCCAACTCGGCGCTTACGATCCACGCCAAACGCTCGTCATTGATCCAGGCCTCAGTTATGCAACGTTCCTCGGCGGCGCAGGCGTGGACAACGGTGGGGGCGTAGCTGTGGATACGACCACGAATCCGGCCGCTCCCAAGATGTATGTCCACGGGCCGACGACTGACATCACAACCTTCCCGGAGTCGAGCACTCTGATCGGCACGTCGCCCGGCGGCACTATATACATTTATCTCGCCAAGATCGATCCTTTGCAGACGGGCGCGGCGTCGCTGGACTACTTGACCTTTATCGGCGGCAGCACCAACTTCTCAGGCGCAGCGGGCTGCATGACGGTTACCAGCAGCCTCGGGCTGGACACGAGCCTGGGCGCCTCCAGCGTCGAACCCGTGATCACGGGCGCCACCAACTGCAAAGACTACCCCGTGACGACGACCACTCCGACCAGCGGCACGGACGACATGTTCATAACGCGGCTCATGCCGAGCGGCGCAAAGCTCGACCTGTCGATATTCTTCGGCGGCAACGGGGAAGAGCCATTTTTGACCGGTCTGGGAACGCTTGACTCCTCGGGCGACGTAATCCTGGCCAGTTACACCACCTCAGCCAACCTGCCCGTCACCACCGGAGCCTATGCCACGACGCTGAACAATGGCGCTGTTGGTTTTGAAGACTGCTTCGTAGCCAAGCTAAACCGCTCCTACGTTGTCGAGTACCTCACCTACCTCAGCGTCGGGGCAGGGACCACGAGCAGCGACGCCACTTCCCTCGGCTGCGCTGCACTCGAGGACACTACGGGTCAAATCCTTGCTGCCGGCGAGACCATCTCCAGCACCGCTTTCTCCGCCCCGAACGGTTTCCAGACCACCTTCCATGGAACGGATAACCTCTTTCTCGCGAAGCTGGATTCCACCAAGGCGGGAACTGCCCAGCTGACTTACTCCGGCTACTTTGGCGGCGGAGGCATCACCGCTCTGGGAGCAGGATCATTTCTTACCACGGGCGTGGTAGCGCTGGCAGGCAATACGACGTCGAGCGCCGCGGTCAATCCTCCGGACATTCCCATCAAGAATGCCTATATGACGACGAACGTCGGTTCCTCGTCATCGGACAAAGGCATCGGCTTTTTCTTCATCGTCGATACCACCAAAACCGGCGCGGCCAGCCTCATCTGCTCCTCCTACTACGGGGGCAGCGGCGGCGACGACAAGGTGCAGGCCATGGCTTACGACCCTGCGACGGGCAGCAAAACCTACCGCCTGATCATGGGAGGCCAGACCACGTCTACGAATTTCCCGCTGATGAATGCGCTGCAGTCCACAAGAACCGGAGTGCAGAACGGTTGGGTCTCAATCGTGAATGCGCCTACTTTGAGCACCGGACCGGCAGCCGCGCTGGCATTCTCTACTTACATTGGTGGAAGCCTCGCGGCGTTCGGACCCCAGGGCGAGAACGAGGCGGTCCAGGGAGTTGCGGTGGACCCGGCGCATACCATCTATGCCCACGGCCGCACGCTTTCCGACGACTTCTTTGGCCACACCACTCCCGCGACCGTGGCCAACGGTTTCCAGCCGAAGTGCAGCAGCTGCAGTCCAACCCACGCCAGCCCTGCCGACGATGCGGTGGTGTTCGTGTTGCCCAATCCCACGGCGGTGGCCACGACTACGACCCTGACTTCCTCGCTCAATCCCTCTGTTTTTGGCGAGGCTGTCACTCTCACCGCCACTGTGAAGTCGACCACGACTGGCACGCCGACCGGGACGGTTACGTTTAAGAGCGGTACGACCTCGGTGGGCAAGGGAACGCTATCCGCGGGTGTCGCGAAGCTCACTACCAAGGCTCTGAAGGTGGGAACGGACTCCCTCACTGCCGTGTATGGCGGCAGCGTCAGTTTCTTTGGCAGCACGTCCGCAGTCTTGAATCAAACGGTGAGCAAAGCGGGTACTTCGGTTGCTTTGGCCTCTTCAGCGAACCCGTCAACGGTAGGGCAGGCGGTGACGTTCACGGCCACGGTGACGGCAGCCACGTCGGGCACGCCTACCGGCACGGTGACGTTTAAGGACGGCACCACCAAACTGGGTACTGGCAAGCTGGCCGGTGGCAAGGCAACGTTTACCACGTCCACGCTGGCCCATGGGAGCCATTCGATCACGGCCGTGTACGGTGGGAGCGCGAACTACAACGGGAGCACTTCCGCAGCACTGATCCAAATGGTGAATTGAAGGAGGACGATCCAAGCCTTACCACTCAATAACGTGGCCGAGTGGATATTGCGTCTGCGTTACCGCCTGCAGAGCATGAAGAAGGATGTGGTTTTTCTGGCGCACGTGCGCTGCGCTGCGTCGATCGGGCGATACGCAATCGCCAGGATGCGATCGCCCGACTGTGCTCTGCCCCTACCCATCCCTCAGCCAGGTTCCTCAACTTGTTGCGACCGGTCGTGAATTGCGATAGAGCTGCCAGGCCAACGCCCCCAACCCTAGGCAAACCACACCCAACCACACCAGCCCACCAAGGTAGGGGATGAACCCAACGATGGTGAGGATCAACAGGCCCAGCAGCAGCCTGAGTAGCCAATCGCGCTTTGTGGTCCCGGCGGGCTTCAGAAGTGTCCGTCCCAGGAAAGCTCCAACCCAAATCTTTGCCAGGTAGATCGCCGTCAGATACGCTGCGAGCAACATGAGTGAGATCGGGATGCCAACCAGCGTAATGGCGGCCACGACTATGGCCACGGGCGTGCCCGCCAGCACTGCAACCCCCAAGCCGAGGCTGCGCCAGCCTGAGCCCACCGCCTGAGGGGTGGCTTGGAAGAAACCAGGAAACAGCATCAGGCCCAGCCAGCCCACCAGCATGGCGGCAGCGAACCAGAGAACTTGGTGCAGATAGAATCTGGCGCTCCGGAATCGGCTCTTCCGCACGCGCAACTGGATGTCACGCTTGCCCGTGATCGCCGCGCCGTTGGCAATATGCACGTCGTTCAACTGGCGCACGCGAGCCCTCAGATCCCCGCCCACGCGGGCCGTGTCCGTTAATGTAAGGCGGCCTCCGGCCATATTCAAATCGCGATTGATATTGCCGGTGACTTCGGCATTGCCAGCGAACATACTCACGCCCCGCTTTACTTGGCCTTCAAGGTTGACGTCGGCGGCACCAACCATGACATCGCCGCCCACTTGGCCCCGCGGGTCCACGCGCAGGGATTGCGCCCAGGCGTAGATGTTTTGGCCCAATTGCCCGTCCAGATCGAGCGACTGTGAAAAGCTATAGATGTGACCTTCGACGGTTCCGCTGACCTCGGTTCTTTGCGCCCAGGTCAGCAGGTCGCCCTTGACCGTGCCCCGCACCTCTACCGTACGACCACTTGCCAACAGGTCTCCGTTGACGACGCCTTCCACCCGCACCGTGTCGCCCGTAGCGAGGAGAGTGTCGTCTACCGTCTCGTTCGCTGCTACGGTGACCAGGGGACCGTGCCGTCGCTCCAGACCAAAGCTCGGCAACGACAACGTAAGCACCACGACGAGCAGCAAGCCAGAGCGGCGAAGCCGCCGGCGCCCTAACAGCCATGCGCTGCCGCCCAGCAGCAACAGCAGCGAGAGCCAACCCACAACCACAGCATAATCAGACAGCATGGCAATTCCTCCGCGTCCAAAGTAATAAGAAAGGTTGAGGATCACATTCGTGCTACCGCTCGAACTCAAGGGGTTTAACCATTCCAGCTCGGCGGGGATTCTCAGCTCATCGAACCAAACAGAGACCATCGAGCCCAGAGCCAATAACGAGGCCATCACCGCAACGTCCCCCCAAACCCACGAGCGGCGCCGACGGGCGAAGCCCGCCGGGATGGCGGCGTCTTCCGGAAGCTCCTGCAGACTCTCACTCAGAAGCCGGTTTTCAGCTCGCAGAGCGTCCACCAACCTTTGGCAGCGCGAGCACGTAGCGAGGTGCTCTCGCAAGGGCCGAGCCTCGTCCGCTGCCAACTCACCGTCCGCCCAAAGCGCACAGGTCTGTTCCGAATAGCACTCCATGATCACTTGCTCCTCTGAGAAAGTCTCCGGCGCAGCTCCTGCTTAGCCCGAAATATCAGCACTGCCACATGGTTCCTCTCCAGACCCAACTGCTGCGCGATCTCGCCATAGCTCAAATCGCTGTAGTAGCGCAGGACCAGCGGCACGCGATAGTTTGCGGGCAGGCGCGCAACGGTATCCCGCACCTGTGCTCGCTCTTCCTTTCCGATGACTGCACCCAGGGGGGACGGCTCCGAACTGACCGCCTCCATGACCGCGGATTCGTCCGCAGCTTCCACGATCACCTGCCGTCCACGCTGCCGGCGCCGCAACGTGTCGATACACTGGTTGCCAGCCACCCGGAGCAGCCACTTGGAGAAGGGTACAGAACCGTCATAGCTTGCGATGGAGCGTTGCAGCTTGAGAAAGACTTCACCCGTGACGTCCTCGGCACTCTCCCGTGTGTCCAGCATGTAACGGCACAATCCGAATACGCGCCGGACATAGCGGCGATAAATCTCCCCCAGGACCTCGGCATCGTGGCCCCGCGCGCGCGCGATGACACTCTCCAAATCCGGCCCCTCCATCTGCCTGGCTTCGCCCTCCCAGGGCTACGGCCTCTCCACCGTGTTCCTGTTGCCGTCTATAAAGAAGTACGCTGCAGGGGGAAGAACGTTACACAAAATTTAGGGCGCGACGAAGAGAGAGCCGCAGGCGAAAACCCTGAGCAGAGCGAAGGACCGGGACAGTCATGGCCCGGCTAGAAGACGATTGTAGAAACTCCGGTTGCGAGCGGGGAAGAGTTACCCGAGCTCTAAACCTTATTTGGAGACTGACGTCTAAGGCGTCCGCTTTTCCCAGACAAGTGACCAGACCTTACCTCTCAGGCGCGCACAAACAGGCCTTCGTCAGGTCAACAACCGCCGGTAGATTGCCATCCCAACAACTGCATCCACACCCAAAGCATCGAGCGCATCGACCTCCTCTTGACTCCGGATGCCTCCGGCGGCAATCAGCCGCCGCGATGTGGCGCACCGCAACTCACGTACAACGTCGAGCGGGATTCCCTCAAGCAAGCCCTCAGTGTCGATGTGCGTGTAGAGAAAAGTGCTGCAAAACGGCTCCAGCGCGCGGATCATGTCCATGGTCGTGATGTTGGTGGTCTTCTGCCAGCCTTTGATGGCAACGTGCCCCCCACGTGAATCCACGGCGAAGACGAGCTTATCGGGGCCGAGCTGAGCAGCGATCTCGCGGGCGAAGCTAGAGTTGATCGTTCCTCGCGAAATCAAGGATGAACCAAGAATCACCCGGAGTGCGCCTAGGTCCAGAGTGGCCCGCGCGGCCACGATCGAACGGATTCCTCCTCCTACCTGGCAGCGAAGCCGGTTGACTATCCCGCGAACGACATCCTGATTGTCGCCGCGGCCCATCGCGGCATCAAGATCAATGAGTTGCACTAGGGGATACTTTGCGAAGCGGTCGATCCACTCTTGGATGTTGTCAAACTCGAGAGCTTTCCGGCTGCCTTGAACAAGCTGGACAATCTTGCCCTCCATCAAATCAATCGAGGGGATCAACATGGCCACCTCACCGGAGTGCCCTGTGCTCTAAGAAGCTGCTTGAGGTCGCCCAGGGAGCTGAGGCCATAGTGAAAAATCGAAGCCGCAAGCGCTGCGTCAGCGTGTCCCTCGCGAAACACCTTTACAAAATGCTGAGCGCCGCCAGCGCCTCCCGAGGCGATGACAGGAATGCGAACCGAATCGGCAACAGCCCGTGTTAATTGGCAGTCGAAGCCTGCGGTGGTACCGTCGCAATCCATGGAAGTCAACAGAATTTCCCCCGCCCCGCGCGATTCCGCTTCCAGTGCCCATTCCACCGCATCGCGGCCAGTTGCCGCCCTTCCTCCATGCGTGAAGGCACACCAGTGGGACCCGTCTTCGCAGCGCTTAGCGTCGATGGCCACAACCACCGCCTGCGATCCGAAGCGCTCGGCAATCTGGCTGATCAATGTTGGATTGGCCAGTGCGGCGGAGTTCACGCTGATCTTGTCCGCGCCCGCCGAAAAGACTGCCGCTGCATCCTGCACAGTGCGAATGCCGCCGCCCACCGTGAACGGAACGAACAAATGTCTGGCGGTGCGCCGTACGGTGTTAAGCAGCGTGGCGCGGCGCTCATGCGTCGCCGAAATGTCGAGGAGTACAATTTCGTCGGCACCCGACTCGGCATGCGCCTTGGCCAATTCAGCGGGGTCGCCGGCATCGCGCAAATTGATGAACTGTACGCCTTTGACGACGCGGCCAGCGTCGACATCGAGGCAAGCGATAATGCGTTTGGTCAGCATGTCAGATTGCACAAAAATTGCTAAGCAGTTTCAGGCCGATCTCACCAGACTTTTCGGGATGAAACTGCACGCCGAACACAAGATCTCGCTCCACGGCCGCCGCAAACCGGCCGCCGTACTCGCAACACGCCACCGCCGACTCGTCGACCGGAGCGCGATACGAGTGGGTGAAGTACACGAAAGAGGACGGCGGCAAACCACGGAACAAACGTGAAATCGCGGCGATCTCCAGTTGGTTCCAACCCACGTGTGGCGATTTCACGGTTGCGGGAAAAGGAACGCATTCGCCGTGAAACAATCCCAGACCTGGCGTTTGGGGCGACTCCTGACTGCTCTCAAACAGCCACTGCATGCCGACGCAGATACCGAGGAGCGGGATTCGCCGTTTGATGCCTTCCGTTATGGCTTCTTGCAATCCCCAACGGCCCAGTGCTGCGGTGGAAGCGAAGTGGCCCACTCCCGGAAGAACAATCTTCGAGGCTCGTCCAACCATCGTCGGGTCGGAGGTAACTGCACAATCCTGCCCCAGCCAGTCCAGCGCCTTCTTCACCGAAACCAGATTGCCAACACCGTAGTCCACGATCGCGATCGTCACAACACTCCTTTTGTACTGGGCAGAAGGCGAGCCATGCGGCGATCACGCCAACAAGCTGCACGCAAAGCGCGAGCAAAGGCCTTGAAAAGCGCCTCAATTTTGTGATGGCTGGACCGTCCGTATAGGACGCGAGCATGAACGTTGGCCCGCGCCCCACGCGCGAAGCCTTCGAAGAAGTCCTGCACCAGCTCAGCCTGCAGATCGCCGACCATGCGGGTACGCACTTTGGTGTCGACTACGGCGGCGGTGCGACCGCAGAAGTCCACCGCAGCCATCCCCAGAGTTTCATCCATAGGCATGAGAAAGTAACCGGCGCGCAAGATGCCGCGTCTGCTGCCCAGGGCTTTGTCGAANCGCCTGGCCCAGCACGATGCCAACATCCTCGACCGTGTGATGCTGATCTACGTCCAGATCACCCCGGGCCTTGAGCTTCAGGTCGAATCCGCCATGATGAGCGAAGAGTTCGAGCATGTGATCGAAGAAGTGAATCCCGGTGGACACTTGGTAATGCCCACGCCCCTCAATGGTGAGGAGGACCTGAATTTGTGTTTCCTTGCTGATCCGCTTGATGTTGCCTTTTCTCATCGGCGGGGCACTCCCGCGGCGACGCCGAGTTCTTCTAGCGTCTCCTGCAGGGCGCTGAGAAGCTGATCCGTATGTTCCCGCGTCCCGAGCGTGATGCGCACACAGCCTTCGCAGCCATAATCGCCCGAACGGTCGCGAACCAGAACGCCGCGTCTTCGCATGCGCTGGACGAACTCCAGCGACGCAGCCTGGCTTGAACCGACGCGTGCGAGGACGAAGTTTGCACGGCTTGGCCAGAACTGAATTCCGCTGGTTTCAAGTACATTTTCCAGACGGATGCGTGACTCAAGAACCTCGCTCGCGTAACGCTGGATGTAGGCTTGATCGGCGAGCGCTTCTGGAAGACAGGCGAGCGCAACGCCATTTACGTTGTAAGGCGAGCTAACGTGGCGCACGGCGCGCATCTGATGGCTATCGCCAACCAGAGCGCCAACCCGCAGACCCGCCAGTCCGTATGCCTTGGAGAATGTGCGCGCAATGAAAAGGTTAGTGAACTGATGGCATCGAGCCAGAAGTGTTTGCCCGCAGAACTCGAAGTACGCTTCATCGACCAGCAGGGCAGCAGCTGGTGCAGAAAGGGCGATTTGTAGCAACTCCTGGGGAGGTACGAGCGTCCCGGTGGGGTTGTTGGGATTGGCTGCGGCGATCAATCGCGTTCGCCGGGTAATACGATCGCACAGTTCCTGCACCGGGAAGCAGAAATTCTTACCGGCGGGCATACTGATAACCTGCGCACCCGCGGCCATCATGTAGATCCGGTACATGGAATACGTCGGCACGACGATCAGCGCTTCGTCGCCAGGCTCGAGATAGGTTTCACAAAGCAGATGAATCGCTTCGTCCACGCCATTCGTCAACAGGAGTCCTGAAGCTGCGATTCCGAGAAAGTCTGCTACTTGCGCCTCGACCGGCTCGCGCTCGGGATAGTGGGCAAGATCCTCGGCGCTCAATCGCCGCAAGCGTTCCATCACCCGGGGCGAGCAGCCGACCGTATTCTCATTGAAGTCAAGCCGCAACCCGTCGCGCCCCGCCAGCGGCGGATGGTACGAAGGCAGGGTTCGCACTGCTTCCCGTGGGTTAAGCATGCGCGCACCTCAGGCGGACAGACTCCGCATGGGCCGGCAATCCTTCCGCTCGGGCCAGACATTCGACCGAAGGCGCAATCCGCTGCAGCCCCTTGGCAGAAAGCTCCTGCACGGTGACGATCTTCACAAAATCCATCACGCTTAGACCTCCGCGAAAACGGGCCAGCCCCCCTGTCGGCAGCACATGGTTGGGGCCAGAAGCGTAATCACCCGCTGCCTGTGCCGAATAGTCCCCAACGAAGATCGAGCCTGCACTCTGGATGAAGGGCACATCGTCGGCAGCGACGGTGATGTGTTCAGGAGCGAGATGGTTGGCCCACTCTCGCGCCTGTTTACGGGACAACGCGATCAAAATTGCGCCTCGCTGGCGCAGAGACTCGCGCGCAATCGGATTGCCGTGCGCGAGGCGCCTAATGCTCACCGCCACGGATCGGGCCAATTTTCGGGAAGTCGTGATGAACACGGCCAGAGAATCGGGATCATGCTCGGCTTGGGCTACCAGATCGGCAGCGATGAATCCCGGAATACCCGATTCGCTCAGAACGACGGCTTCCGTAGGTCCTGCTAGAAAATCAATCGCGCAGTCGAAGGAGACCAGCTTCTTGGCCAGGGTGACGTAAGCATTTCCGGGCCCTACAATCTTGTCTACCCGCGGAACTGACCGAGTGCCGTAAGCCAACGCGGCGATGGCGTGTGCCCCCCCTGCGCGATAAAATTCGCGCACACCCAACATTGCAGCCGCCGCCAAAACCTCTGGTGACGGCCGGGGAGAAACCAGACGGATGTTCTTTACTCCCGCGACCTGGGCAGGAACCGCGGTCATCAGCAACGTCGACACCAGCGGATACCGGCCGCCCGGCACATAGCAGCCTACCGAATCCAGTGGGCGCACCAGTTGCCCCAACGAAATTCCTCGGCGGGTTCGCATCCAGTCGGTCGGCTTTTGCCACTCGCAGAAACGGCGGATGTTCTCCGCGGCCTGTTGGATACACTTGCGCATCCGGGGAGGAGTCAATCTCCACGCGGTTGCCATCTCCGCCTCTGACACTCGCAAGGACTGATTCGACGGCAGACCATCCCAACGCTGCGCGTAACCGCGAAGGGCGCGGTCTCCTCGGCGTCGGACATCAGTGATGATTCTTCTCACCTGCGGCTCCAATGCCGTGAGCCGCGCACCTCGCGAGGCCAGGTGTTCGACTGCCGTGGCAGCGTCTCGGCCTGAATGAATCCGCATCACAGCACCACCTTGTTCAGTGGGTATTCGACAATACCCTGTGCCTGCGCTTCCTTGAGGCGCGGGATGACCGCCCATGCCGCCGACTCGTCGATGACCGTGTTGACCGCCAGCCAATGTTCATCGCTCAAGTGAGCAATCGTTGGCTTCTGTAGCGCCGGAAGGACGGCCAGTACGGCCGCCAGGTTTTCCTTGCGCACGTTCAGCATCAAGCCCACCCGGTCCTGCGCCTCCATCGCGCCCTGGAGCATCAAGGCGAGGTTGTCGATTTTGCGGCGCTTGTCGCGGTCCCCATAAGAAGATTTGTTGGCGATCAGCTGCGTATTCGACTCCAACACCGTGTCCAGAATGCGAAGTCGGTTGGCTCGGAGCGAACTGCCAGTCTCGGTCACCTCGACAATGGCATCCGCCAGCATGGGCGCCTTGACTTCGGTGGCGCCCCAGGAAAACTCCACGCGTACTTCCACGCCTTTCTTGCTGAAATAGTTGCGCGTCACGTCCACCAGTTCGGTGGCCACGATGCGCTGAGCAAGGTCTTCGGGTCGCTGGAAGGGAGAGTCGTCTGGCACCGCCAGCACCCATCGCACTTTCCCCCGGCTGCGTTTGGCATAGACCAAATCAGCAACGGTGATAACCTCCAGCCCGCTTTCGACCACCCAGTCGAGGCCTGTCAGACCTGCGTCAATGGCTCCGTGCTCGACATAGCGCGCCATTTCCTGGGCGCGGATCAGCATGCAATCGATCTCGGGGTCTGCAGTAGTCGCGAAGTAGGAGCGTCCGTTGGTGTAGGCGGGAAGTCCGGCCCGCGCGAATAACTGCAGAGTAGCCTCTTGAAGGCTGCCCTTGGGAATTCCGATGCGCAGTTTCATGCACTCTCCGTTTCCGAAGCAGCCGCACTCCGATCGCAGACAAGCCGGTGGACCGGTTGGGTGAAGCAGGAACGAGTGCCGCGGTGGCACACCAGTCCGGCTCCCTCTACCTCAACGCGGAGCAGCAGCGTATCCCGGTCACAGTCGGTGCACGCGGTGACGAGTCGTAGCCGATTACCCGAGCTTTCGCCCTTCGTCCATAACTGTTTGCGGGCGCGGCTAAAGAACGTTACGTACCCTCGTGCAAAAGTGCGTTCCACCGCCTGACGATCCATGAAGCCCACCATCAGGACTTCGCCTCCGGAAGCATCTTGCACAACGGCGGGAATCAATCCGCCCAATTTGTCGAAATCAAGTTCGGTATTCATTCGCCCCATTCTCCAAAAAAAAGCCCGCTGAGCGTTGTCGCGTCAGCGGGTTCGAATCCGAAAAGTGCCGAACTACCTCATGCGCACCCCCGCCGACGCGCAATGCGCGTGGTGATGATGGCGGTGGTGGGCATGTACCAACACGCTACGTCACAGAGTATGGACGCAGCCAGTTCCGGTCAAGGACGATCGCGTGCTGTCAGGAGTAATTTTTTGGATGGTGCAAATTGATTTTCTGGATACACGAACTCTCTCTTTAAACGGGCCCACGATAGGCGAATCTGTGCGAAACGATCAGAAATGGCCTGCTGCGAGTTGTCATCTTCAGCTCTTGGCTTCTATCGATTCCTGCGAGCTGTGCGTCATCATGGCGGAGGGAGAGGGATTCGAACCCCCGGTACGGTTTCCCGTACAGTGGTTTTCAAGACCACCCGTTTCAACCACTCACGCATCCCTCCGCGAGAGGTGTGAGGACAGTTTATCAGCNCCCTTTCAATCCGGGCCGCTACAGCGGTATGTAAAGGCTCTTATGCCTTGGGCACAGCGTGCGGTACTTGTGAGCGCTGCCTGTTAGAACTCAAAACACCATCGGAACCACCGGCAGGTGACCCCGGCAAGAGCCTCATCAAAGAGGTTGAGTTGCTGAGACAGCAGGTTGGAGATTTGTGCAAGGCTGTGCGCGGGTTGGTCACCCTCATCAGCGTGCTTGACAAGAAAGTTGATACCGCTCTGCGAGGTGGTGTCGGGGCAGACTTCGCGGTACTATGACGCAAAGCCATGCGCCATTCGATGAATCTGACGCGGTGTGTTCCGTTCTCAGTTGTGTTGATTCTGTGTTTTCTGGCCTGCACGTCCGGCACTCCCGCTAATCCACAGCAAAAGTTGGTAGGAAAATGGGAAGAACCGGACAATCCCAAAACCTTCCCCGTGCAGTTTGAATTCCTTGCCGATGGAACCGCGATAAAGAATCAAAGGTTAACTGGAAAGTTCGGTGATGGGAAATGGCATCAAGAGGCCGCAGGAACCTTCAAGTTTGTTAGCCCGACACGGATCAAGGTGGAATTGCAACCTAGTTGGTATTTCGGAGTTTCACTTTACGAACTGGAATGGCAAGACCAAGATCACGTGGTCTTTCATGCGGCTGATAAGACCATTCCTTTGTCTCGCGTGAAGCCTTGAAAACAGGTTGGTTGTGAACAGGTGCCAAAGGTGTATGATTGCGACCTATGAGGAAAAGACCACCGAGCGGTGCCGTTCCACGGATATGTCCAGAATGCGGGTATCGTTTCCGTCGGCCATTGACGGATGCGGAGTTCAGAAACGATCTGGCGATTCACCGACTTACCAGTGAAAAGCACAAGCGGGCCACGACAATGTCCCAATCACGGCCTCAGGGTTGAAAAAATAACCAACATGTCAGTCGTTATATTTTCGTTTGCGGAGTGCTGCAACCGCAGACGACATATAAAGCATATTGACTGAGGTTGCCGGAGTGGTGGTGACACACAACTCTGCAATAGCCATTTGAGGATCATTCCGTAACTCTTCCTCTACCTTCGCTATTTCGTCCGTGGTTGGTGCCACTTCATAAAAGTATTCTTTAATCAAATCTGCAATTTGGGATGCACGTTCGTATCGCTGATTCATCGCTCACCCTCCTTGCCTAACCAACTTCTCAATCCAAGCCTCAATTTCGCTCTTGAGGAAGCGAACGTTGCCGTTGATCTTTACAACAGGAATAGGATTCTCTCTCATCGCGCCTGACCGGGTGCGCGTGCGGGTCATCTCATATACTTGGTTAGTGCTCATCTTCAGCAACGAGGCCAACTCTGCAACAGTCAAAATTTCCATGTTGTCAATCCCGACTCAATTACTAGACTTTCATTGGGCACTAGGTGCCCAAATAGTGCCCAAAACCGTCTTGGTGCCTGCATTCCCCCGTAAAAATTCCGTACAGTTAGCATCGTAACGTATTGATTTTTCGTGCCTCGTAACGATACCTTCCGCTTTCAAGACCACCCGTTTCAACCACTCACGCATCCCTCCGCGAGAGGTGTGAGGACAGTTNTATCAGCCTGTTCGGTCTCGGGCCGCTACTAAACCACAACCGCCGCTCATTTCACCAGCCCCCACGCCCGCGAATGAAACTCCATGACCTCCGTGAAGTGCGAGAGAAAATAGCCGATGCTGTGATCCCCGGGGTAAGGATGATACTCATGCTTCACGCCTTGTTTTTGTAATTGCGCATGCAGCGCCGCCGCGCCCTTCTCGAAGCCGTAGTTGTCATCCTGGCCGCAGTTGAAATAAATGGCGAGCCTGCGCACGGCCGGCGCATTTTTCTTGGCCAGAACAAACGGGTTGTTCTCGTTCCAGTGGGCCGCGTCAATCGGATCGCCAAAGACCGCAGCCAGAACCTTTCCCAAGGGAGCCCCCGATCGCGCCGCCGTGTCGAGTTCCTGCGGGCTTTCGGTGATTAGCGCGGCGCTCTGCGCGCTCACGGCGGAAAACATCTCCGGATGAGCGAAGACAAAGCGCAACGCACCGTAGCCTCCCATGGAGATGCCGCTGATGGCGCGCCCCGCGCGGCCGGAGCGAACGCGATATCTGCCCTCGATGAGCGGCACGAATTCGCGCAGGAAAAAGTCGCTGTAGCGCACCGTGCCATCGGCGGAGTTGATGTAGAAACTGCGCCGGCCCTCCGGCGCCACGATCAGGAAATCGCCCATCCTGCGCTGGCGGCGCAAATCGTCGAGCAGAGTCCATCCGCCACTGTTGAATAGCGTCTGCTCGTTGTCGCCCAGCCCGTGCAGAAAATAAAGCACGGGATATCGCTGCACAGGATGTTCTGCTGTGCCCGCGTCATAGCCGGCCGGCAGGTACACGCAGTAGTGGACTACCTGTTTCAGAATGCGGCTATTGAAGGCGTTGCAATCGATCCGGCTCTGGGCAAGAGTGGGCAGAGCGCTCAGAAGTGAAAGCAGCAAAAGGAGAACTGAGGGTCGCAAGACGCGAGGCATGAGAGCTCGGCTCACTCGTAGCGTAGCGCCTGCACAGGATCGAGCCGCGCCGCGCGTCCCGCAGGATAGATGCCGGACACCAGGCTTACGAGAAACGCAAACCCGATCGCGAATAACACCAGCCACCAGGGCACAGCCCAGAAGTGCTCTGGCGGCAGCGCCTGACGCCTGAGATAAATGTTGGTGCCGAAGTTGATCACCTGGCCGATGGCCCATCCGAGGGCGACGCCAACCATTCCGCCGAGAATCCCCATCGCGCCTGCTTCTGCAAAGAACAGCTTCTTCACGTCACCGTCGCTGGCGCCGATGGCCTTCATGATGCCGATCTCGCGCCGCCGCTCGAGAATAGCCATGACTAATGTGTTGACGATTCCGATCGATGCCACAGCCAAGGCGAGACTGCCGAAGATCCCGAGAAACGCATACAAAACCGCAAAGAACTGCTGCAGGCTGCGACTCGCATCGAGTATCGAAAATGTGTTGAAGCCCATCTTCTTAATGGCATCTTCCACGGCCTGCACCTGCCGCGGAGTTTTCACCCGCACGCTGACCGAGGAATACACCGGCTGATCATTCGCCGCCCGCGAGATCTCCCGCAGATCGGTCGGCTGCATCACATGCAGACTCTCTGCCAGTTTGAGCGGCAGAAACACGCGCGCCCGCGTGGGACCGCGCATGGTCTCGGGATCCAAATCCGCTACGCCGACAATCTTGAGACTTTGCTCGCGCGAGACCACGGAGTAAGAAGCTCCCGCCACACCGTTCGGAACGTCTGAAGAGCCTGCGTCCGCCGGAGCCTGTCGCTGCGCGTAGCGCAGGGTTAATTCCTTGCCCAGCAGCGGCCCGGCCAGCTGTGCGACGTCAGTCTCGTCGGTTCCCCGTGGAGGAGTTTTGCCCAACAACTCCTCCGCGAACGATTTCTGCAGAATGACCTCGGCCGCGGTATCCGACGAAAAGAACTTGCCCTGCATCCCTTCGAAGGCGTCGTTGGATTTTGCCGAAGGCGGCAATGCCGCAATCATCGTAAGATGAGGCTTGTCTTCGTAGCGCAGCTCAGTAATGAATCGTATATCGGGATACGCCTCGACTACATTCGGCAGGCGTTCGATTTCCTGCCGCGCGGGTTCGTCGAGGATGCGGCTCTCGCCCGGCGCGGGGCCGTTTCTCTGCTCCTCCCGCCCGTAGTTGCGCAAATCACGCCGCGAGGTTACGACGACAGTATCAAACAATCCCGATTTCACCAGGCGACGCGAGGCCAGCTGCTGCAACCCGATGCCCAGCGACAGCATAGCAACCAGGGAAGCGACTCCCACGGAAATGCCCACCGTCGTGAGGGAATTCCGCAGCACCGACTCGCGCAGGTTGCGAAGAGCAAGTTCGGTCAGATCACCAATCTTCATGATGCGCCTCGTAATTCGGCACGCACAGCCATCCGCGGGTTGATCCGATCATCCACCAACTTCCCGTCCGCCAGAAAAAGCATGCGCTGCACGTAGCGCTCCGCCAACGCGCGTTCGTGCGTCACCATCACCACGGTCATTCCCAACTGTTGGTTGAACTCATGGATCAAGTCCATGATCTCCGCTCCGGTGTGGCTGTCCAGGTTTCCCGTCGGCTCGTCGGCCAGCAGAATCTGCGGACGATTAATCAACGCCCGCGCCAGCGCCGCCCGCTGCTGCTCGCCGCCGGAAAGTTCGCTCGGACGATGACTCACACGCGCCTGCAAGCCCACGCGCCCGAGCGCATCCAGAGCCATATTCTCGCGCTGGCCCCGATCCACCTCGGCAAAGCGCAACGGCAGTTCGACATTTTCCAGCAGCGTCATGCTGCCGATCAGGTTGAAGGACTGAAAGACCATTCCCACCGTGCGCAGCCGATACTTCGCCAGTTCCTCGCGCGATAATCGTGCCAGGTTCCTCTCCTGCACGATGACATCGCCGGATGTCGGCCGATCCAGCCCCGCAATCAAATTCAGCACCGAAGACTTGCCCGACCCCGAACTGCCGAGCAGG
>OCOJ01033991.1_pt1 | contig 28790 bp, 23 predicted proteins | sample 1539251 | NCBI WGS metagenome assembly OCOJ01 (sample SAMN01911457, study PRJEB22624) | soil metagenome | biome: Soil | place: Malaysia | collected 2012-04-30 | depth RA_metagenome m
CTCCTGACCCGCGATTAGCCAGCTGGGCAGCCGACGAGTTTTGACCGGTTAACGTTGAACAGGCATTGCTTGCGATGAAGAGTGCGCAGATGCAGGCAAGCAGAACAATCTGTTCAAGTGAAGCAATCTTCCGCGGCAGCGCCTGGAAGCTGGGGGATGCTCCAGAAGCCATTTTGATGAACCTCGATTCGTTATGGGGGACCGAATGTTCAGTCCAAGAATTTCAGGTCGAACCGTAACAAGGCGCGACCGGCCGTAACAGATCACGGTAGGACGCGTCCCTCTAGCGGCTACACTCATGGGGCTCAGTCGGAAGGGGCAGGTACTACTGGAGCAAGGAAGAACCTAGTACGCCCCAAACCAATCGGCTTGAACCATTGGGGAGCGGCAGACGCACCGTCAACAGCTGTGTCGCGCGCCGGGAGGCCTCTCGTCCGAGGTATTGGAGTGGCCCTGCGATTTGTGAGGGTTGCCGCCCGCGCGGGACTGCTAACCTCAAGCGCAGCGTCACATGGACCATGTCCAGAGTAGTGTCATAATGTTTACAGAGCGCATCGATTGCTTCGTCAACCACTAATGAACCATGAAATCCTGCACGAGTTTCCTGCTCCTCGAGCTGAGGTAGCCTGGCGTGATTTGCTGGAGCGGCTGGAGTGCGCGTCGCATTACAATGCGCCGGAATATTTCCGGGAACCTTTCTGGACCGGCAAACATCCGTTTTCGGTTCTTGCGCTCGAGAGAGACCAGGCAGCTGCGGTTCTTACCGGAATTCATGATGGCGAGCAGGTCATCAGTGGATTGCCATCGCGTCCCCAGATTGCAGTTGACCCCAACACGGACACGATCGCCGCTCTCGGAGCGCTTGTTGAAGGATTGCTGCAGGAAGCGAGACGAGCAAAGCTGCTGACAGTTTATACTTGGCCTTCCCTGGAGCTTCCGCCCTTTGCAGAGCGTGGGTTTCGGCGTCGGCAATTACAAGGGAATGTTGTACTCGACCTTACTCAAGGAGCGGAATTTCTTTTCCAGCAGTTCTCCAAAGACCGGCGCCGTAACATCCGATACGCTGAGAAACAGGGGGTCAGGGTGCGCCTTGCTACCGAGAAAGAGGACTTTCTGCGTGCCTATGAGGTGTATCTCGCTTGGCGCCAAACCGAGCGGAAGGAAGTGGTCGGTCAGCAGCACACGTTCGAAAAGTTTGAGAACGCGCATCGGCTTACCAAGAATCGCTGTCTGTTCATCGCAGAACGGTCAGGCCAGGTGATCGCCATCAATGTATTCCGTTTCTACCCCGGCGGACTGTTCGAGTCTGCGGCGAACTGTTCTCTCGATGAGTTCTTGCACCTCAAACCGAACGACCTGTTGCAATGGAAAGGAATCGAGTGGGCCTGCCAACAAGGGCTTCGCCGACAATCGCTCGGCGGAGCGCACTCGTTTCTCCGGCGGTTTGGAGGTACGGTAGTTCCGGTCATCCGCTACCGCATGGACCGCACCTTGCTTCACAGGCACGACCTGAAGGAAAAAGTCGAAAACGCAGCGCGGAGGCGATTGCAGCAAATGCCTTCGTCCTTGCGCGAGCGCGTGCGCCGTGCTTTCGGCAGGCAAGAACACTAACGCCAGGCTCAGTCACCTGCACGTACGTCAGGAACGTGAAACCTTTCGGCAAGATTGCTGGTTCATTATTCGTGAAGTTCAGGTTTGTCAGCCGTAAGTGGAGGGGGCGTTGTCTCTTTGTGACACGAGAAGCAAGTTAACTGTTCCTATTGTGGCATTCTCAGGGTTGTTGGTTCTCTGTGTACCAGCTTTTGCCCTTTCAGCTTTTGCCCTTTCAAACCCGCTCGAAGCTGCTAATTCTGTTTGCCCCCGGGCTGCGTCTGGAAGCGCACCTGCTGCCCCCGCGGAAATCAAAAGTAAGAATGGTATCCTCCGGGTCGGGTTTTCATTGAGAAGGTCGATCCAGCCCACAGGGGAAGTGCTGTACTGCTACATCGACGAGGATGGGAACGAAAATCCGACCTTACGGGTTAACCCAGGCGACCTTCTGATTCTGAAGTTGAAGAACGAATTGCCAGTCTCTTCGACTTCGGTGAACTTTGCAGTAGGCTCGGGCATTTCCCCCTGCGCACCGCACGCCATGTCGGGAGCCACCAATCTGCATTTTCATGGACTGATGATTCCGCCCGTCTGCCATCAGGATGATGTGATTGGCACCGCGATCCCAGCCGGAGCGCCATCTTTTGAATATCGCATACACATTCCACGAAGGCAGCCACCCGGTTTGTATTGGTACCATCCTCATCTTCACGGCCACACTGAAGAGCAGGTGTTGGGTGGGGCTTCAGGCGCGCTGATTGTTGAGGGAATTGAACGCTTCAACTCACTAGTTAGAGGTTTGCCGGAACGTATCCTTATCATTCGGGATCATGTCAGGCAAACGGGTAGCGATCCCAGGCCCAGGCAGCCGGCGAAGGACTTGTCCGTGAACTTCGTTCCGGTGCCGTACCCAAACTATCCGCCTGCCGTGATGAAGACAACTCCGTCGCAACGCGAACTCTGGCGCGTGGTAAACGCATCGGCAGATACCTTCATCGAGCTGCATTTGCTGACCAATGGAAAATGGCAGTCAATGGGTTTGGTAGCAGTGGATGGGGTGCTGCTCAACCACGAAGACAAGAAGACCCAGGTCGAGTGGACCTACGAAATCCTGTTATCTTCCGGAGGCCGCGCCGAATTCTTGTTTGATGCTCCGGCGGAAGGCGGCCGCACTCAGTTGCTGGCAGCCGGCATTCACACCACCCCCTTTTCGGACGAGGATGATCCCGCGGTGGCCGCCGCCAGCGTCCATCGCAATCCAGTCCCGGATGACGACTATACTCCTCCCCGTTGGCTGATTACGATTCAAGCCACCGCGGATGCGATCGAACCACAACGACTTCCCAAATCCTCATTTCAGGCAGGGACCTCACGCCTTTCACCTCTGATCGCCGCTCAGCCCACCCGCACGCGAAAGCTGTATTTCTCCGAGGAAGTGACGGATCCAAAAGATCCCCGCGCCTCCACCTTGTTCTTGCTGACAGAAGAGGGTCACCGGCCGGCCCCATTCGATCCCACGGCTGCTCCAAACATTACAGTTCATGAAGGCGACGTGGAAGACTGGATTATCGAAAACCGGTCACAGGAAGCGCACAGTTTCCACATCCACCAAACTCACTTCATCGTCCTGAGTCGCGATGGCGAGACTGTCCATGAGCATTACCTTCGCGACACAATAGAGTTGCCTTACTGGGATGGCGTTTCCCCGTACCCGAAGATCAAAGTTCGCATTGACTTCCGGAGTCCGGCGATCATCGGCACATTTCCCTACCATTGCCACATTCTTCAGCACGAGGACGGCGGAATGATGGGAATGATACGGGTTCTAAAGCGGAAAGCCGGCAATTGAGCGTGTTTTACCGCAAGTGTGCAAGAAATTGCGCTCTGGCTGCGGTCGGATTAACACTTCTTCCATACAAGGAAAACGAAATTTTCATTTAAAATCCTCAGAGGCGTCGGCTATTATGTCGGCTCGTGTCAGTTGCCATTTTGAGTTCAATCCACAGGGAAAACAGGTCTCATGGGCTCACGACTCAGGATCGCGTTAATTGCGCTCGCTTTGGGAGTTTGTTTTTCGGCAGCCGCGCAACAGGTCTACATCACGAACGAGGGACGAAAAGAAATTCAACTGCTCAACATAGAAACCAATCAGCTCACAATTCTCTACAACATCGGTGCGGCACCAGACGACTTGACGCTAAACTCTGCCGGTCAACTGATCTACTCAATTCCCGCTTTGGGTGTTGTGGATCTGTACGATCCAAGCACCGGAACAAACAGTACTCTGGTCAGCGGAGTGAAGTGGGCTCGCGATCTGTACATTGAGCCAGGCGGCCAGACCATGCTCATTGCCATTTATGCGCCAGGGCAGATTGATCGCTACAATTTCACCACTAACACCTTAACGGTGTTGACAAAGAAATTGGGTAGTTGTGACGGTATCGCCTACGACCCTTACGGTAACCTTTATGCCGTCGCCAACCACAACACGATCGTCCAGATCAATCCAACCACCGGGGCCATCATCGCCACGCTTGTTCTCGAGCCACATAAGGGGGTCAACGGCGCAGACGGGCTTACCTATGACAGCTTCACTGGCAGTCTTTGGGCAACACACGATGGCACAACCGGAAGCGGCCTGGTGCAAATACCGGTTTCTCAATCGGGATTCACATCTGCCGGCTACACCTTCTATCCGCAGCCAAGTCTTTCGGCCCCTGACGGTATAAAGTCGGACGGCAAGGGGAACCTTTACATCGGAGCAATCTGGAATTTCGCTGTTTACAACATTCCGACCAATACCGTGACTTACAGTATTGTGACGAAGGGCGCCGACGGCGTGTGGCTTGTCCCAGGTACGTATTGAGTCTGAGTCTCACAAGCCGGAAACTGAGACGACAACTCCGTCCGCTCAGGGTGAAGGGCGTCGCACGGCTATAATCTCTCGAGCGGCTCGCCAGAGCGCGAAAGACACGCCAAACCGGCTGAAGGTGCAATCAGTCGAGCAAAAGTGATGCCGCTTCTAGGGTACGCGCGGCTTGACGCGTCATGGGCAAAATCCACAAACGAGAGATCCTTCAGAACGTAGCTTCCAGTTGGTTCGCACTCGGACTCAATATTCTGATCGGGATCTTCCTTTCTCCTTTTATTCTTCACCGGCTGGGCGACGCCGCGTTCGGCATCTGGATTCTGATTTTTTCCGTCACCGGATATTACGGGCTTTTCGATCTCGGCATCCGCTCTTCGGTCGTACGCTATGTGGCAAAATTCTGGGCCACGGGAGACCGGGAAAGTCTTTCCCAGGTAATCAACACCAGTCTTTTTGCCTATGGCGGAATCGGTGCACTGGCGCTTTTGTTAACGGTTGCCGGAGCTTTCGGGATTGATTTCCTCTTCAAAATTCCCCCTCAATTTCATTCCACGGCCCGCTGGCTTTTTCTGATGGTCGGAGCCTCCGTAGCTTTGGGCTTCCCCATCGGGGTCTTTGGGGGAGCGCTGGAAGGTTTGCAGCGCTTTTATCTGATCAACCTCATGCAGGTCAGCGCTACGCTCGCGCGCGCTGGTTTCATCGTATGGGCTTTGTCTCGTGGCCACGGGTTGATCGCGCTCGCGGTTATTACAACCGTTATTCCCTTTATCGCCTCGCTAGTTGCAGTCTGGATTGCCTTAAGAATCTTACAGACTCCAATCCGTCTGCGTTACGTTACCCGGAGTTCTGCGCGGCTCATCGCTCATCACAGTGGGCTTACGTTTGTGACTCTGATGTCGGCCCAACTCCGCTTTCAGACCGACGAAGTCATCCTGGGGTCCATGATGTCCACGATGGCCATTACATACTTCTCGATCGGCGCCCGCATCGTGGACTATTCCAAGAACGTCGTGCTCTGCATGGCCCAGCTTTTTATTCCCATGTCCAGCCAATCGCAAGCACAGGGCGATGCTGATGGATTGCGGAGAATATTGATCGCGGGCAACCGCGCCTGTGCTTTCGTCATTTTTCCAATCAGCGCATCTCTCATTATTCTCGGCAAGTCGGTAATCGAGGTCTGGGTGGGCGCGAAATACATTCCGCTGAGTTACCCGGTGCTGGTGGTATTGATGGTCCCGTTCACCCTCATGCTGGCGCAGGGAGCTTCCAATCGAATGTTATTGGGAACTACTCAGCACGGCACCTTCGCCGTTGTGACGCTCGTCGAAGGTATAGTCAATGTGATTCTCAGCATTCTGCTCATCCGCCCCTATGGCATTTTCGGGGACGCCCTCGGGACCGCAATTCCCCTGATGCTGACCACCGTCTTTTTCCTGCCGCGCCATACCTGCAATCGATTCGGCATAAACCTTGTTACCTTCCTCAAGGAAGCCTACACACTGCCTCTGCTGATCACGTCCGCGCTTGCCATTGCGCTGCTGTTAGAGCACAGATGGTTCGTCCCTCATCGCGCCGTTGAACTTTGCTTGCAAATGGCGATCGCGTGGGCAATTTATGGGTCTTGCTTTCTGTGGATGTACAAGAGACGGCGCGCCTTCCAGGTTGATCCGGTCGCGCTGCGCGGGGAAGTGGCTTCGTCTGCCTAGTTGTCCGAAATCGCGTAGGTTGGCGAAATGCGTCAGGGCGATGCCGCCAGTTTTCGCGGAATGGCCCGAGACTCAGCTTGATCGCATGCCGCTCGCCTTCCCGCGCGTGGCAAACGACAAGCCCTACGCACATCTTCTGCCGAACAGCTCCTCTGATGAGCGAACTAACGGTGAGCTTGCCCAGTAACGTGCGCTAAAATACATCGGCAGACACCTTATCGAGCTGCATTTGCGTGTTTACGTCCAACACTTTATCCTTAGCACTGCCACAGGGGGCAAATTCCTACGGGACGACTCCATGTTTCACAATCTAAAACGGGCGCTCAAATTGCGCCTTCAGGATCACGTGCGCCGTGAGGTGATGCAGGCATCTCGTGATATCGACCTTGCGCGTTTTCATGCCGCCACTGTTGACTCGGCGATATTTGTCGACCGGCACATGCCGCAGGTCAGGTCTTTCCCCGACCGATTTGCCCTGCTGCGCACCTCCATCGAGAACATTCGGGTTGCGGGCCTATGTTGTGAGTTCGGCGTCTACCGCGGCGAAACCGTCAACTTTATTGCTTCTTTGCTTCCTGGAGAAGTCCACGGCTTCGATTCCTTTGATGGCCTTCCCGATGACTGGAATGACAGGCACCCGAGGGGCACGTTTGCTATGCCTGAACTGCCAAAGGTGAGGGCGAATGTGCGCTTGCACCGTGGATGGTTTGAAACGTCGCTGCCTCCGTTCCTTGAGGAATACTCTGGCCCGGCCGCATTGCTGCACATCGACGCTGACCTTTACAGTTCAACCCGCACTGTTCTCCACTTGATGGCCGATCGCATTGTCGCCGGTACCGTCCTGCAGTTCGACGAATTCTTGAACTATCCAGGATGGCAGGGAGGAGAATACAAGGCTTTCCAGGAGTTCTGCCTTGCACATGAAGTTGAGTTTCGGTACCTGGGATATGTCGGTCTCCACGGCCAGGTAGCGGTGAAGATTCTTCAAAAACGGGCTTAGCCTTCGGAGCTGTTCCCTCAGACGTTGTTTCAGAAGCGAATCTCGTACTGCTTTAAACAGGAAAGTTATTTTAGTTAATACTGCGAAGGCCAACGAAATCGCTTAAGTGGGCGAAATGCGTCAGGGAGATGCCGCGAAATGTTAAGCGGGCTGCTAAAGAAGGTCAACGATCTGCGTTGTCGGGCCTGGGACCTCATCCACGGAGTGGAAACCTGCGGTGAGATCCCCCTCAGTTCGCTGGACTTCACCAGCGAAAACAAGAGTCCAGGCCTTGAATACCAGTCTCACCATCCGAAGGTTCTGCGGCACATGTTGTCGGTGCTAGATATTCAACACGAGCGATATTGCTTCATCGATTTCGGTTGCGGTAAAGGACGCGTCCTCCTGGTGGCGGAAGCATTTCCCTTTCGCAGGATATTAGGAGTTGAATTTGCTCCGCAATTGGCCGAGATTGCAAGACATAACCTCAGGAATTATCGAGGGCACAGAATGTGTCGGGACGTGACCGCGCTAACCATGGATGCGACCGAATACGAACTGCCCAGAGAGCCAGCGGTACTGTTTTTTTACAGCCCGTTTGTCGGCCCGGTGATGGAAAAGGTGGTGGCCAACATAGAAGATTCGCTAAGGAGGCATCCTCGCGAATTGTTCATCCTGTTTACGGGAGTGACGGGCATGCGCGAGCGAGCCTTTGGGTCAAGACCACTGTTCGAGAAGATCAGACGGGAACGCTACTTCGACGTTTACCGGTACAAGAACATGTCCGCCCAACTCAGGGCATGATCTCCTCACCCTCCTTCGGTTTAGTGGCCGGTTTTCGATAGACAGCAAACAGCGTCGCCGAATTTGCCGGCGNCGGCGATGCGAAGATGTCCAAACCGCGCAGCGCCAGGAAAGGGAGCGCGCAGAGCCAGCGCAGTTGTGCGATACGCATCTTTTCCAGAAACCTGCACTGGACTGCACACAGTAAAGAGCCGACGGGTCCGGTATTATAGCGCACTGCCACTCGAGAATAAGTCCGAGGGAGCAGGCCGGCCAGTGTCTCCTCGGTATAACCATCGACAAGGTGACCGATGCGCTCGTGCATTTCGCGACCGAAAACATGGGGATAGCGGGGCGTAGGTACTGAAATCACAATGACTCCATTCGGTTTAAGGCATCGGTCCATTGCCGCGACGATCTGCTCAGGATTGGGCACATGCTCCAAAAAGTCTATGAACAGGATCGCGTCATAGACATCGCTTGGCACCAGCATGCGTGCATCCGCAACGTGAAATTGAATCTTGCCTCCGAACTCTTTGCTACAGATTTCGCGGGCTATCCGAATGTGGTCTGCGTCCAGATCGTAGCCTTCAGCGGAAATCCGAAATCGCTTTGCCAATTCGAACAAGTTCGTGCCCGTACCGCAACCGACCTCAAGAACACGGAGATTCTGATCCCCGCTGCAGGTTTCCTTAAAGAACTCAATTACGGACGAGACACGGTAATGCGTGTGGATGTCCGGGGTTCCGAAAGAAGTGCAGAGAAAGCGGGCGAGGGGGTTCCGGTAAAGGCAGCGCGTGTAATCTCCTACGGGCATGCGACTATAGCTGGAACCATCCTCTCAACACAAAGAACCTTCCATTGACACAAGTTTGCAATCTTGCCGATGGGCCGTGCCAACCGGTCTGATCTCTGCACAAGAATGTCAGAGGTGGTTGAATTGACAGCCCCGAACTGAAGATTATAGCCGCGACATGCGGCTTTTCGTTTGCCTCTGCCTGGGTCATTTGTACAAAGTCACCAAGGTAACCGCCTGGAAATCTGAGGAGATGTGCAATTCTCTGCATAGCTGCAATCTAAACCGCCACATGTTAGGCTTGAAAGCAAGTAGTCGCGTGTCTGAGTGGCCACGCGCAATCTCGCCTGCAATTTAAGTTCTGGAGCGTGCATTCGATGTTGAAGAAGCTGATCGCCGGGTGGAAGCTTGCCTTCGGGCTGCATTTCCCAGGCCGCAATCTGAGGATCTTTCCCGACGATACTTTCTTCGTTTCCTACCCTAAGTCCGGCAACACGTGGGTCCGCTTTCTGGTGGCCAACCTGGCCTACGCGGGGAAGAACCCCGATTTTTGCAACATCGACACCCTCGTTCCCGACCCGGAGGCAATGTCTAAAAGAAGTCTGGAACGTGCAGCCCGTCCTCGAATCTTAAAGAGCCATGAATGTTTCGATCCCCGATTCCCAAGGGTTCTTTATGTCGTGCGCGATCCCAGGGACGTGGTGCTCTCGGAGTACCACTTCGATATCAAGCGCCGCGTTATTGCTGACGATTGCCCGCTTCCGCAATTCGTCTCCCGCTTTGTGACCGGCCCGATGAACCACCCGCACGGTACTTGGGGGGAACATGTCGCTAGCTGGTTCTATACGCGAGGGAACGACCCCCGTCTATTGCTTGTTAAATACGAACTTCTTCAGTCCCAACCGGTAGAGGAGATGCGAAAAGTTGCGGAATTCCTCGGGATTGCCGCCAGCGACCGCCAATTGCAGTTTGCAGTTGAGCAAAGCTCGGCGCAGCGCATGCGGGAACTCGAAAAGGAACAGGGGCACTTATGGGCTTCCACCCGTGAGACTCGTCAGGACAGGCCTTTTGTGCGCTCGGCCAAGGCGGGCGGCTGGCGTTCGGAGTTACCCGAAGCCAGTGTGGCGGAAATCGAATCCAAGTGGGGCACGTTGATGAGTGATCTGGGCTACGAGTTGGCTATCTCCAGCCTGGTACACGCACGGCTGGGGGAAAGATAACGGGGAGCACTGGATGGCTGGAAAAACAATTAGGTACCTGAAAGCTGGAATCATGAAGGGACTGGGCCTGCACCGGCCGGGCCGCAATCTACTGATTCGTCCAAGTGACGCCTTCTTGGTTTCCTTTCCCAAATCTGGAAACACGTGGACGCGCTTCCTTCTGGCAAATATGATGCATCCAGAGGAGCCTGCCACCTTTGGCAATTTGCACCGCTTGATTCCCGTTCCTTCGGGCACCAGCAAAAGAGACTTCGACCGCATGCCCGACCCTCGTGTCATCGCTTGCCACGACTGCTTTGACCCGCGTTATCCACGCGTGATCTACATCGTCCGCGATCCCCGCGATGTCGTCCTTTCCCAGTACCACTACCATCGCAAGCTGAGGAGAATCACCGACGATTGTCCCCTAGAGACCTTTGTCACGCGGTTTCTCGCTGCTCAAACCTGTGATGTGGGCTCCTGGGGACAAAACGTCCTTACCTGGCTGGTTACGAGCGAAAACAGTCCCGGCTTTCTACTGCTGCGCTACGAGGACATGATCTCAGACACGTTCCGGGAGCTATCCAAAATTGCCTCATTCCTCAATTTGTCCGTGAGTGACGCTCGGCTGTCCCGGGCGGTTGAACTGAGTTCTGCCGCAAGGATGCGCAAGCTGGAGGCAAGGCAGACCGACGACTGCGAGCTCACAAAGGGATCAAGAAAGGACCTTTCGTTTGTGCGTAATGCGGCATCTGGCGGATGGCGCTCCGAACTACCAGCATCCCAGGCTGCCAGGCTCGAGTTGGCTTGGGGGCAGATCATGCTGCATCTTGGATATGAGTTGAGTTCGTTGACCCCGGCTGAAGTGCAAATAGGGCCGTTCTCGGGAGCTCTCGGCCATCGCGGCTAGATCGCTGGGGCCTACCTTGCAGCGGAGGTCACCTCGCCCCGGGCGGCGAGGTCATACCATGAGAGCGTTGCGTAACCGGCTCCAGACGGCGATCAGCGCGCTAACGGATTGCGGTGCAAACTCCAATCCCCGAATTGCTACCCTGAGCTTCAACTTGCGCAATTGCAGATTAGCTTGCCTGAAAAGCTCCCGGGCTTTTTCCGGATGCCGCTCGCGAAGCTGAACCTTGCCCTCTTCCACGAGATATCTGGCTTTTGCTTGCGCCGCGCGATGATTAATCAGCTGCCGTTGACCCTCAGTAAGTGGGAGAGTCTGCGCGGCCTTTTCGAGGATTCTCCAATAAGCTTCTGCCATTTTTGATTGTGATTGGCCCAAAGAATCAGCCCGGCCTAGATAGAGCCGAGCCTGTACCTTGCGACCATAAGCCATCTTGGCGCCGAAAAAAGCAGTGCGCAGCCACATATCGTAGTCATCACATCTGGTCAGGTTCTCGTCGAACAATCCTGCTCTGACGATTGCAGACTTGCGTACAACCACCGTCGACACCGGAATCTGGCAGCGCTCCATCACTATGGTGTCAAACGTCACGGGGCCTTCGGAAGGACATCTCTCCATGAAAGTCGTTTCGCCTCGACGATCACTTATCACCAGAGCATCGGCATAAACCATGTCAAGGTCGGGGTCCTGCTCGAAATGCATCATCTGAGAAGCAAGGTGATCTGGAAGCCAGGAATCATCACTGTCCAGAAATGCGAGGAACTCTCCGCGCGCCTGGCGGATAGCCGTGTTTCTGGCTCCAGCCGCCCGCTTATTTTCCTGTAGCACGTAGACAATCTTGTGCTGGTAAGGCGACAACGCCTCTTCCAACTTAGCTGTATCGGGAGACCCGTCGTTTACTACGATGACTTCGTAATCGTAGAAGGTCTGGCAGAGAACAGAGTCCAGACAATTCGCGATGAAATGAGCCGTATTGTATGCCGGGATGATGACGCTCACCCTTGGGTTCTCCCGGGAGGCACTGCTCTCCATGGTTTCCCTCAGGAACTGTGAAAGACGGACTCTTTCTCGCCGGCAAGAGCGTGACCGACAGCCTCAACACCCATCATGACCGAGTGATCCATATTGCCTATTTCGTACCGCCACGCACCAAAACGACCTCTGGAATAAATCCTCTGACTCAACAAAGCCGGCTGAATCACGTGAAGAGCCTTGTCCCGGTCTAATGTCGGGATGGGGTAGGAATAAGGGACAAAGCGGTTGTACCGTGACACGACTCGATCTTTGTCGGCTTCCTCGAGAATACCGGCTCGAATCAGGCCAGCCATGAGTTGGTTCCACATCCTGTCGGCCTCCACCGTCACTCCGTTAGGGATGGAGGCCTCGCACATCAGCGAACTGTAGCGCCCGGTATCGCCATTGGGAACGTTGAACGGAGAGTAATGAGAGAAGTACGTGGCGCGATAACACGGGATCTCGCTATCGGTGAAATAAATCCAGCATTTGCTGGTTTCAATCGGCTTGCTCAGCCCAAGGCCCAAGACGAGGAGATTGTTGTGCTCGAGGTGCTGGGCGGCATCGAGGAGTTCGGTCTGTGCCGGCTTCAGCATACCTACCAGCAGATCCAGCGGCACCGTTGATATGAGAACATCATAGGTGTCGCCGCCCCCGTCGGCGAACGAAACGGTACGGCGGATCGTATCGACTTCGGCCAGCTTCTTTTCGGTATGCACCTTGTTCGCAAAGCGACTGGTGATACGGCGGTAGATTTCGCCTGTTCCTCCGTGGAGTGGGAACTTGAATTTGCTGTTTGGGCCCCAACCCATGTCGTCGCGTTCATATAAAACATTTTCAAGCAAACGCTTGAAGTCAACGACGGCAACCCGTTCCGCGATCCACGATTTCGACATTCGCTCTAGCGGTGTTGTCCAAACCTTGAGGTTGTATGGAAACATGAACGCTTCGGCGATTCCTTCACCAAAAGTCGCCAAGATCCAGTCACGGAAGTTCGCACTGTCGCCTTTCCCGTCTGCGGCCGCTTTCGCCGCGCCCAAGAGGCACTTCAGTTGGATTTCCTTGGGCATGTACCGTAAGTTATTTTGAAATGGATACGGCACCCACGACTTACCGTTGACGATCCAACTCTCACGCACACACTCGTGCACTTCATTCCCGAGCGCCTCCTCGACTAATCGGTCGAAGTACGGATAGTGAGAGAAGATTACGTGCCCGCCTTCATCCCAGAGGAAACCGATGTCGTCTACGTGCGAGGTGGCATGTCCGCCAACGTCAGGCGATTTTTCGTAGAGTGCCCAGTTTTCGTAGCCGAGTTCGTGCAGGCGATAGCCCGCACCAACGCCAGTCGGCCCGGCTCCGATGACGGCAATTCTTGGTTGGCTCATGGATTAGTGTGGAAGTGTATTAGTATGAATAGGTTAGGACGAATGTTCTCTTGCGCTTCCGGCTGTACACAGAACCCATCTCCGTCGATTTTACGCACATTTTCCTGGGAGTCAACCGGCCCTTGGGCCAGCCCTTAGCCCTGATCCCTACCCTTGAAGGCAAACAGTGCTGGAATCCGATAGAGCCATTTTCAGATGGCCAAATGGTGCAATCCGTCGTCGCATGCCAGCGAAAAATGGGGTTGAGAACTCTGGTTAAGCTACACTTGCTGAGAAAAGACAAATACCGTGACGACGTTGCCAAGCTCGCTCCGAAGTCTGAAATCAGCACTAGTGTCAGAGCCCTGGCTGCAGCCTGCTTTGACAGCCCTCGGCAATGCCCGTTGTCGGACATGGGATCTGCTGCATGGCGTGGATACGTGTGGCGACATCCCTCTTGCGACCTTAGATTTTCAAAGCGAGAATAAGACTCCGGGTCTTGAGTATCAGTCGCACCACCCTGCGATTATTCGCGCGGCGATCGGGTCATTGCCAATCCACTATCAAGACTACACATTTGTCGATCTCGGTTGCGGCAAAGGGCGCGTGTTGCTGGTTGCCTCGGCCTTTCCCTTTCGCCGGATCGTAGGGTTGGAATTCGCACCCTCATTGGCGGAAACCGCACGACGAAATCTCAAGAGCTTTCGCAGCCTCAGCCAGAGATGTTCAGAGATTGAAGTCATCACGACTGACGCTTCGGAGTATGAACTGCAACCCGAGCCACAAGTGCTGTACTTCTACAGCCCTTTCGAGCGCACGCTGATGGAGCAGATCGCCTGCAGAATAGAAGACTCATTCCAGCGTCGACCGCGGGACTTGCTGGTCCTGTTTTCCGGGGTGCTTTCGATGCGAGATGCCGCTTTTGGCTGTCTCCCGACCTATGAACGCTTGCAGCGGAGACGCTACGTCGACCTGTACCGTCATCGTCCTTCGTGAGCCAGGGGAGACTGCCCGCATCGAAACTCGTTTCCCTTGTGCCCTGAAAGCATCTCTTCAATCGTTGTCGGGATCGGTCGGGGGCCTCTCGTCTTCCAGGAAATATCGGGCACTTAAAGGTGCCGCGATGGTCTGAAAGGACAACGGGGTCTGCTTGTAATCGAAGCAGTCGGAAAAGTCATCGGCAATTGCATCGGCGTAGTGCAGCGACCCGAGGTCATAGGTTTTCTCAATAAATTTCAAGACGCTGCCGAAGTCGTGAACCTGATGTGAAACGTAGGCCGCCTTCGCGTATGGCGAGACTACAATTAGGGGCACGCGGAAGCCGTAGATATAGCCGCACCCCCACTGGGCACAATTGACCAGCACTTGGGGTGGCGGCACGTGATCGTACCACCCTCCCCAGTCGTCCCACGTAATAAAAATCGCCGTGTTCGCCCAGTAGCGGCTGTTACCGATAGCGTTAACGATTGACGCCACCCATGACGGTCCCGAACCGTCGGTTGCTAATGCATGGTCAGATTCCAGCCCGTCAGGAATAATCCAGGTCACTTGCGCGAGTTGATTATTGGCGATGTCTGTCAATATCTGCTTTTGCGGGATGATAACGTTGGCCCACGTACTACCTGTGCAAACCAACTGGCCGTTTTGCGTCTGAGGTTGGCAGATGTGTTGGATGGCGTCAGGTCCAGTCCAAATCGATCCGGCCGATGGAGCGTAATAGCGCCAGCTGATGCCCTTGGCGTCGAGCAGGTCGGTTAAGGTAGGGTGTTCAAAACAGGGATACATCGTCGAGGATTCAACTCCGCTGGGACCGATCAGGAGCACTGTGGTCCCCGCCGATGCGATGCAACCAGCAGTAGTCCCTCCAGAGAGGTTTCCGGACGCGAACAGATTGCTGGTGGCGGTTGGCGCCGACGTGCCGGAAATAATGAACTGGTGTGCCGGAAAGCTGGGACCCTGGTTGGTCTGGAACATGCGGTCGCCGAAAGTGTACTCCTCGGCAAGCTGAAAATAGGGTTGCACGTCTGACGGATTCACGTAAGCGAACTGCAGATTGGGTGCGGGGCAGTCCGTAGCCCCCGGGCCGCAAGTGACCGGGATCCGATCGGCTCCATCCATCGCGCACTGCCCCGTCGCCGTGTTCAGATCGCACATGTATTTGAACGCGGTGTGCCCATGCGAGATATCGTAGTCGTTGGCGAGAGCGCCTTCCTTTAGCACGATGGTTTGGCCGGTCGAATTTTTCCCGCTGTTAGCGATGTCTGCGTTGCGACCAATCAGCACAGGGTCCTGGAACAAATTGTCAGGGGTACGGTTTTCCTGGAAGATCACGACTACGTGCTTGATCGGCGGAGGTGGCGTCGGGATAGTTGAACTCTGGCTGCCACCACAACCGTTCAGATCTATTAAGAGTGCTGCCATCAAAATCAAACTGGCCGATGCCAGAATGACCCGCAACCTTCTCATAAGAAACGATACCTTTCGCGGACACTAGGGGTTGCTTCCTAAAATGTTAACCCTGCGGAGCGCCTTTCCACTCGCAGACTTCAGGGGATGCTCTACTCACTAGGGCACGGAACCGGAGCCTGAATCTACCGTGCCGATAGAGAGCAGGCAATCATACCGGGCAGCAGTGGATCTTGTTGATTACATTGCAGTTCACGGTTTTCGAGTGCGCGAAGCATGCCCCCGGAACTGAGGACCAAAGCAGCACCGGCCGCGATATCCCACTCACGCTTCGCGGTGAGAGTAAATGTGACATCGGCTGGCCCCGCTGCGAGCAGGGCCCACAGGCCGAAATCCTTTCGACCCAGATGCAAGTTCTTGCACACGGATTCGTCGGGGCGTTTGTATTCGTTGTCGCAGGTGGCTAACCGCTGAATTAACTAGGCTTTGCTCCTTCGCAGAGCTGCGCTGGTGGCAGGTGGATTGCAGATCTCTTGGCGAAAGACTGATTTTGCGGGCTTCTCTTTGGGAATGGCAGTGTCAACTATTCTTCGAAGCAAACACCAAAAGCATCTCAAGAAGTTCATCCTCGCCTTCACGCTCGCTGGCGTCAGCGCATGGTCGGGCTGCGCCAAGACTGACTCTTCTTCCAATCCTAAAGGCGGTGGGCCGAGTTTGCAGGCGATCCAGATCACACCTGGCTCACCCTCGGTGGCGGCCGGACTCGGCGCTCAACTCAAGGCCTCTGGCCAGTACAGCGACAACACCTCGCAAGACCTGACCAACTCCGCGACCTGGAGCTCCTCGAATACGAATATCGCGACGGTCTCCGGCACCGGCATGGTGAGCAGCATAGCAATGGGGTCGGCAACCATTAAAGCCACGTTTTCCGGCGTGACGGGCAGCGTGACTCTGACCGTGACTGCGCCGAATATCACGTCGTTGTCGGTCACGTCTCCGACCGCGTCGATTGCTAAGGGCACGACGGTGCAATTCAAGGCAACCGGCACTTTCACCGACGGCACTACGCAAGACGCCACCGGGTTGGTGCAGTGGAGTTCATCCAACCCAGCGGTGGCAAGCATCAACGTGAACGGTGCGCCGGGGCTGGCGATGGGACAGGCCGCGGGTACCTCTACGATCACGGCCACGTCGGGCAGCGTTTCTGAGGGCGCGCCCTTGACCGTCACGAACGCGACACTGGTCTCCGTCGCAGTCTCGCCGGGGAGTGTCACGATTCCCCTGGGAACGGTGCAACAGTTCGACGCGACCGGCACCTTCTCCGATAGCACCACGCAGGACATTACAGGCTCCGTTACCTGGAGTTCGTCGAACATCAGCCAGATATCGATCACGGTCGGCGGACTGGCCACGGCCAAGGACCTTACGCCAGCCGGCGAACCGGTCACCATCACCGCGGTGTCCGGCTCGGTACAGGGGACGGCTTCAGCTACCGTGAACGCCGCTGACCTCAAATCTCTGGCCATTACCCCCGCGAATCCGACGATCGCGGCCACGACAAGCCAAGCGTTCTCCGCCACTGGCACCTTCAACAACGGAAGCACGCACAACCTGACTGCTGACGTCACCTGGAAATCCGACACCCCAAGCGTGGCCACGGTTGCCAGCACAGGATGGGCCAAGGGCGTCAGCCCGGGCACCGCGAACATCAGCGCCACCCTGGGAACCGTCAGTGATTCCACGGCGCTCACGGTAACCAACGCTACGCTGGCCACGATCTTGGTTACCCCGGCAGGCCGCACTATCGCGCCTGGGAGCGAGATCGAGTTCACGGCCACTGGAACGTTCAACGATGGGAGCACGCAAGTCATCAACCATGATGTCACCTGGGCATCGGATAACACGCACGCGGCAACCGTCGGAGTTGGCGGCGTGGCCACTGCGATCGCCCAAGGAACCGCGAACATCAGCGCGAGCTTGGAGGGGATCACGGGGTCGGCGCCCTTGACCGTCAGCTCGGTGACGCTGCAGTCGATCGCCCTCAGTCCGTCCACCGCTGTACTTGCCCCGGCGAGCGCTCTACTATATAGCGCGGTCGGAACCTACAGCGACGGCAGTACCCAGACCATCAGCGATACGGTTACGTGGAGCTCTTCGGACAACAGCGTTGCCAGCATCAGCGGTTTCGGTCTGGCGACAGGTCAATCGGCGGGAACCGCGAACATCACCGCCCAGCAGGGCTCGGTCACAAGTCCGGCTGCGGCCGTGGTCGTTGAGTCGTCACCACTGGCGTCGTTGGCGGTTACGCCTTCGGCTGCCCAGGTGGCGGAACAGACGGGAATTCAATTCCAGGCCATCGGTACGTTTGGCGATGGCAGCACTCAGGACCTCACCGCTTCGGTGCTCTGGACTTCGTCGCCAGCCTCGGTCGCGACCGTGGGCGACTCGCCGTCTGTGAAAGGATTTGCCACGGGAGTCGCCCCCGGCAGCGCCACCATTACAGCCCTGTTCGCCGGTGAGGCGGGATCCGCCACCTTGACCGTTACCAATGCCACACTGATCTCCATCACGATTACGCCGAGCGACTCCACGGTTTCTCCGGGCACTTCGCTGTTCTTCGCCGCCAAGGGGAATTTCAGCGATGGCACTACCGAGAATCTGACCCCCGAAGTGAACTGGAAGTCGTCTGACGTAAACGTCGCGACCATTAGCGCCATTGGGCAAGCAACGGCCGTGAGCGCGGGAACCACGACCATCACAGCGAGCATGAATGGCGTGAGCGGCCAAACAACCCTGACCGTTCAGTAAGCACGCCGAGGAGCGCAGCTCCTCGCCAGTCGTTGAAAAAGTCGCTTTAGTCACGCCACCGAAATGCGTGGCTCGACCAGAGCCAGCAACTCTTCCTTCAGGAATGGCCCGCAGGCAAGCAAGCCGGGGAGACGCGGATCGCGACGGTTGGCGGTGAAATTTGCTTTTTCCAGCGTGCTGACAAATCCGCCTGCCGCCTGCACCAGAGCCGCGCCGGCGGCGACATCCCACTCGTGCTTGGGGGTCAGCGTGAAGGTGATGTCGGCGAGCCCGGCGGAAACCAGAGCCAGCTTGTAGGCCACCGATCCCATCGCGCGCACTTGAAAGGGAGCGTTCTCAAACTGCTTCCATTCGCCCCGCTTGACCTCGCTGCGGCTGGCCAGCACGACGGCACCAGAGAGGCTCGTGCGCTGGCTGGCACGCGCGGGCTTGCCGTTGTAGAGCACGCCACTGTCGACCGATCCCAGAAAAGTCTCCTGGGTTGCGGGATTAAAGATTCCACCTGCCACGGGCGTGCCTTTCTCCACCAACCCGATCGAGACGCAGAACTCAGGCAGGCCCTCGACAAACTCGCGTGTGCCGTCGAGCGGATCGACGATCCAAACCCGTTCTTTATCCAAGCGCGAAGGATCATCGGCGTGTTCCTCTGAAAGCCAGCCTTCGCGGTCGCGCAGCAGATTCCTGCGCAACACCGCGTCGACGGCACGATCTGCCTCGGTCACCGGGTCGTGGCCGGCCTTGAATTCGGCCTGAACTTTTCCCGGGGTGAATCGGCTGAACACGACGCCCGCCGCTTCCAGTGCGGTCTCAATGCGCTTGAGAATCTCGGAATAGGAAGAAGTCATTGGCTCCTTGTTCAGCCTCGATCAGAAAGCTGGCCAAAGCATGCGGGCTCCGGTCATCAGCAACAGAGCACAGAGAATACGCCGCAACCATAACATGGGAACGCGCGTGCTCAGATGGGAGCCGAGCAGTCCGCCGGGGATGGAGCCGATCAGCAGCGACACGACCAGCCTGGGGTCGACGTTGCCCAGATGAAAATGCAGGAACCCGGTAACCCCAGTCAAAACGACGGCGTGAACCACGTCAGTGCCGACGTTCACCTTGGGCGCGAAACTGTAAAACAGCAGCAGGAGCATCATGATGATGCTGCCGGAGCCGACCGACGTCATACCGACGAGGAAGCCCGCCACCAGGCCAATCACAGCCATGCCGGCAAACGACCTCAGGGTCGGCGGACGACGGATGACGCTCTCCTCAATGCGCCGCTGAAACAACAGCAGCATGGGAATCACGATCAGCAGCACGCCCACAGCGGTTTTGATGAAATCGTTGACGCCGCTGCCATAAAGCGTTCGGATGTGAGTCAGCAGCGCAACTCCGCCCATGGATCCGGGCACGCTGCCGACGGCGAGCGCGACCACGACTCTGCGCCGGACCGTCCCCTTGTTGAGGTGCATCAGGCCGGCGGGAATCTTGGTGAAGAAATTGAAGAGCGCGTCGGAGCCCACGGCGATGANTCGGAGGCACACCAAGACCATAGATCAGAACCGGCAGCAGCAACACGCCGCCGCCGATCCCGCTCATGCCAATCAGGACGCCGACCACAAAGCCCACCAGGATTTTGAATGCGATCAGCGGCATGGCAAATCTCTTCGCACCTATGCACCCGCTCCGTTCACACCAATGAAGCCTTCCCGCTCCAGATGCAGAATGATTTCCTGGGCGGCCTCTTCCGGCGAGAGATCGCCAGTGTTAATTACGACTTCGGCATCGGCGGGCACTTCGTAGGGGTCGGAGATTCCCGTGAACTCCTTGAGAATTCCAGCGCGCGCTTTCGCATAAAGTCCCTTGCGATCGCGCTGTTCACAGACTTCGACCGGCGTGGCCACGTGCACAAGCATGAAGCCTCCGTAAGGCTCGATCAGCTGGCGCACATGCTTGCGGGTCGCGTCGTAAGGGGCGATGGGCGCGCAAATGGCAATACCGCCATTCTTGGTGATCTCCGAGGCGACGTAGCCGATGCGGCGGATGTTGATGTCGCGATGTTCTCTTGAGAATCCCAGTTCGGAGGAAAGATGCTTGCGCACCAGGTCACCGTCGAGCAGCGTGACCGGGCGTCCGCCGACTTCGAGGAACTTCGTCATGAGGACGTTGGCGATGGTGGACTTTCCCGAGCCGGACAGGCCGGTGAGGAAGATGGTGACCCCTTGCTTGCTGCGGGGCGGGAAGCTGCGCCGCAGCTCCTTCACCACCTCGGGATACGTGAACCATGCGGGAATGTCGCGGCCCTCGTTCAGCCGGCGGCGCAGTTCCGTGCCGGAGATGCTGAGCACTCGGTCGCCGTTCTTCACCTCGTCGTCAGGGACGTAGCGATCCTGGCCCTCAAGATAGACCATCATGTTGAAGGGCACCATGGTGACGCCGATGTCGGCCTCGTGCTTCTTGAATACTTCCTGGGCTTCGTAAGGGCCATAGAATGGCTTGCCGTCGGTGTCTTTGCCCGGGCCGGCGTGGTCGCGTCCGACAATGAAGTGGGTGCAGCCGTGATTCTTGCGAATAAGCGCGTGCCAGATCGCCTCGCGCGGTCCGCCCATGCGCATGGCCAGCGGCAGCAAGGAGAGCTTCTGCGTCCCTTGCGGATACTTCGCACTGAGCAGTTGATAGCAGCGCACGCGAGTGTAGTAATCCACATCGCCCGGCTTCGTCATTCCGACGACAGGATGGATCAGAAGGTTCGCTTCAACCTGCTTGGCCGCGCGGAAAGTCAACTNCGACATGCGCGCGATGCATGGGGTTGCGGGTTTGAAAGGCCACGATGCGACGCCAACCGAGCCGGGCAAATTCCGCGCGCAGCTCGGCGGGCGTGAAGCGAAGACTGCGGAAGTCATAGTGGGAGGGTTCCTGCAGAGCTTCGACGCGTCCACCCACGTACCAAGGATTTGACTTATTGATTGCGTAATCCACGCCGGGATGGGCCTTGCTGGCGCTTTTGAAGACCGCCTGGGCTTCGGCTGCGCGGTCGGGCTGCCAGACTTCCTCCACGTTCAAGACCGCCAGCATCACGCCTTCGGGATCGCGCAGGGCCACCTTGCTTGATCCCGGAGTGAGTTTCTTGGCGAACTCCTGGGTAACGTCGAGCGTGATGGGCATGGGCCACAGCAGGCCGTTGCTCAGACGCATGTTGTGGCAGACGCCCTCATAGTCGGCGCGCGTCAGGAAGCCGCGCAGGGGAGAGAATCCGCCGCTCATCAGCAATTCCAGATCGCACAACTGGCGCGCGGTTAGGTCCCACGATGGCCACTCGCGGGAGTGGGCTTTCAGTTCGGCGATGCGTTCGGGTCCGGCAACCAGGTTGACAAGTTCTCCGCCATGGGGAGGGATGAGATGGCTGGTCGAAGCGGTCAAGTCTTTTTAAGCCTCCTGCGTTTTCTCATGTCTACTACGTTTATCGCCTTTGCCTGGATTACTCCGTCGGCAGCTCTCGGGCCGGAGACGGAGCGTTTCTGCAGGCACTGCGGGGAGGAAAGAACCCCAGGAACTTCTTGACAGATTAACACTCCGCGGCGGGCGAAAGAAAGCCGCTTTTGAAGCTGCGTCGCCCTACGGAGGTGCAATTTGCAGGCCTTTGGAGGCCACAGGTTTTCACTCTAGGTCGTTGATAAGCAACCACATACATGTCATCACCCGGCCTCAACGAGCAATGCGGTTCCCCAGGGTGAAAAAACTTGCGGGAAGAACGCGCAGGATTTCCTATCGGGCGATCTTTGCGAGACACCACTGACCCTGATGGCTTTCGACATGCAGACTTTTTCGGGTTGGCCCGTGTCCGCTGGGCGAAGGGTGTAATTTGTTCAATACAGCAAGCAGGGAGCGGAAATTTTCGCCTAAGGTGTTTACCGGAGCCGCCGTAGCACCGGGTGTGGGTCTGGGCTGCGGGAATTTTTTTCGCCAAACACTCTTCCAAGGCTTTGGGCGCGGCGAAAGCCAGAGGTTGCGGAGACTTCTGCCAATTTGTGCAAGTCTTTCTTGGCTCGAAATAGCCTGCTGAATTTGCTGCGTCGCATCGACGCGGGAAACAGTTCGTTCCCCTTTCCGGAGGGCTGTTTCACGGCCTCCAAATTCCTTGTGGAAATTACTGTTCAGCGGTCACACGTAGAGTCGTCTCGAGATGGCATTGCGGATGCTCTGCATTCTGCCAAACAACGCCACTTTGTGTCCCAATCCAGGTCCTGAAGCAAAGGTCGTGCTGGAGGGTGTCGATGAATCAAGAGTTGGTTCGGCTGGGTCCGCGGGAGCAGCAGATTGTTGAGCTGCTGTTACAAGGTTGCGATAACGCCGAGATCGCGCGCCAGCTCAAAATGGCCCGCAGGACCGTCAAAGCGCACTTCAATCGTTTGTTTTTGCGCTTCGGGATTCACGGTGGCATCAAGCGAGTGAAGCTCGCGACCCTGTTGTACCGGAGGCAATTATGTCTGCAAGCGAACGCTATGGATCGCGTACCCCCAATGAACGCGAGCAGCGCGTCATCCAGCTTGTCGCTCAAGGTCTGAAGAACCGCGAGGTGGCGGAAGAGATCGGCACCACAGAGCATGTGGTGAAAAACTATCTGCGCGTCATCTATGACAAGCTCGGCCTGTGGAATCGCGTCGAGCTGGCATTGTGGTACGAGGCGCGGCGAAGCGAAATGGTTCTCTGGACGCAGTAGAACAGTGCGTGAAAGTCAGTGGGTGCTGGGTGAAACCCCGCATCGCGCTTTTGAGGATTCCCGATCCGAAACTGTTCTGGTCAGCGACGGTTCGACCATCGCCTTGATTCCCGTGACAAGTTCGCGCTGCCGGGCTTGACGTGCGTGCGCAGCGGCTCACTGGCAACCGAAGGCCTGCAGGTTGCGAAGCCGCCCGGCGGCACCGGCAGAGTTCTTGCGGGCTGCGGCATCGAGCAGCACGCGTGCCTGATCGCAGCTTTGCGGCACTCCATCGCCTCTGAGATATAGGTCGGACAGCAGAAGCGTCGCCTGGACGTTCTGTTTGGCTACTGCCTTCCAGAGCCACTTCGCCGCTTCGCTGCTGTCATGTGTTCTTTCCGGGCCGCCAGCCAAGTAATTCTTCGCCACATCCAGCTCTTCTGTCCCGTCCTGCGACGTCGCTGGTGACTGGGGGTCGCGCGCCACAGTGCTGTCGCGCAGCGATGCAGTCTGAACCGCATGTCCGCTGGTCGGGACGGCCGACGGCTCGGAGTCCTTTTGTGCATGTGTGGTCTCGGATGCAGTGCTCTCGGTGGACTGCGCCGCCCGATCTTCGTTTGTTTGCGCTGGCGACATATCCGGCGCGCGCGGTTCGACAGCTGGAGCTGCCGTTGTGGCCGGCACAGCGTGCGGAGCCCTGGACCACTTCCCAGTGCCGCGCGTTGAGAAATAGCCCAAAACCCCGGCTAAGATTATCAACACCGCGCCCACGTAAACGCGAGGGCCGAAGCGGCGAGGAGTGGTTTCAGATTCTGGAATCGGATCGACGGCATTCCACGCCGTGGAGTCCCTCAGTCTCTGCAGGTGTTCGTTGCCCAAAGAGAACGAAGGCGCCGCAGGCACGTTCGCAACCTCGCTTGGCGCTTCCAGTGCGGCCTGTGGCGGAGTGGTGGATTCTGTCTGAACGCATTCTCGGGAAGTTTCGGTTGAGCCGACCGCCGGCGCAGGAGCTTCGGCTGGATGATCCGCCTGCGCTCGAAGTGCTCGGCCACACATGCCGCAGAATCGGTGGTCAGCCGGGTTTTCCGCACCACAAGCTGGGCATGCGACGGAGCCATGCGCAAACTGCTCTGGCCGCGTCTGCGGCTCTTCGTGCAATTTACGCAGCAGTTCGAAAACAGCTTCCGCTCTCCTCTCCGGCGGCGCGGTGAAGTAGACCTCGGCCCAGCGGCCCAGGTTCCGGCTCAACAGGGGATTCAAAAGAGGGTTCAGGTCAGGCTGCGGCAGCGTGCCCTGATCGTCGGGATGGTCGCTCAGACGCGCCAATGGGGGAGTCTCCAGAGGAAGCGGCGCAGAGTATGATTCCACTCCAGCGCGGCAAGGTTGTCAAACGAGAAATGTGGAAAAAGGCAGGGCTGTGCTGCCATCAGTCACACGCCCGGCGGAAGGCGGGCTCGAACTGGTCGAGTTGTGCGTCGCGCTGGCTGGTGAACTTGCCCTGCGGAGTCTTACCGTAGAGATCGGCGCCGGGGCAGTAGTAGAGAGCGGTGTGGGTATCGACCCAGACCTGAGTATCCGGATTCCCCTTGTATTCCGGGCGGTCCGGCGCCTCCGCTATACCGAGACCGATGAGCATTCTGTCGACGAGAGACAGGTCGGCATTCGGATCGGGTTGCCGGCGATGGCTGGCAGTGGCCCCGGCTGAACCCTCCTTCGCGCTCGCCGCGTGATCCGACCAGATTCCCCAACGGATGACTACGCCGACCAGAATCACGGCGATCGCGAGGTAGATGTCGCCGCGGCGCGCATTCCAGAAGCGCGAAACGGCGCTCTTATGGGTGGATGCAGCCAGTTGCTCGAGAAAAACCCGGGCGTTGGCCGCGGAAGTCCAAGGGTCTCCCGGCTCGGATCTTGTGAGAGCTGTTTCGGTAACCGGGGCATCTGTGTGAGAGATGTCGTCGTCTTGGCGCGCGAGTTCCGTGATCTCCGCTGCCGATTGCGGCTCCGCAACCTCAGCGGTATCAGTCTGCGCTTCCGCCGCATGGATCGTGGGCGCTTCTGCTTCATTCAGCGCTGCAAGGGCACGCTTGATCTCCGGCATGGAGAACAGGTCGGGCAGGTCATCGCCCTCGACATCCGAATGCGCCGGGCCGCCTACTGAATGATGCCGGCCCGCTTCCGGCGTTGTCACCCCGCCGGAGGAAGCGGCGGCTGCGGTTTGCTTGCTGGTTTGTTGCATAAGCCACAGCGTAGCCACCTTGCTCTGCATGGTAGGCGGCTCATAATCACCGCTGCGGGCGGTGCCGCAGTTTCCACAGAATTGTTCTTCGCCCATCAGTTCGTGGCCGCACTTGCGGCACGTGAAGGGCGGCTTAGCAGCCGGGATCGCGGGAACCTCGTTCTTCGCAAGGCTGTCTTTGGAAGGAACAGCCTTCGCCATAGCGGCCGGGCCCGCTTGCAGCTTCTCCAGGGCTTCGAGCAGATTGGGCTCGCCGTTTATCTGCGACACCTCTTGCGGGAGAGATTGCGATGTCCGCGGTGCAGCCGCAGCTTTCGGTTTCCGTTCTGCCGGCGGGACCAGTGTCAGCCCGTGCTTGGATGCGAGCTTCTGCAGGTCGCCCCGGTGCTCCTGCAGAATGTAGGCGGCCTCCAGCACTCGGGCCAGGGCCTGCTCGTCATACACTGGTTTGTCTTTTCTGTCGGGCACGGTTCTCTTCTGCTTTCGCCCATGGCCGTCCGACGTGCGGGGGTGACGGCTGGCTGGCGGAGATTGCGCCTATTCTAGTGCAAGTCCGGCTCCAAGGCAGCGACTTTCGTGCGGTCCAAGCGTGGAGAAAAACGCGGCGGAGCAGGCGGCTCCGACTCCCGGCGAAGGTGCAATGCCCCATGCGTCAATCGTTTGCAGCCCGGAGTGGGGATGTCCATGTTTTGGTGCAATTTTCTGAGCGACGCTGTGGAGGGTTTGGTGACCATAGTAATCCGCAAGAGATTGCACACCATGCACTTGAAGAGTTCGCACAGCAATCAGCTCGCAGGCTCTGGAGCCGCGCTCGGTTTGTCGTTGCCTAGATAGAAATGCACCGCCGGAGTGATGATGAGCGACAACACCATCGAGATCAGAACTCCACCGATGACCGCAATGGCGAGCGGCTGCAGCATCTGCGATCCCGCGCCGATGGCAAACGCCAGAGGCAGCATGCCCGCGACGGTAGCGAGCGCAGTCATCACGATTGGCCGCAGCCGGCGCCGTGCGGCCTGGAGCATGGCTTCTTCCGCATTCAAGCTCAGGCGCCGCATCTTCTGATCAGCGTCCAGCAGCAGGATTCCGTTCTTGGCCACGATGCCGATCACCATGATCATCCCCATAAACGATGAGATGTTGAACGTCGTACGCGTGACCAGCAGAGCGATGAACACGCCCGAAGTGGACAGCAGCGCGGAGGAAAGAATTGCAACTGGCGCCGCGAACGTTCCGAACTCAAACAAGAGCACGACGAACAAGAGAAGAACTGCCAGAATCAGCACGATCACAAGATCGTGGAACGAGCGCTGCTGCTCTTCATATCGGCCGCCATATACGACGCGAATACTGGAGGGGAGGTGCAGACTATTGATGGTCTTCCGCACCGAATCCATCGCGCTGCCCAGGTCGATTCCTTCCAGGCGGGCGGTGACCGCCACGTTGCGCTGCAGGTTGTCGCGACGAATCTCATTCTGGCCGGGATTCTCCACGATGGTGGCGAGCGCACCCAGCGTGGCCGTGTGGCCGGTGCTGCCCACAAGCAAGGTGTCGCGCATGGCTTCGAGCGAGGCCCGATTAGTCACCGGGAAGCGCACACGCAACGTGTAGGCGCGGTCATTTGCGACCACCGGCGTGGCGGCGGGCTCGCCTTCCAGGATAGCGGACGCGTCGAGTGCCACTTCTTCCGCCGTGAAACCGGCACGCGCCGCGACGCTGGGATCCACCTGAAAGGTGACAGCCGGTCCGCTGATCGTGTTGTCGATGCCGTTCAGGACATCAACGATGTGTTCGTTGTCTTTGTGGATCGCGTCCGCGACCTTTGGCGCCCAATCTGCCAACAATTTCGGATCCTGCGAAAACAGCTTGATCTGGATGGGCTCGGGCGCAGAGGTGAGATCGTCGATCATGTCTTGCAGGATCTGAGTGAATTCCACATCGAGGGCGGGCTCCTCTTTGTTAACCTTCGCTCGGACCTCAGCGATGATTTCGTCAATGTCGCGGTCCCGCTTATCTTTCAGCTTCACCGTGATGTCACCGGTATTCGCTTCGGTGACCGCAGCCAGTCCCAGTTGCAATCCCGTGCGCCGCGACGTGCTCTCCACTTCCGGAGTCTCGCGCAGAATCTGTTCCACATGACTGATGACGCGATTGGTTTCGGCCAGTGAACTGCCCGCGGGCATGATGTAGTCGAGGACGAACCCGCCTTCGTCCATCTCCGGCAGCAAGTCGCTGCCCGAGAAGTTGTAGCAGACGTAAGAAACAACGATCAGAGCGACGCTGAAAATGGCCAGCGTGCGCGGATGCTCCAGCGCGCGCCGCAGCCAGCGCTCGTGGAAGTTCACCACGCGCAGGAAGAACCCACTGAGGTGCCTCTCCTCGGCCGCCAGCAAATTCAACGCGTTGTCATTCTGGTTTCCAACCTGCGCTTCGTCAGCCGGCGCAGGCAGTTTTGAAATGACAGGGTCCTCAGTGGCGGAAACCGAATTTGGTCTGCCCTCGTTTTCATTGTGCCGACGAATGAAGTACTGGCTCAGATTGGGGGTCCAAGTGAGCGCCAGCGCGAGAGAAGTTGCCAGCGATACGGTCATCGTCACCGCCAGCGCGCGGAAGAAGACGCCCGTGACTCCTGCAATCACGATCAGCGGAATGAACACCACCACCGGGGTGATGGTCGAGCCGATCAGCGGCACCGTGATTTCCCTGAGCGCGCGCCGGATCGCCTCCAGCCGTGTCTGCCCGGCGTCACGATGCAGAACGATGTTCTCCACGACAACAATCGCGTCGTCGATGACCAGGCCCACCGCTGCTGCCAGCCCGCCCAGCGTCATCAGGTTGAACGTCTGGCCCATGAGCTTCAGCGCAATGAAAGTGACCATGACGGTCACGGGGATCACCAGTCCAGCCACGAGCGAAGTTCCCCAGTCCCGCAGAAATACGACGAGGATGATCGACGCCAGAATCAGACCGAGGAGAATCGCGTCGCGCACGCTGCGGATCGATTGCCCCACGATGATCGACTGATCGTAGAAGGGCCGGATCTGCACGCCGGGGGGCAGCGTCTTGCGAATGCTCTCGATTTCTTCGTGAACCTCTTGCGCGACTTGCATGGTGTTGCCGTCGGGCTGGCGATTGATGTTCAACAGCACCGCCGGCTTGCCATTGGCGGTCACGATCGTGTAGACGGGCTTCACACCGGGCGCCACCGTGGCAACGTCGCGGATCCGCACCGGAATTCCTGCCGGCGTGTTCTTGAGGACGGCGTTCGCAATCTCTTCTGGAGTTCGGACTTGCCCGTTCACCAAACCGAGATAGAGCTGATGATTGCGTTCGAGCAACCCGGGCGAGTCGATGAGGTTGGTCCGCCGCACTGCGTCCAGAATGTCTGACACGGTCACGTTGGTCGCCAGCAATTTCGAAGGATCGGGCGTGATGTGAAA
>OCOJ01032915.1_pt1 | contig 28766 bp, 28 predicted proteins | sample 1539251 | NCBI WGS metagenome assembly OCOJ01 (sample SAMN01911457, study PRJEB22624) | soil metagenome | biome: Soil | place: Malaysia | collected 2012-04-30 | depth RA_metagenome m
GGGGCTGAATAGCCTGGTTTTCCAATCGGTCGAGCAAAGAGATGGTTTGATTGGTGGCGCCGATGAGGAAGCGTCGGTCCTCGAATTGAACAACAGCAAGAAAGCGCTTTTCGCCGAGCGGCAGAGTTTCGCAGAGGCGAAGAGAGTGCTGGCGGCGCACCTTGACGCTGCGGAGCAGGGTGCCAAGAGATGCAAGCAGCCTCCCGAGCCATGCCGGGGAAGGCGAGGCCATTGAAGTTGTTTGGGCTGTAGGCATGAGCGGTGTCCTTGCGCCGGTCTCCGAGATGCTGTTTCGAGTCAATCCAGCTCCGTAATGCGAATGGCCAGCTTCTGGCCAATGACTTCAAATTCGGCCCAGCCGATTCGCTGCGCGTTCACAACTACTGGCACATCCGCGCCGTTGACATTTTTGGTTTCGAGAATGGCACCGGGCACGAGCCGCAGAAGCTCGCGAACGGTGAAGGAGCGCAACGGCAAATCGACGCTGAGAAGACACGGGAGCCAAGCTGCCTCCTCCCAAAGCTCTTCGGGGATGGCGACGGGGATTTCTCTTGGCAATGCCGGGGCGGTGGTCATGGTCAGCGTTGCACCAAAAATTCCGTGAAGTAGATTTCGCGAACACCGAGCTCAGGGACACTGCGGTTAAGAGCTTCGAGCAGATTCTTCTTAAGTTGAGCTTTGCCTTCGGGCGTGAGCAGGACGTCGGCCTTGCAAACCGTGAGCACAGAAAGGATGGAATCGCGGATGCGAGCGACAGGGATGGCGGAAGAAGCCTTTTCCTTGTCCGCTCCGGGAGGGAGATGGTCAATTCCGAGATCGATGGTGACGCGAAGGAAGTGGGAGTCCTCAGGATCAGCGAGGTTGACGGTGAAGCCGTCGAGATGAGCGATGTACTTGGGAGCAGAAGAAGAATCTTCGGCTTGAGCCGCCTCGGCCGGGGAATCGTGCTGCCGCAGAAGCCACACCGAGCCGCCACCGACAACGAGGAGAAACAAAACCGCGCTGATGGCGATTCGCTTGAAAGAGCTGCGAGGAGCAGCGGAAAGCTCATTCTCCGCAGGGGTAGCCGTCTTGTTGGGTGCTTCACTCATCCCGAAAAGAGAGAAGCAATTCGGACTCCGAATCGTGGCGTTCCCAGAGCGGGAGAAGGATTTTTTCGCGGCCACAAGTGGTTCATGTGGAGTGAGTTAGCGGAGCCTTAAACGAAGCAACGAAGAAGAGAAGCGCAAAAATGGAACTAGCGACGCAAGTTCGGAAGACCCTCATTAAAGGGCTTTAAGAAAGGGCGGTCTCGCCGCGCCGACTTGCTANGGTGCGGCGAGACCCTAGCCTAGAATGCTTCCCGATTAGGGGATTACTGCACGAGATTGATGGCGGTCTGCGTGACCTGGTCGAAAGTGGTGATCGATTTAGCGTTGGCTTGATAGCTGCGCTCGGCCACGATGAGCTGAGCAAACTGCGTGGCGATGTCCACGTTGGATTGTTCAAGGGCGCCGCCGCTAAGAGTACCGCGGCCACCTGTATTGGGANGCGCCGACGTTGGCAGGGCCAGAAGCAAGGCTGGCGAGGAATTCGTTGGAGCCATTGCGGATGAGACCCTGTTCGTTGGCGAAGGAAGCCAAGGCGATTTGGCCGAGCGGAGTGGTCTGGCCGTTACTGAAAACGCCCTGAATGGTGCCGTCGCTGCCGATTGTGAAGCTGACCAGCGAACCGCTCGAGTAACCATCCTGTTGCGTGGCGGAAGTGGCAGAGGGGCCAGCCACCTGAGTTACGAGACCAGCGCCATTGGCGTCGAAGAGATTCCAGTTGAACGTCAGGTTGTTCGCGCCATCGGCCAGATTGGAGACCGTGATGGCGGCATTGGCGTTCGCCGGCGGCGGGGCCAGTTGGCCATTCCCATTGAACGTGAGAGTTCCCTGGCCAACCACAGGGTTGCCGCCAGCCTTGAGGTCCGCAGCAGGAATGGTGACGGTGTAGCCCCAGGTGTTTGCCGCAGTTTTCGTAAAGGTATAGGTGAGAACGTGGGATGCACCTAGCGAATCGTATACGACGACCGCGGTGCTGAACGTGCCTCCTACAGCCGTGCCCGAATTCAGGTTCATCGAGAGTTGCGCGTTGGCCGTGGCTTTAGGAGGGTTGGTCAACCCGGTGGCGATGGAGAGAGGGCCGAGTGTGGCGTTGGCGTTCACCACTCCGTTGACGGCAGGGTAGCCCTCAACCGCCCCGCCGTCTTGCGTCAAGAGCTGGCCAGTCGGGCCAAGCGAGAAATTTCCGGCGCGAGTGTAAAGGGTTTCACCCGCTTTGTTCACGATGAAATAGCCGGTGCCTTGAATCGCCACGTCCGTGGGCACGCCGGTTGACTGAATGCTTCCCTGGGTCAGGTCTGCAGTGATGCCCGCCACGCTTGTGCCCACGCCTTCCTGAATGGCGTTTCCATCGCCACTCGTGCCGATCTGCTGATAGAACAAGTCCTGGAATTGAGAGGTCTGCCCCTTGAAGCCGACTGTGTTCAGGTTCGCGAGATTGTTGGCGATCACCGAAAGACCGGTAGAACTGGCATTAAGTCCTGAAAGTGGAATAGAAAATGAGGGCATTTTGTTCTCCTATAGGAATTACGAGTTAGAACTTGCTTGCGAATAAAAACTTGCAACGGAAGTAGCTGACGGCAAACCCGTGAGCGCCGCCAAAGCGGATGAATTCGACGTGTTGGCGCTAACCGCGGCGGACGTTGACGTCGGTTTCGTGGTGGAGTTGGAACTCGAGCCGCTGGCGCCTGAGGAGGAAGCACTGGCCTTTGAACCGGAAGTCGCCCCCACGAGAGAATCCAAATCCTGTCGAATCTGAATAATCTGCTGAAGCGTATTCATGGAAGTGAGCTCCGAGACCATCTGGTTAGGATCCAAGGGGTTGAGAGGGTCTTGAGCCTGAAGCTGTGCGGTAAGCAGGGTGATAAAAGCGTTGGGTCCAAGGGTGTTGCTGGGAGCATTTTGCGTCGAGCTCGTCGACGACGTTGAGGCAGTCGAAGAACCGTTTGTGACGATTGGAATTGCTGGAGTCATAGGATTTCCTTTCGAGGGTGCCGGTTAAGCCCGCACACTCAGCCTTCCTTGCGCAGTGAAAATTCCGGTTTGTTCGGCGGCTGCCAAAGACGCGACGGTCGCGGCACCCTCGCTTCCGGAGTAAGAACTCGCCCGGGGCGCTTGATGAGAGTTCGTCTGCCCTTGCGGAGTGCGCGCACCGCTGTCGCCCATGGTCGAGTTAAGCGCGCCGTGGAGCAGCGCGACTTGAGAGACGCGGAGCTGTTTCTCGGAGAGCGCTTGCTGGAGCGCAGGGAGCTCGACGGCAAGAGCGGCGTGAGCGTCGCGCTTCTCAACGCCGATGAGCGCGCCCACGGTATCGCCCGCCACGCGAGCGTGCAGTTCGATAGCGCCAAGCTTGTCGGTCTGCATGGAGATGTGCATTTCGGCGCGGCCAGCGGCCTCAACCAACTGCGCGCTGCTCACGAACCGGCTCGCGGCGGTTTCGCAAGCGTTAAGAGCCGGAAGCGTGGTGGGGGCGGCCTGCGGGGCAGGTTGAGCGGCTGTGCCTGTGTGCGAAAGCAGAGCGTTCGTAGGGAATTGAGTGGCGACACCCGCGCTCGTGGGGGTAGCTGTGATTTGTGCCGCACTTGCGTTCACGTTCGATTCTTGTGCGAGTGATTGCGAGAAGGCGTTCGGGGCCACTTTCGCTGAATCCGGTGAGGCGGATGTTGCAGAAGTGGAAGACTGGCCGAGCGTGCTTTGTCCGTCAGGATTGGACGACGAATCCATGAAAGAGGAGCCGCCTCTTTGCGCGGAAGGAACTGCTGGCCCAGAGGGAATGACCTGTGAATCCGAAGCTGAGGAGGACAGTTTAGGAGAAGCGGGCGTGGGCGTGGCGGCTGCCCGACTCGTAAAAAATGGCGCTGAAAAAAGAGAGGGCTGGAGAGAGACCTTGCTCCATTGCGAATGCAAATCCGTTTGTGAGGTCGAGGCGATTACGGATGCACTTGGCAAGTGATTGTCCGAAGTCAGCCCTTGCAACTGAGAAGCTTGCTGCAGTACAGAAAAGAGCGGCTTGCCTGCCGCGCGAAAGTCGACGTTCGCAACAAACGGTGATGTGCCCGTTCCGCTTGCGCTGCCAACGTGAGGAGTGGCTGAGTTGGTAAGGCCTGCGTTGGAACTCGCTTGTGGGAAAGAGGAAAAAGCCGTCGGCAGGGCCGCCGATAGTTGAGCCGTGAACTGTGAAGATGGGTTGGCTTGTGAATTGTTGTTTTCCGGGTCTGTATTCAGGGCAACTGAGTCTTCGGCTTTCGAAGTTGCAGCCAGCTGAGTCAAAAGTTGAACTGCGATTTGGGGAGAAGTGTTTCCCTGGGAATTGTCGTCTTGCCGATCAGCGTTCGGGGCAACCGCGTCTTGGGTTTCAGACGTTGCAGCAGGCTCAGGCGGAAGCTGAGGCGCGAACTGCGAGGGAGTCTTATCTTGACGGGAAGACCATACCTGGTCAAACGCAAGGGAAGGCGTTGAGGATTCAGCGAATGCATTGGAAACTTGCGCCGGAACTTTAGCAGCAAATTGAGGAAAGACGCGGTCCAGACGAGTTGCAAACTGCGATTCAAGAGCCTGCGTGGCCAGCGCAGAGTCTGAATCGGTCGGACTGTTCGTCGAGAGCGAAGCCGTGGCGGCGGCAGTGACCTCACGAGAAGGAACAGCAAGATTCACCACGGCATTGCTGGCCACAGCTGAAACATTGGAGACAATCGAAGAGGAGAACGTCGAGAATTGTGCGGGCAACTGAGAAGCGCTATTCGGCTGAGCAATGGAATGATCTGAATTGCCACTCGGACCGGTTGCGGAAACAGGATCATTCGCTTGCACGGATGTGCTAGGGGCAGCGGCAGAGAGTTGCGGTTGCAAAGCGACGGCTACAGGTATCTGCAGATTCGCAACGATCAAGGATTGCGCAGAGGATACATTCGAGGCAGGAGGAGATTGCTGTTTTCCCGTTCCTTTTGAGGATGCCTCTTTCGCCAAGAAAGTGACGGTAGACATCGTGGAGGTTTTCGCGGCCTGCGCCACCTGCGTGCCCGCACTTGGTGTAGCGCGATTGAGCGCTTCGGAGACAACCTGGGCAAAGGCCGGAAGCCCGATGGACGAGGCCGCGCTCGCCGAATTGCCAGGAGCCAAGCCTGGCGTAGAACCGGGTGCCCCCCGGGTGGGCGTCAGGGCATTCGAATTGGATGCGACGCTGAGCATGCGCTCTTTATCACCGGGAGGTGAAGGAGCACGCGCCCGGCCATTGGCCAAAAGCAAGCGCCTTGCCGGTACCACGAACTAACCGCTTGCTTTTTCAGAGGATACAAGCTTCAGGCTTTGCTACGGGAAATGCTGCTAAGCGGGCATAATCGGTAGGTAGGCAGAGCTTGCCGGGCGCCCCGGCAAGAATTATTCGTCCGGGACTGCAAAAGAACGAACCAGAAACAACTCATCCAGAAGCTGCTGTTTCCTGCGGGAGAGTTCGAGGTCGTAAGCTGCTTCCTGACGATCACGCAATCCTTCGAGAATTTCGCGCTTCTGTCGGGCGGCCTGATAATTCCGAAGCTGCGCTTGCCGCTTTCTTTCTGCTTCCTGCAATTTGGCCTCGAGTTTTCCTCGCGCTGCGGCGAAAGCTGCCTCCGAGGCGGCCGCGAATTGAATCACTGCGCCGGAGCAACCTCCAGCCATCTCCTGCAGAGTATCCCGCTTCATCTTCAGTTGGTCCTGATGAAGAGATTCAAGCTGAGCGCGCAAGCTCGCGACCATTGCGGCGATGGCGAACAGGCGCAATTCCTCTTGCCGTTCGAGGCTCTGGCGCACGCGCAGAAGGCTTTGCAGGGGATAGCGGAACGCCATGACTGTTTATCCCGGCAAGTTTTGAAGGGCTTGAAGCGTTTGCGTGAACGGCGCGGGATCGTTCTTTCTTTGTTGAAGAAAGGTGTTGATCGCCGGAAGCGCGGCGATGGCCCGGTCGAGAAGCGAGTCGGCGCCCTTTTGATAAGCTCCGACACGAATGAGATCTTCAGAGGCAGAATAGGACGCCAAGAGCTGGCGCAGGCGGCGGGCCTTCTCCAAATGCTCGGGCGAGCAAACGGCGGGCATGAGGCGGCTCAGACTATCGAGCACGGAGACCGGCGGATAGTGTCCCTGAGCATGCAAGCGGCGGTCGAGGATAACGTGGCCGTCCAACAGCGCGCGCACGGCATCGACCAAAGGGTCCTGCTGGTCATCGCCTTCCATTAGAACGGTGTAAAAGGCCGTGATGCTGCCTTTGTCGAAGTTTCCGGCGCGTTCGATGAGACGAGCAAGCAGGGTGAAGACAGAAGGCGTGTAGCCCTTCGACGTAGGAGGTTCGCCAGCGGCAAGCCCGATTTCGCGCTGTGCCATTGCAAAACGTGTCAGGGAATCAACGACCAGAAGCACGTTTTTCCCCTGTGCACAGAAATATTCGGCGAGAGCGGTAGCGGCCAGTGCCGCGCGAATACGCAAAAGCGGGGACTGGTCGGAAGTAGATACGACCACAACGGATCTGGCCAGGCCTTGTGAACCGATGGCGTCCTCCAGAAATTCGCGGACTTCGCGCCCGCGTTCGCCAACCAGGGCCAGAACTGTTAAGTCGGCCGATGTGGAACGCGTCATCATGCCAATCAGAGTGCTTTTTCCGACACCGCTGCCGCCGAAAACTCCAACGCGCTGACCGCGGCCGCAGGTGAGCATACCGTCGATGGCACGAATGCCGCAGGCCAGCGGCTCGCGGATGGGAAGACGAGCGAGAGGAAGCGGCGCGTCGCCACGGAGCCGCCAGTACTCTCGTGCGCGATAAGCGGGCTTGCTATCGAGAGGCTTCCCGGAACCATCGATGACGCGCCCAAGAACATCAGGGCCCACTCGCAAGGCAGGCGGAGTGCCGCGCGAGACGATGCGATCGCCGAAGCGGATGCCGCTGGTAAGTTCGAGTGGCATGGAGAGCACGGTTCTGCCGCGGAATCCAACAATTTCACCCGAAAAACTCTGGCCATCCTCGGTCAGAATCGCGCAACCTTCTCCCACCGAGCAGATGGGACCATCCGATTCAACGAGATGGCCGACCGCCTTTGTTACCCGGCCAATCCACCGAAACGTGGAAAAATCTTCGAGGCGGCGAAAGTAGGCTTTGAGAATATCCGCTTCCGGCATCAGCGCACCCGCGGACGCTGGTCGAGCAGGTCGAAGAAGCCTTGCTCAATCTCCTTGAGCTGGGTTTCGAGACTAATCTGCGTGCTACCGACTTCCGCTTCGAGCATGCATTCGCCCTGTTGCAGAGCGGCGTCGCCTACAAGCTCGGGGTTAGGCTGGTACGATTGGTTCGTTGAGAAGTAGTCTTTCCAGAAATGGATTTCTTCCGGATGAGCTTTTAGGCGCACACGCGTTCCCGTATCCAGCTTTTCGAGCGCAACCCGGACGATGCCTGTGAGCAGTGTCGGATCCATCTGCGCTTCGCGATGCAAAATCTTCCGGGCGATGGCTAGAGCAAGCTGGACAATTTCCGGTTCGACACGATTGAAATACAATTCGCGTTGGGCTTTGAATTCCTCCAGCGTGCGGCTCACCGAAGCCCGGATAGCAGCGAGTTTTTGCTCGAAAGCGGCCGCCACACGAGCCTCGCCTTCCTGCAAGCCCTTCTCGAATGCCAGTTTTTCNCCAGTTTTTCCCGCGCTTCCGTATTGCGCCCGGCGCTGACGCCTTGAGGCGCCCATTGCACAGCCGAGCCTCCGCTCGCCTGCGGACTGGTATCGTCTTCCGCCGGCTGGTAAAAAAAAGGCTCGGTGTTCGAATCAGGCGTCTGGCTGGCCAGACGATCAGACGACATAGGATTCCTCCTGCTCCGACTTCAGGTACATCTTTCCTTCCCCTTCCAAGCGCCGTGCGGTGTTGACGACCTCCTGCTGCGCGGCATGCACTTCCCGGGAACGTATAGGCCCGAGCGCCTCCATGTCTTCCTTCAACATTTCGACGGCGCGCGAGGACATGCACTTGAAGAAGTGGTTCTTGAGGTCCTCGGTGGCACCCTTGAGCGCGGTGGCAAGAGTTTTTTTGTCCAGTTGGCCGAGAAGTTCGCGCAGCCCTGCTTCCTGAACTTCTAGAAAATCCTCGAAGGTGAACATCAGATTGCGGATCGAAGTAGCGAGCTGCGTGTCGTCCTCCTCGATGGTTTCCAGAATATTTCTGCTGGCCTCTTGCTCGATTTGGTTCAGCAGGTCGGCGACGGCTTTGACTCCGCCATAGGCGCGCCGGCTTTGCTGGCCGAGGCTCTGCAGCCTGCGATGTAGCACCAGGGAGATTTTCTTCACCATTTCCGGTGAAAACTGCTGCATTTGCGCGAGCCGCTTGACGGCCTGCCCACGAAGCTTTTCCGACAAGAGCATCAGAACCGCGCGCGCCGTACGGGAGTTCAGGTGCGCTAGCACCAGGGCCACGGTCTGCGGGTGTTCGCCCTGAATGAACTTGGCGAGTTGCTGAGGGTCGGTCTTCTGAAGCATGTCAAGGTTTTGCGCGCTGGCTTCTTGGGCGCGACTGACTTCATCCAGCAGAGCGCGTGCGCCCTGTTCACCGAAGGTTTTGATCAACAGCTTGCTCGCATAATCGTACCCGCCCTGCGCCAGGTACTCCTGGGTCAGGCTCAGGCGGTGGTATTCCTGCAGAACTTGAGCGGCGGTTTCCGGGGAAACGTATTCGAGATCGGAGATCTCCTGGGTGATAATGCGAATCTCAGTCTCTGGAAGACTCTTGTAAACGTGTGTGGCGACTTCGTCGCCAAGGAGGACGAGAAAAATGGCGGCTTTGCGNTGGCGGCTTTGCGTCGCCCGTCGAGAGTCGGTTCAGCCGCGGCCGTCACTTTTGGGCCTCCGTCTCACGCAGCCAGTTCTGGATCAAGCGGCTGGCTGATTCCGGGTTTTCCTTCACTTTGGAGACCAGCTGCTTCTTCAGGAGCACGGCCTGCTGCACTTCCGCTGGGACTCCTCCGGGCAAGTCCAGAGAAAGGGCGATAGGATTGTTTTCCGCAGCTAACATGGCCCCGCCAGGGCCAGCACCGGCCGCTGCCGCGGCAGGCTGAGGAGCCCGCGCCGGCACGCGCAGAACTTGCATCATCTGCTTCTTCACGGGCCGCAAAATCAACATNAGGCAGAGGGGCCCGCGCTGGCACGCGCAGAACTTGCATCATCTGCTTCTTCACGGGCCGCAAAATCAACATGTAAACCATACCAAACAAGATTAGAAGGGCCGCGTAGCGCAAGACACCGGTCCAGCGCTCTGCGAAAGTGAGAACTCGCTGTACCTTTCCAGGCGGAACGGGCACTTCGGCGGGAGGGAGGTTGAAGGAAACGTTTTGCAAGGAAAACAGGTCGCCGCGCTGCGAGTCGAATCCCACGGCGGCTTTGGCGAGCTCTTCGATCTGCTTCATTTCCTCCGGAGTTCGCCTACGACGCGTTTCCTGAGTCTTTCCGTTCTCGGTTTTGGTTTCGATGACGTCGTCGACGAGAATGGCGGCAGCGACTCGCTTGACGCGCCCAGCCGGTTCGAGAAGATGCCGCGTAGTGTGGCTGACAGCAAACGTTTTGCTCTCACTGCGGATGCCTTGTGTTGCATTGCTAGTTTTAACCTGCGAGACTGCGGCGGCGTTGCCTTGCGAGTTGGGCGTGTTACTGGGTGTTCCGGGGATGCCCGCAGGCTCAAGGTCGCCTACAGTTTCCTGGGAGGTCTGCGAACTCAAGACTGCGGTCTTGTCCGGATCGTAGACTTCCTGCGTGCTCTCTCCGGAAGTGGGATCGTAATCAATCGTGATGCTGGATTTTACGTGCTCCGTTCCTACGATAGGAGCAAGGGTTTGAACGACGCGCTCTGCAAGAGTGGTCTCGAGATCCTCGTTTCCCGGAAGTGCAAGGTTGGTATGACCATGGCCCGAGGAAGGCATCTGTCCGTCCGTGGTTACAACAGTGACGTTTTGCGGCGAGAGGTCGTCCCAGGCGCTGGAAACCAGATTGGCGACGGAAGCGGAAATCTGATCGTTGAGGCGTACGCCACGCAGCTTAAGAACGACGGCCGCTTTGGCGGGGCGTTCGCGGTCGCTGAAGAGCGATTCGCGCGGCAAAACCAAATGAACGCGGGCGGCCTCCACGCCGTTCATCGTCAAGATGGTGCGTTCGAGTTCCGCCTCGAGCGCTCGTTGGTAGTTCACCTTCTCGGAAAAATCGCTGCCCGACCAATTCGGCTTGTCGAACAGTTCGAAGCCCATGCGGCCGCTAGCTAAAGGGCCTTGCGAGGCGCCTTCCAAGCGCGCTTTGTCCAGTTGATCGGAGCGCACCATCAGCGATGTGCCGTCGCTCGACAACTGGTAAGAAATATTCTGCGCGCCCAGGCGCTGCGCCAGATTCTGCGCGTCCGCCGGCGCCATCCCCGAATAAAGCGTCTTGTAGTCGCCGCCTGCCAGGAGGTGAACAAAAAGCCACAGCGTGCCCAGGACCAGCACCACACTGCCGCCAAGAATCACTCTTTGCCGGACCCTGAGTCCTTTGAGGAAGGCAATGATTTGTTGCTGGATCTTGTCCATGATTAATGGTTGTTAGAAGCCGGACCGAAATCCTCTATGTGCTTCTAGAATTGCATTGAGGAAACCTGCTGATAGGCCTGCACAATTTTGTTGCGGACTTGCACCATCATGGAAAAAGCGAGATTGGCCTTTTCCACCGCGATCATGGCCGAGTGCACGTCCTGGCCATTGCCGTTGAGAAGTTGCGCGACTTTGCCGTCGGCCTCCGATTGCAACTGTCCCACTTGATCCATGGCATCGTTCAGCGTGGACATGAAATCGGATTGGCCGGAACTGCCCGGCTGCAGCGTTTTGCCGGTGCTAAATCCAGAATCAAAGCTGCCTCCGGTTTGCGGAAGTCCTTGAATTGGGCTGCTCATCGAAGTCTCCCCCTATCGTAACTAGCTCAGAATCGTGATTGCTGTTTGGATCATGTTCTTCGTGCTGGTGACCGCCGCGGCATTCATTTCATAAGCGCGCGCCGCACCCATCAGATTAACCATCTCTTCCGCGGGATTAATCGCCGGATAGGACACGTAGCCTTGAGGATCAGCGTCGGGATGCCCTGGTTCGAATCGCCGAATCGGCGGAGTCTGGTCCGCCACGACATTCACAACGCGCACGTCTTCGGCATGAAGATCGACGAGCGACGCCTGCATCATTCCGCCAAAACTGGGTTGCGCCGCGGGACGCGCCCCGAAGACCACATGCATCCGTTGATACGGCCCGCCAGTTTCCGTGCGCGTCGTATCCGCATTGGCAAGATTGGCGNCTGCATCATGCCGCCAAAACTGGGTTGCGCTGCCGGACGCGCCCCGAAGACCACATGCATCCGCTGATACGGCCCGCCAGTTTCCGTGCGGGTCGTATCCGCATTGGCAAGATTGGCGGAAACGACTTCGGCTCGGAGCCGTTCGGCGAGCAGCGCCGACCCGCTGATTTCCATCACTCGAAAAAGATTCATGGTTACTGTCCCTCCCGGATGGCGGTGCTAAGCTGCGCGAATTCTGCGCGAAGAATCGAAGTGGCGGCTTTGAACTGCAACTGGACTTCTGCGAGCAGCATGGATTCGCGGTCTATGCTGACATTGTTGCCGTCGGGACGCGCGATCAAGCCCCTCACCGGCAGCACAAAAGGGCTGGTCATGCTGGTGTCTTCGCCGTTCATGGCCCGCTGCAACTCGCCGCGAAAGTCGATGTCGCGCGTGTGGTACCCCGGCGTATCCACGTTGGCCAGATTAGTGGTCACCAACTCCTGGCGCATGGCGTTCACATCTAAAAAGCGCTCCAGAAGGAGCAGCCGCGACGCATCCAGCCAGCTCATGACGGCCTCCTCGCGGCGATACCGTATTCCCGGATTTTGTTGCGCACCGTCCGCAAACTCACGCCCATCAATTCCGCGGCCCGCGTGCGGTTTCCGCCCGTGGCCTGCAGCGTCGCCTCCAGGAGTTGCCGTTCCATCTCCTGCAGCGTCAGGCCGGATTTGAGCGCTGGAATTTTCTCCGCGCTTGCGGAAGCAGTACCAGGATCGAGAGCCTGCACGCCCAGCGTCACGCCGCTTGCCAGCGCCAGCGCCCGGCGAATCACGTTCTCCAGTTCACGCGCATTTCCCGGCCAGGAATGCGCTTCGAGCTGCGCCGCGAGTTCCGGCGAGATCCGATACGGTCCGTTCTGGAGTTTTTGCTCGTGTTTCCGCAAGAAGTACTCCGCAAGCGGAAGAATGTCTTCAGGGCGCTCCCGCAATGGCGGAATCGTCAGCGGAACCACGTTCAGCCGGTAAAAGAGATCCGAACGAAACTGCCCCGCTTCCACCTGCGCGCGCAGCGAGCGATTCGTCGTTGTAATCACCCGCACATCCACCGGCAGTGGCCTCGTATCGCCGAGCCGGTCAATCTCGCGCTCCTGCAAAACGCGAAGCAGCTTTGGCTGCAAACCCAGCGGCATTTCCCCGATTTCATCCAGCAGCAGCGTTCCTCCATCGGCCAATTCGAATTTGCCTGGCTTCGAGTTGTTCGCGCCCGTAAAAGCTCCCCGGACATGCCCGAACAGTTCGCTCTCCAGCAGATTGTCCGGAAACGCCGAGCAGTTCACGGCGACAAAAGGTCCACTCGCGCGAGGGCTTGCGCGATGGATGAACCGCGCCAGCAACTCTTTGCCCGTGCCGCTCTCCGCTTCCATAAGCACGTCGGCGTCGGTCTGCGCGACGCGCTGCGCTCGCGCGACCGTACTTCGAAACGCCGGAGATTCACGAACTCCCTCGAAAACAACGGCCGTTCGTTCTTCTTGGGCCCGCGGCCCAAGAAACCTCTGCGCCGTCGCTTCCAACTGGTCGAAGGACACCGGCTTTTGCAAATAATCGCAAGCTCCGTCTTTGATGGCCTGCACCGCATCGGGAACGTTTCCGTAGGCCGTCAGAAGAATCACCGGTGTATCCGGAACGAACGTGCGCACTCCCTGCATCACCTGCATGCCATCACCGTCGGGCATGCGCATATCAGTGACCACGAGCGTGCTTGGCGCGGTGCGAAATTTGGCCAGGGCATCGTTGACCCCGCTCGCTGTCTGCACACGCCAGCCACGCCGACGAAAGTTCGCTTCTAGAGCCATGCGCATCGCTGCTTCATCATCGACAATCAACACATTATTCATGCGCCCGCTCCCGAAACCGGAAGAAAAATGGAAAACGTCGTACCCTGCTGCGCCTTGCTTTTCACGCGAATCTCGCCGCCGTGTTGTTCGATGACTTTCTTGCAAACGGAAAGCCCCAGCCCCGGGCTCCCCGGCACCGTTGTGAAGCCCGGCTCGAAAATTTGATCGAGAAGCTCCGCTGCAATGCCGCGGCCTTGATCTTGAAAATCGATCTGCACCAATCCGCCGGGAAATTGCGGCGCCCAACGCAGCCTCACCGCAAGCTTCCCTCCCGGCTGCATGGCCCGGAACGCATTCAGCGCCAGATTGAGAAAGACTTGCTTCAAGCGGTTGGCATCTGCCTGAGTCGAAATTTTTCCAATCAAGTTTTCAATCGTGATTTGCTGGCCACGCTGCCGCGCCAGGGGAAGCAGAAAATCCACCGTCTCGCTCACAAGGCGATCCAGTTCCGTCGGCAGCATCTGCGGCGAAGGCTGGCTGTGAAACTGCAACACGTTGTTAACCGTCGCGGAAAGCGCGCGCAACCCTGCTTGGAGGTGCGTCACCCACTGCTTCGTTTCTGGCATGTGTGCCGTGGAATCAGCCAGTAGCCCGGTGAACAATTCCATGCTGCCCAGCGGATTGCGGATTTCGTGCGCCAAAATTGTCGCCACCTCTGCCAGTGCGAGCGACCGCCGGGCCGCTTCTCTTTCCGCTGCGATCCGCTTCTGCTCCGTAATGTCGCGGATGATCCAGATTGCGTCGCCCGAGCCGCTGCCTTTCTCATTCACGTTTGCGCGCAGAATGCCGATGGTCCGATCACCGCACTCCGCGGGCATCGCTAGCTCCTGCTCCGAAAAGAAACTGTTCGTGGGAAGTTCCGCAATGAGATTCGCAAACTCGGGCGGCAGCGCGGTGTCGCGGCTCGGCGTCCAATCTGCCGGCACTCGCAGCAGCCGGCGAGCTTCCGGATTGATAATCTGGGTAGACCCGCTCTCGCTGGCAACCAGCACTCCACACGGAAGATCTTCCAGCACACGCGAAAGATAAGCGCGCACCCTGGCGTTCTCTTCGAGACTGCGCTCGAGTTCCGAGTTTGCGCATTGCAATTCCTGATGCAGCCGCGCCACCTCGCCCTGCAACTGCGTGTACGATTTTTCCAGCGACCCCGCGGCTTGGGTGAAGGTCATGAACGCGCGCGTGAGGTTTTCCTGCGCGGCAGCCCGGTCTTTCACTTTCCCTCTGGAGGTACGCTTTCTTTGCCGGGTTCTGGGCAAATTTGGCATCATGCTCACCGCTGCAAGCTTTCTGCCAGGAAGTTTCATCCCGGCTTAGACTTTTCTTAGTTGTGTGCGTCGCCAAAGTGCTGAAAATGTTCCACGCCGAGGCATTCGTCATTTCCCGCAAGAATGAATGCCCGCTCAAGCGCATGCTGCAGTTCCCGCACGTTTCCCGCCCAATCCGATTGCTGCAATAGCGCCAGCGCCGAGGCGGTCAGATATTTCGGAGGCGTTTCAGTCTCGCTGGAAAGCTGTTCGAGAAAGTGTGCCGCCAAAGCGGCGATGTCTTCGGTGCGTTCGCGCAGGGCGGGCAGGGTGATCGGAAAAACCACGAGCCGGTAGTACAAATCCTGCCTAAACAATTTGGCTTGCACGAGGTCAGTTAGCCGGACGTTCGTCGCGCACACCACGCGGACGTCCACGTGGTCGAGCTCCGAGCTTCCCAGCCGCTGCACTTCCCCGTCTTGCAGAAAACGCAGAAGCTTCGCTTGCATGCTGAGCGGCAGCTCGGCCACCTCGTCCAGAAAAAGCGTTCCGCCCTGCGCTGCTTGGATCCGTCCTACGCGCGACTGCAGCGCTCCGGTAAACGCGCCTCGCGCGTGGCCAAACAACTCAGCCTCCAGCAAGGTTTCGGGAATCGCCGCACAGTTGACAACGACGAAGGACTGCCCCGCTCGCGGACTCAGTTGGTGAATGGCCTGCGCCACGAGTTCCTTTCCTGTTCCCGTTCCTCCGGTGATCAACACTGTGGTGTCGCGCGGCGCAACCAGTCGCGCCAGACGATAGACCTGCTGCATCGCGCGGCTCGATCCGATCATTCCCGGCAAAGCCTGCGCGGCCTCCCGCAGGGGCTGGCGAAATCTCAGCGGCGCTTTGGCGACGCTTTGGTCAGCGCTTTTTGATTTCGTTTCGTCCAATGGCTGAAGTTCCACAGGTTCGGCGTCGAATGCGGGCGCTTTCGAATCGACAATTTCCACTTCCACTTTGGGGTAACGTTTGCGAATGATGTGCGCGACTTCCGCGGCATCCAGGTCCGGCAGATGGCGATCGAGCAAAACGCTTTGACAGGGCACTTGTCCGAGTTTCGCCAGGGCATGCGCGCCGCCCACCGCTTCTTCACTCAGCGATTCGGCATATGTCGGACTGCTTATGAGCCGTTTTCGAAATGAGCTGTCGGCGCTGGCTACGAGGATCCGGCTGAACGACTTCACCATCGTTGGTGTGGCAATAGCTGCCATGGGTTTCCCCTATCCACTCCAGGCTAGGTCCGCAGATCAAATCGTTCTTATCTGCGCTTCACCGCCGGAAAACTTTTCCCGGCTGCGAGCACCAATACAGACTGCTAGCCAATGGCCAAAAAAGAGTGCGCGTTCAGATTGAAAGGAATGGACTTACGAAAAGGCAGGCACAAACATACTGCTCCAATCCGAAACATCGGTTCAGACGGGAGCACCCGGAAGCGCGCAGATCTTGCCCAGATCCGCGGCTTTTGTTTCCCAGTAGCAAGTGGACTCGCTTCGTCGCGCAATCCAACCCGCTTCTCTCCCCCTTCATCGGCAGAGCTGGATGTAACTTTAGCGCTTTTTCTAAGTTGCTCTGATTAGAGTTTCCTGAGAAGGATGACGGAAGAAGACGACGGGTGCGAAAAAAGCCTCATTTGTGCGCAAAGACGGAATCGACAAGTTCGCAGACGCGCACGACGTAGGTATCCATATCCAAAGTGAAACGCATCAAGTCCATGGTCGCCAGGCGCGGGCAATGCTTCGACAGCAACCCCCACGCCGGTTCCGAGGCGAATTCCACGCTTAGCCATTCATCGTAGCCGTACCCTAAACCACGCAGCCGGCAAAGAAGGTCTCCCAAGTGAACCAGGGCCACAAGCGGGCTTTCATTCGCCGCCTGCTCCACGGCGTGATGCCATTCGATCACTTCCACGACGTCGGGAGGCAGTTGCCAGGCGCGCCCAAGAAACGACCCGCTCTGGCTGTGTGTAAAGCCCAAATCCTGCATCTCCTGCTGATCTAGGGGCACGTTCCCTTGCACCGCCTTCTCAATCACCTGGCGGTATTCCGTGGTGTAGGCCATCGAGTTCACAAGAATGCCCAGGTCGTGCAGCAGACCTGCCAGGTAGGCCTTGTCCACGTTGCGATACTCGATGCGCTCCGCAAATTCCCGGCACACCAGCGCGCATCCCAGCGAATGCCTCCAAAACACTTCCGGATTCACAGCCCATTTCTTCGCCGGAACCAGCCGGTCCAAGCATGCACTCAACAAAATGTCTTCGATGCGCTGCACACCGAGGCTGAGAATCGCGGCGCGGATGGATTCGGTGGGGCGCGATCTTGTGTACAACGGCGAATTCGCAATCCGCAGGCACTGCGCCGCGATGGATTTTTCGTAGGAAACCAATTCCTCGACCTGCTTGAGATCGATCTGGTCCGGATCCTGCCGAAGAAGCTTCAGCAGCGGCTGCAGCACTGCTGGGGACGTAGGAAGAGTTCTCAGCCGCTCGACCCGTTTGCGAAGCTCGCGCTCAACTTCCGGCTTCATTTCTTTGCTCCTCCGGGAGCATCGGCCGGAGCTTTCCAGTACGCGGTCGTCCCGGGCAAATGGACCAGGCGAAATTGATCTGTGACTTGAAAAAGCGATTCCGAAAGGCCCAGAAAAAAATAACCGCCGGTTAGAAGATTGGAATAGAAGTGCTGCACCACGCGGCGTTTGGAAGCCACATCGAAGTAAATGAGCACGTTGCAACAGAAAATCAGGTCCATGCCTTTCATAAAGACCATCTTGGTATCATCGCCTAGATTGAGCCGGGAAAAGCTGATTAGCGCCTTTACTTGGCTGTTGGCCTCCAGTCTCCCGTCCGGACACGGGTGAAAATACTTTCGCTTGAAGTACTCGTTGGTGTTGCGCAAAGCGTAGTCGCCATAGATTCCGGCTTTGGCGGTTTCCAGGGAACGGTCGTTGAGATCCGTGGCCACGATCTCGAAGGTCCAGCCTTTCAGAAGCTTCTCGGACTCCTCGAGCAAGAACATCGCCAGCGTGTGCGGTTCTTCGCCCGTCGAGCACCCTGCGCTCCAGATGCGCAAGCGGCGAAGACCAATCTTTCCCCGCGTCCCGGCCAACTCCGGAAGGATCAAATTGTGCAACGCGTTAAGTTGCGCCTGACTGCGAAACAGGCAGGTCTCCCCGATGGTGATTTCATTCAACAATTCGCGCAGCTCCGTTTCGCGCTTCGACGGACTGTTGAGAAGATCAAAATACTCGTGGGCGCTGTTTGTTTTCGAGCCATCCATTCGGCGCTTGCACGCCCCCACTAGCAGATACAGCTTTTCTTCCGGGTGATAAATTCCGCAGGTCTGATAGATGAGGTCCCGCAAGCGCAGGTAGAGCGGATCGCGTGCTTCTTCCGCTGCTGTCCGTGGTACCGCCGCGGGTTTTTCTACTTCGGCAGGCATTTACGACGTGCGGCTCTCTTTCGCTGGCGAATACCGGTGCGCGGCTACACTCTCATTTGGCGAAGCATTTTCCTGCTCCGGAGTTTTCCCTGGATCCGCAGAGACGCGGGCGACGGGTTCTTTTGCGCCGCGGCTGCTCCTGATTCTCCGCTGGATCTCCAGGGCCATCGCTCCGAGCGGAACGATGGCATCCGCCTGTCCCGCCGCTGCCACCTGGCCGGGCATGCCCCAAATCACGGAAGTGGCTTCATCCTGCACCAGGACCTGTCCCCCGCGTTCGCGTATCGCTGTCGCACCGAGAACTCCATCCGAGCCCATGCCCGTTAACACCACGCTCAATGCGCTCGCTCCGAAGGTTTTCGCAACGGAACGAAAAAGGACATCGACCGCCGGCCGGCAGGAGTTCTCGTGCGGCTCTTGGTTAGTGCCCAGGCGCACCGAAGTGCCATGCCTCTCCACGACCATATGGAAATCTCCGGGCGCGATCCAGGCCTGCCCCCGTTCCAGGATGCGGCCGGGTTCTCCTTCGTGGACGGAAAGTTGCGATTGCTTGTTTAGGCGTTCGGATAGAAGTCTGGTGAAGAGCGGCGGCATGTGCTGGACGATCACCACGGGCACCGGAAGGTCCTTGGGGAGCGCGGGCAGCAATTCCGCTAACGCGTTCGGGCCGCCGGTGGAGGTACCAATCGCAAGAATGTCGATGGGTACTAAACCTTGCCGTTGCGGGGCCGGAGAAATAGTGTGCGGCACTACGGGTCTTGCGATCGGCGGCGCCTGTTGCTCGCGCAAAAGCGGCTTGCAGATCGCCTTTACTTTAGGGATCAATTCCTGGCGGATGCGGAGCAACGTCGCTTCCAGGCTTCCGGTATTGCTCGGCTTGGTGACGTAATCGCTCGCGCCCAGCGCCAGCGCGTCGAGCGTGGTGGCCGCGCCTCGCTCGGTTAGCGTGCTGAACATAATCACGGGGAGTTTTGGATACAGCTTGCGGATTTCTTTGAGCGTTTCCAGACCTGATATGCCCGGCATTTCCACGTCCAGCGTGATGAGATGCGGATTGACTTGCGGAATCTTAGCTAACGCAATGTGCCCGTCCGGCGCGGTGCCGGCGATCTCGATCGCGGAGTCCGACGCCAGTGCGTCGCATAGCACCTTACGGATGACCACCGAATCGTCGACAATTAGAATTCGAAACGGCGGCATTGAAAGTCAACCTTGTTCAGTCCACTGATAGGAAATGACCTATTGTTTGCATATTTTAGGCGGATGCTCGCGTTCCGGTGCCCCCAGAATCAATTCGGAATTGCGCCACCAGTTCGCGTAGTTGCGTGGACATCTGAGCAAGATGCCGAGCCGCCTTCTGCAGTTCCCCTGCCCCGGAAGACGTGCTCTGAGCCGCTTGCGCCACTCCCGCGATATTCCTCGTTACCTCATTGGATCCTTTAGCGGCCTCCGAGATATTCCGCGACATCTCCGACGTGGTGGCTGACTGTTCCTCTACCGCCGTCTCAATTGTTGCCGTAATATCGTTGACCCGGCTGATGATTTCGCTGATCTTCAGGATGGCCTCCACGGCTGCTTTCGTGTCTGCTTGAATCGTTGCAATTCGCTGGCTGATGTCCTCCGTGGCCTTCGCCGTCTGCTTGGCCAGCTCCTTCACTTCGTTGGCGACGACCGCGAAGCCTTTTCCTGCTTCTCCCGCGCGCGCCGCCTCGATCGTGGCGTTCAAAGCCAGCAGGTTCGTCTGCTGAGCGATGGAAGTAATCACCTTAATTACCTGACCGATTTCGGCACTGGATTCGCCAAGCTTGGTTACCGTCGCGCTAGTTTCCGCAGCCGACTTCAATGCCTCCCCCGCCACCTTGGCCGCCTCGCTGGTATTCTTGGCGATCTCACTGATGCTCGCGCTCATTTCTTCCGTGCTCGTCGCCACCGTTTGCAGATTTCGATTGATCTCTTCGGCGGCCGCTGAGACAACGCTCGCCTGAGCCGAGGTCTCCTCCGCGTTCGCGGAGATCTGCTGGCTGACCGACGACATTTCTTCCGCTGCGGTTGCCAATGACTGAGCGTTCTGTCTGATCACCTGCATACTGGAAGTCAGCGTTTCCGCTGTCTTATTGGTTGCGAGAGCCACCTCAGAGAACACGCCTTGGTATCCGCCTTGGACCCTCTGCGTGTAGTCATTCGAGGCCATCATCTTTAGCACCTGGTTCGCCTCTAGCAGTCCTCCTAAGCCATCGATGCAGGCATTCAAATTGTTCTTGATGGTGTTGAAGTCTCCATGGTAGTTCTCCGTGATTTTCGCGGGGATTTCGCCCTTCGAGATCTGGTCCACGTACTTTGCCGCAACGTGCAGCGGTCCAATGAGCGCATCCAACATCGCATTGACGCCTTGGGCGCTTTTCAGATGACGGCCCTGGAATTTACTTTCGTCGACGCGGGAACTGAGTTGCCCTCCTTTCGTCGCAGTGGCCATCCGGATGACTTCATCAGCCAACTCAACCTCGGCGGCGGCAGGAAAAACAAGTTCGACAACTCCTACAACCCGCCCGGCTTGGTCAAAGCGGGGAGCTGCGGTGACCAGCACGGGTACTTCCTTGCCCTGGACGATAGGTTTAGCCACTCCTTCACAAATTTTGCTGGTCCTCGCGGCTTCCGACGCCGCGCAGGTTCCGGCCCGGCAGCCAGGATTGTCGTACAAGTCCCAGAATTTGGCGCCGATGCTTTGTTCCTTCGATCTGCCGGCGGTTCGCGCAGCAGTTTCGTTGAGGTCGAGAATCGTGTGATTTGTATCCATGACGAGAACCAAACCTGGAATCAGGTCATAGATCTCAACTAGGTCCACCTGTCCAGGGGCATGGCCTGCCACGACCTGTGCGCCATTAGGGCCCTCCCGACGCGGCTTTGAACCCCGTTTGCTCAATTTGTGTGTCATTCCTCCTGTTGCTGCCATACATCGTTCTCCTTACTGCGGCCGAGCCGCGGGGTTGCGAAATGCGTTCTCGAGGTAAGAAGGCTTGGCCCGAGCTAGTTTTCTCATTACTGCGTTGTGTTGTGGACACTTGTGTCGCAGCCGGCTACAACCTGCCCCGCATTTAGTACCAGCATCAGGCGTTCTCGCAGCTTGTGCACGCCCTGCACCAGTTCACGGGCTTGCCCTTGAAGAGTCTCCGGTGCACTTTCGAGACTCTCTTCGTCCACCTCAAGCACGTCTCCAATCTCGTCCACGAGGAAGCTAACTGCCCCGTCTTCGCTTCGTATGACCACATTGACAGGCAGGTGCGAGTCCGGTCGGTCTTCCATGCCAAAGAGCCGACGTAGGTCCAATGCCATCACGATTTGCCCACGCAGGTTAATAAGTCCGAGGATCACGTGGGAAGCCAGCGGCACTCGGGTCATCTCCTGACACCGAATTACTTCCTGAACCTGCTGCACAGGCACACCGAAAAACTGATCCTTCACAAAAAACGTGCAGAACTGTCGCTTGTGCTCCACAACCGCTTTCTCCTTAGGCCGGAAGCCTAGCTAGCAGACTGGTTGTCATCGGCTTCTGCAATGAGACCCGACACGTCGAGAATGTCGGTTACGCGCTTCTGGATCACGGCCGAGCCCAGGACTCCTTTTCGGCCTGTTTGGGGCTGGAGAACAAACGATTCCTCGGCAGCGTCTAGGATACGGTCTACCACCAGCCCCACGGTTCGCCCCTTTTCGGCGTAAACGACAACATGCAGCGAGTCCTGCTCTTCCGCATCCGCTCTTCGCCCCGCGCCCTTCACCACTTCGGAAACGCGGACCAGCGGCAGGATCTGATCGCGGTACTGCACAACTTCCTGTTCACCAGCTGTTTCGATGGCGTCCGGAGAAAATTTTTCCAACCGCGCAACCCGCGACAAGTCGATCGCCATCCTGCCGTTTAGCCCGCACTGGAGCAGTAGAACAGCTTTCCGTTGGCCCCCATCTGCGGCACCTGGGGATTGTTCGGCTTCATGCTGCGCAATGGCCGCTCGACCTCGCACTTCACTAACCACATTGCTACGTTGCGCCAAGCCCATCACATCGAGGATAAGGGCCACTTTGCCATCCCCCATGATAGTCGCCCCCGCGTAGGCTCCTATTTTCTTCAGATGCTTCCCCACCGGCTTAACGACAATTTCTTCCGTATCGTTGACCTCGTCGACCACCAAACCAAATTGCCGTTCATCCGCCAGCAGCACCACGATATTGACCGCTTTGCGGCCCTCCACCTTTCGTTCGAGGGCCGTCAGCAGCGAAACGATCCGATCGGAAAAAGCGGAGATTTGCAGAAGTCCGTTTTTCGACGAAGTGACGTCTCCCTTGCTCTTGTGCCCAATAATTTCTCGAACCGTTGTGTGGAGCTGTTCGTGGACTCTTTCCAGTTCGATCATTTCCGGTAGGTCGCCGTATTCTTCCAAGCCACCGCCATAGAGCCACTTGCCTAGCGCACAACCTTTGTGGGATCCCGCCTCTTGCTCAGTAAGTGTCGACTTGCCGTCCAGAAAATCGCGGATGCGGGACTTCCAAAGGAGGTGTTTGGCTCGAGCCAGCTCGAAGTCTATTTTCGTGGAGTCTGTCTCGGCGTTTCGAGGCCCGCCCGTCTCCTTGCTGCCGGCAAGGCCCTTGGCGTCAATCTTCAACTCTCGTCTTAGGTACACGAGGGGAAGTAGCCGGCCGCGAAGGCGATGCACCGGAGCGCCATGAATCATTTCAATCCCGGAGCGCGCTGCCTTCCCTTCGAGGCGTACCAGCTCCAGCAAGTTCACCTGCGGGATGGCGTAGCGGTCTCCTCCACAAGTGACGATCAACGCCGGAATGATGGCCAAAGTGAGCGGAATTTTCATCTTGACGGTCGTTCCCGTTCCAGGCGTTGAAACCAAATCCACCGTCCCGCCGATTTTCTCGATGTTGGTCTTGACCACATCCATGCCCACACCACGGCCAGAAACATTGGTGACTTTTTCGGCGGTGGAAAATCCCGGGAGAAAAAGCAGGTTGGCGGTTTCGCGCTCGCTCATGCGAGCGGCCTGTTCCGGGGTGATGAGCCCACGTTCACCCGCTTTGCGCCGAATTTTGGCGTAGTCCAGACCGACGCCATCGTCGGTGATTTCGATATTGACCTGGCCGCCCTCGTGGTAGGCACGCAGGCGCAACCGGCCCTCCGTAAGCTTGCCCGCGGCAACGCGCTTCTCCGGAGTCTCGATCCCATGATCAAGGGCGTTTCGAACCAGGTGAGTGAGCGGATCCTTGATGGCTTCAATGATGGTCTTGTCTAATTCCGTTTCCTTGCCTTCCATTTCGATGTGCACCTGCTTGTTGCAAGCAGTGGCGACATCCCGCACGGTGCGCGGCAAGTTGCTCCAGATGTTGCCAATTGGCTGCATCCTGGTTTTCATCACTCCTTCCTGAAGTTCGGAAGTGATGAGGTTGAGCCGCTGGCTCGGCCCGGTGATGGCCGGATTTTCCGCGGCGTTGGCAATCTGGAGAATCTGGTTGCGGGCCAAAACCAATTCGCCGACGAGATTCATCAACTTGTCTAAGAGGCCCACGTCCACGCGAATGGAGCCCTCTGCCGCAGCTTTTCGCAGGGCTTGTTGCGTTTGAAGCGCATCCACAACCTGCTGTGAAGTCACGGCGCCCCGTTCGACGAGAATCTCCCCCACGTGGCGAGGGTCGCCCGCTTGCTGGATTTTTATTGCCGAGGAGACCTCACTGGCGGAGGCAGCCCCTTTGTCTACCAGGATCTCGCCGAGCTTGGGCACCTCGAGGTCGGGCCGTTCGCCGAGCCCTAGCGTCTTCGATGACGGGCTGGGTGGAAGTTCTTTCTTTGCCGCACGCGTAAGGCGGTCGATAAGTTCTTGGTGAGATGCCTGGCCTTCGCTGCCGGTCGAGTCAATGTTTGCCAGCATCTGGCGGATGGCGTCCACCATGCTGAGCAGCGCCGTTGTAATTTCTGGGTTGAGTGTGAGCTCCCCGTCGCGCAGCTTGCTCAGGAGGTTTTCCCCGACGTGGGCGACAGCTTCGAGCTTCGTAAATCCCAGGAATCCACAAGTACCCTTGATCGTATGTATAGTGCGGAACACACTCGCCAGCGTGTCAATGTTGGCCGGATCTTTTTCAAGATCCACGAGTTCCCGGTCCAAGCGGTCCAGGTTCTCGCTGCTCTCCACCAGGAACTCACGAACGATTTCGTCGCTCATCCGGATACTGCCTCTCCGAAAAAGCAAATTCCTGCAGTTGGGCTCTACCTATCTCCGCGCAACAACTTTTCGCGCCACTCCTCAGCGCTTGAGGGATTGCTCCCATCCCAGCCGCTCGTTGTTCATCCCATTGTGTAGGCCAGTTCGGAAGCAGGAGGCTGGCCTCGGCGCAGGGACGGTTCTTATAAAATTGCATTTCAATTGCCACAGAAATGAAGGGACTCGGCTGGTCTTCCCATCCCGGGCGTCGCCAATTTGAGTCTTTTCTTCAACCTCCCTGGTCCTTCTAGTTTCAAGAGTCCAAGCGTTCTTCCCCAATCGGGAACAACTGCACCCAATCAGGAATTCCACATTGGGACAACTCATGAAACATTCGCTCGCAATCGATTTGACTTCATCCGACCCGGTAGTATCTTGGAATAAGCCCACCGCAAACGGAGGAAATTGATGAACCGCGTTGGTGTCATGCTCTCACTTTTCGCTTTATCGTTCGCCATCACCTCGGGCGGTTGCCAAAAGGCGAGTAATCAACAATCCAGCTCGGATACCACATCGTCCTCGCCAGAAAACTCCAAGTCCGCCAAGAAAGAAAAGGAAGCAGCGCCTAAAGAAAAACCGCTCGTAGTCCCGGCGGACACGGCCATAGCCGTTGTGTTGGATGAAGCCATCAGCTCGAAAACCGCTGCTCCCGGCGATAAGTTCACCGCCACCGTAGAAGAGCCGGTGGAAATCGAAGGCCAAGTTGCCATTCCCAAAGACGCGCGGGCTACTGGCAAGGTGAAGGATGTTAAAGCTGCCGGACGCTTCAAGGGCGGCGCGCTGTTGGAACTGACTCTTACAAGCGTCGAGATTCACGGTAAAGAGCACGCGATCCATACCTCGGCTCCCACTTTGACGAGCAAGGGTAAGGGCAAAAGAACTGCAGGGATGGTCGGAGGCGGCGCTGCCGGTGGTGCGGCAATCGGGGCGGTCGCTGGCGGCGGGAAAGGCGCGGGCATTGGCGCGCTAATCGGAGCCGCCGCGGGTACCGGCGGCGCGGCTTTCACGGGCAATCGCGACATCAAGCTCGCTGCGGAGACTTCTCTCACTTTCAAGCTGGTTCAGCCGCTGGAAATCAACAGATAAGCCTAGGAAGAGCACGAGTTGCGTCGGCAAGCAGCTTTCCTTAGCCGAGTCTTCTTTCGCTATCAACCCAACAGGAAAAAGGCATTCTGACTGCACCCGAATCACTCGGATTTGGCGGTCGCAGTGATTCTTGTGACTTGCCACGCCACGACTTGCATCGGCCTATAGCCCTGGTGTTGCGCTAGTGGCAATTCCGGTTAGGATAGTGTCCCAGCGAAGCCTTGAAGGAATGCAATGAATACAGCCTACATTTGCGACGCCATTCGAACGCCGATAGGACGCTACGGCGGGACCTTGGCAGTGGTTCGAACCGACGACCTCGGGGCAATCCCCATCAAAGCGCTGATGGAACGCAACCCGAATGTGGATTGGAACGCGCTGGAGGATGTGGTTTACGGTTGCGCGAACCAAGCTGGCGAAGACAACCGCAATGTCGGCCGAATGGCCTTGCTGCTTTCGGGCTTGCCTAAGGAGGTTCCCGGCGTGACGGTGAACCGCCTTTGCGGCTCGAGCATGGACGCGGTAGCAACAGCGGCGCGCGCAATCAAAAGCGGTGAAGCGGAATTGGTTATCGCGGGCGGAGTCGAGAGCATGTCGCGTGCCCCATTTGTGATGGGCAAAGCAGACGCAGCTTTCTCGCGGACGATGAAGGTCGAGGACACCACGATCGGCTGGCGTTTTGTCAATCAACTAATGAAAGAAAGATATGGCACCGACTCAATGCCGGAAACGGCGGAAATCGTCGCCGAGGAATATCACGTCTCGAGAGAGGATCAAGACGCCTTCGCGCTGAGAAGTCAGCAACGCACGGCAGAGGCGATGCGGGCTGGGCGTCTCGCGCAAGAGATAGTTTCCGTCCCGATTCCGCAAAAGAAGGGCGAACCGTGTTTGTTCAGTGCCGATGAGCACCCGCGGCCCGACACAACGCTGGAAGCTCTCTCGAAATTGAAGGGCATCGTAAAGGCCGGCGGAACCATCACCGCTGGGAACGCCTCGGGGGTAAACGACGGAGCGTGCGCGCTGGTTCTTGCTACTGAATCAGCGGCAAAACGCCACGGTTTGACGCCGAAAGTGCGAGTGGTTGCAGCCGCCGCGGCNAGGAGTGGCCCCACGCATCATGGGAATGGGGCCGGTGCCAGCCTCACGCAAAGTACTTGCGAAAGCAGGCTTAACCATCGGCCAGATGGATGTCATCGAACTCAACGAAGCCTTCGCTTCGCAGGCGTTGGCGGTTCTTCGTGAACTTGGTGTTCCGGATGATGCGCCTCACGTGAATCCGAACGGCGGAGCCATTGCCATCGGCCATCCGCTGGGAGCGAGCGGCGCGCGCCTCGTTACCACGGCGATGTATCAACTGATGCGCTCGGGCGGGAAATATGCGCTTTGCACGATGTGTATCGGCGTGGGCCAGGGTATCGCGGTGATTCTCGAGCGCGTGTAGCGGGATTCCTGAAGAAGTGCATCAGTGGACGACCGTAAGCCCGAACCTTACCAGGTGATTCGGCCATGTACGCCCGACCAGCACGCTACGGAAACTGTCTTGATTGTGCGCCTGGAATGATTACACTCAGCCCATGAACCTGCTGGACCCGTTGTTCCGCTCGCAGGCGGTTGAGAGGGTTTTCTCGAATCGCGCCTCGCTGCAAGCGATGCTGGATTTTGAAGCGGCGCTGGCTCGCGTTGAGGCGCGCGCGGGCTACATTCCGGCAACTGCGGCGGCAGCCATCGAAGCAAAATGCCGCGCGGAGCTTTTCGACCTGTCGACACTGGCGCGGGCGGCCGCCAGCGCGGGAAATCTCGCCACCCCACTGGTGAAGCAGCTTACCTTTCTTGTGGGACAAAAAGACATCTCCGCGGCGCGTTTTGTGCATTGGGGCGCCACCAGCCAAGACACCATCGACACGGGCCGTGTCCTTCAGCTTCGCCAAGCGCTTGCGTTGCTTTCCACCGATCTCGACCACCTGGCCATAGCTGTTACAGCAATCGTGCACAAAAACCGCGCCACGCTGGTCGCCGCGCGAACTTGGATGCAGCAGGCTCTTCCCACCACGTTCGCCCTGAAGGCTGCGGGCTGGCTCGATGCCATCGACCGCCATCGGGCGCGCTTGGAAGTAACGAAACATCGCTGCCTTGTTTTGCAATTCGGCGGCGACGTTGGAACGATGGCCGCTCTCGGTTCGCGCGGGCTGGACGTGGCCAATAACCTCGCCAAAGAGCTGCAACTTTCCCTGCCCGACCTTCCCTGGCACGCCCATCGCGACAGGCTGACCGAAATCGCGACGACGCTTGGCCTTTGCACGGGAACGCTTGGGAAAATTGCCCGGGATATCGCGCTACACGCGCAAACCGAAGTCGCGGAGGCCTTCGAGCCTGCCGCGGACGGCCGGGCCGGGGCGTCCACCTTGCCGCCTAACCGCAATCCCGTCACTTCTGCAGTGGTTTTGTCAGCGGCAATGCGTGTTCCTGCTCTCGTCGGCGCGATGCTCACGTCCATGGTGCAGGAACAAGAGCGCGGCCTCGGCGGCTGGCACGCGGAGTGGGAAACCCTGCCCGAGATTGTCCGGCTAACGGCCGGGGCTTTGCATCAGCTCACCAGCACGCTGCTCGAATTAGAAATCGACAAGATGCGTATGCGCAAGAATCTGGACGCTACGCACGGCTTGATTTTCGCCGAGGCTGTCAAAGTGGCCCTGAGTGAGAAGATGCCGCTTCTGGAGGCCAACGAACTCATTCGCGCCGCATGCCAACGCGCTCAAAGCGAAAATCGTGAGCTTCGCTCCGTGCTCGCGCAGGATGCCATTATTAAAACGCATCTCTCGGAAGCAGACCTTGAGCGCCTGTTCGCCCCGGCAAACTACCTCGGTGCCTCCGACCAGTTCATCGATCGCGTGCTGGCTTCCAGTGAAATGAATCAGCGGCTCAAAAAGCCTCAGTCAAGGTGACGCCTGTGCCTTTCGCTCAACTCAAAAACGCGCGCATCCACTACGATCTCGCCGGGCCGGCCAAGGCTCCCGTGCTGGTGCTGTCGAACTCTCTGGGCACGGATTTTTCGATGTGGGATGCGCAGATGGCCACATTTCAGAAGCACCTGCGCGTGCTGCGGTACGATACGCGCGGGCACGGGAAATCCGATGTTACACCGGGCCCCTATTCCATTGAGCAATTGGGCCGCGATGTTGTCGGCTTGCTTGACGAACTGCGGCTCGAGCGGGTCCATTTTTGCGGATTGTCCATGGGCGGCATGATTGGTATATGGCTTGCGCTGAATGCTCCGCAACGCATGGACAAGCTGATCCTTTGCAACACCGCCGCGAAAATCGGCACGCCAGAAGTTTGGAAAGCACGGATCGACGCGGTACGCGCTGGCGGTATGCAATCGATTTCCGGCGCGGTGATGGAGCGCTGGTTTACGGCCGCTTTTCGTGCCAAATCACCGGAAAT
>OCOJ01033476.1_pt3 | contig 28763 bp, 35 predicted proteins | sample 1539251 | NCBI WGS metagenome assembly OCOJ01 (sample SAMN01911457, study PRJEB22624) | soil metagenome | biome: Soil | place: Malaysia | collected 2012-04-30 | depth RA_metagenome m
CGGAAAGAAGCACATCAATGCCGCCCCCGGAGCCGAGATCCAATACGACCTCGCCAGGTTGCAGTTTCGCCAGTGCTGTCGGATTGCCGCAGCCGAGGGAAGCAGCTACCGCATCAGCAGGCAGCGCGGACTTTTCCGCTTCGTCGTAGAGGTTGCGCGAGATGGGGTCACAGCCACTTAATTCCGCGTCCCCTCCACAGCAGGCTGTTTTCCCCGCGGTGACCTGGCGGGCGGCGGCGCCGTACTTTTCCTTCACTGCATCCTGGATGTTCTTCTCGCTCATGGTTACTCCCTTTATTTGGAAATCTGCACAATGGCCTCGGCAGGCACCACGCGGTTCCGCGTACAACACTCCTCATACAGGAATCCGAGGACTTCCTGAAGCGCGCCCGTGTTCGCCGTGTACCAGAGAAAGGTTCCCGCGCGCCGGACTTCCACCAAGCCAACCTGGCGCAATTTCTCGAGATGGTGAGAGAGCGTCGAGGCCGGTATTCCCAACTCCTCCTGGACCTCGCCCGCCACCATGCCGGTGGGGTGGGCCGAAAGAAGCAAGCGGAGGATTTGCAGGCGGGGTTCGGCGCCGAGAGCCGAGAAGCGGTCGGCACAGCGAGTAACGAGGAGGGGGTCGGGCCTGCGCATATTTCCATATTTGCAGAAATATGGTTCAATTGCAACCCCTTTCTTTCACCTAAACTCTTCTTTCCCTTGCCGCATCTAATTTACAAGGCGCTTGCTTGCCTGCGAAACGTCTGCATTTTCGCTTTTGACCGCGTTCGTCCTGCATGGGATACTTTAAACTCGCGGTTGCGGTTGCCCTATGAAGCCAAAACGAGTTTTTAGTGTCGTCATTTTCGCCGCTCTGGCCTGTATGCCTGCCTTCGGCCAGCAAGCTCCGGCCACATCCTCTCCCGCGGCCGGCCAGGGAGGCGCGCGCGCGGATGCCTACTACAACTTCACCATGGGGCACCTGTACGAACTTCAGTACGAGCAGACCAGCCTGCCGGATTTCGCCTCGAAAGCCATCGAAGCGTACAAGAAGGCGTATGCGATCGACCCGCAGTCACCCGCGATTGGCGAGCGCCTGGCGGAGATGTACTGGAAAGCGCAGCGCGTCCGGGACGCGGTAAGCGAGGCAAACGAAATTCTGAAGCGCGACCCGAACGATTTGCCGACGCACCGGCTGTTGGCCCGCATCTATTTGCGCAGCCTTGGCGATATCAACGGTTCGAGTGTACAGACCGAAATGGTCGGCAAGGCAATTGCCGAATACTCCGAAGTGCACCGGCTGGATCCCAGCGATGAGGAAGCATCCCTGTGGCTGGCGCGGCTTTACCGCCTCCACAACGAACCGGAACAGGCCGAAAAAGTCTTGCAGAAAATGCTGAAGGACGACCCCGGCAACGAAGCCGCGGTCGAGCAATTGACCCAGCTTTTGCTGGACGAGAACAAAACCGACGAAGCCATCAAGCTGCTGGAGGGAATGACGGCCCGTTCCGGTTCGGCGACGCTTTTTGATCTGCTGGGCGATGCCTACACGCAAGCGCACGACTTCCCCAAGGCGGAAGCCGCGTACCGCAAGGCCGTCGATCTGGATCCTTCCGAGTTGAGCCATCTTCGGGGCCTTGCGCAGGCTTTGCTCTCCGAGGAGAAATACCCCGACGCGCTGGCGGCCTACCAAAAACTGACCGACCTGATGCCGGATGATTCGGACAATTACTTGCGTATTGCGCAGATCTACCGCGAAATGCACCAACTCGACAAAGCGGAAGAGAATCTGCTGAAGGCGAAGCAGAATAACCCGGGCAACCTCGAGATTCTTTACAACGAGGCCATGATTTACGAGGCCGAAGGCCGCTATGATGAGGCCATTCGCGTGATTTCCGATGCGGTCACGGGCGTGAAGGCGCAATCCTCCGTTCTGCCTTCACGGCGGCGTTACCTGGCCATTCTTTACCAGCAACTCGGCATGCTCTATCGCGACGTCCAGAATTATCAGGCGGCCATCTACACCTTCCAGGAACTGGGCCACCTGGGCGAGGAAGAAGATCACCGGGCGCGCCTGCTGATCATGGACACCTATCGTATGGCCAAGGATCTTCCGAAGGCCTTGCAGACCGGCCGGGAAGCCATGGCCAAGTATCCGAATGACACTTCTATAAAAGCGAGCATGGCGCTGCTCATGGGAGAAAACGAGCAAACCGAGGAGGCCGTAAAACTTCTCCAGAGCGACCTGAATGGCACTCCCGCGGACCGCGACACGTACCTGAACCTGTCTCAGGTGTATGAACGGGGACGCCGCTACTCGGAAGCCGAACAGGCGGCGCGCAAGGCCGAGTCTTTTGCCGCGGAGCCGCGCGACAACGAAGTCGCCTGGTTGATGCTTGGTGCCGTCTATGAACGCCAGAAGCAATACGACAAGGCCGAGGACGAATTCAAGAAAGTCCTGCAAGTAAATCCAAAGAACGCCCAGGTGCTGAATTATTACGGGTACATGCTCGCGGACCGCGGCGTGCGCCTGGACGAAGCCAAAGATCTCGTTCAGCGCGCCGTGGATCTGGAGCCGTTCAACGGCGCCTATCTCGACAGCCTCGGCTGGGTCTACTTCAAGCAGAACAAGCTGGACGAAGCCGAAGCCATGCTGCGCAAAGCCGTCGAGCATGAGCCCCACGATCCCACCATCCGTTCCCATCTGGGCGATGTACTCGCCAAGCAGGGGCGCATGGATCTTGCCGCGGCGGAATGGGAAAAGTCTCTTGCGGAATGGCACCGCTCCTTGCCCGCCGACCTGGAAAGCGATAAAGTCGCCGAAGTCGAAAAGAAGCTGAACCAGGTGAAGCACCGCGTGGCCCAGAAGGCGCCCGCCGGCGACGCCAAGCCCTGAACTGAACCATCGCATGCAAGAAATCCGAATCCCCGCCTACGCTAAAGTGAACCTGCGTCTGGACGTGTTGGGGAAGCGGGCTGACGGCTATCACGAGCTCAGGACCATTTTTCAGACCGTTTCCCTGTGCGACACGTTGCGATTCCGTCCTCGCTCGGCGGCTGACATCCAACTGAATATCAGCGGCAATACGCAACTTTCCCAGGAAGCGGTGGAGAAAAACCTGGTGTACCGTGCCGTGGACGCACTTCGACGCGAGCTGAAGATCCGGCCCGGAGTGGAGATTCTCCTGCAGAAAAGAATTCCCGCGGGGCGCGGCCTGGGAGGCGGTTCAAGTGACGCCGCCGCAGCGCTGCTCGGTTACCTGCAATTTACCCGGAAGAAGCTCGAATCTCCCAGGCTTCTGGAAATTGCCGCGAGCCTGGGGGCCGACGTGCCGTTCTTTCTGCTGGGTGGACGGGCGCTGGGAACGGGGAAGGGCGACGAAATCTATCCTCTGCCGGATATCCCGAAGCTTTCCCTTCTGATCGTTTCGCCGAAAAATATTCACGTGCCGACCGCGGACGCGTATCGCTGGCTGCATGCGCCGGAGCTGGCTTCGTTGACAAAATTCGCCGCTACCCATAAACTGTTTGAGTTCTGTGCTCTGTGCTGGAGTACGCAGGGAGAGCGCCTCTCAAATGATTTCGAGGCGGCGGTTTTCCGGCGTCATCCCCGACTGGCGAAAATCCGGCGGGCCTTACTCCAGGGAGGGGCGTCAGAAGCCTTGCTGGCTGGTAGCGGTTCGGCGGTGTTTGGAGTGTTCCCGAGCCCAGCAAAGGCGCGCCGAGCCGCTGTCGGGTTTCCGCACGACCAGACCTTCGTCTGCGAGACCGTTTCGCGGAGCAGGTATGCGCGTAGAATGAAAAGCGCGATTGTCGTCTGACCCTCAGCGTCTCTCCGTCTTCTGACCATCTCCAATTCACTTAGTCCAGACCGTCGGGCCCAATTCAGAATTGTGTCATCGCTCAGCGGTGACCTGTGTGAGTGCGTCGTGAACGACGAGCGATTCAAAATCTTCAGCGGCACCGCCAACCCGGCGCTGGCGGAAGCCATCTGCCATCATCTGAATGTTCCGCTGGGCAAGGCGCTGCTCGGGCGGTTCAGTGACGGGGAAATCTATTTCCAGATTCTCGAGAACGTGCGCGGGGCCGACGTGTTCGTCGTCCAACCGTGCTCACATCCTGTCGACAACCACCTGCTCGAACTGCTGCTCATGATTGACGCGTTTAAGCGTGCTTCGGCATGGCGCATCACCGCCGTACTGCCCTACTACTGCTACGCGCGCCAGGATCGCAAGGACAAACCGCGCGTGCCGATATCGGCGAAGCTGGTGGCCGACCTGCTGGAAACCGCGGGTGCCAGCCGCGCGCTCACGCTGGACCTGCACGCGCCGCAAATCCAGGGCTATTTCGACGTGCCGGTGGATCACCTGTATGGCTCGCCGGTGCTGGTCGATTACTTCCGCCATAAGAAGCTGCCAAACCTGACGGTGGTCTCGCCGGATGCGGGTGGCGTGGAGCGTGCCCGCGCGTTCGCAAAGAAACTCGATGCCCCGCTGGCCATCGTGGACAAGCGGCGCGTGGACATGGATGTGACCGAAGTGATGAATCTGATCGGCGACGTGAAAGGACGCAATGCGCTGATCGTGGACGACATCATCGACACGGCGGGCACCCTGGTGAAGACGGCCGATGCCCTGATTCGGGAAGGCGCCACGCAGGTTTTCGCCGCATGCACGCATGCCATTTTCTCCGGACCTGCGGTCGAGCGAATTGAAAATTCGAAAATTACGGAAGTAGTGGCCACGGACTCCGTACCTGTCTGCGAAGCGGCACGGAAATTGAAGAAGGTGACCATCCTCAGCGTGGCCAACCTGCTGGCACGCGGCATTCGTTCCATTCACGAGGAGACCTCGATCAGCGAGTTGTTTATCTAAATTTGTCCGGCAGAAGTTAATGCCGGAGGAGATTCCAGGGAAGGAAAGAAGCTATGGCTCAGATCATTGTTCAAGGAGCGCCTCGCGCCGAACGGGGCAAGAATGAAGCGCGACGCCTGCGCAACAGCGGGAATGTCCCCGCAGTGCTTTACGGCGGGAAGGGCGAAGCGCTGACTCTCGCTGTAAATGCCAAGCAGGTGACCGCCATTTTGCGGTCGGAGTCAGGCCACAACACGTTGTTCCAGGTGGATCTTGGTGGCAAGCAGGAGCCGGCGATCGTGAAGGATTGGCAAGTCGATCCGGTCAGCGGGCGTTTGCTGCACGTGGACCTGATGCGGATTGCCATGGACGTGCGCATGAGGGTGAAGGTTCCGGTGCACACGTTCGGCGACCCGGCCGGCGTGAAGGTGCAGGGCGGCATCTACGAAGTCGTCACACGCGAAGTGGAAATCGAGTGCTTGCCGGCGGACATCCCCACCGAGTTCAAGGTGGATGTCAGCGGCTTGATGCTGAACCAGAGCCTGCGCGCGGGCGAACTGGCCATCGACAAGAGCAAGATCAAACTGCTCACGGACGCGAACAGCGTGCTTGCGCACGTGGTCGCGCTCCGCGTCGAGGAAGAGAAGCCGGTCGAGGCTGTGGCACCGGGTGCGGTGCCGGCGGAGCCGGAGGTCATCAAAAAGGGCAAGAAGGAAGTCGAAGGCGAGGAAGGCGCCGAGGCCAGCGAGAAGCCCGAAAAACAGGAAAAGAAAAAGTAATTCTTTTTCACGCGGCTCGCTCCATTTTCTATGCGGCTCATTGTTGGCCTTGGCAATCCCGGCCCGGAATATCAGTGGACGCCGCATAATCTCGGTTTCCTCGCAGTGGATGAACTTGCGAATCGCAACTCCATCCGCGTGGAGCGCCCGGAAGCCAAGGCGCTGGTGGGGATCGGAACAGTGGCTGGGAAGGAAGTGATCCTGGCCAAGCCCCAGACGTACATGAACCTCAGTGGCATTTCGGTGGGCCATTTGATGGAAAAGTATGAGCTGGAGCCCGAAGAGCTGCTGGTGGTGTACGACGAGCGGGATTTGCCTTGGGGCATGATCCGCATCGGCGAGCGCGGCAGTCCGGGGACGCATAACGGGGCGAAGTCGGTCACAAGCGTGGTGGGCACTCAGGAATTTGCCCGCCTGCGTTTGGGATGCGGACCGAATTACCCGGTGAGCGATCTGGCGGCGTACGTTCTGCGGCCCATGAAGAAGGGCGAATTGGAAGTGGCTGCGGAAATGGTGGCGAGCGCGGGCGATGCAGTCGAGTTGATTTTGACCGAGGGTATCGCGGCCGCTATGAACAAGTACAACCGGCGGGTGTCGCCGCCGGAGACGTAGCGGCTGGCCATTAGGCCGGTGGCGCCCAGGGGGTCGGAGCTTTAGCTCCGACAACGAAAGCCCGTATGGCATGGGCTTTAGCCCTTGAGGAAACGGTTCAGATTTTTCCGGGCCTCGCCCGGAACAGGAAGAAACGAGGTCATCATGGAAGAGCGTTTGTACGATTTGGTTTTCATCATTCGCCCGGCGACGCCGGAAGANGGAAATCAAGAAAGTCCTCGCGTCGCTGGAGCACGCCTGCGCGGAAAAAGGCGCCAAGATTGAGAAAACCGAACACTGGGGCACGCGCAAGCTGGCCTATAAGGTGATGAAGCATCGCGAAGGCATCTATGTTTACCAGCAGGTGCGCACCACGCACGGCGAGCTGGTGCACGAGCTGGAACGCCGGTTGGGCGTGCAGGACTCCGTCATCAAGTATCAGACCGTGCGCCTGGATGAGGACTTGAAGCGCCAGAAGAAGCTGGTTCACAAGCGCGAGCAGCGTGCTGCGCGCCGTCCGCGCCGCACAGCTCCGCCGTCCTCCGTTGCTGCTGAGCAGCACGCTGGTGCAGAGTAGCCGCGGGCCGCATTTGTGTAGCGACCTCCTTCTGAGGCGGGCGGCAGTTTTGGAAGAGTTTGAGTTGGAACGCTCCGCCGCAAACGCCCGGAGCGATATCGGAAAGGCAGGAAGGTATGGCAGAGGAACAGAAACAAGCGCAGGCTTCGGCAGGCCCTCCGTCACGGGAGGGTGAAGGCCGTCCGGGTGGCCGCCGCGAAGGTGGTCCCGGGGGTGGGCGCCGTGAAGGAGGACCCGGCGGCGGGAATGCCGGTCCAGGCGGACCTGGCGGTCAGCGCCGCGGCAAGCGGCAATATTTCCGCAAGAAGAAGGTGTGCAAGTTTTGCGTCGAGAGGATGGACTTCATCGACTATAAGCGCGCCGACATCCTCGCGCAGTTTGTCCAGGAGCGCGGCAAGATTCTGCCCCGGCGCATGACCGGCGTCTGCTCGCGGCACCAGCGCTGGCTGGGCGTGGCCATCAAGCGCGCGCGGAACATCGCGTTGTTGCCATTTGCCGGGAGCGCTGCGGGAACCCAGGCGCCTCGCGCCGTTGAGGCCCCAAAGGCTTAAGGCCTTGTAGCATAGGCTTTAGCCTGTGTCTGTAACGTAGGCTTCAGCCTGTGCCCGTAGCCCGCGATCATGATGCCTGGTCATTCCGCACAGAGCGAGGAAAGTCTCTCTGCTTGAAAAGGTTCACGAAAGGATTTAGGAGATCGTTATTAGGAGATCGTTATGCAGATCATTCTTCAGGAAGACGTGGAAAAACTCGGCCACCGCGGCGACGTGGTCACCGTCAAACCCGGCTACGCCCGCAATTTTCTGCTGCCGAACAAGCTTGCCGTCGAGGCCACACCCGGCAACATGAAGGTTCTGGAGCGCATTCGCGCCGCGCTGGCAAAGAGGACCGCCACGGAGCTCGAGGCGGCCAAGAAGCAGGCAGAGCTTCTCACCGGCGTGACCATCAAGTTCACGCGCAAGACCGGCGAGAACGACCAGATGTTCGGCTCCGTCACCACCGGTGATATTGCCGAGGGCCTGAAAGCGCAGGGCTTTGGAGTTGACAAGCGTCAAGTCCAGTTGGCGGATCCGCTCAAATCCCTCGGCGAGTTTCCGGTCACCGTCAAGGTGTTCCGCGATGTGACTGCCGAAATCAAGGTGCAGGTCGAAAAGGAATCGTAATTCCGCGGCGCCAGTTCGAAGCGCATCCGGGGCACGAGAAATTGTGCCCCCACTTCATCTCAAATCCTCGTTCTGGATAATTCCTCTGACTTGCTGGAGCACGTCAATAAACTCCAGGGATCAGCCGCTTCGTGCCTCGCACATAATCCACATATTCTTCGCCGAACGCGTCGCGCAAAACTCGCTCTTCGATGTGGATGCGATACAGCATTGCCGCAGTTGTGGGCACGAGGATTACGGCAAAACTGGTCCAATTGCGCGAATGCAATCCGATCGCCAGGAATATCAGCAACAATCCAAGGTAGGAGGGATGACGCAGGAAGCGGTAAAGCCCGATTTTGCAGATTTTCTGCGATTCTTTGATGGCCACGTTGGCGCTGAAAGCCTTTCCCAGCGTGCGAATCGCCGTCCAGCGCACCGTGATTCCCGCGACCAGCACGATCAGCCCCACCGGCTTCAGCCAAGAAGCGCCGCCGAACATGTTTTGCGGATAAACGTGGCGAATCCATTCGCACGAGGTGATCGCCGCAAAAATCACCACCCACAGGATGATTTGCGAACCTCGATCGCGCACGCTTCCGCCGCCCCGCTGGGTGCGCGTCGTCACCGCAATGTACACCTCGGAGGCAAACCAGCCCCAGAAGAGCACGTGCCACATCACCGATACGCTCATCGCGCTATCCGTTCCTCCTCAGTGATTGGTTGCAGCATCTTGCCACATCTTCACAAAAAGTTTTTCACCGCTTTTCCTTCGCGATTCACAAATTCACAGGAAGCCGGATTGACGCGTCGCGAAGTTGCGCGCAGAATCTGGTCACGCACACCAAAACCGGCAGGGTCTGGCGAGGAATGACGGTTACACTTGTCATACACCCGGGAAAGTGCTATTTATAACAAAGGAAAGACGAAGCAAAAGCGAAGATATTAGAGAGCTCTTTCCGACCGCTATGCCCCTGGATACCACCCTCGAACGGCCGCTGCCGAACAACCTGGACGCCGAGCGTTCCGTCCTCGGCGCCATCCTGCTAGATAACCATGCCCTGAACGCGGCCATCGAAGCCTTGAAGGCCGAGGATTTCTTCCTGCCGCAGCACCGTCACGTTTTCAAGCAGATGATCGTGCTGGGGGAATCGCAACAGGCCATCGATCTGGTTACGCTGACGGAGGAATTGCACCGCCGCGGAGAACTGGAAGCGGCTGGCGGCGCCCCGTACCTCGCTTCCCTGGTGGATGGCGTGCCGCGCGTCACCAACGTCGAGCATTACGCGCGCATCGTCAAAGAAAAAGCCATCCTGCGCAACCTGATTCACGCCACGCACAATATTCAACAGCGCGCCTTCGAAGGCGAGGACGGCGCGGACACCATTCTCGATAACGCCGAGTCCAGCATCTTTGCTCTTGCCGAAGACCGCGTGAAATCCGGCCTGATCTCCATCAAGGAAATCGTCCACGAGAGCTTTGACCGCCTGGAAAAAATCTTCCGCGAAGGGAAGAGCATCACCGGCATTTCGACCGGCTACGGCGAACTGGACAAGTTGCTNCTCCGGCCTGCAGCCCTCGGAACTCATTATTCTCGCCGCGCGCCCCTCGCAGGGGAAAACCGCGCTGGCACTGAATATGGCAGAGAATATCGCCATCCGCGGAGGCTTGCCGGTGGCGGTATTCAGCTTGGAAATGTCCAAGGAGTCTTTGCTGCAGCGCCTGGTAGCCTCGGTGGCCCAGGTGGATGCGCATAAGTTCCGCACCGGCCATCTCAGCCGGGAAGACTGGAAGCGGATGACGGAAGCACTGAGTATCATCTCCAACGCTCCGTTGTGGGTGGATGATGCGGGTTCGACGAGCGTGCTCGAAATCGGCGCCAAGGCACGCCGCCTGAAGCGCGACAAGGGCCTTTCCCTGCTCATCGTGGACTATCTTCAGTTGATTACCGGCCGTGGCCGCTTCAATTCCCGCCAGGAAGAAGTGGCCAGCATCTCCCGCGGCTTAAAAGGGCTCGCCAAGGAACTGGGGATCCCCGTGCTCGTGCTTAGCCAGCTCACCCGTGCTCCTGAGCGCGACGAGCGCGGCCCGCAGCTTTCCGACCTGCGCGAATCCGGCGCCATCGAGCAGGACGCCGACGTGGTCATGTTCATTTACCGCCCCAACTTCTTCAACCTGAACGCTACCCCGGAAGAGCGCGACATGGCGGACATCCTGATCGCCAAACAACGCAACGGCCCCACCGACAAGGTGAAATTTGTGTTCCGCAGCCGCCTGACGCGCTTCGAAGAAGCCGCCCCGGACGCGTTCTCGCAGTTCGCCGGTGGCGACGAGGAGATGTAAATTGGCACACAGCGTGTCTCCGAACTGACAACGTTTAAAATGAGCCGCCTGCGACAGTTCCGGTGCGCGCTCCGTTGGTTCTTGCAAACCTCACCAACCCCTGAAAAATCACAAATCTGGCGCCTGCCTTCAAAAGACATCCGCGCCTGACCAGTGCCTCTCGGTTTGGCCTGCGACGTGCCTCCTTGATTGTTGTCTTTCACGCGCCCGTGCACCGCGGACTTTTTGCCGCCGTGCGCCAATGCCGTAAACTAGTACCGTTCCGAGGGAATGGAGTAACAATGGGGACGAAGGTTGTAACCGCGCGCAGCGCCGACGCACTCAAAAAGGTGGGAACGCCACTCGAGGCGCTCAGGAACTACATGACCCGCGGCAAGAAAAGTCCGGTTGAGTTCATTGGCCGTCCCGTTTGGGCGGAAGTTTCGCTCTCCGCGCTTCGCCACAACCTGGACGCCATACGCCATTACGTCAATCCCGCCTCGGAAAGACGGCGGACGCCGCGGATGGTGCTTTCCATTGTCAAAGGCAATGGCTACGGCCACGGCGGCCCGGAAGTATCCCAGGCCCTCGAAAAGTTCGGCTCCGATTGGTTCGGCGTCGCTTCCGCCGGCGAAGGCATGGAACTCCGCAAAGCTGGCGTGCGCAAGCCTATCCTTGTGCTCGGTGGCTTTTGGCCCGGCGAAGAGAAAAATCTGATCGCGCACAATCTGACTCCAGCCATCCACCGCTGTGAGCAGTTGGCCCTGTATGACGCAGCCGCCGCCAAAGCGCGCAAGTCGCACGTCCCCATCCATCTGAAAATCGATACGGGCATGAACCGCCTGGGAATCGCCACGGGAGAGGCGGATTGCTTCGCAAAGTTGCTAGCGAAATGCAAGCACCTGGAACTTACCGGTACTTTTACGCACTTGGCGGCCTCGGAAGTGTTCACGGACACTCCCACGGGCCGCGAAACGGCTGAACAATTGGAGCGGTTTTTCGGCGCCATCGACCGGTTGCGTGCTCTCGGTGTCTCCCCCGGAATCGTGCATATCGCGAACAGCGCGGCCATCGCCGCCCGGCCTGAGTCTTGGGCGGACATGGTGCGTCCCGGGGCGGTTCTGTACGGTTACCATCCAGGATTCGACCCGATCAGCCTGCGGGCCGAATATGAAGCAAAGCTTGCGCTGCGTCCGGTGATGAGCCTGCGCGCGCGCCTTCTCAATATTCGCTCTGTGGCAACGGGCGCCGGGGTTGGCTATAACGCCAGTTGGGTGGCCAAGCGTCCCTCCCTCGTTGCGGTTCTGGCGGCGGGCTACGCTGACGGCGTCCACCGCTCGCTCGGCAATCGTGGTTGCGTGTATGTTCGCGGCAATAAAGCACCGATCATAGGCATTGTTTCCATGGACGTAAGCATGCTGGACGTCACCGACGTACCCGGCGCAGCCATCGGCGATATCGCCACGCTCTACGGCACCGACGGCGAAAACGTTTATCCCGCCAACGTCATTGCACGCAGTATCGGCACCGTCACCTCAGACCTGATCTCCGGCGTCAGCCGTCGCGTCCCCCGCTTCTACCTGCCGTAAGGAATCGAGTTGTTTCCCTTAAGTTTGGGCGAGTTCCTCCCGGACTTGTCGGGTGTTCCACGGCTCCCTTCGATTTCTCTTCCAGCCTCTCCTTGAGGTAAACTTTCTTCTCTGCACCCGGACTTAAGCCGCCAGGTTCTCCGCTTCAGCCGGACTGCTTTCATCCGATGAGTCCTATAGCCGCCATTCTTCCTGCCGCGGGTCTCGGCACGCGCATGGGCCACGAGACGCCCAAACAATTTCTGGAACTGGACGGCGTGCCTCTCGTTATTCTCAGCTTGCGGCGCGTCGCCGCATGTCCGCTGATCACGCATATCATTGTGGCTACCCGGCCGGAAGAAATCGTGCGCTTGGAAGCGCGGATCCGCCAGGAGAATTTCACGCAGCCCGTCCGCGTCGTTAAAGGCGGTGACACTCGGCAGGCCTCCGTCGCACAGGCTTTGCAGTACGTTCCGGAAGATACCGAATTTGTCGTGGTGCATGATGCTGTGCGCCCGTTTGTCACCGTCGAGCAGATCACCCGGGTCATCGAGGAGGCCCGCCGCTGCAAAGCGGCGATTCTTGGCATCCCCGCGATGGATACGGTCAAGGAAGTGAAGCGCGCCAGCTTGCCGGAAGATGTGGCGCTGATTACCGCCACGGTTCCACGCGAACGCGTGGTCCTGGCGCAAACGCCTCAGGTTTTCGAGACGCGGCTGCTGAAGGAAGCCTTTGCTGGTGCGGAGGAAGATGGCGTGAATGCCTCGGACGAAGCCGGACTGGTTGAACGCCTTGGACACGAAGTCCACGTCGTTCACGGCTCCGAGCGCAACATCAAAATCACCCGCCCGGCGGACATGGAACTGGCGCGCTTCTACCTTCACGGCGAGCAGAAAAAGACATGAGCGTGCGCTGCGGCATTGGCTACGACCTTCATCGGCTCGCCGAAGGACGCAAGCTGATGATTGGCGGGGTGGAAGTGCCCTTCGACAAGGGTCCAGTAGGGCACTCCGATGGCGATGTGGTCGCGCATGCCCTGTGCGATGCGCTGTTTGGTGCGGCCGGGCTCGGCGACATCGGCACACATTTCCCGGATAGCGATCCCAAGTGGAAAGGTGCCAACAGCCTTCTGTTTCTTGAGCACGCCCGGAAATTGTTGCGTGAGAAACATCTCACCATCGAGCATGTGGATGTCGTGGTGATCCTTGAGCGGCCCAAACTCGGCCCACATTTTCCCAAGATGCGCGAAGCTCTGGCGAAATCGCTAGGCGTGCCCGCCGAGCGCATTCATCTCAAAGCCAAGACCAACGAAGGCGTCGACGGCGTCGGGCGCGGCGAAGCCATCGCCTGCCACGCCATCGCTACCTTGTCCTCCTGACTTTGGAGTGCGGGAGCCCAGCTCCCGTTTCTGCGCCGACAAAATCATCGAGGCTCAAAGCCGCCAGCCCTGCCACCGAACTACCCGCTGTGCCCGTTTCTCGCTTCGCCGCGATAGACTAATGCGATGCCTTCCGACGACCACATCGCCGAACATCCCTCCCTCGTGAACCCCTTTACTGCCGCCGCCGTGCTGGCCATTCTGCGCGAGCAAGGATGGCTTACCATCGATCCCTCGCCTGAACATCTGACCTTCTGTGAACGCGCCGCGTCTCTTCTCGGCCACTTTGCCGCGGACCGCACTGGTCTCGTCGATTTGCTTTGCCTGGTCTTTACGTACGACGCGAGCAAGATTCTGCAATCGCCCGAGGCGCACACGGTTCTTTCCCGCTATGCCGCACGCGACGTGGTCCGGCTGCTCGCTCTCTTTCTGCTCGACTCCACTCCCTTCACTTCCGACCGGTTCAAAGAGGTTGTCGCCCAACTGAAGGAGAAGCTGGAGCTGCGCGGCCGGGATCTGTTCCACCCCATTCGCCTCACGCTCGCCGGGTGCGCCGGCGAAGGGGAACTCGACCGCGTCATTCTGCTCGTGGACGAGGCCGCCGCGCTTCCCTTCGCCGTGCCAGTCAAATCGATTCGCGCTCGCATCCTCGAATTCTGTTCCGCTCTCGATTAGCTCCGCTCCGTCTGCCCCGGCAGCCAGATTCCAAATATTGTCATCCTGAGCGAAGCGAAGGATCTCAGCCCATCCGCCAGGTTCCCTCCTCAAGATCACTCGAAAATGTCCCTTAGGGGGTCGGAGCTTCAGCTCCGACATAAACATGCCCCAAACCATGGCTCTGCAGCCCTGAGGACACTCTTCCCCCGTACGCCTTTTGTGCAGCCTCTGGGTCCTAACCAGGCCCTTCAACTTTTAACTTTCAACTTTCGACTGTAGACTTTGTTTCCATGGACCGGTTCACCGGCATTCACGCGGTGCGCGAAGCGCTCGAAGCCGGTAGCGCTTTTGATCGTATCGTCATCGCCAAGGGCCGCCAGGATTCCCGCATCGAAGACATTGTTCAGCTTGCCCGCGAGCGCGGGATTCCGGTGCGCTTTGAAGACCGCGCTCAGCTCGACCGTCTGGCAAATTCCCGGGATCACCAGGGCGTAGTGGCGATCGCGGCGGTGCGAAAGGCGGCCGCTCTCGAAGACGTTCTCGAGAACGCCAACCGCGCCAAAGGCCAACCGGGGTTGATTATTCTGCTCGACGGCGTCGAAGACCCTCACAACCTGGGCGCGATCATCCGGACCGCCCTCGCGGCTGGCGCGCACGGCGTGGTGATTCCTGAGAGGCGCGCGGCTGGATTGACGGACACCGTCGCGCGCGCTTCTGCTGGAGCGCTGGCGCATCTCCCAATTGCGAAAGTCACGAATCTGGTGCGTGCCATGGAGGAATTGAAAGAGGCTGGCTACTGGCTGGTGGGCTTGGACGAAAATGCAGAAAAGAGTTACACCGAAGTGGACTACACCTCGCCGACCGGCATCGTCATGGGCAGCGAAGGAAAGGGCTTGCACGAGCTCACGCGCAAACGCTGCGATTTTGTGGCGTCCCTTCCGACGACCGGTCCCATCAAATCCCTAAACGTCTCCGTGGCTACAGGTGTGGTTCTTTTCGAAGCTCTTCGCCAGCGCCTGCACTCGGCAAAGTAATCAGTTCTCAGTTTTCAGCAAGGAAAGAGACTATTTGGAGTGCGGGAGCCTGGCTCCCGCTTTTGCGGTCGAGAACCCTAGCTTCTATTTGTCGTACTGCATCAGTGAGAAAACGTCCAGCCCTGGCAATTTGGCGCGTCCGTGCAGAAAACTAAGCTCCACGGCGAACGCCGCGCCATCGACAACGCCACCAAGCGAACGAATCAGCTGCACCGCAGCCGCGGCCGTGCCTCCGGTAGCCAGTAAATCGTCGCACAACAACACTCGCTGCCCCTTCTTCACGGCATCTTCGTGCATCTCCAGCGCATCCGTTCCATATTCCAGCGCGTAGGAGACTCGCGCCGTCTTGGCGGGCAATTTTTTCGGTTTTCGCACTGGCACGAATCCAGCTTGCAGCCGGTAGGCCAGGGCCGGAGCAAAAATAAATCCGCGCGCCTCAATCCCCGCCACTAAGTCAATCTTGTGGCCTTCGTAGTGCTTGCAGAGGCGATCAATCAGCGTCTGGAATCCTTGCTTGTCCTTCAACAGCGTGGTCAGGTCATAAAAAAGAATCCCCGGCTTCGGATAATCAGGCACTACGCGGATTAATTTCTTCAAGTCTTCCATTCGGCCTGCTCCTCATTCGGTGGTGAATTCGATGGTGAAATTTCCAAGATATGTTGCGTCCAAGGTGTCCGGCTCCTCCTGGACGCTGGCAACGTAGGACATCATCGGCCCTCTTTCGAGAGCGGTGCGCAACTGCTTCAGTTGCTCGGGCTTCCCGATGGCATAAACTTCGACGCGGCCGTCACGGCGGTTGCGTACAAAACCGTCTAGTCCTATCTTTGCGGCCACGTGCTCGACGTAACTGCGAAAACCGACGCCCTGCACGCGTCCGGACACGGTGTATCGTCGAGCCAGCGCATCTTGTTTCACAGTGACCTCAGTTTAGCAAACCGCCTCCTCGTTTTTCCAAAGTCGGCGAATGGCTGCGAGGACTTGCGTTACACTGAGTTCCAAGGCTAGAGCGGCATTCAGGCGGCGAAGCTGCTTGCTCCACAATCGCATCTAAGAGAATATGGGCCTACACGATTCCAGTGCTTTTCCAAAAATCCCCGTTGCGCTTTCCTCGGCCATCGGCTCAGCTATTTTATTGTTCTCGGCTTCCATCGCATTTTCGCAAGAAAACCCCGCTGGACCCCTGCAACCTCCTCCGGAACATCACGTGACTCGGATTATGGGCGTGCCGGAGCCACCCGCTCCTCCCTCCTTGCCTCCCCTGGAGATCATTCAGCGCTTCTCGAAGAAAGAAGAACTGTATCAGGCCACCCGGCCCCAGTTTGCTTACCGCAAGACCATCCGCATTCAGGAATTCGGCCCTGATGGCAGGCCGACAGGAGAGTATCTGGCCACTTATGATGGGGTCCGCTCCGCTGACGGCAAACTCTACGAAAAAGGGCTTGCTGCGCCAGAGTCCACGCTCCAGTATCTGCAATTCGAGCCCGAGGACGTACAATTTTTTAACCGCATTCCTGCCTATCCGATCACCACGAGTCAACTCTCCAAATACGACCTGCAGTACCTGAATACAGAGAGGGTGGATGAGGTGGACTGTTTCATCTTTCAGGTATCTCCGAAAACCCTCGATCGCCAGCACCCGCTGTTTGATGGCGTCATCTGGGTGGACCAGAAATATCTGGAGGTGGTGAAGACCTACGGCAAGTGGGTCACCGATCTCGGCCCGGTGCAACCTCCCACGCTGCCGTTCAGCATGTTCGAAACTTATCGCGAGAATGTCGAAGGAAAGTACTGGTTTCCCAACTATGCGCGCGCTGACAGCGTGTACAAGTTGAAGGACCTCGACGTTCCTATTCGCATGACCATCAAGTGGACCAACTTCAAGCCGTTCCCGGCTTCCCCGGTCGCGACCAACGCGCCTGGCCCTCCGGACCAGACCGCCACCCCAGCCGCAACGCCAGCTCCCGTATCGCCGCCCGCGCCCAAGCCTTGACACGCCGCCGAGAACGACACCAGCCCTTACTTGCGTCTATGCGAGTTCCCGTAAATGCGGCGCAGTAATCGCGGCAAGTCCACTAACCTTTTCAGTAGGAACTCCGGCTTTGCGGCGCGCAACCGCTTCTCCGTCGGGAAAGGCCCGAGCACGGCAATCGCTCGCATGTCTGCAGCGCGCGCCATCTCTACATCTTCCGGCGTATCTCCGACGTACACGCACTCATCGGCATGCAATTTCATCTGCCGCAAGGCCAGGCGCAACGGCGCAGGGTGAGGCTTCTTCTCCCGGGTATCTCCGCCGCACACACGCGCGCGAAACATCCGAGTCAGCGCGAACGCCCGAAGCTGCCGCGTGACGCGCTCCCGGTCGCCGCTGGTGACCAGTCCCAAGGTATGCCGGCGAGCCAGTCGCCGCAAAACCTNGTCCAAAGGTATGCCGGCGAGCCAGTCGCCGCAAAACCTGCCGGGCGCCTGTCACCAACTTGGAGGGATGCTTGGCATAATAACCGCGCCAGATGCGGTCCGCCTCATCCCAGCGTTCCCGAGGGATTCCCGCAGCGCGATACACGGCGTACCAATCCGGGGAATAATGTTTTGCCAGTTCCTCCATGCCCCAATCCAGTCCGAGTTCCCGGAACATCGCCAGGTACGCTTGGGAATCGGCGTGATAAGAATCAATCAGTGTGCCGTCCCAGTCGAACAGCACGCCCGCGAGCGGCCTCCCGGAATTCATGTCTGCCAGAGTAGCAGAATCCCTCACCTTGTTTTCTGAAGAAGTAGGTCCGCAGCAAAGTACAGCACGCCGATGCACGTGGAGCGCTTGACAAAATCACGGTAAAGAAAAGTGGCGGGATGCTCAGTCGGCGGGAAGCCAGTCCGGAATACGATCGTCGCGGTCAAACCCAAAATCGACGAATTCCGCGGCAATCCCATGCCAGCCGGGCATATTCGCTGCTTCGGTTCGGCACACACGGGCCCTTGAGGAAACGACAACATTGCCATAGCCCAACGGCCTGCTCACCAGAACGATTTCCAACTCAATTTCGGCGTCGGCCGCCAGTGGCTTCGGACACAGGAAAAACACTCCGGAAGAACTGATGTCGCGCGTGACCAGGGTTACGGGATACTGTTCCACCATTCCGGCCACGCTGCGCAGCTTCATGGGCAGCTTTAAGGAGGCCCGGGGAGATTCCCGATGTTCCGTGTGCACCCCGACAGCGTGGGTAGGCACGCGCACAAACCGCCGGGGTTGGGGATCGCGCAACAATGGCATGACCCTCAGAGCCGGAACGCGTTTCGTATTATTAGATTCCCTTAATGCTGGAGCCGCGGCGGCGTTTGCCGTCGATTCCGGCCTAGGTGGCAAGTCTTCCCAAGCTAAGACCCGGTTGCTGGCACCCATCTCGCCCCTCAGTGAGATGAAACAGGTAACGGGACCACGGCAGTGGCTCGATTACCCTAACTTGCTGGTTCCTTGTAAAGACCCCGTAGAGACGTTGGGCAGCTAACATGCCATTTTGGTGTTCCGTTTGTCAACCTGTGGAAAAGCCCCAGTGCTCTAAACTCAAACAGAAAGCACTAGTACTCCCTTTCTTCACGCGCCCCCTCGGCCGGGCCCACCCTCCATTATGGTTGTCGACTCCAGTTCCCTCCGAGTTATCTTGGTTGGTCCAGAGTTGATGGTTATGAACTCCTCTCGCTCCAGTATCGAGACTCTGTCGCGTGCGATGCCGCTCAAGGCATCGCATCCCACTCTTGTGCTGATTTCCTTCGCTACCGTGTACATTGTCTGGGGTTCCACGTACTATGCCATTCGTGTGGGCATTGAATCCTTCCCGCCATTTCTTTTAGCAGGACTGCGCCACCTCAGCGTCGGTGCCCTCTTTTATCCCACCTTCCGGCGAGTCACAGGGGAGAAGCCCAAAGCAGTTCAATGGCTGACCGCGTTCATTACCGGCTGCTTGCTGCTGACCGTAGGGAATGGCACGGTTTCCTGGGCGGAACAAATGGTGCCCTCGGGGATTGCGGCCTTGCTCGTGGCAACCGTATCGCTGTGGATGGTGCTCATAGACTGGCTGCGTCCCGGCGGGCAGCGCCCCGCCCCGCGGGTCATCGCCGGATTCCTGCTGGGGTTCGCGGGCATGGCTCTTCTAGTTGGTCCCAAGCATCTTGGCAATTCCGATCGCATCAACCCCTTGGGCGCATGCGCGTTGATGGGGGCGTCTCTCGCTTGGGCGAGTGGCTCCATCTACTCCCGTCACCACCCTCTCCCGCGGTCACCGTTACTGGGCGTTGCCATGCAGACACTGAGCGGCGGCTCTGTCCTTTGCCTGTTGGCCGTGGCCACGGGCGAAACGCGCCACTTCCATTTCACCGACGTTACCGTGCGCTCCTGGCTGGCGCTGCTGTATCTCATTGTGTTCGGTTCCGCTTTGGGATTCAGCGCTTACGTGTACATCCTGAAGCACAGCACGGCGGCGCGCGTGGCCACCTATGGCTTTGTCAACCCCGTGGTGGCGCTCTTCCTGGGCTGGTTTCTGGCTGCGGAGCCGCTTTCGCTGCGCACGCTGCTGGCCAGCGGCGTCATCCTGACTGCGGTTTTGTTGGTGATCACTGCCCCGCACAAAGATGCGCTGCAAGCCGAAGAAACCATTCCCACGCCGGGCGAAGCTTGAAATACGGCGCCTTCCCTCGCGCAAATTTGCCGTTGGAAAACGGATAGATTGATAACCAGGGGCCGCGGTAGTCTAGTGCCATGGAAACGCAAGAGCTCAATCAGCAGTCTGCCGGTATTCCTCCGCAAGTCGCCGACCGTTACTGGAGGGCAATGCTTCATCGCGATTCCCGTGCCGATGGCTCCTTCGTGTTTGCAGTTCGCTCGACACACATTTACTGCCGGCCGTCGTGCCCCGCGCGACGTCCGCTGCGCTGCAACACGCTTTTCTTTCGAACGGCGCAGGACGCGGAAAAAAATGGCTATCGCCCGTGCAACCGGTGCCGCCCACAGCAGCAGGACGCCGCCACAGCTTTGGTGCAGCGAGCGGCAACCGCGATGAGCAATTCCAGCGCAGATGCGCTTCGCCTCGGCCTGCTGGCCCAGCAGCTTCAGACTTCCACGGCCAAGTTGCGCCGCGCCTTTCGCCGCGTCACTGGGCTCTCTCCAAAGGAATTCGAACAGGCCTTTCGCCTGGCGCGCTTCAAGAAGCTGTTGCGGGAAGGCAGCAACATAACGGACGCGTTGTACGAATGCGGCTACGGCTCATCCAGCCGCCTGTATGAAAAAACCAATGCGCATTTGGGCATGACACCGGCGTCCTATCGCCGAGGAGGGGAAGGCATGGAGATCGGATACGCAGTAGCAAATACTTCGCTGGGCAAAGTGCTGGTAGGGGCGACCGACAGGGGCGTCTCCGCCGTGTATTTGGGAGAGAGAGAAGGGCCGCTCGTGNCAGGCCTTGCGCAAGGAATACCCGAAAGCGGAGATTGTACGCACGACCGGCGCGAGCGAAGGATGGCTGAAAGAAATTGTGCGCCGCGTAGAGGGAAATGCGCCAAGCGTCGATCTGCCGCTCGACGTGCAGGCTACAGCATTTCAACGCAGGGTATGGCAGGAGTTGCAGAAAATCCCGCGGGGCACTACGCGCACCTACACGCAGGTGGCCCGCGCTCTGGGCAAACCGCGCTGGGTTCGCGCCGTTGCCCGGGCCTGCGCGACCAACCCGGTTTCCATCGTGGTGCCGTGCCATCGCGTGATTCGCAGCGACGGCAACCTGGCCGGTTACCGCTGGGGCTTGCAGAGGAAACAGAAATTGCTCGAACGAGAAGGGGCGTCCGCCTAACCCCGTGGCTTTTCGATCTTCGTGCCCTTGGGCCAATCCGGCTTGAACTTGCCGTCACCCAGCTTGAGGTTTTTCATCACCCGGGTATAGTGCGACATGAAGTAGTCATCGGACCCGGTTTCATAGAATTTCTGCTGCACGGGCAACCACGACGACTCATCCACCCACATCTGAATTTTGCTGATCTGCTGTTTCACGTCGCCGGATTTGGGCACCAGCTCGATCGCCGCCGCCTTGTGACCATCCAATTCTTCTTCGCCGCTCAGCGAAATCTCGTAATTCTTCTTGAGGTTATCCACGCGCGTGCCGAAACCGAGAGCCAGATATTGGTCGGCCATGGCGCGATTTTTGCCGATATTGTATTCCTCGACGCGATTGATCTTCGGCGTGTAGATATACAGATTGTCCCCGTTTCGCAAGATCGTTCGCGGATCCGGCGACTGGAAATCGATGCGCATCTTGGAATCCTTGCGCACAAAAATCTCGCCGGACTCCGTAGAGGTATCCTTCACCACCGCGGTGTACTTGATGTGCTCGATGGCCGCGGTGAAACTCTTAAAGTCCTCTGCGGAACGGTCCATCATGGAAAGCACATAATCGAGCGAGAGCTTTACATTGGCTTGGCGAGGACCGGCCCCGCCCGGTGTGGAAAGGACGGCCAGCAACAGAATCGGCAGCAAAAGGGCACGAAATGGTTTCAAAGCAGTCCCTGTTCTTAAACGTTCCGCCTTCTTCTCTCCTCTAGGAATCCTAGCATATTCACTTGACCCATTCTCAGCGGCAGGAACCGTCATCCACATACTGAGCGGAGCTGGCCATAGCTACGAGCGAATGGCCGCAAGCCAGCAGCTTCTGCTCCAGCGGATCGCTGCTGAACGCGTTGGGGTCGATGTAATTCATGCTTTTTGTCATCTTCAAATACTTGTCGCTCAACTTATTCATGTTGTTGAATTCACTGGAAAGGAGCGTAAATGCATTCTTGTCTCCCTCCGTGGTGGCGGCGATCTGCGTCACCTGCAGGCTCTGCTGCGCCTGTCGGCGGAACACCCCGTTCCAGTCTTCGGTGATGGGATAGCTGCGTTCAATCGCGTTCTTCAAGGCGGCGTGCCACTCGCGCACCTGGGACATGGCCTCGATCCCCGCATTGAGAAAGTCCCTCGAGAGTCCCTGGGCAGACTCCTTGGTGGAGGCAGCCCCACTGAATCCGGGCAGCGTCAGGACGATCTGATTGCCGTTGAAGCCGATGGAACCGTTCGTGATCCGCGCCAGCCCTTCGACTTCTACATAATTTCGTCCCTCAACTTGGATAACTTTCGCCTGGCCCGGTTGGCCGCTGACGACCAGCGAATTGGTCCGCTGGGCGGTCAGAGTGAGCGCCAGCAGCGGGAGAGTCACCAGTCCCGCCAGCATTACGCCTTCAGCCTTCGCCTTCGTGCGCATTTCCTTTACTCCTTACTCTTCCACGTGCGAGTGAAGCCATCGCACAACGAACTGTGTTGGGCATAATAGCAGAGGCCCGTGTTCCCCTGTGAGACACTTGTTCCAGTCCGGAGCACTGTCACCCGGAGCTCCTCCCCACTTTTTCGCTTCGACAAACCACTTTTCAGTACGCCCGCGCTATTGACGCTGGCTATCGCCGCCTTCACCCTTGTCGCGACGCGGAGGCGCACGATGCTCAGAAGCCTGAGAGACGAGTACTCCTATCCCCGCGTGGATCGCCGGAAATCGGCGCGCTACGAGTTCAGCGCCGCCATTGAGATTGAATGGTGCTCGAAGAGGTATTGGGGCCGTGTTCGGAACATCAGCCGCCGCGGGATGTTTATCGAATTGCCCGATCTGCCGGTGTTGAACGCCGCGTTTTCTGCAAGTCTCGCGCTTAACAATCCTCTGCGCGTGGAATGTGTGGTTCGCAGGGTTGTTCCCGGACAGGGAATCGGCGTGACGGTCACACTCACGTCGGAGGAATCCCGGATACGCTACGACGCGCTCCTCAAGGCTTTGTCGCTTGGCCCGGAACCGGCGCCCGCAAGGGAAGAGCTACCCGCGTTCCCATCCACCGGTGGCGAAGCATTCTCCTCCCCTTCTACTTGCGAGAGCTGACTTCCTACCTAACAACACGACTCAGTGATGGATTTCAACCTGGTAGGCGATGACGTTGCCTTGTTCGTCGCGGATGGGCTCAATCTTGCCAATTGAGAAACGCCCGTCTCTGAGGTCGCGCTGAGCTTTTTGCAGGGCGTTGTGGAGATCATTGGAGAGGGCTGGCGTGCGTACGGGCGGCGCGAGCACGCGGGCATCAACTCGGTAAACTTCCGTTTCACCGGAACGGGAGAGAAACTCGACCTGATTCGCCGTGGCGGGCAAGCCAACTTGCGGCTGATCGTGAAACCACCGCGTGGGCGTGCCCAGGACAAACACAAGGATCAGCAGCACGGCGACATCGTACTGCCACGAGCCGCGTTCATAGGACCAGAAGAACGTGCGATAGAGGACTTGGCCGAGGCCCGCCATGTCAGTCTGCCGGGACGCCGTCGACGATCACGCCGTCCCGCATGTGCACCACACGATCGAAATAGGCGGTGGCTTCGGGGTTATGCGTGATCATCACGATGGTCTGGCCCAGATCCTCGTTGAGACGGCGGAGCATTTCCAGCACGATTTCGGAATTTTTCGTATCCAGATTGCCGGTCGGTTCATCCGCTAGCAGAATCTTGGGCTCGTTGATGATGGCGCGGGCAATGGCAACGCGCTGTTGCTCGCCGCCGGACATTTCCGAGGGGCGGTGGTGGAGACGGCCTTCCAGGCCGAGCAGCTTGGTGACAACATCGAAGCGGTGCGGGTCGAAGCCGTCGCCGTGAATGTATTGGGCAATGGCGATGTTGCCTCTGGCGGTCAGAGCGGGAAGCAGGTTGAAGCGCTGGAAGACGAAGCCGATCTTGTGGCGGCGCAACTTGGTGCGCTCCGCGTCGGTCATGGCGGAAAGTTCGTTGCCGTCTACGTAGACTTTTCCGCGGGAAGCTCGCGCCAGACCGCCAATCACGTAGAGCAAGGACGATTTCCCACAGCCGGACGGGCCCATGACCGCGACGGATTCGCCCGGGAGCACGTTGAAATTCACGCCGCGCAGTGCAGGCACTTCGACCTTACCGGTGTGGTAGAGCTTCCACAGATTCTCGGTTTTGAGTATGGGCTCCACGGTGTTCAGCCTGAGGTCCGTCGAATCGTCACTCTGCGTTTGTATTCTAACCGTGATTGTCATGTGTGACCAGTTTGCCTTTGCTCTGTTTAGTCGTACGAAAGTGCCTGCACCGCGTCCTTGCGGCTGGCCACCCAGGCGGGATAGCTGGCTCCGACCAGGGCGCCCACCAGGGCGATCAGGCCCGCGCGTAAAACCCAATCAGCCGTAATCAAAATCGAAAGCGTCGGGAAGGCGGCGAGAAACCCAGCGCGAACAAGGTAACTCAGACCGATGCCCGCGGCAATACCGAGAAAGCAAAGGAGAGCCGTTTCGGTAAGCAGGGCGCGGACAATCAGCAGCTTGCTGGCGCCAAGCGACTTGAGGACGCCGATGTCGCGGGTGCGCTCCAGGACGGTAGTGTACATGGTCAGGAAGATGACCAGCAGGCCTACAGAGACGGCGAGGGCAATCATGGAATGAATGAAGCTCTGCAGAGCGGGAATGTTGGTCGAGGTCATGAGGGTCATGAATTCCTTCACAGGACGAACGGGATAATTCGGAAGCAGTTGCTTGATCTCCGTGATGACATCCGCGGTGTGCTCGGGGCGGGTACATTTGACAAGGAAAATCGTGGCCTTTTCGCGGGCGCCGACCAGATCCTGTAGCGTCTGAATAGGAACGAACAGGCGTCCTCCCTTGCCGTGTTCGATGATCCCGACGACCTGCCAATCGTGATTAAGCAGGTTGTAGGTGTCGCCGACTTTGAGTTTTTTGGCTTTGGCCGCCCAGTCGTCTATAAGCAGATCGTCAGGACCCTCCATGTCGTGTCCTTGAAGAAACACAAAGCCATTGGAGACTTCGCGGAACGACGGGGGATCGATGCCCCAAATGGTCTCCACACCGCCCGTACTGTTGAACTGAAGAAACGCCGGGGTAACCGCTTGGACGTACTTTTGTTCCAGCAGCCTCTGCCCAATCTTGATGGGCATGGGTGAACCACTCATCACCAGAAACATTTGCGCCGAGGGCGCCTGAACCATCACGTCCGCACCAATGCCCTCGATGCGCTTGGCGGTTTCCTCGAGCATTCCCGAGGTAAGCCCGACAATCACGACCATGAGCGCCACTTCAACAGCAATCGCCAGAACACCGATGAGCGTCCGGACGGGCCGGTGGAACAGATTGCTGAGGACAAGCTGGCTCATCATGGTTTTTTGTCCTCCGCCGAGTCCGTCAGATGGACAACTTCGGCGCCTGGCGGGGGATCCAGCGTGAAACGATCTGACGTCAGGGACTCGTTGAGAGAGACTTTCGTGACGCTCATCTCCAGGCGGTACTCGTCGCGCGGGCGGTCCAGGCGGATGAGCCGCGGATATTCCTTCACTGCGGAACTCGGAGTATCCAACGGTTGCCAGTTGCCATAACGCACGTCGGAGAGGAGCGCGCCCTTTGGGCCGTACGATTGCAGCCGGGCCACGTGCAGGTCGCCGCGATCAAACCAGATTTTGCGCAGAATCTCGGACTGATACCCGCCACGGAGAACGGTAAGAACGTAATAGCGCGCAGACTCATCGTTGAACTCTTCGGGAAGCACGACTTCCTCTTTGCGCACCTCCGGCCAGAGGACCGCATCCACCAGATGCTGCGGGCGAAGATTTTCGATCGGCTTGGTGCTCTGCCGGTTTAGCGAGACGGGCCCGACCAGGAATTTGTTTTTCGGGGGGATGGAGACTTCGAAATCGCGGCCATCACTGGCCATATCGAAAACAGTTTTGCCCACCACCGGAACCTGGCCAATCATGCGAATGTTGTACGGGCGGGAAGCGAGTAAGAAAGCCTTGACTTCATGATATTCGTTAATCAGGCCGCTGTAGGCTGAGCCTGCAACAGGCTTGAGTTCCATGGTGGCGTTCAGGGACTGCAGATTGCGCGCCAGCGTATTGTAGCGGTCAAGAAGTTCCTCGGGGGTCGCCTCCAGATAGACGGGACGCATGGCTGGCGGAATGGTAGTAGTTTTCGTCACACCCCCGCGGCCGCCGCAGCCGCAAGCGAGCGCTGACAGTGTCAGCCAAACCGTACATTTCCACACCGAATTCATCGAGAATTCCGAAATTCCCAGCCCTGAAGAAGCAATTTTTTCACCACAAGAACACGCTTAAACGCGCGATGTAGACCGTTGCTGTCGCATTCGAGGGCAAGGGGAGCACGTCGTTCCGCTGCCCTCGCGTAATGCACGCAAGAACAATCCTCCGCTCACAAATCAGGACAGTCCCCCCTAGGTGCTACACGCTCTATTTTAGCGTATTTCACAAGTTATTGCGGGCGCGCGATGTAAACGTCATAGGGCCGGAGCGCAGGACGAACACGGCGAATAATCTCGCTGGGCCAGAGGGTTTCACTCAGCAGAGTGACCCAGCCGTCGCTCAGCTCGCAGATGGCGCAAAAGGTGTAGCGGGGATATGCGGCTTGGTAGGCATCGAGCCCGCGGTGGGAAAGCTCGGCTTCAAGGGCAGGGTCCTCCTTCTCCGCAGCGGGGCCCGCGCGCAAGCCGAAGGTTTCGGCGTCAAAGCGTTCGAGGAGCTGGCGAAGAACATCGAGTGAGGGCTGCTGAACGACCAGGCAGCGCGGTGCGGACTCGCGGAACGCAATGTTGTGTGCTTGACAGAACTCCCGCACGCGGTCGAGGTGGCTGAAAAAATCGAGTGCGTATGGTTCTTTCCCAGGAAGAGCCAGGAACACGGCGGCCCAGATCTCCGCGGCCTCCGAACCCCGGAACGGCTCGCGGCTTTCCGTCTCGATGAGTTCCAGGCCAACGGCCTTCGTGTCCGCGCCTAGCTCCATGGTCTGGACGTCCAAGGAAAAGGGAGGCAGATCGAGGGCTGGATTTTCAGCGTGCATGACTATTCCTCGGCGGTTTCGATATTCCCGAATTTTCCGCGGAAATCCGGCGAGGCCTTGCGGACTTCCAGCCAGTCAAAGAAGGCGTCGGGGGTCTCGAGCCAAATGCGAAACCATTCGGCAATTTCTTTTTTCTCTTCGCGCTTGTGAGTCTCGACTTTGCGATTGTGCGAAATCATCTCCGCGCGGCGCTTGCCGAGCCGCGCAACCTCCAGGACACGCTCCACGGCTGCCTTTTCGCCATGAGACCGGAAGCGGCGCAGCAGCTCGTCGAGGTGTGTCAGGCTCACTTCCGCATCCTGCAAAGTCTTGAAGTGCAGGATATCTTCGAATTCCTCTTCGAAGCGTTCTTCGGCCTCTTCGCGCTCGGTGAGCTGAACTTTCCAGCCCATGGATTTCAGGATCTCGGCGATGTAGTCGTTGCCGGATTTCCCTGCCTCGCCGTGGTCTGCAATCAGCTTGCGGCGCAGTTGATCGATTTCGGCGGTGGTCCATTTCTGGATGCCCAGTTCGCGCGCCGCCTCGAGGATCAGAGTTTTCTTGGTTTTCAGCCCTTCGGTCATCGCTTGCCTTTATGGGCCGAGCCGGCGTGAGAGTGGTGCGCCTCAGTGACCGGGGGATCGGCTGGGTCGCCGTCGAGTAGACGATGATATTTGGCCACATTTTTGTTGTGTTCCGCCAGTGTGCCGGCGAAGAAGTGGCCGCCCTGTGTGTTGGCCACGAAATAGAGGTAATCCGTCGGCGCCGGAGCGAGCGCGGCGCGAATGGCCGTTTCACCGGGATTGCCGATGGGGCCGGGGGGAAGGCCCGTGTGCACGTAGGTGTTGTAAGGCGAATCGTAGCGCAAATCCCTGAGCGTCAGCGGTGGCTTATACAAGTCTGCCCGCTTGAGCGCGTAGATTACCGTGGGATCGCATTGCAGCAGCATGCCCTTGTGCAGCCGATTGGCATAGACCCCGGCGACCAGGGGACGTTCGTCGGGTTTTGGCGTTTCGGCTTCGACCAGCGACGCCAGCGTAATCACAGAAAGAAGCGGCGTGCCAGGAATCTGCGGATCCAGCCGATCGGACGCGATCCGTTGCATGGTTTCCCGGAACTTGCGAACCATCATGTTCGTCAGATCGGCCGCGGAGGTCTGATAGGGAACATCGTAGGTCGCGGGATAAAGAAAGCCTTCGAGTGATTTTGCCCCCGGTGCGATGTCCTGAATTTGCGTAGCATCGTTCGCCGCATTCAGAAATTCCCGGGCTTTCATGTACTTTGCCGCTTCCAGGTTGTTGGCAATGTCGAGAATTGTGTCGCCCTCATGCACGGTGAACGGCTGCTCGTAGATTTCTCCGTTGGCGAGTTTCCAGAACACTTCCTTTCCCGCGAGGGGCTGATCGAAGAAATAAGCGCCGGCCACCAGTGTTCGTTTGGGATGGCGGCGGGCATAAATTTCGAAGGCAATTGCGCTGCGAATGACGCCGCGGTGTTTCAGGATGTGCGCGGCGGTGCGCCGGGAAGCGCCATGAGGAATTTGCACGATTACGCCTTCCTGGGGAAATCTGCCGAACGGCTTCTCGATGGCATACCAGAAATAGCCCGCAGCCGTGGCGGCGGCAAGAATCAGCACAAGGACGAGTGCTACGAGAACTCGCAAGCTAGGCACGCTCCCGGGCGATGGAGGTATGGGCCAGATATTCCCGCAAAATGAGCATGGCGGCAATTGCATCCACGGTGTACTTGCCTTCGGAGGCACGGGCTATTTTCCTGCGGCCGCGCGGCGTTTCTTGGTGTGTAATGCGGCGGCCAAACTCCTGTTCGAGGATCTGTTCGGCTTGCCAACTGGTCAGCCGCTCGTCGACCAGTTCCACAGGAACTCCGATCTGTTTACGCAGACGTTCAGCAAAGCGGGTAGCCTCTTCGGCCATCTCGCCGGGCGTGCCGTCCAGGCGAAGGGGAAGGCCGACGACGATCTGGCCGACGCCGTG